>Ga0126307_10000351_pt1 | contig 29607 bp, 35 predicted proteins | sample Plot28_FD_89955 | JGI IMG/M metagenome (GOLD analysis project Ga0126307, IMG submission 89955) | Serpentine soil microbial communities from UC McLaughlin Reserve, CA, USA - Plot28 | ecosystem: Environmental > Terrestrial > Soil > Grasslands | place: USA: UC McLaughlin Reserve, Lake County... | reverse complement strand
GGAGGCCGTCACGTGCGGGTGATCGTCACGCGTCCGCGTGCCCAGGCCGGGCCGTTGGTGGCGCGGCTGGAGCGCCTCGGCCACAGCGTCGTCGAGTGTCCGCTGATCGAGATCGAGCCGATCTCCGACGAGCCGTTCGACGCTTCCGGCTACGACTGGGTGATCGTGACGAGCCCGAACGGTGCAGACGAGGTCGCCCGCCGCGGCCGGAACTTCCCGAAGCTCGCCGCCGTCGGCCCCGGCACGGCCGAGCAGCTGCGCGAGCACGGGCTCGAGCCATCGTTCGTGCCGCGCGTGTCGTCGCAGGACGGCCTGCTGGCGGAGTTTCCGCGGCCCGCGGGTCGCGTGCTCTTCACCGCTGCCGAGAACGCGCGCAAGCGCCCGATCGACGAGCTCGGCGCGGACTACCTCCCGCTCTACAGGACGCGTCTCCTCACCCCTCAGCCGCCGGACGGCGACGTCGTCGTCCTCGCCTCGGGCTCGGCGGCGCGCGCGTACGCCGCGGTCGGCGGTTCGGCGCCGGCGGTCGCGATCGGGCCTGAGACGACACGCGTCGCACGCAGCGTCGGCCTCGCGGTCGTCGAGGAGGCGCGGACGCACGATCTCGACGGTTTGATGGCCGCCGTCGAAGCAGTAGCGTCCCGCGTGTGAAGCACCGCTTCGTCACGTTCGTCTCCGACTTCGGGTTGGCAGACGACTTCGTCGGCACGTGCCACGGCGTGATCAAGCGGATTGCTCCAGACGCCGAGATCATCGACATCACGCACGGCATCCCGCCGCAGCGCGTCCTCCAGGGCGCGCTCGTCCTTCGAAACACGATCGAGTACATGCCCGTGGGCGTGCACCTCGCGGTCGTCGATCCGGGGGTCGGCAGCTCGCGCCGCCCGATCCTCCTCGAGGACGGCGTCGGCCGGCTTTACGTCGGCCCCGACAACGGGTTGCTCGTGCCCGCCGCCGAGTGCGCCGGGATCGAAGCCGCGCACGAGATCGCGAACCCGGCGTATGCGCTCGAGTCGGTCTCTCGGACGTTCCACGGCCGCGACCTCTTCTCTCCGGCCGCCGCGCACCTGGCGCTCGGCGTGCCGCCGGCGGAGCTCGGGCCGCCGCTGGGTCAGGACGCGCTCGTCCGTCTCGACCTCCCCGAGCCGATCGTCGAGGAAGGCCATGCCGGCGCGACTGTCCTCTACGTCGACCGGTTCGGGAACATCCAGCTCAACCTCACGCGCGCCGACCTCGACAGCGTCGGCGTCCTGCCCGGGATGCGCCTCGAGGTGGCGATCGGGGGCGAACGGTATTTTGCGACCGCCGCGCGAACGTTCGGTGATGCGCGACCGGGTGAGATCGTGCTCTACGAGGACTCGTACCGCAACGTGGCGGTGGCGATCAACCGCGGCAGCGCAGCGCAGATGTTCGCCGCCGATGCGGGACAGCCCGTCGAGCTTCGCGTGCTGACGCCGTGAAGCTCGGACAGCGCTTCGTCCGCGTCGCGACAGACGCGGTCGTGCGGCGGCCGGCGTTGTGGCGGTTGTTCCGCGGCCCGGTCCGGCGGATGTTCGACCGGCTCGCGCCCGTGTGGGATCAGAACCGCTCCGTAGAGGCGTTCGCCCCGCTGGAGGCGGCGCTCGACGTGCTCCCGGACGCGCCGACTCGGGTGCTCGACCTCGGAACCGGGACGGGTGCCGTCGCCGCGCGGGTTGCCGACCGCTTTCCGGACGCGGACGTTGTGGGAATCGACGTCGCCGAGTCGATGATCGACGAGGCGCGCCGCAACGTCGGCGGGCGCGTGCGGTTCCAGGTCGCCGACGCGTCGCGACTCCCCTTCCCCGATGCCACGTTCGAGCTCGTGACCCTGGGGAACATGATCCCGTTCTTCGACGAGGTGGCACGCGTCACCGCTCCCGGAGGCCGCGTCATCTTCTCGTTCTCGATCGGCTCGGCAACGCCGATCTACGTCGCTCCGGAGACGTTACGGCGCGAACTCGCGCGCCGTGGTTTCGCGGAGTTTGCAGAGTTTTCGGCGGGGCGCGGAACGTCGCTGCTGGCGACGAGGTGCTGATGCAGTTGTAAGCTCGAATCACACGGTTCGTCCGCGACGCGGTAGCACCGGTTCGGACGTGCCGAGTTTCGAGACGGAGCCCTCGGGCTTCGTCTCGCTTTATGGTCAGCCGGTGAGGACGCCTCGCCGGCTCGACCGCCTTCCGGAGCAGTACTTCATGCGTCTGCTCGCGGACGTCCAGGCGGCGCGCGTACGCGCCGGCGGCGCGCTCGTCGACCTCGGGCGCGGCAACCCGGACGTACCTCCGCCCCCGCACGTGATCGAGGCGCTCGTGGACGCGGCGCGGGAGCGGACGGCGACGATGCACGGCTACGCGCCGTTCAGCGGCCTGCACGAGCTCCGGGCCGCGATCGCCGAGCGATACGAAAGCGTCTACGGCGTCGCGCTCGATCCCGAGAGCGAGGTCGCGATCGTTCCCGGGACGAAGACGGCGCTCGTCGAGGTCGTCGTCTGCGTCGCCGAACGCGGCGACACCGTGCTCCTACCCGACCCGTACTACCCCGACTACCCGTCGGGGATCGCGCTCGCAGGTGCCGCGATCGGGCACCTGCCGCTCGATCCCGGGGCGGGCTATGCGCCGCGCTTCGACGGCACCGCTCGTGACCGGGTGGCGGTCGTGTTCCTGAACTATCCGTCGAACCCGACCGCGGCGGCGGCTCCCGCCGGGGCCTTCCGCGAGGCTGTGCGGTACGCGCGTGACACCGGCGCCGTAATCGTCCACGACTTCGCCTACGGCGACCTCGTTTTCGACGGGCGCGCCCCCGCGAGCTTCCTCGCGGAGCCCGACGCGCGCGAGGTCGGCGTCGAGCTCTACTCGATGTCGAAGAGCTTCGGGATGGCGGGGTGGCGGCTCGGCTTCGTCCTCGGGAACGCCGAAGTGGTGCGGCGGATCGGCGAGCTCCAGGATCACGCGCGCGCAGGGATCTTCGCGCCGCTCCAGCACGCGGGCATCGCGGCGCTCCGCGGCCCGCAGGAGACGGTCGCCGAACGGCGCGAGCTGTACCAGCGCCGGCGGGACGTCGTCTTCGCGGCGGTCGGTGAACGCTGCGCTCCCTGCGAGGGCACCTTCTACGTCTGGTTGCGCCTGCCGAACGGCCTGACGCCGGCGCGGCTGCTCGCCGAGCACGACCTCGTCGTTGCCCCGGGGGAGGGCTTCGGCCCCTCCGGCGCCGGGTGGGCGAGGATCTCGCTCGCGATTCCCGACGACCAGCTCGAGCTCGGCCTCGAGCGGCTGCGTGCGGCGCTCGCGTAGTTCGAGGGCCGTGCGTCTTCGGCCCGGCGTCGTCGCGTTCGCGCGTAGTGAGAGGTGGCGAGGGCCGGAATCGAACCGGCGACACCACGGTTTTCAGCCGTGTGCTCTACCAACTGAGCTACCTCGCCCCGCGGCGGCCAGTTTAGCCGCCGTCTAGCTTTCGTCCGATGCAGACGGTTGCAGTCATCGGCGCGCCGCTCGATCTCGGCGCCGGCAGGCGCGGCGTCGACATGGGACCGTCGGCGATCCGCTACGCGGGCCTCGAAGCGCGGTTGCGTGAGATCGGCTACGACGTCGACGACCACGGCAACGTGTTCGCCGCGATCCCGGAGGCGGCCGACGAGGGCGACGAGCGTGCGCGCTTCCTGCCGCAGATCCTCGAGTCGACGGGACGAATCGCTGAGCTCGTGCGTACGGCCCGCAAGGCCGACCAGCTGCCGCTCGTGCTCGGGGGCGACCATTCGGTGGCGCTCGGGACGCTCGCCGGCATGGCCAGTGTCGACGGCGCGGGCGGCCTGATCTGGTTAGACGCGCACGGCGACCTGAACCGGCCGGCGACGAGCCCGAGCGGCAACGTCCACGGGATGGTGCTCGCGGCCGCGCTCGGGCTGGCGGGGCCGCAGTTCCGGCAGGACGCTTGGCCGCAGCCCGCGGTCGACCCGGCGCGGACGGTGCTCGTCGGGGTGCGCTCGCTCGACCAGGGAGAGCGCGAACTGGTGAAGGCGAACGGGATCTGCATCCTCACGATGTCCGACATCGACGAGCGCGGCATCAAGGCGGTGATGGACGATGCGCTCGAGCGCGTGGTCGGCCCCGGGTTCGTGCACGTGAGCCTCGACATGGACGTCCTCGACCCGCGCTTCGCCCCGGGCGTCGGAACGCCGATTCCCGGAGGGCTCGACTACCGGGAGGCGCACTTCGCGCTGGAGCTCGTCGCCACGGCCGGCGTTCTCACCTCGCTCGACGTGGTCGAGGTCAACACGATCCTCGACCACGAGAACGAGACCGCGACGACGGCGGTCGAGCTCGTCGGCTCAGCGCTCGGCTCGCGGATCCTCTGAGAGAAAGTCCACGATCGCGTCGGCGGTCGCGTCGAACGCGTCCCACATGACGTTGTGCCCGCCGGGGACGAGGACGATCCTCGAGCCGATCGAGTCGCGACACGCTTCGGCGACCGCCTCCGGTGTGACGTCCGACTCGAGGCCGCGGACGACGACGCTCCGGGCACGCACGGCGTCGAGCGGGGGGTGTTTCGACATCTCGCCGTATGCGGCGATCACAGCGGCGCGCGACCAGCGCGCCCGGTAGCGGCCGTCGTCGCCGAGGCGAAGGTGCTCTCGCAGCTCCTCCTCCACGATCTCGCGTGACGCGCGCGGGTTGTCCGCCAGCCGGCGCGCGACCGCAGCTTCGACCGTCGCGTAGGACTCGTCGCTGCAGCGCTCCTCCGCCCGTTCGAGCGCGATCCGGGGCGGGACCCACACGGCCGGGTCGAGGAGCACGAGCGAGGCAACCCGTTCCGGATGCCGCGCCGCGAGCTCCAGGGCGAGCCTGCCACCGAAGCTGTGACCGACGACGGAGACGCGCGCGTGCCCGAGCTCGTCGAGCGTCTCGACGAGGTCGGCGACGTGCCGGTCGAGGTCCCAGGGCGGCTCCCACGGCGAGAGGCCGTGTCCGCGGAGGTCGGGGGCGTGGACGCGAAACGCCGTCAGCCGCAGCGTCGTGATCCGCCTGAAACGCCCGCCCCACGCGGTGATCCCGTGCAGGCAGAGAAGCGGCGGCGAGCTCTCGCCACCCCAGGCGTGCATGTGCAGCGTCACGCGAGGAGCGCGCTGACGAGGCCGACTGCGTCGCCGCGTAGCACGACGTCGGCGCGGTCGTTCGTCGCACCGCCGCCGTTGACGCTGACGACGACGCGCGACTTCACGAAGCCGCTCAGCTCCTCGACGTCGCCGGCGACCCCGACGGCGACCAGCAGGCGCGGTGCGACGGCCCGGCCGAGGAGGCCGACGTGGAGATGGCGCGGCGCCTGCCCGCGTTCGACGACCGAACGCGTGTAGGCGACGGCGGCGTTCCCGTCGATGCCCTCGAGCTCGCCGCCGAGCACGACGACGGTGTTCGCAGCGTCGAGCTCGTGCGCCGGATGCAGGTGTGGCCGGCGCTCCAGCAACTCGAGACCGTTCGCCGCCGCCGCGACGTGCTCCTCGCGCTCCTCCGCAACGGCGTCCCGCGGCTCGAGCGGCTCGTACATCCGCGGGCGCACCGTCGCGAGCTGCGGCGTCGTCGCGCCCATGATCACGGAGACGATGTTGCCGCCGTACGCCGGCTTCTGCTGAAGCAGGCGACCCGCCTTCGCGATGTCGACGCCGAGACATTCGCCCGTCATTGCGAGCTCGAGCTCGCCGGCGGCGCGGGGCCCGAGCTCGCGCCCCCACTGCGTGGCCGGGATGAGCAGGACGTGCGGGCGGTGCCGCTCGAGAACGTTGCGCAGCGCAGCGCCGGCGTCTCCGTCATGGCGCACGCGCTGCACGACGTCGGCGCCGTGACGTCCGAGTTCCGCGTCAAGGGGTTCGAGCGCGAGCGCGACGGCGCGTCCGCCGAGCTTCCCCGAGAGCTCTCTCGCGCGCGCGAGCAGCTCGAGTGCGGCACGCGTTGGCTGCCGTTCGTGCGTCTCGACGAGCACCCAGCAGTCGTAGGACGCGGCCGGCTGCTCGGCGGCGTGTGGCGGCTTGTCCCAAGACGCCTGCGCCGGGGCGCGCGCGGCGAGCAGCTCCGCGACCTTGGAGCGCGCCTCGTCGACGGACGCCGCCTCGTACCTCGCGCGCTCGGGAATCGCATCGCGGACTGCAAGGACGCGGGTCGGCGAGCCCGTCTGGCCGAAGCGTTGGTCGTATTCCGCCACCTCGTCGACGAGGTCGACCGCCGCCCACGTCTCGACCTTGCCGCCGCTCGTCGCGCGTGCGGCCGGAGCGGGCGGCGCCGCGACCGAGACGAGCGCGGGAACCGGAACGCGCCACACCTCCTCCGCTGCGTCCGTGAAGCGCCGCACACGGAGCTCCGCGCCGTCCTCCTCGAAAGCGATCGCGTTGGTCAGGTGCGGCACACGCACGAACGCGGCTACCTCGGGCGGCACCTGCCACGTCTCCGAGTCGGTCGTCTTCACGCCGCACAGTACGAGATCGAACCCCTCCTTCCGCAGCGCGAGCGCGAGCGTTCGCGAGGTTCCGAGGGTGTCGGCGACGGCGAACACCTGGTCGGAGAGCAGGATCGCGCGGTCGGCGCCCAGTGCGATCGCCTCCCGCAACGCTTCCGCGGCCTGCGGCGGTCCCATAGACATCGCAACGACCTCGCCGCCTGCCTGCTCGCGAAGGGCGAGCGCATGCCCGACGGCGAAGCGGTCGAACGGGTTCAGCTCGAGCGGGACGCCCTCCCGCCGGAGTGTCTTCGTGTCCTCGTCGAACTCGATCGCGCCCGCCTGCGGCACCTGCTTGACGAGGCAGACGATCTTCACGCGGGTGAAACTACCCGAGGGTGCTGGCCGTCCTGTACGACATCCACGGGAACCTGCCGGCGCTCGAGGGCGTGCTCGCGGCGGTCGAAGCGGAGCGTCCCGACGCGTACCTCCTCGGCGGCGACTACGCCACGCCGAGCCCGTGGCCGCGCGAGACCCTCGAGCGCTTGCGCGCGCTGAAGAATGCGACCTGGATCCGCGGCAACGGCGAGCGGTGGCTGCGCGAGCCGCCGGCCGACCGCCCCGAGGTGGTGGAGACCTACGCCGAGCTCGTGCCGGGCTCGCTGCCTGATGACGAGCTCGACAGGCTGTACTCGCTGCCGACGCACGCCGAGCTCGACGGTGTCCTCTACGTGCACGGCTGCGTCGGACGCGACGACGACAGTTTCGGGCTCGAGCCGGAGACCGAGGACGAGCGCCGGATCGGCTGCGAGCACGACCGGACGATCGTCTTTGGACACAGCCACCTGCAGTTCCGCCGTCCGGGCCCCCGCGGCATCGAGTTGATCAACCCGGGCAGCGTCGGCATGCCGCTCGACGGTGACCGGCGCGCCGCGTGGGCGATCCAGAGCGATCTCGCCGAGTTCGAGCTCCGCCGCACCGAGTACGACATCGAGCGCGCGATCGACGGCTGGCGCCGCCTCGGGGGCACGTTCGGCGAGACCGTCGTCCGCCGGCTCGAGCGCGGCTCCGACTGACCCTCGCTCGCCGCCACACGCGTGGCCCACTCGATGTGACGGCCCATGTGTACCCATGTGCAAGGTGGTGGGCCGGCACATGTGTCCCCATGTGCATCTAGCCGCCTTCGGACGTGTCCTCCGCCTCGTCCCCTGACCCACTCGGCCGGTAGTACCTCGTCCCCTTCAGCTCGTCCGGAAGGTGGTCGACGTCGAAGCCGCGCCGATCCTCGTGCGGATAGAGGTAGCCCTCGCCGTGCCCGAACGTCCGCGCGCCGGGATAGTGCGTGTCCCGGAGCGCCTTCGGCGGGCGGAGGTTGCCCCGGTCGCGGACGTCGCGCGTGGCTTCCTTCAGGGCGATGTACGAGGCGTTCGACTTCGGCGCGCGCGCGAGGTAGATGGCCGCCTGCGACAGGTTGAGCCGAACCTCCGGCAGGCCGACGTGCTCGACGGCGTGTGCCGCCGCGACCGCGACGAGGAGCGCGCGCGCGTCCGCGTTGCCGATGTCCTCGGACGCGAGCACGACCATGCGGCGCGCGATGTATCGCGGATCCTCCCCTCCCTCGAGCATCGCTGCGAGGTAGTAGACGGCCGCGTCCGGATCAGACCCGCGCATCGACTTGATGAACGCGGAGATGAAGTCGTAGTGCTGGTCGCCGCCCTTGTCGTAGAGCAGCGGCCGCTTCGTCGACGCCTCTTCTGCGTGGCGCTCTTCGAGCGTGCCGCCTTCGGCCTTTGCGGTCTGCGATGCGAGCTCGAGGATATTGAGCGCGTTCCGCGCGTCTCCGCCGGCGAGCTCGGCGATCCGGCGGGCGACGTCGTCCGGGACGTCGGCTTCGAGCTCGCGCGCGCCGCGCTCGACCACCCGCAGCAGGTCATCGATCGAATGTGGCTCGAGCGTGTAGATCTGCGTGCGCGAGAGCAGTGCCGAGTTGACTTCGAAGTACGGGTTCTCGGTCGTGGCGCCGATCAGCGTCAGGACTCCCTCCTCCACCGTCGGCAGCAGCGCGTCCTGCTGCGCCTTGTTGAAGCGATGGATCTCGTCGAGGAAGAGGATCGTGCGCTGCGAGTTCGCCCCCAGCCGCTCCCGCGCGCGGACGATCACTTCGCGGACGTCCTTCACCGACGCCGAGACCGCCGACAGCTCTTCGAACACCGCGCCGGTCGACGCGGCGATCACGCGCGCCAGCGTCGTCTTGCCGCTGCCGGGCGGTCCGTAGAGGATCATGGAGCCGACGCGGTCCTCCGCGATCGCAAGTCGCAGCGCCGAGTCCTCGCCGAGGACGTGCTGCTGGCCGACGAAGTCATCGAGCGTCGACGGGCGCACGCGCAAGGCGAGCGGCGCCACCGTCGCGACGCGCTCGCGGGCGGCGTCCGAGAACAGATCGCTCACGTGCGGAGTATGCTGCGGCGCGTGACGACAGAGGTCGAACCCGTCGTCAGAGGCCTCAGCGTGGTGTACCTGTACGTCCGCGATCTCGATCGTTCGGTCGCGTTCTATCGCGACGTGATGGGGCTCTCACTCGACGTCAGCGAGGGCTGGGCCGAAGCGTTCTTCCCCGGCGGCACGCGGTTCGCGCTGCACGCGTTGCCCGACGGCGCCGCCGAGCCGCGGATGGGGACGCTCCACCTCGACTTCAGTGTGGACGACATCGACGCGGCGGCCGCGCGCCTCCGTGACGCGGGCGTCGAGGTCGGCGAGATCTTCCGCCGGTCATACGGGTCGCACAGCACCTTCGTCGACCCGGACGGCTACGAGCTCGAGCTGTTCCAGCCGCCGAGCTGATGGCGAGCGAGATCGAGGACTTCTCGCAGCCGGTCCTGCCCGGCCCAGGCGCAAGCGACTACGAGCGCTACCTGCGCACCGACGAGCTGCTCGCGCTTCAGAAGACGCCGGAGGAGCAGGTCCATCGCGACGAGCTGCTGTTCCAGACCGTGCACCAGTCGTCGGAGCTCTGGCTGAAGCTGGCCTGCTTCGAGGTCGAAGGCGCGACGGCCCATCTGCGTGCGGGCGAGCCCGCCGCGGCGATTCGCCTTCTGCGCCGGTCGGTCGCCGGCCTGGAGATCGCGACCCGGCTGCTGGACGAGCTCGAGCACATGTCGCCTTGGGAGTACCAGGCGATTCGCCGCGTCCTCGGGCACGGCAGCGGGTTCGACTCGCCCGGCTTTCGGAACATCCGCCGCGTCTCGCCGTCGCTCGGCGACGCGTTCCACACGCTGCGGCGCGACGCCGGGCTCTCGCCTGTCGACGTCTACGTCGGTGGGCGCGAGCACGAGGAGCTCTACCTGCTCGCCGAGCTGCTGATCGAGTGGGACGAACGCGTCGCCGTCTGGCGCTTCCGCCACTACAAGGTCGTGGCGCGCGTGATCGGCGACGAGGTCGTCGGCACCCAGGGCACGCCTGTGGAGCTGCTCGGAGGGTTGATCAAGCACAAGCTGTACCCGGAGCTCTGGCAGGTGCGGAACGAGCTGACGGCGCTCGCGAAGGAGCAGGAGGAGGCTGAGCCGGAGGCCGACGTGCCGGGGCACGGGCGCTGACGGCTCCCGCGGCGCCCGCGGACCTGCGCGACGAGACCGTCGACCTGCTGCGACGGTTGATCCGTGTCGACACGACGAACCCGCCCGGGAACGAGACCGCTGCGGCCGAGCTCCTGCGCGACTACCTCGAGGCGAACGGCGTCGCCTGCAAGCTCTACGCGAAGACGCCGGAGCGCGCGAACCTCGTCGCCCGCATCCGCGGCGGCGACGGCCCGACGCTCGCGCTCCTGTCGCATACCGACGTGGTCGTCGCGGACGCCCGCGAGTGGCAGCGCGATCCGTTCGCGGGCGAGCTCGTCAACGGCGACGTCTGGGGCCGCGGTGCGCTCGATATGAAGGGCCAGGTCGCCGCGAGTGCTGTTGCGGTCGCGTCGCTGGCACGCGAAGGCTGGCGGCCGGAGGGGGAGCTCGTCTTCGTCGCCGCGGCCGACGAGGAGGTCGGCGCGGGCTATGGCCTCCAGTGGCTCGTCGAGACGCACCCGGACGCCGTACGCGCGGACTACTCCCTGAACGAGGGCGGCGGCGAGCGGCTCGAGCTCGGCGGCCGCGCGTTCTACGTCTGCGCGAGCGCCGAGAAGATGAGCGCGCCGTTCCGGCTTCGCGTCCGCGGGCGGAGCGGGCACGCGTCGATGCCCGGGATCGCAGACAACGCGCTGTTGAAGGCGGCCGCGCTCGTGCAGCGGCTCGGGGAGTACCGGCCCGAGCCGAGAGCCGAGCCGGAGGTCGTCGCGCTGCTGGAAGCCGTGACGGGACGGCGGCCGGCGACGGCCGCCGCGCTGCTTCCCGTCGCCCGGTCCGTCGACGCGCTGCTCGGCGCACTGATCGAGCCGCTGCTCGGCCCGACCTTCGCCCCGACGATGGCGTCGGCGTCCGAGAAGCGGAACGTGATCCCCGCGGTCTGCGAGATCGTCGTCGACTCGCGCCTTGTTCCCGGCCAGACGCCTGCCGAGCAGCTCGAGCTTGTTCGCTCCGTCCTCGGCCCCGGCGAGTACGAGCTCGAGCCGATCGAGGCGCACGGCGGGACGAGGTCCGCTGTCGGCGGGCCGCTCTGGGATGCGATCGAGTCCTTCGTCGCAGAGGAGGAGCCGGCGGCGGTCGTCGTGCCGATCTGCGTCGCCGGTTTCACCGACAGCCACTGGCTCCGCGCCGCGTTCGGGACCGTCGCGTACGGGTTCTTCCCGGCGCGTGCGCTGCACCCGGCGGAGGCGGCCCTGTTGATCCACTCGGCGGACGAGCGCGTCCCGGTCGAGGACGTGGATCTCGGCGTCCGGTTCCTGCGCCATGCAGCGCAGACGTTGCTCGCCTGACCGCGGCTACTCTGGCCCGGATGGAAGACGGGGACAAGGTCCGCCTCGGCGGGATGGCGCTCGGCAACGGCGTGCTCGTGCACGGGCCGACGTCGTGGGCCTGCGCTGTCCGGCTGCCCGACGGGACGCTGAAGGTTGCGGCCGAGCCGAAGCGCTTCGTCGCGTCGCGCGTCTCGCGCCCGTTCCTGCGCGGTCCCGCGAAGCTGGCGGAGTCGTTTGCGGTGCTGCCGGCGGTCAAGCGCGCGCTGCCGGAGGCGCAGTTTCCATTCGAGCAGCCGTCGATTATCGCGGCGATGGCCGTGAGCGGCGCCGCCGTGCGCGTTCTCCGCGGCTCGCGGATGACGCCGGCGGCTCAGGAGCTTGCGGCGGGCCTCCTCTCGCTCGCACCGGCGCTCGTCCTCTTCCGCGGGTCGGAGGTCGCCGCCTACCATGGCGCCGAGCACATCTCGATCGGCAGCTACGAGCACGGCGAGCAGCGCGCGAAGGAGCACGAGCGGTGCGGCTCGCACCTGATCGGGCCGATCGTCGCGACGCAGGCGGTGGCGCAGGCGCTCGCGGTGAAGGCGCCGCCGCGCTACCGCGGGACAGCTCGGGCGGCCGCGGCCTTCGGCGCGATCGCCGCGTCGACGGAGATCTTCGGCTGGATGGTTCGCCACCCCGACGCAAAGCTGGCGCGTGCGCTGGCGAAGCCCGGCCACGAGCTCCAGCACCGCGTAGCGACGGCCGAGCCGAGCCCAGAGCAAGTCGAGGTCGCCGAGGCCGCCCTGCGCGCGTGCCTCGACCTCGAGCGCGAAGCCGCGTAACAGTCAGGCTGCGTTCGCGCGCCGCGCGATCCCCGGCCACGTCTCGATCGGCTCCGTCGAGCGCACGACGTGCATGCCGGCATCGGCGAATCGCGCGAAGGCCGCGTCGGCGTCGTCCGTGAAGTCGACCACGCCCGGGACGACGACCGGCGAAGAGCAGTCCTCCAGCAGGTAGACCTTCTCGGCCAGCCGACGATCGGCACCCGTGCCCGCGAGCAGGTCGTCGATCGTCCAGGCGACGCAGTGGCTTTTCGCCTGTCCCGCGATCACGACGGCGTCGAATGCGAGCAGCCTCCGCACCAGCTCCTCGTTGCGAGGCTCGAGCTCGCGGCCGTCGGCGTCGTCAGCGACCTCGGGGCCGATGACGGAGTAGTGCTCCGTCAGCGGGTTCGAGCCCTTCGCGACGAACTCGGGCTGGCTCTGGCGCGCGATCGTGTGGAAGAACACGGCCTCCTCGACCGAGGAGGCGATGGCATGCCCGATCCCGCCGAGCATCGCGTGGTACGGCCAGATCGTCAGCGCGTACTTGCCGCCCTTTTCGAGGCGCCGGACGTAGTGCTGCAGGTGCCGGTCGCCGTCGACCGCGTCGATTCCGAGCGTGCGGCCGGCGTCCCGATTGAACCGCCAGACGCCGCTCTCCACGTCTTCCGGCGTGACCAGCGTGTACGGCGGCGGCGGGCGCCCGTCCACGTCGACGAGCCAGAGCGCGTGGAAGATCTGCGTGGCTTGATGGGTGTCGAGCGTCGGCAGGATCTGCGTGACCGCGCCCAGGTTGCGGTAGAGGAACTCGCACAGCCGGCGGTTGTCGTCGACGGCGCCCGTGCCGGACCGGCCGGCGACGAAGAGCTCGAAGCCGCGGGCGCAGAACGTGTTCTGGACGTCGACGAGCACGAGTGCGAGCCGGAACGCGTCGTCGGCCGCCGGAGCAAGGCCGTGCTCGCGGGCGAACGCGCCGGCTTCGGCGGCCCGTTGCTCGTACGGCACGCGCCAGACCTCGCCGACACGATCCGCGTCGAAGTGCGCGGGAAGCGGTGTCAACTCGACCCGAGTCTAGGCTCGCCTCGACCGCGTGCGCTTGACGCCGCGTGCGGGAGCCTCTAGGACGAGAAGGACATGTTGGAGGGAATCCTGTCGGGCATCGGCGACTTTCTGGACAAGGCGCCGGATCTCGCCATGATGTGGCTGCCGATCATCTTCTTCGGCCTGATCGTCTACCTGCTCTGGCGAACGCTCCAGGTGATGCCGCGGATCAAGCCGGAGACGATCGAGCCTCATTCGCGGTCGGCCGTCAGCTGGGAAGACGTCGCGGGCCTCGAGGAGGTGAAGGAGGAGCTGGGCGAGGTCGTCGAGTTCCTCCGCGACCCGTCGCGGTTCGAGCGCCTCGGTGCGCGGGTGCCGAAAGGCGTCCTGTTCTACGGGCCTCCCGGCACGGGCAAGACACTGCTGGCCAAGGCGCTCGCGAATGCGTCCGGGGCGCAGTTCTACTCCCAGAGCGCGTCGGCCTTCGTCGAGATGTTCGCCGGCCTCGGCGCGTCGCGCATCCGGAAGCTCTTCGCGGAAGCGCGCAAGAACGCCCCCTCGATCGTCTTCATCGACGAGCTCGACGCGGTCGGCGCGGCGCGGACCGGCCACGGCTACAACCGCGAGCAGGACCAGACGCTGAACCAGCTCCTCGTCGAGCTGGACGGCTTCGATCCGGCCGCGCAGGTCGTCGTCATGGCCGCATCCAACCGGCTCCAGGATCTCGACCCCGCACTGCTTCGCCCGGGCCGGTTCGATCGGCAGATGCTCGTCACCCCGCCCGATCTCAAGGGGCGCGAGGCGATTCTGCGCGTGCACACCAAGGGCAAGCCGCTCGCGTCCGACGTCGACCTCACGCGCGTCGCGAGGCAGACGGCCGGGTTGACCGGCGCCGACCTCGCGAACCTGTGCAACGAGGCTGCGATCTTCGCGGGGCGTAAGGACCTTCAGTACATCCGCCAGATCGAGTTCGAGAACGCACTCGAGCGCGTCGTCGCCGGCCTGCAGCAGCGCCGGATGGTGTCGGAGAAGGAGCGGCGCATCCTCGCCTATCACGAGGGCGGTCACGCGCTCATGTCGCACCTGATGGGCGAGGTGATGCCCGTTCAGAAGGCGACGATCGTCGCGCGCGGCGAGGCGCTCGGCTACACGCTGAACCTTCCCGAGGAGGACCGCTATCTCGATACGAAGGAAGAGCTGGTCGACATCATGAAGATCTGCCTTGCCGGCCGCGCCGCCGAGGAGGTCGTGTTCGGACGCGTGACGAATGGGGCCGCGAGCGATCTCGAGAAGGCGACGCAGATCGCGCGCGCGATGGTCTTCGAGTACGGCATGAGCGACGTCGTCCACTCGCGGACGCTGCGCGCCGACAACTACGCGCTCTCCGAGGAGACGAAGCGGCTGCGCGACCAGGAGCAGGCGCGGCTGACCGACGGCGCCTACTCGGAGTCGATTCGGCTGCTCGAGAAGCACCGCCCCGCGCTCGACCGTGTCGCGGAGGCGTTGCTGGAGCAGGAGACCCTTGCGCGGGAGGAGCTCCTCGCGCTGTTCGCCGGCCTGCCGCTCGAATCGCAGGCGGCGGCCGAGGTGGGAGCACTACGCGACCTCGACGGCGGCGGCGAGATCGTCTCGCTGCCGCTCGAGTCACACGGCGCCTGACGCGCCGCGCCGCGGGCACCGAAGCCGGAGCGCGGTTGCGCGCGGATAGCATCGCCCGCAGTGGACGCGCGCCGGATCCATCATCTCGGGGTGGCCGTCGACGACCTCGACGAGGCGATCGAGACCTACAAGCGGCTGTTCGGCGCGGAACTGGAGCGCCGGGACCGCGTCGACGAGCAGGGCGTCGACGCCGCCGCGGTTCGCGTCGGGTCGAGCCGGGTCGAGCTGCTGGCGGCGACCGGCGCAGAGACGCCCGTGGGACGGTTCCTCGCGAAGCGCGGTCCGGGGATGCATCACGTCGCGTACGAGGTCGAAGACGTCCACGAGGCGCTCCGCCTGCTCGTGCGCGAGGGCGCGCACCTCGTCGACGAGGAGCCACAGGCAGGGCTGTTCGGCCTGCAGGTCGCGTTCGTCCATCCAGATTCGGTTCACGGTGTTCTCGCGGAGGTGGTGTCGAATGGAGAATGAGCACGTACGGATCGAGATCGGCTTCGACGGCGGGCAGGCGCTGAGCATGCTCGTGACCAACGATTCCGCCGACGAGCTCGAGCACGCGATCGCCGTCGCGGAGCCTCGTGCCGGAGCCGGAGAGGGCGCGGTGACGCTCGACGCGGAAGAAGGCCGTTACACCCTGGCGCTGCGCCGGATCGTGTACGTGAAGCGGTTTCGCCGGGAGTCGCGCGTGGGGTTCGGGACCTAGACAGCGGGAAAGCGAGCCCCATGAGCGCGGCGACGACCGATAGCGAGCGTCCGGACGCACCTGCACGCGTGCGCGCGCTCGTCGGGCGGGCGCAGAAGGGCGATCGGGAGGCGCTCGAGGAGCTGTACCTGATCCATTTCGACCGGATCTACAGCTACCTGCACATGACCCTGGGCAACCGCCACGACGCCGAGGACCTGACGACGCAGACGTTCCTGCGGATGCTCGAGTCGATCGGGCGCTTCAAGCAGGGCTCGGCGCCTTTCTCGGCGTGGCTGTTCCGGATCGCGCACAACCTCTCGATGGACCACTTCCGTGCCAACCGGCGGTGGCAGCCCGAGGAGGAGGTTCCCGAGCCGCGCGACTCGGCGGAGGCGTCGGCCGAGGTCGCCGCGTTCCACGAGATCGGCCGCCAGTCGATGCTCGAGCTGATCGACAAGCTCTCGCACGAGCAGCAGCAGGTGCTGACGCTGAAATTCGTCTTCAACTTCGGCAACCAGGAGGCGGCTTCGATCCTGGGCAAGACCGAGGGCGCCGTGAAATCGCTCCAGCACCGCGCGTTGCTGTCGCTGCAGAAGCAGCTCGCCGCGAGCTGAGCGCGCCGCCTAGGCTTGCGCCGTGTCGGTGCAAGTCGGAATCGTCGGGCTGCCGAACGCGGGCTCGACAACGCTCTTCCGCGCGCTCACGCACGCCGAGGCCGGCGGTTCCGGCAAGGAGCACGTGGGGATGGCGCAGGTCGGCGACCCGCGGCTGCGCCGGGTCGCCGAGGTCGTCGGGGCGAAGAAGGTCACGCCTGCGGCGGTGCGCGTCGTCGACGTCCCGGGCACCGGCGCGCAGCTGCTCGGGAACCTGCGCCAGGTCGACGCGCTGCTCGCGGTGCTCGACGGCTGGTCCGGCGCACGTGTTCCGGACGACGATCTCGAGACGCTCCGGCTCGAGCTGCTCGTCGCCGATCGGGATCACGTCGAGCGGCGGCTCGAACGGGTGCAGAAGCAGGCGAAGTCGGGCGACGCGAAGCTTCGTGCGGAGGCGGTGGAGCTCGAGGAGCTGCTCGCGCATCTGGATGCGGGGCACTCGCTCGCCGACTGGCTGCGCGAGCCGCCGGCCGAGCTCGACACGCTGACGACGAAACCGCTGCTCGCGGTCGTGAACGGCGGCGGCGGCATCGACCTCCAGCTCGAGGCCGAGCTGGCGGAGCTGCCCGACGAGGAGGCGGCGGCGTTCCGCGAGGGCGAGTCCGCGCTCGACGAGGTCGTGCGGCGCCTGTTCGAGACGCTCGACCTGATCACGTTCTTCACCGCCGGCGAGAAGGAGACGCGCGCGTGGACGCTGCGCCGAGGCGCGTCCGCCCTCGACGCAGCCTCGACGATCCATTCGGACATCGCGCGCGGCTTCATCCGGTGCGAGGTGATCCGGTGGGACGACCTCGTCGCCGCAGGCTCCCACTCGGAGGCCGCTCGCCAGGGCAAGCAGCGGCTGGAGGGGAAGACCTACGAGGTGCAGGATGGCGACGTGCTGAACGTGCGCTTCAACGTGTAGCTCAGTGTGCGATCGGCGGATTCAGCCGCAGCCACTGTTAACCCGCTGAGATCAGCGCCACGCCGGCGAGCGTGCCGACGATCCCCACCTGCTGCGTGCGGTCGACGCGCTCGTGCAGCACGAAGCGTGCGAGAACGACGGTGATCGTGGGGTAGAGGGATGCGAGCACGCTCGTGACGCTCACGAGCCCGTAACCCGACGCCGCGGCAAAGAGAAGGTTCCCGAGCGTGTCTCCGATCCCGACGAGGGCGACAACGGTGAGGTCTGCGCGCGGGACGCCGACAGCCGTTCGCGTGAGCGCGACGCTCAGCGCGATGATCGTGAAGGACGTCGTGCGGAAGACGAGCGAAGCCCACCAGAAGTCGGCGTCGCCCGCGACGTGCATGAACGGGAAGTAGCCGCCGAAGCCGATCGCGGCGAGCACCGCGAGCCCGATGCCGTTGGCGAAGCGGCGGCCGGCCCCCTCCTGGTGCTCGCGCGACGCGAGCAGGACGCCCGCGAGCGCGACGCCGATGCCGAGGTTCTGCCACACGGAAGGGCGATCGCCGCTCGCGAACCCGACGATCACCGGAACGATTGCCGAGATCCCGGCGACCGGCGCGACCACGCTCATCGCGCCGACGGCCATGCCGCGGTAGTACGCGTACAGCCCGAGTGTGCCCGAGAGCGCGGCCGGGATTGCGAACAGGATCGCGGCGTCGCTCGGCCCGTCCGCACGCAGCGCCACCGCGGTCGCGATCGCGGCAAGGCCGACGACCTGCGCGACGAGCAGCACCCGGAGGGCGCCGAGCTTGCGGCCTTTCAGCGGTCCGAAGAAGTCAGCGAGCCCCCACGAGAGACTCGCCGCGAGCGCAAGGGCCGGTCCCAAGCGCGGCAGTGTTGCAGGGCGCGTTCTCGGCCCGGCCCCGACACCGCCCGGACCGAGCGCGGGCGCAGGGCCTCTGGAGCGCGGCTAGCCGGGAACGGGCCTGGTCGCGGCGACCGCGTCGAGCTGGTTCGCGTGCACGAGCACGGCAGCCTCGGCCGTGCGTGCGGCGCGCGCGTCGTGATGGACCGCGACCGCGTGGAGCAGCTCGGCGGGCGCGTCGGCTTCCTCCAGCAGCCGCAGGCCGAGGTGGACGTGTCCCAGCAATCGACCCTCCTCGGTCGGTGCAAAGGCCGGCGGCGGACCCAGCTCGCGCGTTCTCCCGATGTCGTGGACGAGCGCCGCCGCGAGCAGCAGATCTCCTCGGAGCCGCGGGTGGAGCTGCGCGACCTCGCGGCAGATCGTGGCGACGCCGACCGTGTGCTCGAGCAGGCCGCCGGCGTACGAGTGGTGGCCCTCGAGCGTCGCCGGGTACTTCGCGAGCGGCGCATCGGCAAGCACGCGCGCCGCGCGCGCGCGCAGGCCGTCGTGCGCGATCTCGCCGAGCAGGAACTCGAGGAAGCCCTGGAGCTCGTCAGCGTCTCGCCGCATTGTCGGCGCGAGCGATGCAGGGTCGGCATCCGCGGGCTCGAGCGCGCGGACCTCGAGCTGAAGCCGGTCGCGGAACTTCTCGACCCGCCCGAGGACGCGGACCGCGTCCCCGGCGTCGAACCGCCGCTCGAGGAGCTCGACGTCGTTCCAGACGCGTGCCGGGATCCGGCCCGAGGGGTCGGCGAGCTCGAGCGCCAGGTACGGCGCGCCGCCGCGGGTGCGGAGCCGTTCCTTTCTCGTCACCGCGTAGACGCCGTCGACGACGCCGTCCTCGACGAGCTCCGCGATCGACGTCACGACGACCGAGTCTACGGTCTGGATAGGGTGGCGCCCGTGCCCGTCCGCTCGTTCCGCGCCGAGCATTACAGCGATGCCGCCGGTCTACTCGACGAGCTCGTCGCGCCTCCTTACGACGTCGTCGACGATGCGCTGCGGGACGATCTGCTGTCGCGGAGCCCGTACAACATCGCGCATCTGACGCTGTCGGAGTCGGGCGACGAGGCGGCGCAGGCGCTGCGGGCGTGGCGTGAGTTCGGCGTTCTGGAGCAGGACCCGGACGCGGCTTCGTGGGTGCTCTCGCAGACGTACGTCGGTCCGGACGGAGTCGAGCGGACGCGGAACGGAGTCGTGGTGGCTCTTCGTCTTGCGCCATACGCCGACGGGATCGTGCTGCCTCACGAGCGGACACACGCAGGGCCGAAGGAGGGGCGCCTGAGGATCCTGCGCGCGACGCGGACGCAGCTCGAGCCCATCTTTCTTCTGCACGAGGGGCCGCGCGTCGACGTGCCGGCGCGCGCGCCCGACGTCGCAACCGGCGGCGACCGCTTATGGCGCATCGATGACGCGCCGGACCTCGGCGACTGGCAGCTCCTGATCGCCGATGGACACCATCGCTATGAAACGGCGCTCGCGTTCCACGAGGAGGACGCCACTGAGGCGAGCGCGTGGATGATGGTCGTGCTCGTCTCGACAGCGGAGGACGGACTGACGATCTTCCCGACGCATCGGCTCGCGCAGTCGATCAACGGTGCGAAGGGCCGCCCGATCGACGCGCCGGGGGACGAGCTCCCGGGGCTCGTCCTCTACCGCGACGGGCGGTACGAGCTGCTCGAGGGCGACGGACTCGACGTGGAGGTCGTCGACCGGCTGGCGCCGAGCGGCGTGACCTACACCCCGCAGCGAGAGGACGCAGTCGCGGCGGTCGATCGCGGCGAGGCCGCCGCGGCGTTCCTGCTGCGACCGACGCCGCTCGAGGCCGTGTTCGACCGCGCGCGCCGCGGCGAGGTGATGCCGCAGAAGACGACGTACTTCTTCCCGAAGCTCACGTCCGGGCTGCTCCTGTACCCGCTTGACTGACTGGCTTGCGGCGTGCCGCGCCGCGACCGAGGACGTGCGCGCGGTCCTTGCCGACCTGCCCTCGCGCTCGACGCGCGAGCCCGTCGTCGGCACGGGGATGGGCGGCGACGAGACCACGGCGATCGACGAGGCCGCCGAGCGTGTCGTCGTGGCGCGGTTCGCGGAGCTCGACACGCGGATCGTCTCCGAGGAGGTAGGGGAAGTCGGGGTCGGGCGCTGGCGCGTCGTGATCGATCCGATCGACGGCTCGCTCAACGCGAAGCGCGGGATCCCGTTCTTCTCGCTCTCGATCGCGGTCGCCGACGGGGAGACGATGCGCGACGTGTTCTTTGCCTACGTGCACGACTTCGGGTCGGGCGAGGAGTGGAGCGCGCGACGGGGCGAAGGAGCGTTCCTCGACAGCCGTTCCCTGCGGGGCGAGAGGCCGAAGGACGAGATCGAGATCCTCTCGTTCGAGGCGACCCGGGTGTCGGAGGTCTCCGACAAGGCGGCCGCGTTCAGCGGGATCGCCTACCGCTTTCGGATCATGGGCTCGCTGGCGCTCTCGCTCTGCCACCTGGCGGCGGGCCGCGTCGACGGCGTCTGCTCGTTGAAGCCATATCGCTCCGTCGACGTTGCCGCCGCGCAGCTGCTCGTGCGCGAGCAGGGCCTGTCGATCGCGAACGTCGAAGGCGACGACGAGTTCGCGGCCGCGCCGCTCTACCTTGTGCCGCGTTCGCGCCTCGCCGCTGCGGGAACGGACGACCTGTGCCGGCTGGTGGCCAACGGGCTGAGATGAAGCCTCGAGTCTCTCGGGCGGCGCTCGCGGGGCGGGGCCGGAGGGAACAGTATGAGTAATACGGGCGCGGAAAGCACCGGGCCGCGAGCGACGTCAGGCGGCGGCGGAGCCCGGCTTCGCCGGGCGGGAGCCGACGCCGACGAGAGGCGCCAGGTAAGGATCGGGTGCTCCGGGTGGAACTACGCCCACTGGCGGAACGGCGTCTTCTATCCGGAGCGGCTGCCGTCCGCGCGCTGGCTCGACTTCTACGCGCAGCACTTCGACACGGTCGAGGTCAACTCGACCTTCTACCGACTCCCCCGCCGCAGCTCGGTCGCGCGCTGGGTCGCGCAGTCGCCGCCGGGCTTCGCCTTCGCGATCAAGGGCTCGCGGTACCTCACGCACATCAAGCGGCTGCAGGATCTCGGGCAGGGGCTCGACCGCTTCCTCGCCTGCATCGACCCGCTGCTCGGCTCGCCGAAGCTCGGGCCGATCCTGTGGCAGCTGCCGCCGAACTTCAAGCGCGACGACGAACGTCTCGCGAATGCGCTCGCGCGGTTGCCGGCCGCACAGCGACACGCGTTCGAGTTCCGCGAAGCGAGCTGGTTCCACCAGGACGTCTACGCGCTGCTTCGCGAGCACCGCGTCGCGCTCGTGGTCGGCGATCGGCCGGAGGTGCATGCGTTCCAGTCGCACGAGCTGACGACCGATTTCGCGTTCGTCCGCTTCCACTCCGGCACGCGCGGCGAGCGCGGCAACTACTCCGAGTCGGAGCTCGAGGAGTGGGCGCAGCGGTTCGAGGACTGGTCACGGCGTGTTTCGATCTACGCGTACTTCAACAATGACTGGGAAGGGTTCGCGCCGAAGAACGCGTTGTGGCTGAAACGAAGACTGTCAACCTGAGCAGCGCCGACCGCGTCCTTTTCCCCGAGGACGGAATCACGAAGGGCGACCTCTTCGAGTACTACCGCGCCGTTTCGAAGTGGATCGTGCCGCATCTCCGCGACCGGCCGTTCACGATGAAGCGCTGGCGCGAGGGCATTGCCGGCCAGTCGTTCTTCCAGAAGCAGGCGCCGAAGGGGATGCCTTCGTGGCTTCCGACGCGGCAGTTCCGGACGTTCCCGCGCGAGGGCGACTCGCGACTCGTCGACTTTCCTCTGGTCAACGACCAGGCGGCGCTGTTATGGATGGTGCAGATGCACTGCATCGACATGAACGCGTGGTACTCGCGCGTCGACAAGCCGCAACGGCCGGACTTCGTGCTGTTCGACCTCGATCCGCCGGAGGAGCCCGACGGCTTCGCGCACGCGATCGAGGTGGCGCATCTCGTGCGCGAGGTGCTGGACGAGCTGGAGCTCCCTTCGTACGTGAAGACGAGCGGTGCCGACGGGATCCACGTCGTCGCACCCATCACGCGCCGGTCGACCTTCGAGCAGACGTACGACTTCGCCGAGGGCGTCTCGCGGCTGCTCGAGCAGCGCCACCCGGGACTCGTGACGACGGAGTGGTTGAAGAAGAAGCGCCAGGGCGTGCTCGCCGACCATCGCCAGAACGGGGCCGGGAAGACGATCGCCTCGGTCTACTCCGTGCGCCCGAAGCCCGGCGCGCCCGTCTCGACGCCGCTGCGCTGGGAGGAGCTCACGCCGGAGATCCGCCCGCGCGACTTCTCGATGGCGGTCGCGCTGGCGCGGGTCGAGGAGCACGGCGACCTCTTCGCGCCGGTGCTCGAGGATCCGAGGCCGCTGACGCCCGCGCTGAAGGCGCTGGCGAACCTGGTCCAGGCGCAGGTAGACGAACCGCCCGGTCGCCCGGGCGGCTCGCTCTCCTGAGTGGCTCTCGGAGGAGCTTTACGCGGCGGGAACCGGCCGCTTGAAGCCCTTTGCCTCGTCCGCCTCCACGGGCACCTCGCGCTTGCGCAGCGCGCCCAGGTAGGCGAGGACGAGGAAGCCGATGCCGGCGAGCAGCAGTGCGACGCCGACGACGATTCCGAACAGGGCGACCTGCTCGGCGAAGAAGGCCGTGTTGAGTGCCGTCGCGAGCGCGGTCTCCGTCACCCAGAGGTTCCGGAGCCCGTTCTCGACGGTGCGGCCGCTCTCGGAGTCCACGAGCGCGTAGCGCTCGTCGCTCGTCGCGCCGTGGCCGTCGGTGAGCTTCGCGGGGGTGCCGGGCTTTGCCATGAACCGGCCCATCTGCGCGTACGTCAGGCCGCCGGTCGACTCCAGCGCGTGGATCCGCATGTAGCTCGCGAAGCACTTCGCCTCGGAGCCGGTGTCGATCGTCTTCCCGGCAACGCTGCACGTCGGCAGCGTCACGTCCTCGAGGCCGGCCTTCGCGGCCTCTTCCTGGATCAGCGTGGGCGTCATGTCCGCGGATCCGACGATCGCCTCCTGCTTGAGGTTGTCGCGGACCTCGCTGCGGCCTGTGATGCCGATGACCATCGCTCCGATCCCGAATGCGATCAGGATCACGCCTGCGATGACGCCTCCTGCCTCGAAGAATCTCTTGAGCATGACCTTCCTCCTCCTTGAGCCTTTACTTGGACGCAGACTGCTCCACGTCGCGGCTCGCTGAATCGGGACGAGGCCGGACTTCGCCTGCGGGGCGAACGCTCCGCTCGTGCGGAGAAGTACGCAGCGGCGCTCGGGTACCCTCGAGGCCACGATGTCGAGTCGCGAAGCCGTTCTCGAGGCGCTGGGGCGCGTGATCGACCCCGAGTTGCGCCGCCCCGTGACCGAGCTCGACATGGTGCGGGAGATCGAGATCGACGGCGGCCGCGTCGGCGTCACGATCGCGCTCACCGTCGTCGGCTGCCCCCTTCGCGCCAGCTTCGAGGATCAGGTCCAGCGTGAGGTCGGCGGCCTCGCGGACGTCGAATCGGTCGAGCTCTCGTTCGACGTGATGACGCCCGCGGAGCGCCAGGCGCTCGTGACGAGGCTGCGCGGCGGTGTCGAGCGGCGGGGCTTCTCTCTTTTGGAGTCGACGCGCGTCGTTGCGATCACGTCCGGCAAGGGTGGCGTCGGGAAGTCCACGCTCACCGCGAATCTCGCGGCGTCGCTCGCGCGGCGCGGGCTGCAGGTCGGGATTCTCGACGCGGACGTCTACGGCCATACGATCCCGCACCTGCTCGGGATCCGGCAACGGCCCGTGCTGGTCGACAAGATGATCGTGCCGCCGGTCCGGCACGACCTGAAGCTGATGTCGATCGGGTTCTTCCTCGACGACAACGCGCCGGTGATGTGGCGCGGCCCGATGCTGCATCGCGCGCTCGAGCAGTTCCTGCAGGACGTGCACTGGGGCGAGCTCGACGTGCTGGCTGTTGACATGCCACCGGGCACGGGCGATGTCGCGATCTCGCTCGCGCAGCTCCTGCCGCGCGCCGAGGTGATCGTCGTGACGACGCCGCAGGCCGCCGCGCAGGAGGTTGCCGTTCGCGCCGCGCTGATGGCGCAGAAGACGGGCATGCGCCTCCTGGGAGCCGTCGAGAACATGGCAGGCGACGTCTTCGGGCACGGAGGCGGCGCGCGGCTCGCGAGCGAGCTCGGTGTCCCGCTGCTCGCGACGATCCCACTCGACACGCGGCTGCGCGAGTCCGGCGACGCCGGTGAGCCACTCGTCTCGAGCGACCCGGATTCCGAGACGGCGCAGGCGATCGGCGCGATCGCGGACCGCGTCGTCGCGCTGCGGCCGCCCCAGATCGTCAAGCAGCTCGCGGTCGTCTGAGCTTTCGTGGCCCGGGCGGCCGCGTTCTTCGACCTCGACCGGACGCTGCTGCGCCGCTCCAGCGCGCTCGCCCTCGCCGGCCCGTTTCGCCGGCGCGGCCTGATCTCGCGACACCAGCTCGTCAAGGCGGCGCTCTGGCAGCTCGTGTTCGCAGCGCGCGGCGCGAGCCACGAGACGGTTCGGCGCGCCGCCGAGGACGGGCTGAAGATCCTGCGCGGCATGCGTCCGGAGGAGATGCGTGACCTCGTTGCGGGCGCGCTCGAAGAGGTGCTGCGGCCGCTCGTCTACGCGGAGCCGTTGTCGCTCGTCGAGCGCCATCGGTCGCGCGGCGAGCCCGCGTACGTCGTGTCGGCGACGCTTCAGGAGGTCGTCGAGACGATCGCCGCCGACCTCGGCTTCGACGGCGCGCTCGGGACGACCTGCGAGGTCGGCGCCGACGGGAAGTACACGGGCCGGGCCCTGCGCGCTCTGCACGCGGACGCGAAGGCGGATGCGCTTCGCGAGCTCGCGCGGGTCGAGGGCTTCGACCTCGGCCTCTGCTGGGCGTACTCGGACAGCCACACCGACCTGCCGTTCCTCGAGGCGGTGGGGCACCCGATGGCCGTCAACCCCGACCGCCGCCTTCGCAGGATCGCGCTCGGGCGGGGCTGGCCCGTGTTGCGTTTCCGAGAGCGGATGCCGGTTGCAGCCTGACGACGTCGCGCGCCGAATCCGCAGGCTCGGCTTCTCCGAGGCCGACGTCCAGCGGCTCGCCGACCACTTCCTGGCGGCCGAGGCGCGCGGCAAGCACGGCCACGGCTTCGCCCGCGTCGAGTGGCTGGAGACGCTCGAGCTCGATCCGGCGGCGCGGCCCGCCCGCGAGATCCAGGACGAGGGGTTCGAGCGCTGGGACGGCCGAGGCGCGCTCGGGTACCTCGTGCTCGCGGAGATCGTCGAATCGACGCTCGCAGCGCCTCCGAAGCGTGCGCGCGTCGTCGTGGCGCGGCGGACGTTCCCGACGGGGATGCTCGGCTACTGGGTGCGCAAGCTCGCAGACGGCGGGCTGGTCGCGGCGCTGACGGCGACGTCGCCGCCGCGGCTCGGGCACCCGCACGGCGGGCCGAAGCTCGCAGGAACGAATCCCCTTGCGCTCGCAATCGCTTCGTCGGACGGACGGCCGATCGTCAGCGACGTCTCGATGGGCGCCGTCACCTACGGGGACGTTCTCGCGGGCCTCGCCGACGAGTCGGAGCTCGTCCCGTTCGGCGGCGAGCAAGCGCACAAGGCGTTCGCCCTCGCGCTCGGCCTGCAGGTGTTCGTGGCCGCCCTCGTCGGCGAGGAGCACGGCGCGGTCCTCGTCGTCGCGCGGCCCGAGCACGATCCGGTGCCGGCGCTCAGAGAGCTCGCGGCGGGCCTGCGGCTCCCCGGCGACTCCTGAGACGTCGCTTGCTGACGCCTACCGAACAGCCACGTCTTGGTGCCTGGTACCAGTACGTAGCGATCTGACGTGGTCGGATCGGCCTTGGCTACGACGGGTACCGCGAGTCTTCTCTGAGTGAGTCGAGGTCGGAATCGCTCCCCGCGAACTCCCTGAAGCTCGGATCGCCCTCGAAGGCGATGCGCAGGTGCTCGAGCGCGTCGTCCGTCTCGCCCGCGAGGGCAGTGAAGCAGGCGAGGTTGTAGTGCATGCCGGGATTGTCCGCCCCCGCCGCGATTCCGTCGCGCAGGACCGCCGCGGCCTCCGCGTAGCGCTGCTCGTTGTAGAGCGGGAACGCTTGCGCGTTCCATTCGTTGTTCTGCTCCCACGTCGAGACTGCGAACGCCTCGCCCGGCTTCCCGCCGGCCGTGAAGACGATCGTGTCGTCGTCGCGTGGCACGGCGCGGCGGCGAAGCGCCGGATCCTTCACGACCACGATCGTGCCTGCGGGTGCGTCGACCTCGTCGTCGCCGATCGTGAACGTCGCGTGGCCGCGGTAGACGAGGTACAGCTCCTCGTGTCCCGTCGACCGCTCGTCGTGCCGTCCGACCACGTCGCCGTCGAGCTCGCGCTTCGTCCACGCGTTGACGCCGAAGGCGGTGATGCCGAAGTGATCTCGGACGGGAATCCAGCCCTGCCCGCGCGTGGGGATCTCCTCGAGCCGAACCGACGTCCACCCCTTCACGCGAGGACGCCCTCGAGATCCGAATCCTCCGCGGCCTGCTTCCGCCACTTCGGCTCGAGCTCGAACGCACGGTCGAGATGCCCGCGCGCCTGCTCGTGCTCGCCCAGCTTCGCCTCCATGCACGCCAGGTGGTAGAGGAGCGCCGGGTGCTCGCCGAGGTCCCGCAGCCCGCTCTCGAGGATCGCCTTGCCCTCCTCGGGCGACTTCGCGTACGCCTCGAAGAACCACTCCCACGGGGAAGGGGTGAACGCGACTCCCGGCTGCGCGCCGACCGCGAGCACCGTCGTCCCCTCCTCCTCCGCGAACGCGACGCGCTTCACCTTGTGGTCGTGCAGGTAGACGAGCGTGCCCGCCGGCGCGTCGAGGTCCTCGCCGTCGAGCGTGAACCGCGCGCGGCCGCGGACCACGAAGTAGAGCTCTTCGTGACCCGAGCCCTCGGTGTGCTCCTCGACGACCCAGTCGCCGACCTTCTCGGCGGTGTAGGCGTTGCAGCCGAACGAGCGGATGTCGAAGCGGCGGCGGACGGGCCGCCACTCGAGCCCGTGCTCGACGGGGTAACGGTCGAGGTCGTCGATGGAAGCGACTTCGTAGCCGTCCGTCATGCGCTCTGGCTCCTCAGAGCGTCGAGCACCACCGGGTCGATTCGGTCGACTCCGTCGACGCGCATCTCGTAGTTCTCCGTCCCCGCCCAGGCGGAGAAGGCGTTCGCGAGGTCGCCGCGGTAGCCGAGCCGTTCGAGCCGCTCCGTCAACTCGTTCCGCAGGTCGGCGTCGACCTCCAGCCATTGCCGCTTCGGCGTGCGTCCGAAGATCGCGTCGTGCAGCCCGTGAAGTCGGCGGAGCTCGTCGATCGGCCGCTCGTGGTCGTCGACGCGGAGGTCGACGAGCACGTCCGAAAGGTTGGCGTAGCCGCCATCCTTCTCTACGACGACCAAGGCGGCCGACTGTTGGCCGCGGCTGTCGCCTCCCGCCTCCTGCGCTGCGGCGAGGGCGTCGATCAGCCGCTCCGCGAGTGGGCGGCCGCGCGTCTCCTCGAAGGTCTTCGCCAGCGCGTCGACGGTCTCGCCGGACACGAGGATGTTGCCCTGCGCCGCGTATCCGTCGCCCGTGCGCCCGCCCGCCCAGTCGTGGCAGTCGCTGCCGGTGAACGTGGCCGCGCCGCCGCGAGCGTCGACGACGCCGAGCTGGCGCGTCTCGCGGCCGTCGTCCGCCTCCGTCAGCCGCCGCACGACCTCGTCTGCGGCTATCCCCTGCCGCAGCAGCGCCAGCCCGTCGGGCCCGTAGCGCGGGTTCGCGTACGACTGCGTCGCGACCGCGCCCGCGTCCGCCTCCGCCCAGGGAACGACGGAGCCGACCGCGAGGAACTTCGACTGCGTCGCAACGCCCCACTGCCGCGCCTCCGGGTCGAAGGCGACGAGCGAGAAGGTCGCGACGCACCTCACCTCTCCGACGTCCCGCTCGTCGCGCGGAGGGCTAGCCATACGTGAGCTTGACGAGGTCGAGGCGGAGCAGCTCGGGGTCGCCGACGAGCGCGCACGCCACCTCCGGGTGCGCGAGCGCCTGCTTGACCTCCTCCGCTGTACGTGCTCGGATCACGACCGGGCGGCCGTCCGCGAACGCGGCATGCGCCTCGTCTGCGTGGTCCGTCCACGCATCGAGGACGAGCGCGTCGGAGACGTCGATCGAGCCTTCGAGCGCAATCGCAGGCACGCGGCGCCCGGTGTTCCCGTACCAGCGCTCCATCATCCCCTCACAGTTCGATCGTCTGCCCCGGTTCGATGTCGACGATGTTCGCGCCCGGCGCGAGCTCCTTCAGCTCCTGCGGTGTTCCCTTCAGCAGCGGGAACGTGCCCCAGTGGCACGGCACGCACCGCGGGTTGCCGAGGAGCTCGAGCGCCACCGCCGCCTCGCGCGGGTCCATCGTGAAGTGGCCGCCGATCGGCAGCACGGCGACGTCCGGCTCGTAGATGCGCGCGATCAGCTGCATGTCGCCGAACACGCACGTGTCGCCGGCGAAATAGACCTTCGTCCCGTCCTCGACCTCGATCACGAGCCCACACGACTCGCCGCCGTAGCTGCCGTCGGGCGCGCTTCCCGAGTGGAACGCGTTCGTGAGCGTGAACTTGCAGCCGGCCGCCTCGATTGTGCCGCCCTTGTTGATGCCTGGCATCTCGTCGACCTTCGCACCGTTCTTCTGAAGCCACGCCTTGAGCTCGATCTGCGCCACGACGGCCTCCGGCGAGAGTCGTTGCGACAACTCGACCGTGTCGCCGACGTGATCGTCGTGCCCGTGCGTGAGCGCGATCACGTCCGCCCGTTCCGGAGCTCGCTCGCTTTCGGGGCACTTCGGGTTCTGCAGGAACGGGTCGACGTAGATGCGCTTGCCGCTCGGGCTGTCGAGACGAAACGACGCGTGCCCGAGCCACGTGAGGGTGCCGGCCATGAACCTCCTCCGGATCGACGACGCGGCGAGGGTACCGAAGGCGCTCTTTTCTGTGCAGGAACGTCCGACGGACCGGCGAATCTCCGCGGGTATGCACCGGTCGGGGCTCACGGCGGCGCTCCTCGTCGCCACGCTCGTCGCCGACGCGAACGGTGCTCGTTCGCTTTCGCTCTACCTCGTCCTGGCCGCCATCCCGCTCGTCGCGTGGACGGCGCTCGCCTACTTCGGCGATCTCGTCGACGGCAGCGCCGCCGAGGACACGGGTGCACTCGACGTCGGGCTTTCGGCGATCGCGGTCGCGTTCGTGGTGCTCGCGGCCGGAGTGCGCGGCCACGCGCTCGAGGGAGAGGCGCTTCCCGCGCTCGGCACATCGGCGGTCGTCGGGGCGGTAACCGTCCTCGGGCTCCAGCTCTGCGTCGCGGTCACGACGCGCTTTTCGCGCGAGCGCCTGGTCGCGGCGCTCCGCGCCGCGCGCACCCGCGCGTAGCCCTAGCCGAACGGAATCGCCTCGGCCGCTTCGCGCGCGAGATCGATCAGCGGCTCGGCGGCGAAGAACGACCCGACGGTGACCGCGACCGACAGGAGGACGGCCGTCTGGAGCAGCGTCTCCCGAGGCGGCGAGCCGCCTGCAGGTGCGACTCGCAGCTCGAGCGGCGAGCGCATGTACAGCGCGCGG
>Ga0126307_10000350_pt1 | contig 29635 bp, 29 predicted proteins | sample Plot28_FD_89955 | JGI IMG/M metagenome (GOLD analysis project Ga0126307, IMG submission 89955) | Serpentine soil microbial communities from UC McLaughlin Reserve, CA, USA - Plot28 | ecosystem: Environmental > Terrestrial > Soil > Grasslands | place: USA: UC McLaughlin Reserve, Lake County... | reverse complement strand
CATCATAATTGTAAAAATTAAAAATTTCATCTGATGACAAAGCACGATCCCACAATATTACCTCATCTATATCACCAGTAAAAAATTTGTCAAGATTAAGTGAATTAGCACCTATCCTTATAGACTGCAATCCAGTCATATCAGGTACAGTACCTAATGTAGAAGTTTTAGCAATTTGTTTTCCATCTACATATAGTCGCAAAAACGATCCATCATTTGAGAGTATAGCATTATGCCAATTTCCATCGTTAAACTTCTGTTGAGAGTTAACAAAAATATTGGTTCCTGTTTCTGTTTCAAAACCTCCTTGAAGAAGTTCTTCAGGAGTAATCCAAATACCATAATTCATATTATTTCCTGGGGCATCGTCATTCATTCCTCCTTTATTCACAATTGTACCAGGCTCGAGATAATCTCGAATATCTGTTTTAAACCAAGTTGATAGTGTAAATTCTTTTAAGTGTAATCTTTCGCTATTTTCAACGTCTTGAAAATTAGAACCAGTAAGAGTAAGAAATGTAGTTGAAGTTTGTGATTCTACGAATTTATAATTGTAATTAAGTAATAAAATACAAATGAAAAATGTAATTATTACAGTTGATAATAACTGAAATTTTATATCAGAATTTTTCATCTATTTGCTCCTAGATTTTTTTTACATTTATTCTACTATTTAAAAATAGTCCTAAAGTTTAACAATTGGTATGAATTTCTTTTTCTCTATTATTAAATTGGATAGTATGTTTGTAGTAATTTCACGATGCAAAGATAAAATATCTTTAATCTCTAACCTAATTAGAGAATTTAATTTTCTTACAAAATTAGTATTCATTTATAAGAAAAAGGATTCTAAATATTTATAGCGAACTACATTTTGTTTAATAAGTAATATTAGGTCTTATAATATATAAAATAATACTTTTCATTTTATCTTAATTAGTATTTAAAATTTAATATATTAATAAAGAATATATTCAAATCTTATATATAAGTATTCTAAAACAAAAGAATATATAAATTAACATAAATCATTTTATGGATAACAACATTTAGTAAATAAAGATTAAGTGGAGATAATAATTGCTAAAGTTTCTTAAAACCAATAAAGGTCTGCTATATATCATAATTGGAAATATTTTTGGTGCTTTATTGACAGGAGGGTTTTGGCTTTTGCTAGCATCATTACAGAGTGTTGAAGAATATGGAGAAACTAGTTATATGATTTCAATGGCGTCTCTGGCATCAAGTTTTGCTCTACTTGGTTTGAATACGGCTATTACAACTTTTATACCTAAAGGACAAGATAAAATTCACATTCCAGCAAATCAGATTATATTAATTTCAAGTATCATTGCTGCATTAATTGTCGCACAAAGAGATTGGTTATTAGGTTTTTTTGTACTTGGAATGACTTTTTGGATGATGAGTATCTATGAATTTCTTGGAAGAAAATCATATAAACAATATGCGATTGCTAATATTGGAGCCCGAGGTTGTCAACTTTTACTTTCTATTATACTTTATTACATAATGGGCATCCCTGGAATTATAATTGGATTTACAATCTCATTTTTCTTGTTTAGCCATAGATATTTTCTCTCAATAAAACATTTTAAAAGAGACTTTACAGAACTTCGTGGAAAAATGAAATTTGCTCTCCATAGCTATTCATTCAATATGTCAAATGCATTATTAATGTACTTAGATAAAATCATAATTCCTCCAATATTTGGATATGCCATTTTAGGGTATTACCAATTAGGATTTCAATTTTTGATGTTTCTTGGAATGGTACCAATTAGCTTTTTCCAATACCTCATTCCAGAGGAATCAAGTGGAAATAAAAAAACAAAGTTAAGAATTATAGGATTTGTTTTATCTATAGGTCTAGCAGCTTTACTCTATTTTTCGAGTCCGCTTATCATAGATTTACTTTTTCCTCAATATCAAAATTCCTTAGATGCGATAAGATTAATGAGCATTGGGATAATTCCACTGATGATAGCATATATTATTAATTCAAAATTCTTGAGTGAAGGTGATACAAAAGGAGTAGTTATTGGAGCAATTATTTATCAAATATTACAAATTACTTTAATGATTTTTCTAGGACGATTAATTGAAGTCACAGGTCTCGCACTTTCTGTAGTTATTGCTCTATCTGGACAGGCATTGTTTCTCTTTATCTATAAAAGGATCTCTAGAAGAGCAGAATAACAATCATAAACAATTACTATTTTACTATTTAAAATTGAATGGTTTTAACAATTTCAAAAGCTTCAGCATATTTTGTATTCATTTGATATCCTCGATAAATAGACCTTCCAACAATAGCGTCTATCCAAAAAGGTCCACATCTAGGAAACTGTGATTTAAAACATTGTAAAGATTTTTTTTTATTTTCCATTTCTTTAGTAATATCAATAAATAGCTGCGGCCTAAATGATTTTTCGGTTAAACCGCCAGGTATTGTTGTTTCATACATGTACAAATTATTAATATCGCGTGAAGCAGCAATAACTGATTGAGTAAGAATTTGATGATCTTGATGGGAATCACCTATCCATTGAGTAAAAACGGTACTTGCATTATATTCCTTTATTAAAGAATCAATTAAACTTACCATTCTTCGCCCAAACACGATTTCTTCTGGTGGTAAATCTAAAAATTTAGGCGTTGTACAACCTAAAACCAAAGCAGATGACTTAGATTCTAATTTTCTTTCATCCTTTTTATCTACACTAGTAAAATTTGGGAGGGTAGCTATAACCATAATCACATTGTATCCAAGAGTTATTAGTTTTGAAATTGTACCTCCCATACCGATTTCTAAATCATCGGGATGAGCACCAAAAACCAATATTGTATTGAAATTATTCATAAAAGTTTTTGAATAAGATACAATTAAATTTTTACTAAAATCTGTATTAAATATATTAGTTAAATATTAAAAATTTAAATAGACGTTATTAATAATACTCGTCTAAGAAATTATTGCTAAATAAATTTAGAGAAAATTTACAGCCATTATTAGAGAAAATTGGAATTTTATTCGCATCAATGGGACTATCACCCAATACATTAACTCTAATTGGCTTCATTATTACTATTATTACTTCTATTATTTTCGGGCTAAATTCTTTACAATTAGAGCCAATATTAAATTCCTCAGTTATTGGTAGTATTATGTTATTAATTGCAGGATTTTTTGATGTAATTGATGGTAGTGTAGCTAAAATTACTAAAAAGACATCTAAAAAAGGCGCATTTCTTGATTCTACATTAGACAAAATTTCTGAAGCTATAATATTTTTAGGAATAGCAATAGGTGAATTAGCTAATCCAATTTTGTGTCTAATAGCTGTGTCATCCTCGCTGTTAGTTAGTTATACTAGATCTCGTGCAGAAACATTAGGGTTGGATTTAAGTGGAGTAGGATTTGGAGAAAGAGCTGAAAGACTACTGATTCTTGCTATAATGGGATTATTTCCTTTATCTCATTCACTAGAATATGGTGTGATAATAGTAATAGTGATTTCCATTATCACAGTTATACAGAGAGTACATAAGTCTTTAAAAAGACTTTGATTTACCTAAGTCTTGTATTCACTCTTCTTTCTAATTCTGATCTAACCTTGACTATCCCTCTATGGACAGCACAAGAAACACAATAAAATTTAACATCTGTTGCTGGAGAAATATATGCTCCTTGAGCTCTCAATTCTTTAGCTAGGGTAGGTTCAACAAGAGTCACTCTTCCAGTTATTTTTTTTGCTTTATCTCTAGGAACCATAGCACCACATTGAGTGCAATGAACTGTTCCAGAACTACCTTTTCCTCCTTTCGTACGACCGCGACTAGTACGTTTCTTTGGCATATTATTATGATTCTAATTCCATACTTTAAAGGTTCTGGTAAAATCAGCTATTATAAATAAGTCAATTAATCAAGTTTCAAAATTAAAAGTAATTATCAAACAAAGATAAAAAGATAAGTTTGTTTAATATAGTTCTTAATATATTATAATAAAGAATACAGAAAAACTTTAAGAGATATATTACTAGAAATAAAATAATGAAAATTGCTCTTGTTGGTGCTCATCCCCAAGATACATTATTAATTTCAAAAATTAAAAAAACTCTTGATAATTCATATATTCAAACTATCAGCATGTCTGAAAATAATTACAATTTAGCAAATCAGGTAGATTTAGTCTTTATTGTTGGAGGTGATAGGGCAATGTTAGATTATTTTCATAAAGTAGTAAATGATTCTGCTCCAGCTATAGGAATATATGAATCGGAGTCTACAGGATTTTTAGCTCAAATAGATGTACGTGACTTAGAAACAAATATTCAAAGACTAAAAAAAAATGATTATAGAATTGATGAGCTTGTTAGATTAGCAGTAAATGTAGATGGAAAAGAAATGGAGCCAGTATTAAATGATGTGGCAGTGTTTCCAAGCAAAAGTGCTACATTAATGGAACATATATTGAGAATTGATAGAAATGACGTTTGGCATGACAATAGTGATGGAGTAATTATATCAACTCCTACCGGATCTACAGCCTATTCGATGTCAGCCGGAGGGCCAATGATACTTCAGAATTCAAGAGTATTTGTAGTAGTATCGGTAAATTCTGTAGATAATACTAGAAGGCCATTGATATTCCCTGATAACTGTATATTAGAAATATCAGACATTTTAAGTAGATATCACTGTGAAGTAGTTTTAGATGGTGGAAGAAGATTAGGTATCAAAAAAGTTCTAAAATGTAGTAAACATCAATATCCTGCAAAACTTGTAAGATTAATAGGAGATGATTCTGCTACTTCGATAATTGCTAAAAAAGTAAAAATTGCTGAAGAATTATTAAATATGCCACCAAGTGCGAAGCTAATATTAAAAATATTAGAATATGAAGGCTCAATGAGTCAAAAGGATTTAGCTACTAAGACATTATTACCAGAAAGAACAATTAGATTATCTTTAGGTCATCTAGTTAATAGAGGATATGTAAAAAAGAAAACATCATTACGTGATGCTAGACATAGAATCTATGAGCTCAAGATTTAATCGAAGCAATCTCAATAAATGATTCGAATGCTTGTTCTGGTTTTCCGGGACGGCTGTCAAATTCTGCATGATATTGAAATGCAAAATAAAACTTATGATCGGGGATCTCTAAAATTTCAGTCCTTTTTCCATTGTCTGAATATCCAGATAATATCATTCCATTTTTATGTAAAACAGACAAGTAATTTTTATTAAATTCATATCTATGTCTATGTCTTTTATTAATAAAATTCTTTGAGTAAATTTTTGACGCAAGTGTATTAGAATTTATTAATATTTTATGCTTACCAAGTCTCATAGTTCCACCTAGATTATTTATCTCCTTTTGTTCAGGCATAAATTCTACTACTGGATGATTAGTAGCTTGGTCTATTTCAGTAGAATTAGCATCAGATATTCCACATACATTTCGTGCAAATGAAACTAGAGACAACTGAAATCCAAAACATATTCCAAGGAAAGGAATATTTGCTTCTCTTGCAAAATTGGCCACGTTGATTATGCCTTCAGAACCACGTTTTCCAAATCCTCCTGGAATAAGAATACCTCCATATTTTTTAAGCAATGAAAGTTTTTGTTTAGAAGTAATATCAAATTTTTCAGAATCAATCCAAGCTACTTCTAACTTATTTCTTAGTTTAGCTGCTGCATGCGAGAGAGCTTGATAAACACTTACATAGCTGTCTGGAAGAGAAACATATTTACCAATCACTGCAATATTTACTTCTTTATTATATTCTAAAAACGATTTCGTTATACCTTTCCAGTTTGACCATTTTATAAATAAATTCTGTAATTTCAATTTATCATCCATTATACTAATGATTCCTTGATTTGCCAAAATTTCTGGTACTAAAAAAATAGACTTTACATCATGACAAGACAAAACACAATTTGAACTTATATTTGCAAAAAGTGATACCTTTCTTCTTGCATCAGCAGATAAAATATTTTTACATCTTACCGCTAATATATCGGGATTAATCCCTATCCTTCTAAGTTCTTGTACACTATGTTGTGTAGGTTTCGTTTTTTGTTCTCCTACTACATCCAAGATGGGTGCTAATGTTACGTGAACAAATAGTGTATTATAATCTCCTTCTTCTAATTTCATTTGTCGAAAAGCTTCTAAAAATGGTAAACTTTCTATATCCCCAACAGTCCCACCACATTCAATTACTAGTACATCTAAGCATTCTTGATTTGATATTTTCCGTAGTTTATTTTTGATTGCATCAGTAACATGAGGAATAATTTGAACACATTGACCTAAATATTTACCTTCTCTTTCATCATTTATTACTTCTGAATATACTCTTCCCGTAGTTAAATTATGATCATTTGTCAATTCAATATTTAAAAATCGCTCGTAGTTTCCTATATCCATATCACATTCTCCTCCATCCCATGTAACAAATACCTCACCATGAGCAACAGGATTCATAGTTCCTGCATCATAATTCACATAGGGATCTACTTTTACACATGAAACTTTAAGGCCTGTTAATTGTAAAATTTTAGCAATAGAAGAAGTAATTACACCTTTACCTAATCCTGAAAGAACACCTCCTGTTACAAAGATATATTTTATATGATGATCTGTCTTATTTATTAATCGCACATCAAGGTTTAGATAGTCTTATTTTTATTCGTTTTTGAAAATATACATAAAAAAACTTTTAATTCTTTAATAATTAAAATAATATATAATCATGTGATTTTATATAAGTAGAATAATTTAATATTGTTTATATTATATATAATAGACAAAATATAATACTTAATACTATCGTTTGAGTTTAGGAAAGAGTATTTTAATAACCTTTAGTTATAATCAAATTCTATAGAATATTAACTCTGTGTTGAAAGTTACAACAAAGACAACAATAGAATTAAACATTTTATTCACATATCATCAAATAAATATATTCATTATAACTAAATATTAAAACTTTAAATACTTTTTATTAAATTTGCTAACATCTCTTCTCTTCTTATACATGTCTTTTATTCGAACATGGTACTTCAACACGAGATTTTTTCTTTAATAACAAGTAATATTATAATATATTCTATTTCTTCTTCTGATTAAATATTATATAAAAATTTCTTTATCTATTTATCTATATCTATCTTTCAAACATACTACTTATTATTAGTTAGTTATTATTTTCTAATTTAATATCATCATATAATAGTACAGGAGTATATATCCCAAATTAAATATAATTAGTAGAGAAAGATAATATGATTCAAGACGACACCTTCAACATTGATCTGTACATTTATCATTTCGATATTATCAATAGTGATAATGCTAGAAGAAGTCGTTGCAGAAGAAGAAGAATTTCTAACTCAAATGACTAAAGATTTTGTATATAACCTTCCAACAATGATAAACAATACTTTATTAGGTAATATTGAACATATTTCTTTTAATTCAACAATACAAGAAGCAGTCAAAGATAACAATAAAGTTAGAGAAGACTATCAAGAGTCCAAACCTAGTCTCTCGGTCATGATAAACAATGCATTACTAGGTGTTATAGAACAGGTTTCTGTTAATTCAACGTCGTCCTTAGACCATGCAAAAGAACAATTTATCACAATTAAACAAGATGGATATAATGAGAACATGTTATTTGAAGAGAAGGATAAAAAAGTACAATTCTTAACAACAAAAGTTCCTTTTATATTACCTGTGCCTTTCCCTTAATTCATAAATATATTGTGATATCTATGTTGATATTATGATTGCGAAGTTAGCTCAGCCTGGTTAGGGTACGAGCTTCCCAAGCTCGGGGTCGCGGGTTCAAATCCCGCACTTCGCACTTCTAGTGTTCGAATTTCCATGGATTATTAAAGAATCACTATATAATCCTTTAAAAAAAAATAATTAAATTCAAATAGTATTGGATTAATGGATTGAGATAAATTTATCGAAATTTTTACCGATTTAGCAATAAATTAAAATTTCTATTATTATTATTATTATGATTATTTGATACTTTTTCAGGATACAAGAGGAATTGAGTATTTTCGTGTTATATTTACAGATTATTTTATTAATGAAAACCGAAGTCAAAATAATAAATTAACATTTCGCTATAGCATAGTATCACATTATATCAAATTAAACTTCTAACGTAAGAGTATATTCAAATTTGTATATTGACAACAATACATAATATTTTTAACAATAAACATATCTAAATAGTAAAACATAATTTGAATTAAAAATTATTTATCTTCTCTCACCTACTGGAAGACCAAAGAAGAAAGTTGCTCCAATTCCCGAAGGATTATTTTGTGCCCAAATTCTTCCTCCATGAGCATCTATAATATTCTTTGATATGTATAACCCTAATCCCGTTCCTTTCTCTGATTTCGTTGCAAATTTACAAAATAGCCGTGGAAAAATTTCTTGATGAATTCCCCTTCCGGTATCTTCTACACTAATAATAATATCATCACTGTTTTTTTCTACTTTTATCTTTATAAATCCTTTATCAGTAAATTTTAATGCATTACTCAATAAATTACTAATTACTTGGTTAATTCTTTCTTTATCTGCAAATATTTTTATTGAGACTGGGTCATAGATTATTTTTATATCTGTAGTTCCTATATCCCCAGAACAGACTTGATTTTGGATGTCTCTAACAGAATTAGATAAAACATCATTAAGATCAAAATAAGCCTTTTCTAGCTTTAAGGAGTTACTTTCAATCTTAGTAACATCAAGAATATCAGAAGCCAATCTGTCTAATCTTTTTGCATTACGTATTATCAATTGAATCTGTTCTTCTTCTACTTTGACAGTTTTAGTATTAGGATCAAGATCTTCTTCAATTATTTCCACTTCTCCTAATATAGGCATTATTGGTGTTCTTAATTCATGAGCAGCAATATTGATAAATTCTTTTTGCATTCTATCATGTACTTTTAATTGTTCATTTGCTTCTTCAAGTAGTTGATTTGATTTAAGAAGAGAAATATTTGTATTTTTTAATTGACCCGTTCGTATATTAACTTCACCTTCTAATCTCTTATTCCAAGACAAAATTAGATAGATTATTCCAAAAGTAACCGAACCAGTTATAACTACAATAAGAGTACTAAAATTATTTTGCTGTGCTATTAACGAACCTACATTACTTGCTAATTGATGAGGAAAACTTCCATATAATGTCCATAAATATTTCCCATTTATTACAATTGGCTCATAGGATAATGTTATTGTTGATCCATTATACGTTAGGTCTTCTGCTAAAGATTCACCTTCTAGACCTTTTTTTATAATTCTATTATAATTTTCTCTAAGATCGTCAGGTATTAAAGACTGAAATCCATTCGACATATAATTATTACCTATTAGTGATTGATTTCTTGCATATAATATGACACCATCTCTATCCATTAATCCTACATTTCCAATAATAGAAGATGTCATCTCATTTTGAAGAAATGTACCTAATGATTTGACACTTATTGCTGCTACGAGTACGCCATTAAAGATCTGTTTAACATTGTATGTACTATTTTGAAATTGTAATATCTGTTGTTTAATCAATGGATAAGAGATATATAAAAACGCGGATGGACTTCCTTTCGATGTGATTGAAGTACTATAATAAGGACTCAATGTCTTTTTTGGATTAAGAAAGAAAGGTTGATTTTGAGTATCTAAAACTTCATTCGCTTGAGGAATTTGATAAATTTTACTAGATGTCACAATTCTTCCTTTGACATCTATCCAATAATATGCATCTGTTATATGAAGTGTAGATGATTGTGCAGAATAAAGTAGATTTTGAACTTGATCAATATCATTCTCAAAAAGAAAAGGTGAAGATGTCAAGACTTTAAGATTAGAATTTATAGAATCAAGACTATGCACGAGGATTCTAGATAAATCATAGGCTTGAATTCTGGCATTTGATCTAATATCTTCTTCTGCTATTTTCTTTATTTCTTCAGCAGTAAAAGAGGAAGATTGATAAGAGATAATGAATAGAAAACCAATTCCAATTATAATTATGATTAATAATAATGAAAAATTATTCTTGAAAACCGATGATATACCTATCAACTATTGACACTTATCAAGGTTATCTTATAATAAATAAATCAACTGGAATAATTTTATAAAAAATTTTATAGAGAGTACTCCTTCAAACATATAAAATAATTATTGGTTATAAATTTAGTCTATTTGTTAAAATATAATGATTAAAGCAACAAAATCAGCTGAACGAATTAAACTTAAGATAAAGTTTTATATTTTCTTTTTGTTGGATTACCACAAATTGTACATTCTTTGATATTTGAGGGATATTGTTTTCTACAAGTTTTACAAAAATTCTCCCATTTTCGTAATTTTACTATTCCCTCATTACCTAAAGAAATGGTCTTAATTCTAAGAAATTTAGCTACATTTTGGATTGAATAATCATCAGATACTAAAGTTTTATCCAATTGATAAGCTAAAGAAAGAACAGAAATATCAGCTTTTGAAAGTTTTTTGATATCACCAGAATGATGTGCAGTATTAGTTATTATATTAATTGATTCTATGAGTGGATCTTGTACAACTAATACTCCTGATGAAATTAATAAGTCCAGTGTTAAAGATGTATTTAATATATGTTTAATTTCTTTCATAATACTTGTCGTAGTATAAAACCTCAAATTGACTGATCGATAAAAGCCAGCATAAAAGGCACTAGAATCTAAAATGAAAATATCAGAATCCCAGTTTTTCAAGTTGTCTAAAGCCCTTTTTTATTAGCCTAATAAAACGAGCATGGATAGGAAATATAGATATTTTAATTATATCATTTTCTTCAATCAAAAATCTATCTTGACCATCAATTATTAAATCCAATTTATGATTACTGGAAATTTCAATCTCCTCTGGTGGTATTATTATAGACGGTAATTTATTAATTGAAGCTATTGGATTAATTATTAAACAATTTAATTCTTCAAGTAATATTGGACCTCCCAAAGAAACGGAATGACCGGTTGATCCAGTCGGTGTAGATACAATTATTCCGTCCATCCGCTGACTGATAATGCCATCTCTAAATTTTATTATAATATTTGGAGTTCGAGTAAAATTATTTCTAAACAATAATATATCATTTAAGGCAGGAAGAAAAATTTTATTTGATAAAGAAGCTTGAATTCTAATTCGTTCATCATAATAATAATCGCCATTTAATATTGCATTTATAGCATAATCAATTGAATCCAATTTGATTTCGGAGAGGATACCTCGTGTACCCCCAACATTAATACTAAAAACAGGAATATCGCTTGGGTGAAATCTAAAAGCTCGAAGAGTGGTACCATCTCCTCCAAGGGCTATTACAAGATCAATTTCATTGACTAATGAATTAAAATTAGAATTGCTATTTTTAAAGTTAGATGTTTCAAAGGGAGGAATGGAGAATACCTTGATATTATTTTTTGAAAGGATTTCAGCAATATATTTTGATGCATCATATGCATTTTTATTAAGATTTTTTGTAATAATAGCGACTCCTTTAATATTTTTAATCATGAATCATACATATAACAATATGATACTCTTAAATGCATTTTTATTATACAGTAATTAAATATCTAGGATATTTCAAGCAAATACTTTACATATAATGCTAGACTAAAATAGATCAACTATAAAAAAAATATTTAAATTGTCTTTGAAATAAAGCACCAACAATAGTGTGTGGGTAATTTGGGCCGATAGCTCAGCTTGGTGGAGCGTTCGACTGATAATCGAAAGGTCGAGGGTTCAACTCCCTTTCGGCCCATTTTTTTTAGTATAATTTCAACTCAATGGCTTCCAATTTTAAAGAATTTATATTATAAAATAAACTATGACTTAATTCTATTTTTTAATTTGTTTTATTTATTTATCAAAAAAAGAATTGGTTAGAGACGAATATTTCTATTTGCTCTGAAATTTTCCTATGAACTTATTAAATTCATTTTCATTATACTCATGACTGGAATCTTTCCTTAGATCCATTAAAAGATATTACTAGTAAAAATAAAAATGATTCAAATTTTTAATGTGTTCGACAGCAATATACATGATAATTTTAATTATTTAATTAATTAATATTCTAATATCTTAATTTATATTAGTGGATCCACTCTGATCAATGTATTTGAATTATTCATATTCTCTATTTCAAGTCCATATATTCGTGAATAGGGATGTTTTAAATTGATACAAACTATATCATTAAAACGAGTAATTGTAATTTTAAAATCAAACAATTTTTGATCTAATTCAGACTTATTCCCTATCTCATGTACCAAAAACGAAAGATCTGTTTTTTCTCTTAAAAAATTTATCCATTTATAGTCATCAATATTTTTATATTTATCCAAATTTAAAATGCTAAATATCATAGAATTTGATTTAACATTATTCAATTCTTTAGAAAAAAAAGAAAATAAGAGATCGGTATTAAGATGATGATTTAAACTATCAGAATTTGAATTTAAATTAAAGTCGATTAATTTTATAGATTTATTATAATTATCAGAATTAACAAAATATGATTGTATTAAATTTAAAATAGAAGTAACATTTCTAGCAATTTTATTATCTAGTAAGACTATATGCGAATTAGTAATGCAATTTATAAAAAAATTAAATAAAAATAAAATAACATATTTAATCTCTATGTTAGTATCATATTCTAATAATACTATGGAATTCTTAGAAAATCCACCATCTAGGTCTTTATTAAGAGAGGAATGACCAGAATCAATTTTTACAATTTTTTTAGTAGTAGACTTCTTTTTTGATGAACTAAGAATTTGATCTAAGATAAGATCATAGTAATTACTAGGTTCATATATTTTAAAAATTCCATTATTTAGAGTATACAAAAATGAATTTTTATTTATATTAATTCCACCTAGTTTTGTTAAATTCATTTCTCTTAAATTTATATTGTTAAATTTAGTAGATTTAAGAGTTACAATACCATCGACAAGGTAATCCAATGTTGTTATTTCATTTCCTTCACTTACTAGAATCAATCGTCCCCCTGCTCTTTCTAACCATGTTTGCAAAACACGTTCGTTATTTAGTCTTGATTCACGATCCATAAATGACGCTATTCCATCCCAGCTATCTACTATTATCAATGGAGATCTTACATCCATTAATTGATTTGTTATTCGTTCAAAAAGAGACTCTGGTTCATCTAAACGTGCATCTTCAAAAAATGGTTCTAAGCTATTTATATCTTTGGAAGATTTGTTATGATTATTTGAATATTTTATTTTAAGATACTTATTTATCCACTTAAAGTAAAAAAATAATTTATTAGGTGATACTCTAGTAGAAATATAAAAGAAATTACTCTTTATATTTAATGCTTTAAGGATTGTCAAACATAATGCGGTTTTTCCTGATCCTGAATCTCCTTTAATCAATAAAGAATAAGTTTCATTGTTTAAAAATTGTAATAATTCATTAGGAATTTTAAAAGAAATATTATAATTTTTATTCACTCAATACCCAACCTCACTTATAATTAATGGCTATTCTGTTATAATAATAGTTCTCAAAATCAAAATATAAAAAATATCCTTAAAAAAATGAGGTATTAAATTAAGATAACCAAGGATTGATATTTTTTTGGAAACGTAATGCATCTATTAATCCTTCTGCATAACCTATGCTGAGTATTCCTAATTCAAATTTCTGTTGATTAAGAAATCTTTCAGCATCTAATAAATAATATTCGGCATTTTCTAATACATCAAACATTCCTTTATTCTGCTTATCTAATGTTGAATTTCTTTCATTTTCAAGATGTAATTTCATGTTTTCCAAAGCATCTTTAGCTTTTGGCAAATATTTTTCTAACATTATTATTGCAAGATGTTGAAAGAATACAGTATTATCTAAAGGAGGATCTAAATTTTGATAAAGAGATGTTATAGAATCAATTTCTGTAAAATGAAGTTGACCAGTTATAATGATAGAATGAGGTCCATTTCCAAAATCTTTTTTTTTCATAGATTTAATTTTTCCTGCTAAGATATTTTGATCCTTCATTCCTATTCTAGAGGCTACTATGATAAATAATTCATCAGATAAAATTTTATATTTGATATTTTCTTCGACTTCAAGAAGCATATCTATAGCACGTACAGGATCAAGAAAGAAATAGTCATTTTCATTGTTATAATTATATTCAGTTAAGATTAAAGTATGATTTCCAACTCTTAAATTTTCATATACAGTATTATAGACACTTATTACAGACATAGGATCTGACATAATTGTTGTAGTTCTTCCAAATTTGTAATTATGTAATCCAATTTCACCAATTAAAGATGAAATTCCGGAAGCACCATGAATTATTTTTATTTCAATTGAATTTTTTCTTGCTCTTACATAAAGTTCACTAAAAGTGGTTGCCATAAAAGGATCTCCATAAGTCAAAATTGCTACATTATTTTCTTTTGATTGATAAATAATGTCTCTTGCATCTTCTATAAACCAACGCGGAACTATTTTCATATTTTTATTATTTTCAGCATGTAGTAAAAGTTCTAATTGTTTTATGTCATAATCATCAATATAACTTGTAAATCTTTCTATATAGATAAATTTACATTTTTGCAAGGTTTCTTTTGCAGATAGACTTAATCCAGAATGACCATTTATCCCAAGTCCAATAAAACATAACATATTAGTAATATACTTTGATATTATTATCTCTAATATTATTTCTTCTGGGTATTATGTATTCTGGACATATGAAATAAAGATCTTTTAAACACTTCAATTCCTGAAAGATATTCGTCTATACGTATATGCTCATTAATACTATGAGAAGAATGGGGGTCTCCTGGTCCATAGGTTACTACCGGAATTTTAAATGCATTTCCAATTATATTCATATCACCTGTTCCTGTTTTTCTCAATAACATAGGTCTTTTTTTGCAAACATCAAGAACTGATAGAACAAGTGATCTAACTAATGGAGAAGAAAAATTAGCTTCGAATGGCTCTGTAGAATCCTCAATTATAAAATTCGTTTTTACTCCTTTTTCTTTTGATATTTTTAAAATTATATCATTTATAGAATCCAAAACTTGTTGACAAGTTTGACTAGTAGGAATTCTAATATCCATTGTGATTTTACACTTTTGAGGTGTTACATTGTGACTTGATCCACCAGAAATCTCAGTAAGACAACAACTAACAGAGGTACTTCTTTTTTCCTTCTCATAATTGTTATTTATAGTAGTTTTTATTGCATTCCAAAAATCATAGGCTTCCTCAATAGAATTTTTTGCTAACCATGGAGCACTAGCATGTGCACTATCTAAAACATCACATATTAGCTTAATAGCTAATCTTCCTTTATATGAAATTGTAATATTTTCTATACCACTAGGTTCGCCAAATATTGCATAATCTACATCTAAATTACTTTTGACAAGATGTTTACTACCTGTTGCATTTCCTTCTTCATCAACCACACCAGAAAATATTATAGTACCATTTTGTTTAGGAAATTCAGAGGCAGCCAAAAGCATAGAAATTAATGGAGCCTTTGCATCCGATGCTCCTCTACCATATAAGAAGCCATTTTCTATTCTTACTGGAACTTTATTTGGAACAGTATCCATATGGCCACAAAGCAATATTCTTGGATATCCTCTTCCCTTGGTAGCAATAATATTTCCAACACTATCTATATGAGATTGCTCAAAACCAAGATCATTAATACATTTATCTTTAAGTAGATTAGCTAATTGCCCCTCAGATCTAGATGGAGTATAAAGATCAAGTGATTTTTTTAAAAGTTCTATCGCATAATTAACTGAGACCAATGTTAATCTAATTAATTGGATATCTTAGGGAATAATCTACAATCATATCTTGAATATTTATTCCAGTAATTCTTACTGTATTTTTAAATTCTGTTGTATTATTTACTTCATGTACTAATAGGCCATCTTTGGAACTTTCCATTAAATCCACACCCACAATTTTTCCACCTACAGCTTGAGAAGATTTAATACAGATATCTTCCAGTTCATCTGTAATTGGACAATTTTCAGCACGGCCCCCTAAGGCCATATTAGTTTTCCATTCATCTTTTTCAGAGTATCTATATATTGCAGCAACAACATCATCTCCTACTACTATAGCTCTTATATCTCTAGGCGGTCTAGAAACAAATTCTTCTAGAAAATAAATCTGATAGAGAGGAAACATATGTTCTCTATCTTCAAATACAGCTTTTGCCGCTTCTTTGTCACGCAATAAGGCTATTAATCTACCCCAGCTTCCTATTGTAGGTTTAATAATTGCTGGATAACCAAAATCATCTAGTGCTGAAAGTGCAGATTCTGAAGAAAAAGCTGTTATTACTTTGGGAGTTCGTATTCCTTTTTTTTGTATTATCATATGAGTAAATAATTTGTTACCACAGTTAATAGCAGTGTCAAGTGGATTAATTACTTTAGCACCTAAACCTTCTAAAGCTGCAGTAGAATGAAGGCTCTTAAAATAACTAACACATCTTTGAATAATAATTTGACTATGGAATTCTGAATGTGGTGTATTTAAATCTAAAACAAGATCTTTGCAATCAATTTTTTTTATTTCAATTCCTTTTTTTTTGGCAGCCTCATAGATAGCCTTTTCTTCCCATCGTATTGTATCATAAAGAAGTGTGAGAGAGGATGAAGTCTTTCCCTCAGTCACTGTCCCCAATCCTCACCAACGACTTGAGCTGGTTTAGTAGTAAATCCACCTTCACTTTTTACCAATTCATAACTTGATCCACAATCTGGACAGGATACTATTTCACCTTCGATAGAATCTGCTGGTATTTTAATTTCTGCATCACATTCCTCACATTTTACCATATTTTATTTATTCCTTTTTTACCTTAAATGTTTCTTCATTAAGTATCTTTCTTTCTAATCTATCATCAAGATATAACTCTAATAGATCACCCATTCTAAGTTCTTTTAATCCTCTTGCAAGATTTTCTGCTTCACGTACACTGGTCTCTAGACCAAGTAAAGATAACAGATATGCAGCTCCATTTTTTCCAGCAAGTTCTCCAAAAACAATCTTTCTTCTATTTCCTACAATGCGAGGCTCAATAATTTCATATGCAGAAGGATTTCTTAAAATTGCTGCAAGATGAGTGCCAGCTTTATGTTTATAGGCACTGTCTCCTACTATAGGTTTAGATTCCGGAATTTCCAAACCTGTGTATTGTGAGATAGTCTTTGATAGGTCCTTTAACATATGTAGTCTTAAATTGTTATCAGATCTATAAATTAACGTCAATGCAATAGAAGTTTCAGCAAGAGATGGAATGCCTGTCCGTTCTCCAAATCCATCAATTGTAGTATGAATTTGATTGGCACCAGCTTCACAACCAGACAATGCATTTGCTAATGCCAATCCAACATCATTATGACAATGTACATCCAGAGAAGTTTTTGACGTATCTAGGCTATCATAAACCATTTTAACTAAATTATACATGCCATTTGGGCGCATTATACCCACAGTATCTGGAATACTAATTCTTTCGATACCTATTTTATTCATTTCATTACACATCTCTAGGAGAAACGAGGGCTCAGTTCTACTAGCGTCTTCCATCGTGAAACGAGATTTTAATCCATGTGATTTTATATATTCAGCTACATCAATAGCTCTACTTTTTGCTTCTTCTCTAGATATCTTTAGCTTTGCGCTAAGATGGATATCCGATATTCCCATATAGGTAGCTATCCACGTAGAATCCGTTTTTAGAGCTATATCCACATCAGATTTTATTGCTCTAACATGGGCAATGATATCAGCTTTTAATCCTTGTTTGAGAATTGTTTTTGTTGCTTCTAAATGATCTGGCGAGACTACTGGACTTATCTCGATTTGATCTACGCCAAATGAATCTAACATCCAGGCAATCTGAATTCTTTGTTTATTAGTAAAAGAAACACCTGGGTGTTGTTCCCCTTCTCTTAATGTAGAATCAAGAATTTTAATTTTGTTTTTATCATTTTCTAAATTATTGTATTGGTGCGCATAATAGTTAGGATCATCTGGTTTCAGTAGCATTTTAATAATATTATTACAGGTTTCGTATATGATATAAATGTTAACGTTAAAAATGTAAATGAAAATTCTGAATAATTCCTTATTTTATAGAAAATATGAAAAAATAAATAAATATTAAAATTAATATTTTAATGTTTTGAGAATAATTACGGTATTTGTATCGGAAACACCTTCGATTTTTCTAACTTCATCAATATATGAATTGATTTCTGAAATTGCAGGAGCACTTATTATAGCTGCAATATCATATTGACCAGTTATTTCATATATAACATCTACCCCTTCTAAATTTAACAGTTTTGATGTTACTGTTGATGCTTCAGAGCTAGATGCAACTGAAATGAGAGTAATTGCGCTAGTTTTTTCACGATTATTGATTTCAATTGTGAATTTTTTAATAATATTATTATCAGTTAAATTTTTAATCCTCCTTCTTACTGCTGATTCAGATAAACCTATAGTACTGGCTATTTCTACAAATGGTTTTCTGGCATCATTTTGAAGAATCTTTATTATCTTTTCATCAAACGAATCAATATTATTTAACATTTCTTCTTTCCTCTTCTTTAGTTAATAGGTTATCCATAATATCCAAGGTTTTTAATACCTTTACCTCATCAATTACCAATGGTGGTAATAATCTAATTATATTTCTTCCAGAGTATAACATAAGAAGTCCTTCTTTAATACCCTCAAATAATATATCTTTAATATCAAAACGTAATTCGAGAGCTAACATCAAACCTAATCCTCGTACATCTCTGACTATTCTATGATTCTCTTTAAGTTCGAACAATCCATTTTTGAAAATGTTACCAACTTTGACAGCATTACCAACCAGATTTTCTTCTACAATAGAATCTATAGTAGCTATACCTGCAGAACATGAAAGTGGATTTCCAGCAAAAGTTGAAGAATGTTCTCCAAGTTTCATAGCATCAAGTATTTCAGGTTTAGATAGAGTTAAACCCATTGGTAATCCTCCTGCTATACCTTTAGCTAGGCACATAATATCAGGAATTGTTGACCAATGTTCACTTGCCCACATTTTACCTGTTCTTCCTAATCCAGTTTGTATTTCATCAAAAATTAATACTAGATTATTGTGGTCACAAATTTTTCTTATTTTCTGAAGAAAATCATCTGGAGGAACAATTATACCTGTTTCACCTTGAATAGGTTCAATAATAACGGTTCCTATAGAATTATCTAATGAATCTTCAATTTTTGATGGATTATTATAAGGTAAAAATTTTATACCTTCTAACAATGGTTGAAAAGGTTTTCTGTATTTTTCATTATATGTTACAGATAATGCACCAAAAGTTTTTCCATGATATCCACCAATCATGGCTATTACTCCCTTTTTTCCTGTGTATTTCCTAGAAAATTTTAAAGCAGATTCGATAGACTCTGCTCCACTATTGCTAAAGAAAATCTTTGAGAGTTCCTTTGGAGAAATTTTAGACATTTTTTGTAAAAATTTTAATCTCGTATTATTATATAATGACATATGACAAGTTATAAGATTGTCAGCTTGATTTTTAATTGCATTAATTACTCGATCATTACAATGACCAACTAATGCGACACCATAACCACCCATACAATCAATATATTCTTTTCCAGAAACATCCCAAACGATTGCTCCTTTACCTTTTGCAATATTGATTGGAAATCTCTGATAAAGATTTCCTAGATAAGTATCTTCACTATTATCTTTACTCATTTTGTTATCACCGTACAATTGATATGAGACATTGCAGAAGAAATAGGATTCTCCACATTCCCGGAAGCTATAATGGCTTCTTTGACACCCATATCTAAAGATTCTATACATGCCATCACTTTTTTCTCCATCCCATGACCAATTTTTGGTAAGGATTGATTTGCTTTTTCATATGTCATTTTTGTTACTAATTCATTATTTAAAATTAGACCATTAACATTAGTGATAAAAATCACTTTATCAGCAAATAATCCACCTGCAATATATGCAGCTGCTCTATCCCCATCAACATTTAAAAATTCGGTTTCTTCACTCAAAGCTATTGGAGAAACAACAGGGACAAAATTTCCTTCTAATAACTTTCTAATTAATAATGTATTGATCTTATTTATTTTTCCTGTATAGCCTCCATCAATTATCATTTTTCTCCCTTTGTCGTTAACAACTAGAAGTTTTTTCTTTCTTGTTGCTTCAATTGTAGATCCATCTATTCCTGATATTCCTGCTGCATTTATTTTATTATTTAAAAGCAATCTTATAATAGTTTTATTTATTTTTCCAGACATTACCATAGTATATATTTCTGCAGTTTCCTTGTCAGTATACCGACTTTTTACACCGCCCGGGGAAATAATAAATTTTTGTTCTTTTCCCAATTTATTACCAATAATAGTAACATCCTTTCCTCCTCCATGAACAAGAATAACCTTATCTTTTTTTAATATATTTTTTAAGTCTAAAATAGTTGATGAATGTAATCCATCAATTATACTACCACCAATTTTAATAACAATCATACCGGTGTTAATGGAGTATATTTCAAGCCTTCCATTTCATCAAATCCAAACATGACATTCATATTTTGAATTGCTGAGCCTGCTGCCCCTTTCATAAGATTATCAGAAGCTGATAATGCAACAACCCTTTGATTATCCTCATCAATATCAAAACCAATATCACAGAAATTAGATCCTATCAAGAACTTTGGATCAGGAAATTTATAAAGTCCTTTTTTATCTTTAATAAATCTTATAAATGGTTCATTGGGATAAGAGTGTCTGAAAATTTTCCACAGTTCTAATTCACCAATTATTTTATTCAAAAATGTATGATTTGTTGTAAGTATTCCCCTTACGATATTAACAGCATGTGGACTCATACTGACTTTTATTTCTCTATTAGATATTAATCTAAGCTCTTGGATGATTTCACCGGTATGTCTATGTTTAGCGGGTTTATAAGGCCTAATTACACCATACCTCATTGCATGATGTGTTCCTGCATTTGCTTGAGCACCTGCACCAGAAGAACCAATTTTACTATCTACAACAATATGATTAGTATCAATAAGATCATTTTCTATAAGAGGTTTTAATGCTAGTAAAGATGTTACTGCCATACAGCCAGGACATGATACTAATTTGGCATTTTTAATTTCTTCCCGATGAAGCTCAGGAACGCCATAAACGGATTTTGAAAGTAAATCTGGGAAAGGATGTCCCCATCCATACCATTTTATATAATCGTCAGGATTTTTTAATCGAAAATCTGCAGAAAGATCTATTATTTTAATATCTCGTTCATAAAGATCTTTAACAATTTTATTTGCACTTCCATGGGGAACAGAAACAAAGACCAAATCACATGAATCCGCAATTTTATCGATATCCATTGGTGAAAATTTAAGATCTACGAATCCCTTTAAACTTGGATGAACGCGATGGACATACTCTCCTGCTTGCTGTCTAGAGGTAACCATGTTAACAGTTACTTTAGGATGAGTTACCAGTAATCGAAGTAATTCTCCACCTACGAATCCCGATGCACCTATAACGCTTATTTTCATTGTTCTGAACTATAGATTAGAATATTACTGTATCTTATGAATTTTATTATCACTTAAAAAAAATCAATAGAATTGTGAAAAAAAATTTCTATTTTTTCAAAACTGATATAACATATTCTATCATAGAATTTGCGATATCTATTTGCGATACTTGAGACGCTCCTCTAAATTCAACATTACTATTAATTTCATGTATAACTAATCCTTGATTTTCATCTTCCATAACATCTACACCCAGAATACCACCTCCAACGGCAGTAGCAGCCTTAATTACAATTTCTTCTAATTCATGTGTAATAGGTGCAAGTCCAGTATGACCACCCATTGCAACATTTGTTCTCCATTCACCTACAGCAGAATATCGATATATTGCAGTAATAATCTGATCTCCAGCAACAATACATCTAATATCTCTAGGTGGTCTTTTTATCATTTCTTGAACATAATAGATTCTAGACAAGGCTGAATCATTTTCTTCTCTTGTTTCCATGATAATATTTACTGTTTCTTCGTTTCGAATAGGAAAAACTCCACGGCCCCAAGAACCAACAAGGGGTTTTAAAACTAAAGGAAATCCCAGCTTATTTGTCAATTCTTTAAAAGACTCGGCGCTAAAAGTGAAATATGTTTTTGGAGAAGGAATTTTAGATTTTGCCAATATAAGAGATGTCCTTAATTTATTGCCACAGATTTCATTTACATCAAATTTGTTTATTACTTGATGATTCAGATATTCTAGACAAGAGGTAATATATAGACCACGAAAATGACTTAAACATCTTTGAAGAAAAATATCACCTTTAATAGAGTTGCTTTGGCTTATATCTGTACTAAAAGAAATAGGTTTAGCATCTATTAAATGAGTACTTATTCCTTTCTTAACAGCCTTATCATGTAACTCTTTTTCTTCGAAGCGTAACTTATCATAGATTATAGAAAGTTCCATATTTTCTCAAATTTATTCTCCCCAATCTTCTCCTACTGATTCTGCTGGTTTGAGGCCTATTTTACCTTCAAAATTAGACGTTACTTCAAATTCTCCTCCACAGTCGGGACAGGAAACTATTTCCCCAATTACTACATCTTCTGGAATACTTATTTGTGCACCACAGTCTTTACATTCTATATTCATTCTATTGTTCATCTTCTTTATTCTCTTTTTTATTTAAATTAATTGCTATGGAATTTGCTGTAATAGATTGCAATCCCCATAATTCAACAAAACCTTTTGCTAATTGCTGATCAAAAACAGAGTCAGAAGTATACGTTGCCAAGTCATTCCTATATAAAGAAAATTTAGATTCTCTTCCTACAACTCGTATAGAACCATTTTGCATTCGCATTTTTACTTTTCCTGTAACTTTGTTTTGTGTTGCATCTATAAACTTATCCAAATCATTTAGCAATGGATCTTGCCAGAGCCCAGAATAAGCCATCCAACTCCATTGTTGATCCACAATATGTTTAAACCGGATTTCGTGTGAAGTTAATACCATTTTCTCAAGATCTTGATGGGCTTTAATTAAAACAATTGCTGCGGGACATTCATAAACTTCTCTAGACTTTATACCAATGACTCTATCTTCAATATGATCAACTATCCCTACACCATATGATCCTGCTTTAAAATTAATATAATTTAGCAAATCCATAAGATCCATTTTTTTGCCATCAGCAGTTATAGGAATACCGTTTTCATATTCTATTTCCAAATAACCAGTATCGGAATTATCAAATTTAATAAATTTGAAACAATCATTTGGTGGTTCCACAAAAGGATTCTCTAAATCACCTCCCTCTATTGATCGTCCCCAAATGTTCATATCAATACTATATTTTTTGACTTCAGTTGATACAGGAATGTTATGTTCTTTTGCAAATTGAATTTCTATATCTCTAGTAAGATTCATGTCTCTAATTGGAGCAATAATTCTTAACTCTGGATTAAGTGATCTTATAGTAATATCAAATCTAATTTGGTCATTTCCTTTACCTGTACAACCATGAGCTATTGTTTTAGCATTTTCTTCATTTGCTATTTCAACTGCTTTCTGTGCAATAAGAGGCCGTGCTAATGCAGTTCCCAAAGGATATTGGTTTTGATATAAACCGTTGGCTTTTATGCAAGGAATGACATATTTATTTACGAATTCTTCTTTAGCATCTATATAATAATGCTGCACAGCACCTACATCTTTAGATCGTTTTTCTATATCGTCGAAATCATCGTTTTGGCCGCAATCTACTGTTACAGTAATAACATCAAGTTTATGTAAAAGTTGCAAATATTTGATACATACTGATGTATCTAACCCGCCTGAATATGCTAGAATACACTTATCTTTAACCATCTCTAGCCGATGCCACTATACATATATATTTAAATTTTTGTATTCTCTAAAGTTTAATTATACGGCGAATTCATAAGGCAACATAAATAAAAAAGATTTAATAAAAAATGATAAATGTTCTTTTATTATTTATATATTTGAAATTTGTATAGAAGATACACAATAGATGAAATAAAAAATAAGGTCATTGAAACATTGAGAAATCATGAAGAAGGCATGTCTAGTATCGAATTGGCTGATGCCATTCATGTTAATAGAATGACAATAACAAAATATCTAAATATCCTATCAGCAATTGGCTTAATAAAAAGAAAAAAAATAGGTTCAATCAATATATGGACAATAGAATCGGGTGTCGAAGATATAGAATTTCCTTTAAATTACCTCCATCTACAACAGAAATTTATAAATTCCCTAGTTGGATATAATAAAAGAGAATTAGGTAAAATTTTACTTAATATTATTTATTCAGATACTGAAGTTTTAAAAATATTAAAAGAAATAATTATACCATCATCTAACACTCTTAAAGGACTTTATGACAGAGGAAGATTAGGTAAAACAGAATTGATTTTTTTATATAATCTATTATTTGATCTAGTAATTTTAATTGAAATATATCATAAAAATACTGAATATAATAAAAACATTCATAATATTTTCATTGCAGGGAATCAAGATCAAATATTAAATTCGAAGATATTATCGGTAGCATCAGAAGTATCAAATTGTGATACAATATATATTGGAAACATAGAACAACATATTGACCCTTTTTTTGACATTGATCTTCAAAGGCATATAGCAAAGTTTTGGCTACATAAAAAAGGAACAAAAGTTATTTTTTTATGTTGTTCTGAAGAAGGTTCTTTAAGATTTTTATCTACAGCAGCTGACTATATAAAAATGAAAATGGCTGAGAATATAAAAATAGTACTATTTGTAAATTCAGAAATATTAGATCTGGCAAAGGATTTAAAATTTGATTTTATTACATCTGATCTTAATTCATTAATTATTTGGTTAGAAGAATTGATTAAACAAATTAAAAATCAGATTTAACATTTTTAAAATAATTAATAATAATTTATATTTTATATTTATCAGAAATTTTATTTAAATAATTTAATCCTTGTTTAATTTCTGTTTTATAATTTTTACCTACCATAGGCTCCAATCCTATATAGTTAGTATATTGTACTTTATTTAGGGCTTTAAATATAGAATTAAAATTAATATGGCCTAACCCTGGCATTTTTCTATTATTATCTGAAAAATGAATATGTTTTAAAAAATTTTTTGTCTTTCTTATACTGTAGAAAAAATCTTTTTCTTCTATATTCATATGATAAGTATCCAAAAGAATGGCAAAATGATCATCATTTATATTTGAAGAAACAAACAATGCATCCGCAGCATTAGAACAATAAGGAGTAGAATATCTATTTAATGGTTCTATCAAAAGATATACTCCAAAATCCTTTGAAAAATATGTGAGTTCTGATAAGACAGGTAATAATCCTTTGAGTAATTTCTTTTTATCTTTATTGGATATTACTTCATGATTACGATCTATTTTTAAATAATTATCCGATAACAGACAAACATTAAGAATAGATCCTCCGAAATAATTGCACATTTTAATACATTCTTTAATATAATTTTTTGAATAAGAAAGAATTTGTTGATCTTTTGTAAGGAGAATTGGAGACATTCCTTTTGAGCTTGTCCATAGACCAGACACTCCTAAAACAGATAAATTATAGGTATCAAAAATTTCTAAATTGGTTTTTGAAGACGAATTTGAAGGATCACCAGGAATTTCTATATAACGTAAACCAAATTCTGCTAAAATTTTAATTATATGCTCTAGTGATCCTAACCTTAAGAAAGAGTTAAGAGTTATTGAAAAATTAACCAAATAGATCACTCTATAACATATCTAAATCAAATTGATAAGGTATTTTCCTATTTGCACAACATCAAATGAATTTGATTTATCTTTTTGTAAGTTAGAACGAATATTAGATACATAAAGCGAATAACCTTCTTGTGTTGACATATTAACTGGTCGACCATGTGATCCTTTTATTAAGCTTGTATCATAGGGGATGGATCTTTTTTTATAATCGATAAATAATTCCAGAGGATCATATCCAGGTTTTCTGTGAATATCTACTGTTTTAGTAAAAGAAGGAGCCAGATTTTCATCATACCACCAGTAATAGCTAAACCACTTATCACGATTAGCAATAACTATAATATCACCAGCACGTTCATGATCAATCTTAAAAAATTGCTTTTCCTTTTCTGTTATTATAATATCGATATCCGAAATATTTTTAAGAATCTTTACAATGTTTGTTATATTACGGGATGATTTGATGTAGATATTTGCTATTTGATGATCTACTACCGCAAATGCTTGACTAAACTCAAAATCTACATATTCTTTGTCTCCAATTTTTCTTACATTCAAGAGGCCGTTATTTCTCAAGATAATATTTATCGGAATCGCACCATTAACATCATTAAAAGAATATTCTGAAAATATTATAAATTGAGTATTTTCATAAATTTTGCTCTTTTTTGTTGAATCTATGATTTTTTCTACAATACCATCTGCAAAAATTAAATCTTTAGAAACCTCATTACTATCTTTTCCAAAACGTTGAGCCGAGTAATCAATATGAGGAATATAAGTAAACATAAAATTAGGTTTATGGTTTTCTATTGTATATTGAGATGCTTTTGTAATCCATTCACTAGATAATTGCGAAGCAAATGGGCCCCAATATGAAGAAAGGTCAAATTCTCCAATTTGTTCTTTTATTTTCTCGTAATAACAGACTGGCTTAGAATAACACCACATTTTCATTTCATTTTCCAAATGAATAGGTTTTGGAGTTATAATTATATCTGAATTTGCATATAAAATATTTTGCCAAAAAAGGACAGCTGTTTTGAAGTCGATATCTTTATTTTTTATAATATCCCAAATTCTTGGAACTTGGACTAAATTATTATATTGTTCCCAAAATAATACATTATAACTGCTGCGATCCATAAAACCATTTGATATAATACCATGCTGATTTGGATATTCTCCAGATAAGAAGCTTGTTTGAACAGGACATGTAACTGCTGGAAAAACAGGCTTCATTTTAGAAGATTCACCATTTTCAGCTAACGCAGAAATAGTTGGGAGTAATCCAGAATTAAGATGTTTTTCTTCTAAACCTACAACATCAATAACAATAACATGCTGAATCATAACAGTTATAATTAAAAACAGCGAGTAATTTAAATAATATGTTAAAGTAATAGAAGTAAGATTTTAGTGTCTTTAAATTTAGATTAAAAGTGAATCAAGTCATATAGATCTTTCTAGATAAAAAAAGAATAGGAATTATTAATAAAACCGATAAAGTAAGGCCATAATAGATTCCTACAATATCTGTTATAAAAATTGAATCTAGAATAACTATCATCATTATCAAATGAGATATAGATTTTTGAATAGTTATGATTTTTTTTAATAAAGATATTTGAGAATAAACTATCATAGAGAAAAATATTAACAAAGGAATTAAGGATAGATAATTAAAAATATCAAGAAGTATGAAGAAGAATACAAAAAATATAAGTAAATATATAATAACAAATGGAAAAATATTGTAAAGATTGAAGAAATATTCCTTAGTTTCATTCTTACTTAAAATGGTAATTGCATAGACATAAAAAAATTCAGAAAAAATTGGAATTAAAAATCGTACATCAAATAGTGATTCCTCTGAAAGAGATAGCGATTGACTTGTCCCTAAAACTATATTTAAGCTTCTTATAACTCCCATATTCATAGGGCCATAAATTGTATTTTTTAAAAATTTGTTATAGAGAAAAATTAAAGTTATCATAATTAAAGTGAGTGTAAAAGTATTTGATCCCACAATAAATGAAACAATTAAAGAATATGAAAATGAAAATAATATTATAACCAAGGCATTTTTTTGAGTTATTTTATTAGAGGGTAAAGGACGCAAAGGTCTTTCTTTTTTATCTATTTTTATATCGAAATAATCGTTTAATACCATTCCACCAATATATAGAAAGACAGATATTGAAATTACTTTGACTATAATGAAATAATCAAGATTATTTATATTAGTAAAGAAAAAATAGCCTAATAGAATATTTGAAACAGTAGTAAAAACATTAGCTATACGTACTAATTTCAAATAATTAATTACAGTAGATGATATAGTCATAACTAATTCCCATAAAGGATGTCACTAATAAAAAATCTCCAAAATTTTTAAAATCAAATACAATTCAATAATAAAATCTTAATTTAATTATATTTATTGATATAGATTTAAAATTGGATAATTAATTTAATGAGACTTTGCTCGTAGATCTTCTTTTGTTTCTCAGAGGATATTTACAACAGGGACATCTATTTCCATCACATTTTATATAAATAGCACATTCTGTACATCGTTTAAAATTTTGAGCATATAAAGAATATTTTCCTCCCTTTTTACTACCAAATCTACTACAATGGCCTTTGCAACTCAATTTTATTATATATAATGAAATTGGATAATTATCTAAGATGTTTACATTGCAATCGTTTGTATAACATAATTTACTAAAAAACAATATCAATAAGAGAAAAATTTCAAACTTATTATTATCAATTTTAATGCAATACCAAATAATAAAAATTTAAAACCTTTTAAATAAAATCATATTACGGAATACTGAATATGTGCATTTAAATATTTCAGAAATTATATTATTATTCTAAATTATATTCACAAATCTCTAAATTTATGATATTTAGTAAAAATAGAAAAATCTGGTTATGTTAAAGGTTGATTTGATATTTTGCTAATAATTTGATACCGCTGTTTGTTTATCAAATAATATTACCTAACCTTCTAATTGTTCTGTCTCGTTAAAAGATGTGGCAGTTTCATTTAATTGCTGGTCTAATTCTTGTTCTTGCATTTTCAATTGTTTATCAAAATCTGTCTGGTTTAACATTTGTCCTAAGATATTTTCATTATATATCTTAATAGAAGAAATAAAAATCATGGTCAAAATAAGAAAGATATTAAAAATTAGTAATATGGATAAATTCATTCTATCTTCATCTAACTAATACATTAATTAAATCTTTTATAATTTTAATTTATAATTCATAAGACTTTTACATAATAAATAAAATCATTTTTTCATATTAATATTAATTTTCTATACTATACAAAAGAAACAATCTTGTTGTGGAAGCCTTTTTTTAAAATATAAAACCTTATTCTTTATGGCATATATGTGATTATCAGATCCACGCTATATTGGGCTCTATTAAGTTAAGCAGTAAAAACTATAGCTAGGAATATTCCATTCATATTATGAAAATTAGATTTGAAAGAAATAAAACATCTACTGTTATTGTAATGTATTCTTTGTATTTGTACTTT
>Ga0126307_10000349_pt1 | contig 29636 bp, 33 predicted proteins | sample Plot28_FD_89955 | JGI IMG/M metagenome (GOLD analysis project Ga0126307, IMG submission 89955) | Serpentine soil microbial communities from UC McLaughlin Reserve, CA, USA - Plot28 | ecosystem: Environmental > Terrestrial > Soil > Grasslands | place: USA: UC McLaughlin Reserve, Lake County... | reverse complement strand
GGATGCCGCTGATGGACGGCATCGAAGCCACCCGACGCCTCGCCGGCCCCGACGTCACCGACCCCCTGCCGATCGTGGTCATCACCACCTTCGACCTCGACGAGTATGTCCACGGGGCGCTCAGGGCCGGCGCCCGCGGGTTTCTGCTCAAGGACGCCGGACCCGCCCTGTTGACCCAGGCCATCCACGCCGCCGCTGACGGAGACGCACTGATCGCACCCAGCGTGACTGTCCGGCTGCTCGCAGCGTTCGCCCGCGCACAGACCTCACCGCCGAGGCAGCCGATGGAACCGCTCACCGCCCGCGAGGAGGAAGTTCTCGTGTCTGTAGCCCAGGGCCGCACGAACGATGAGATCGCCAGCCAGCTCTACATCACCCCGAGCACCGTCAAAGCCCACCTCGCCGGCCTCATGCGAAAGCTCGGCGCCCGAAACCGCGTCGAGGTCGCCATGTGGGCCCACGAGACCGGCCGCATCTGACGCCGCAAAGGCTCCCGCCGCCGTTTGCCGCAACCCCCCACAGCGTCACAAAGCGGCGTGTACCCCTCGGAGGGACGCTGCGTCCTCTCACCGGATGACGGGCTATACAGGGCGGGTCTGAGGGCTGGCGTCGGAAACTTCGGGTTGCCCGGCCGCGGTTGCGGCACTGCCCGCCCCTGCGCGAACTACTCCCCCAACCGCTGGCAGACGAATCGAGACCTACCGGAACTGGCACCCTTCTGTGTCAAGCAGGGGTCTTGATGGGGGTTCTATCGAGTCCGGGGGCGCGCGCCTTCCCGGCTGACGGCCGGCACCGCGACCAGAGCGGCGCGGCGTCTAACCCCGAGCGGCCCGGCGGATCGCGGCCACGTATCGCTCCGTGGCCGCGCGCTGCAGCAGGAGGCTGACCGGGCCGCCGAGGCGGGCGAGCGGGGAGGCCAGCCGGAAGAAGACGCGGATCTCGTAGATGACCGCACCGTCGTCCTCGAGGCGCACGAGGAAGCACTCCTCGCCGCTCTCCGGGTGGCCGGGGAGCGTGCCGTAGGCGAAACCTCGCTCGTCGCCCTCAGCCTGCGCCCAGACGACCCGGCAGGGGATGTCGTACCCGAGACCGGGCAACCCGGCGGTGAGGACGACGACGGTGCCGGGCTCGCTGCTCGGACCGGTGGCCCGCACGCGGAGACCGGCCCCGCGCTGGGCACGCCAGTCGAGGACGGCGTCGGCCGCACGCTCGAACGCCGCCCGTCCCGACCCGACGACGGCGCGGCGGGTGCCTCCTCGATAGCCCGGCGGGATCTCGCCGCTCCGGGCGGACCCCACCCACGGATAGGTCAGCGGCGCGTCGACCAGTCCTGCGGGGTCGGTCGACGTCAGCAGTCCCACCTGCCCAGTCTGCCGGTGGAGTGGGTCGCGCACCGGCTAGGTTGGCGGGCACTGTGCTGACCGCCGTCACCGCCACCCGCTACGTCACCCCGCTGCGCGAGGGTGGCTCGCTGCCGGGGCTCATGGAGGCCGACGACCTCGGCACGTACGTGGTCAAGTGGCGGGCGGCCGGTCAGGGCGTGAAGGTGCTGGTCGCCGAGGTCGTATGCGGCGAGCTGGCCCGGGCCCTCGAGCTGCCGGTGCCCGCACTGGTCACCGTCGACGTCGCACCCGAGCTGGCGGTGGGGGAGCCGGACGTCGAGGTGCAGGAGCTGCTGCAGCGCTCCGCCGGGCGCAACCTCGGCCTCGACTACCTGCCGGGCGCCCTCGACTTCGAGGCCGGCGCCGACGGGGTGGACCCGTTGATGGCGGGCCGGGTGCTGTGGTTCGACGCGTTCGTCGGCAACGTCGACCGTTCGTGGCGCAACCCCAACATGCTGTTCTGGCACGGGCGGCTGCAGCTGATCGACCACGGCGCGGCGCTCACGTTCCACCACCACTGGCCCGGCGCGGCCGCCGCCGTTCCCCGGCCGTACGACGCGTCGGCGCATGCGCTGCTCGAGTGCGAGCCGCAGGTGCCGGCCGCCGACGAGGCCCTGGCCCCGCGCGTGACCCGTGCGGTGCTGGAGGACGTGCTGGCCCTGGTGCCCGACGAGTGGCTGGAGGACGACGAGCCGGCTGCTCTGCGGACCCGCTACGTCGAGCAGCTGCTGGCCCGGCTGGCCGCCCGCGACGCCTGGCTGCCCGCGCTGGTCGCCGCGGCGGAGGCGGGCGGCGGTGGACGACGCCGACCGCGCGTCGGCGAGAACCGGCCGGCCTGGCTCGGGCCGCCGCCACCGGAAGGGGTCACCCAGCGATGACGAGGGAGACCTTCGAGTACGCCGTCCTCCGCGTGGTCCCGCGGGTCGAGCGCGGCGAGGCGCTCAACGCCGGCGTCCTCGTGTACTGCCGCCAGCGCGACTACCTCGGCTCGCGGGTGCACCTCGACGTCGACCGGCTGCGCGCGCTGGACCCGACCGCCGACTCCGACGCGATCGGCCGGGCGCTGCAGGCCGCCGCCGACATCTGCGCCGCAGAGCCGGGAGCCGGCGCGGCCGGTCGGGAGGCGCTCGGCTCGCGGTTCCGGTGGCTGACTGCGCCCCGCAGCACGGTCGTCCAGCCCGGGCCGGTGCACACCGGCCTCACCGAGGACCCGGACGCCGAGGCCGACCGCCTCCTGCAGCTGCTCGTCCTCCCCGTCTCCGACTGAGCCGTTCCGGACTTTCGGCGCCGAAAGTCTGCCCTCTTGTCGGAGCCTGGGTGTAGTCCGACGGAATGCAGATCGCCGCCGTGGCCGTGAGCGCCACCGACCTGTCCCGCGCCGTCGCCTTCTACGAGCTGCTCGGCTTCCGGTTCCCGCCGATCGAGCCGGACACGAAGCACCTCGAGGCCGCGGGGGACGTCCGGCTGATGATCGACGAGGCCGCGTTCCTCACCGAGTTGCACGGCGAGCCGCCCCGGCCGGCCAACATCGCCGGCTTCGCCCTGTTGTTCGACTCGCCGGCCGACGTCGACGCGGCGGCCGAGCGGATCGCCTCGGCCGGGCACTCGGTGGTCACGGGCCCCTACGACGCGCCGTGGGGCCAGCGCTACGCCACGGTCGCCGACCCCGACGGCTACCGCATCGACCTCTTCGCGCTCCTGCCGGCCTGAGCCGATCAGACGGGCAGCAGCGCGTCGATGCGGCGCGCGAGCTGGACGTCGAGGTCGGTCACGCCGCCGGCCGAGTGCGTGGCCAGCGTGAGGTGCAGGGTGCGCCAGCGCAGGTCGACGTCGGGATGGTGGTCCATCTCCTCGGCGACGTCGGCGATCGCGACGATCGCGGCGACGGCGTCCCGGAAGGAGGGCAGCTGCACCGTGCGGTGCAGACCGTCGCCGTCCCCCGTCCACTCCGGCAGCCCGGGCAGGGCGGCGGTGATCTCGTCGGGGGAGAGGCGGGGCGGACGGGCCATGACCTCATGGTGGCCCCTACGGCCTCGGTCCAGGGTCCCGCGGCGCGCGAAGCGCGTCGTGGGGTCGAACCAGGTCCTTGTTCAGCTGTGGATGCCGCACTCGGTCTTGTTCGAACCGGCCCAGCGGCCGGCGCGGGGGTCTTCACCGGGGGCGACCGGCCGCGTGCAGGGCGCGCAGCCGATGGAGCCGTAGCCCAGCTCGAACAGCGGGTTCACCGGGATCTGGTGCTCGGCGACGTAGGCGTCGACGACGTCCTGAGTCCAGGCGGCCATGGGGTTGACCTTGACCATGCCCCGCTTCGCGTCCCAGTCGACCAGCCGGGTGCCGGCGCGGGTGGGCGACTCGTCGCGGCGGATGCCCGAGCCCCAGGCGGCGTAGCCGGCGAGGGTCTTCGCCAGCGGCTGGACCTTGCGCAGCGAGCAGCAGAGGTCGGGGTCGCGGTCGTGCAGCTTCGGGCCGTGCTCCAGGTCCTGCTCCGCGACGGTCTGCGGGGGCGTGACGTTGACCAGCGTGATCGGCAGGACGGAGGTGATCCAGTCGCGGGTGCCGATCGTCTCGGCGAAGTGGTAGCCGGTGTCGAGGAAGACGACGTGGACGCCGGGGACGACCCGGCCGGCCAGGTGGGCGAGCAGCCCGTCGGCCATCGAGGACGTGATCGCGAAGCCGTCGCCGAAGGTGTCCCCGGCCCAGCGCAGCACGGCGAGGGCCTGCTCGACGGGGTCGGCGATGCCCTCGAAGCGGGCGTCGGCGTCGTCGGCCATCTCCGGCGTCGGCCGGACGGCGATCGTCACTCCGTCACCCCTGTCGCGATCAGGCGGACCGTGAAGGCCCGCAGGCAGGCCCCGCAGCGCCAGCCGTCCTCTTCGTGCGGGGTCAGATCCTCGTCCCCGCAGTACGGGCAGTGGAACACCGGCAGCTGCCGGGTCCTTCCCGCCGGCTGGTCCTCCGACATGTCAGAGCAGCCAGTCCTCGTCCGCGCGGGCGACGTAGGCGGCGAAGCTCTCACCCGGCTCGCGCCGCTCCTCGAAGCCGCGCAGCACCCGCTCGCAGTAGTCGGCGGTCTCGGCCTTGGTCACCTTGTGGCCGCGGAACTTGCGGCCGAACGAGGCCTCGACGCCCAGGTGACCGCCGAGATGCACCTGGAAGCCCTCGACCATCTCACCCGAGTCGTCCTTGACCATCGAGCCCTTGAACCCGATGTCGGCGGTCTGGAACCGGGCGCAGCTGTTCGGGCAGCCGTTGACGTTGATCCCGATGGGGGTGTCGAAGTCGGGCAGCCGCTTCTCGAGCTCCGCGTACAGGTCCTGGGCGTGCTGCTTGGTCTCGACGATCGCGAGCTTGCAGAACTCCAGGCCCGTGCAGGCCATCGTCCCGCGGCGGAACGCGCTCGGGCGGACCTGCAGGTCGTGCGCGGCCAGGGCCGCCACCAGGTCCTCGACCTTCTCGTCGGGCACGTCGAGGATGACCAGCTTCTGCTGGGTGGTCGTCCGGACGCGGCCGGCGCCGTACTCGTCGGCCAGGTCGGCGATGCGGGTGAGCAAGGTGCCGGTGATCCGTCCGGTGCGCAGCGCGAAGCCGACGGCGTTGTTGCCGTCCTTCTGCTTGGCGACGCCGACGTGGTCCCGCTGGTCGTGCTTGGCGGGGGCCGGTGCCGGGCCGTCGGGGAGGGTCTCGTGCAGGTACTCGTCCTGCAGCACCTGGCGGAACTTCTCGGGCCCCCAGTCGGCCATGAGGAACTTGATCCGGGCCCGGTTGCGCTGCCGGCGGTAGCCGTAGTCGCGGAAGACCGAGGTGACGGCCGCCCAGACGTCGGACACCTGGTCGGGCCGGACGAACACGCCGATCCGGTGGGCGAACATCGGGTTGGTCGACAACCCGCCGCCGACCATCAGGTCGTAGCCCGCCTCCCCGTCGGCGTTCACGACGCCGACGAACGAGACGTCGTCGATCTCCGGCTCGGTGCAGTGGTCGACGCAGCCCGACATCGAGGTCTTCCACTTGCGCGGCAGGTTGCTGAACTCCGGGTTGCCCACGTACTTCGCGACGGTCTCGGCGAGGACGTCGCTGGCGTCGATGACCTCGTCCTCGAGGATGCCGGCCAGGGGGCAGCCGAGCATGACGCGGGGGACGTCGCCGCACGCCTCGGTGGTCGACAGCCCGACCGACTCGAGCCGCCGCCAGATCTCGGGCACGTCCTCGATGCGGATCCAGTGGTACTGCACGTTCTGCCGGTCGGTGACGTCGGCGACGTCCCGACCGAACTCCGTGCTGATGCCGCCGATGATGCGCAGTGCCTCGCTGGTCAGCTGCCCGCCGTCGATGCGCACCCGCATCATGAAGTAGGAGTCCTCGAGCTCCTCGGGCTCGAGGACCGCGGTCTTCCCGCCGGGGATGCCCTGAGCGCGCTGGGTGTACAGACCCATCCAGCGCATCCGGCCACGGAGGTCTCCGGCGTCGATGCCGTCGAACCCGGTGTGCGCGTAGATGTCCAGGATCCGCTGACGGACCTCGAGCCCGTCGGAGTCCTTCTTCATCCGCTCGTTCGGGTTGAGCGGCTCGCGGTAGCCGAGAGCCCACTGACCCTGGCCACGCTGGGGCCGGGTGCTCGTGCGGGGAGGGGTGGTCACGTGGAGCTTCTTCCTGCGCTCAGCGTCCCCGCGGCGACCGGCCGAGCGGGGGGAGCGCTGCAGATCGGGGAGCGCAGCGGCGGCTGCGCCGGAGAACCGGGCTCAGCGCTGAGCGCGACACGCGGCGCTGGACACGAGCGCCAGGTCGATGTGCAGACGCGCGACGAGCAGGCTGCCGCGGTCGGTCATGGTGTCGATGGTCTCACACATCGCACCCGTTCCCACCCGCCTCAGAGGGTCAGACAGGTCACTCCGCCATCGCGGCGCGGATGCGGGCGACGGACTCCTCCAGCGGTACGACCGACGTGTCGACGACGACCTCGGCCCGCGCGGGCGGCTCGTACGGGTCGCTGATGCCGGTGAACTCCGGGATCTCGCCGGCCCGGGCCTTCGCGTAGAGGCCCTTCACGTCGCGCTGCTCGCAGACCTCCAGCGGCGTGGACAGGTGCACGAGGACGAACCGGCCGTGCTTCTCGACCAGCGCGCGGGCCTCCTCGCGTGCCGCCTCGTAGGGGGCGATCGCGGCGATGACCGCCGTGCCGCCATGGCGCACGATCTCGCCCGCCACCCACCCGATCCGCCGGATGTTGAGGTCCCGGTGCTCGCGGGAGAACGTCAGCTCGCTGGACAGATGGGTGCGGACGACGTCGCCGTCCAGGACCGTGACCGGGTGTCCCTCGGCCTCCAGTTGGGCGACGAGAGCGTCGGCGACGGTCGACTTGCCCGCTCCCGACAGGCCGGTCAGGAAGACGGCCGTGCCGACGCCGGGGGCTGCTGCCATGGCGGCCAGTGTCCCCGAGCGGCCGGTTCGACCCTCGGGGTGGTCAGTTCTCGGGGTGGTCGCCGAAGGAGCGCCATGCGCTGTCGAGCTCGACGAGTTCGGCGGCGTGTGCGGGCAGCTTCCCGGCGACGACGTCGGCGAGCGTGACCTCCTCCAGCACCCGTCGGTAGGCCTCCCGGGCCGCCACCCACACGCTGGCGAGCGCCTCCGCGCAGCCGGGGTAGGTGACGTCCTCGGGACGCTGCCCGTGCACCTCGGCCAGGAAGCCCTGCTCCACCCGCATGACCCGCGCGATGGAGATCTCCGAGGCCGGCAGTGCCAGCCGGTAGCCGCCGTCCCGACCGCGCTGGCTGGTGACCAGCCGCGCATGCTGCAGGTCGCCGAGGATGGCCTGGAGGAAGCGGGGTGGGATGCCCTGGGCGGTGGCGATGCGTTCGCTGGTCAGCGCGCCGGGCGCGGCCGCGGCCAGCTCCACGACGGCGCGGACGGCGTAGTCGACCCGGGCAGTGATGCGCACGCAGCCCATCGTGCCTGGTCTGCGACCCTGATCCGGTGTTCCAGCTGCGATTCACCACTCTGGTGGAGGCGCCGCTGACCGTCGCGTTCGACGTCGCGCGCACGCTCGGCCGCCCGTGGCCGTTCCCGCTGGAGGAGGTCGCCTCCGAGCGCCCGTTCCACGACGTGTACACCGTCGGGCGCGCCCGGGGCCGGCGGCGGCTGACCCACTCGCGCCGGTTCTCCGCCACCGGCGCGGGCACGCAGGTGGACGAGCAGGTCGACTGGGACACCGGCCTGCCGGGGGCCCTCGGCCGGTTCGTGGACCGGGTGGTCCTGCGCCGCCGGATTCAGCGGGCGATGACGGCGCACCTCGACGGCTACGCCGCGGCGGCCGCGCGGCGGGCACTGGACGTGGTGCAGGTGGTGGGCGCGGCGATCGTCGAGGGCGACCGGGTGCTGGTCGCCCAGCGGTCGGGCGGGCCCTACGACGGCTGCTGGGAGTTCCCCGGCGGCAAGGTGGAGCCGGGCGAGTCCGATCTCTCGGCCTTGGTCCGCGAGATCCGTGAGGAGCTCGGGATCGCGATCGTGCCGAAGGCGTTCGTCGGCGAGGTGCTGCTCGACGGCGTCGTCGGCGGCGGCGACCCCGGTGCGTCGACGTTGCGGGTCTGGTGGGCGACGGTCGCGTCGGGCGAGCCGGTGGCGCACGAGCACGCGGCCCTGCGCTGGGTGAAGGCCGACGGGCTGGACGATCTCGAGTGGATCGCGGCCGACCGCCCGCTCATCCCCGCCGTCCGCACCCTGCTCTCCCGCCCCTGAGGAGCCCCGAACACAGCATGGCGGGTGTTGTTCGTGGATTGCGTGGCCTGCAAAGACGCGCAATCCACGAACAACACCCGCAATGGGTGAGGTGGTGGAGAGGGGGCTTACTTGAAGGCGTCCTTCACCTTCTCGCCGGCCTGCTTCAGGTTGCTCTTCGTCTGGTCGCGCTCGCCGGCCGCCTGGAGGTCGCGGTCGTCGGTGGCGTCGCCGAGGGCTTCCTTGGCCTTGCCGCCCATCTCCTCGAGCTTGTTGTTGACCTTGTCCTGGCCGCTCATCTGGGTACTCCTTCGGTGAGGCAGTGACTACCGAGGCATCAGGTACCCAGAGTCGATCAGCCTCGAACATGCGAGAAGACGCGGGCCGCAAGGCCTGCGGCCGACATGCCGTTCCCACGGGAAGAGCTGTGGGTCGTGTGGCTCCTGTGGTGTGGAAGTTACGGCAGTGCCGTGCGTCGCCACACCAGGTCACAACTCGATGACGGTCGTGGACACCCTTCCTGGGCCGTGCCTAGGGTCCACCCGTCGTATCAGGGAGGTCTCTGTCTCCAGGGTGCGTTTCGCTCGTGACCAATCAGTCGTCCGACAGCGCCGCAACCGGCGCGGACCGACCTGTCCGTTCCCCCCGCCGTCGCGCGGGTTGAGGGAGGCATTGCACGTGAAGTTGAGCAAGCGGAGTAGTTCGCTCGTCGCGACGGCCATCGCCGCCGCGATGCTGATGACCGCCTGTGGCGGTAGCGACGACGACGAGGGCAGTGGCACCGAGGGTGGCGAGTCCTCGGGCGGCACGTACAGCATCTACATCGGTGAGCCGGAGAACCCCCTCGTCCCGGGTAACACCACCGAGAGCGAGGGCCACCAGGTCATCGGTGCGCTCTGGACCGGCCTGGTCGAGTACGCCGCCGACGGTGCTGTCGAGTACACCGGTGTCGCCGAGTCGATCGAGTCCGACGACAACACCACGTGGACCGTGACGCTGAACGACGGCTGGACCTTCCACGACGGCACCCCGGTGACGGCGCAGTCCTTCGTCGACGCCTGGAACTACACCGCCTACAGCCCGAACGCTCAGGGGGCGTCCGCCTTCTTCGCCAACGTGGAGGGCTACGACGACCTGCAGGCCCCGGTCGACGAGGCCACCGGTGAGCCCACCGGCGAGCCGGCCGCCAAGGAGATGAGCGGTCTCAAGGTCAACAGCGACACGGAGTTCACGGTCACGCTGGCGACGCCGTTCGCCCAGTTCCCGGTCACCGTGGGCTACACCGCCTTCTACCCGCTTCCCGAGGCCTTCTTCGAGGACCCGGAGGCCGCCGGCACCAAGCCGATCGGCAACGGCCCGTACAAGGCCGACGAGGACTTCGTCCCCGGTACCGGCTTCACCGTGAGCCGCTACGAGGACTTCGCGGGCGAGAAGCCCGGTAACGCCGACTCGGTCGAGTTCCGGGTCTACTCCAACCTCGACACCGCCTACACCGACCTACAGGGCGCCAACCTCGACGTCCTCCCGGACGTTCCGCCGGACGCCCTGGCGTCCATCGCCGACGAGTTCGGTGACCGGTACCTCGAGGCGCCGTCGTCCGGGTTCACGTACCTGGGCTTCCCGACCTACGACCCGCGGTACGCCGACAAGCGGGTGCGGGAGGCCTTCTCGATGGCCATCGACCGCCAGGCCATCTCCGACGCCATCTTCAACGGCACCCGGGCGCCGGCCGACGCGTATATCCCGCCGACGATGGAGGGTTACCGCGAGGGCGCCTGCGAGTACTGCCAGCTCGACGTCGAGCGGGCCAACCAGCTCCTCGACGAGGCCGGCTTCGACCGGTCGCAGCCGATCGAGCTGTGGTTCAACGCGGGTGCCGGCCACGACGCCTGGGTGCAGGCCGTGGGCAACCAGCTGCGCGACAACCTCGACGTGGACTACGTCCTGAAGGGCGAGCTCGAGTTCGCGGAGTACCTGCCGCTGCTGGACTCCGAGGGCGTGACCGGTCCATTCCGCCTCGGCTGGAGCATGGACTACCCGAGCCCGCAGAACTACCTGGAGCCGCTGTACAGCACGGATGCTCTGCCGCCGGCGGGCTCGAACGACACGTTCTACTCCAACCCGGAGTTCGACGAGCTGATCACCGCGGGCAACTCGGCGAGCGACAACGCGGAGGCGATCGACCTGTACAACCAGGCCGAGGACCTGCTCCTCGAGGACATGCCCATCATCCCGATGTTCTTCGACCTGGAGCAGGCTGCTCACTCGGAGAACGTGAGCAACGTGGTGATCGATGTCTTCGGTGACATCGACGTCCCGGCGGTCACCGTCAACAGCTGACGCTCCCCGCTCCGCACCGCACGGCGCCGCCGGGGGTGCCTGCCCGACCGGGCAGGTGCTCCCGGCGGTTCGCCGCTGGGGCCTTCCTCCTGACCGGCGGAGCCCCGGAGGCATCGCCGGTCGGACGTCCCGCATGATGGACGACGCGCCACCCCAGACCGGGGCTCCGGGCGCGTCCTGACCGAGGAGGGACATGGGCCGCTACGTCGCGCGCCGCCTTCTGCTCACCATCCCCGTGCTGATCGGGGCGTCGTTCCTGATCTTCGCGATGGTCTACGCGCTCCCCGGCGACCCGATCCGGGCGCTCGCCGGCGATCGCCCTCTGGCGCCGGCCGTCCAGGCCGCGCTGCGGGACGAGTTCAACCTCGGCGACCCGCTCGTGATCCAGTACGTGAAGTACGTGGGAGATCTCTTCCAGGGTGACTTCGGCACGGACTTCCGGGGCCGGCCGGTGCTGGACACCATCCTGCTGCGCATGCCCGTGACGGTGAAGCTGGCGCTGGTGGCGATCGGCTTCGAGATCGTCATCGGCATCGTCGCCGGCGTCCTGGCCGGAATCCGGAGGAACGGGTTCTTCGACAACGTGGTCCTGGTCAGCACCACCATCATCGTGTCGATCCCGATCCTGGTGCTGGCCTTCGTCTCGCAGTACGTCTTCGGCCTGAAGCTCGGCTGGTTCCCGATCGCCGGCACGTCGCAGGGCTGGTACAGCTACCTGCTGCCGGGGCTGGTGCTCGCATCCGGCTCGCTGGCCTACGTGGCGCGGCTGACCCGGACGAGCATCGCGGAGAACATGCGCGCCGACTACGTCCGCACGGCGAAGGCCAAGGGCCTCCCGCGAAAGACGGTCATCGTCCGGCACACCCTGCGCAACAGCCTGATCCCGGTCGTCACCTTCATCGGTGCCGACATCGGGACGCTCATGGGCGGCGCGATCGTCACCGAGACGGTCTTCAACCTTCCTGGCATCGGCCGCGCCGTCTTCGACGCCATCCGCAGCCAGGAGGGTGCCGTCGTCGTCGGCATCGTGACGCTGTTCGTCTTCTTCTTCATCTTCTTCAACCTGGTCGTCGACGTTCTCTACGCCGTCCTGGACCCGAGGATCCGCTATGACTGATCCGCAGCAGCAGGTCGACCTGCGTCACGACGAGGTGCAGGCAGGGACGACCACGGTGCTCGGCGAGCCGTCCGTCGACGTGACCGACGCCCGCCAGAACAGCCTGTGGAGCGACGCCTGGGCGCAGCTCCGGCGCAGCGTCATCTTCTGGACCGGCGCCGTCCTCTGCGTCCTGTTCCTCGCGATGGCGCTGTTCCCGTCGCTCTTCGCGCGCGGCGTGGACCCACGGGACTGCGACCTGACCAACTCGAAGGGCACGCCGTCGTCCGCCCACTGGCTGGGCTTCGACCAGCAGGGCTGCGACTACCTGGCCAACGTCGTCTACGGCGCCCGGAACTCGCTGCTCATCGGCGTGCTCGGTGTCCTCGGTGTACTCATCCTGGGCGTGGTCGTCGGGGCCATCGCCGGCTTCTACGGCCGGGCGATCGACAGCATCCTGTCCCGCGTCACCGACATCTTCTACGCGCTGCCCCTCACTCTCGGCGCCATCGTCCTCCTCCGGGTCGGTCCGTCGACGGACATCCCGGTGATCAACACCCGCGGGCCGGGAGCGGTAGCCATCGCGCTGGCCCTGTTCGGCTGGATGACGGCCATGCGGCTGGTGCGGTCGCAGGTCATCGCGGTGAAGAGCTCCGACTACGTGGCCGCGGCACGGGCGATGGGTGCCTCCGACTACCGCATCCTCGTGCGGCACATCCTGCCCAACGCGGTGGCGCCGGTGCTGGTCTACGCGACGATCACCATCGGCGTGCTGATCGCGGCGGAGGCGACGCTGACGTTCCTCGGCGTGGGCCTGCAGCCGCCGGCGATCTCCTGGGGCCTGCAGATCGCCAACGGCCAGAGCCTGCTGCGCACCGCGCCGCACCTGGTGCTCTTCCCGAGCATCATCCTGACCTTCACGGTGATGGCGTTCATCCTCATGGGCGACGCGCTGCGTGACGCCCTCGACCCGAGGCAGCGTTCATGAGCAGCATCGTTCCCGCTCCCGCGGCGGACCCGAGGGGCGGCACCGGTACGGCGCCTCTGCTCGAGGTCGACGACCTGCGCGTGGAGTTCCGCACCCGCGCCGGCGTCGTCAACGCCGTCAACGGCATCAGCTACACGCTCGACCCGGGCGAGACGCTGGCCATCCTCGGCGAGTCCGGCTCCGGCAAGTCGGTGTCGGCCCAGGCGATCATGGGGATCCTCGACATCCCGCCCGCGAAGATCACCAGTGGCCGGATCCTGTTCGAGGGCCGCGACCTGCTCACCCTCGACGAGGAGGAGCAGCGCCGGGTGCGCGGCCCGGGCATCTCGATGATCTTCCAGGACGCGCTCTCGGCCCTGAACCCCGTGTACAGCGTGGGCTTCCAGATCGGCGAGATGTTCCGCGCCCACCGCGGGATGTCGAAGCAGGATGCCAAGAAGCGCGCGGTCGAGCTGATGGACCGCGTCCGGATCCCGGCCGCCGCGCAGCGGGTCAACGACTACCCGCACCAGTTCTCCGGCGGTATGCGCCAGCGCGTGATGATCGCGATGGCGATCGCCCTCGACCCGCGGATCCTGATCGCCGACGAGCCCACCACCGCCCTCGACGTCACCGTCCAGGCGCAGGTGATGGACCTGCTCAAGGACCTGCAGCGGGAGACCGGGATGGGCCTGGTGCTCATCACCCACGACCTCGGAGTGGTCAACGAAGTGGCCGACAGCGTCGCCGTCATGTACGCGGGGCGCATCGTCGAGCGCGGCTCCGTGGACGACGTCTTCCAGCGTCCGGCGATGCCCTACACCGAGGGCCTCATGAGCTCGGTGCCGCAGGTCGAGGCCAAGGGCGGCCGGCTCGTGCCGATCAAGGGCCAGCCGCCGAACCTCGCGAACATCCCGAGCGGCTGCCCGTTCCACCCGCGCTGCCACCGCCGCCGGATCGGCCCCGAGGCAGCGCCGGGCCGCGACTGCGCCGTCGACCGGCCGGAGCTGCGCCTCGTCGTCCCCGGCCGCGAGGCCGCCTGCCACTACAGCGAGGAGGTCCTCGGTGTCTGAGCCGCTGGACGACGTCGCCGCCGTCGAGGCCGTCAACGTCCTGCCGACCGTCGCCGTCGGCGAGCCGCTGCTCGAGATCCGCGACCTGAAGAAGCACTTCCCGCTCACCCAGGGCATCGTCTTCAAGAAGACCGTCGGCCACGTCCGAGCGGTGGACGGCGTGAACCTCCGGCTGGCCCGCGGCGAGACGCTGGGTCTGGTGGGCGAGTCCGGCTGCGGCAAGTCGACGGTGTCGAAGCTGCTCGTGGCGCTGGAGAAGCCGACCGACGGCTCGATCATCTACAAGGGCAAGGACGTCGCCACGATGGGCGGCCGCGCCCTCAAGCAGTACCGCCGCGAGGTCCAGATCATCTTCCAGGACCCGTACGCGTCGCTGAACCCGCGCATGACGGCCGGCGACATCGTGGCCGAGGGCTGGTCGGTGCACCAGGACATCGCGCCGCGCAAGGGCCGGCTCAAGCGCACCCAGGAACTGCTCGACCGCGTCGGTCTCAACCCCGACTTCGTCAACCGCTACCCGCACCAGTTCTCCGGCGGCCAGCGCCAGCGCATCGGCATCGCGAGGGCCCTGGCGCTCCAGCCGGAGATCATCGTCTGCGACGAGCCGGTCTCCGCGCTCGACGTCTCCGTGCAGGCGCAGGTGGTCAACCTCCTCGAGGACCTGCAGGACGACTTCGGGCTGTCCTACCTGTTCATCGCCCACGACCTGTCGGTGGTGCGGCACATCTCCGACCGCGTCGCCGTCATGTATCTGGGCAGCATCGTCGAGGAGGGCACCGACCTCGACGTCTACGGGTCGCCGTCGCACCCGTACACGCAGGCATTGCTGTCGTCGGTGCCGGTGCACCAGCCCGCTCTCCGCGGGCTCAAGGAACGGATCCTGCTGCAGGGCGACGTGCCGAGCCCGGCCAACCCGCCGTCCGGGTGCCGCTTCCGGACGCGGTGCTGGAAGGCCCAGGAGATCTGCGCCGTCGAACCGCCGGCACTGATCGACCGCGGCCAGGGCCACCCGTCGGCCTGTCACTTCGCCGAGGCGCGAGCGGTCGTCCCGACCGACGAGGTCTGAGCGCGGCCGGGGGGCTCCGCGCACCCTGCACCCCAGCCTGGTGGCCGCCGTCCCAGGGTTCTAGCGCTGGGATCGCGACCACAGGGCCGGGGTGACAGCGGCTCGGCGCACCAGGTGGACGGCATCCGGCGCAGCGCGATCCGGCAGGATCGCCCCGTGATCAACCGCTCCGTGCTGCTCGTGCACGCCCATCCGGACGACGAGACGATCAACAACGGCGCCACGATGGCCCGGTACGTCGCGGAGGGCGCCCAGGTCACCCTGCTCACCTGCACGCTGGGTGAGGAGGGCGAGATCCTCGTCCCGGAGCTGGAGCAGCTGGCCGCCGACCAGGCCGACCAGCTCGGGGGCTACCGGATCGGCGAGCTGCGGGCCGCGATGGACGCGCTCGGGGTGAGCGACATCCGGTTCCTCGGCGGGCCCGGGCGCTACCGCGACTCCGGGATGATGGGCACCCCGGCGAACGAGCACCCGCGCGCGTTCTGGAACGCCGACCTCGACGAAGGGGTCGCGCACGCGGTGGCCGTCGTCCGCGAGGTCCGCCCGCAGGTCGTCGTCACCTACGACGAGAACGGCGGCTACGGGCATCCCGACCACATCCAGGCCCACCGGGTCGCGATGGGTGCGGTGGAGGCGGCCGCGGACCCCGGCTACCGGCCCGAACTGGGCGAGCCGTGGTCGGTGGCGAAGGTCTACTGGTGCTGCGTGCCGCGGTCGGTGCTGCAGGCCGGCATCGACGCCCTCGCCGCGGCGGGGGAGCAGTCGATGTTCGAGGGCGTCACGAGCGCCGACGAGATCCCCTTCGCCGTCGACGACGACGAGGTCGCGGCCGCGGTCGACGGACGGGCCTACGTCACGCAGAAGGACGCCGCCATGCGTGCCCACCCGACGCAGATCAAGGTCGACGGCCCGTTCTTCGCCCTGTCGAACAATCTCGGCCTCGAAGTGCTCGGGATCGAGTACTACCGGCTGGTCAAGGGTGAGCGCGGCCCCTCCGGTGCAGCGCCGAACGGCTGGGAGGACGATCTTTTCGCCGGTCTGGCCGGATGAGGGTGCCGCCCGCCGTCGAGCGCGCGGCCGCCGGGCTCGGGGTCGTCGTCGTCGCGCTCTGGCTGGCGCTGGTGGAGGTCTTCTGGCTGCCGCTGCGGATCGGCGGCCTGCTGGTGCCGCTGTCGGTCGCGGCGGCGGTCGTCGGCAACCTGCTGCTGCCCGGCTGGGCGCTGCGCCTCAGCGGCTCGCGGCTGGTCGCGGCACTGCCCGGGCTGGCCTGGGTGGGCGTGGCGGTCGCCGGGATGATCCGCCGTCCCGAGGGCGACCTCATCATCACCGGGGGCGGTGCCGCCGGAGTGGTCAACCTGGGGTTCCTCCTATTCGGGGTGCTGGCCGCCGCCTTCGCCGTCGGCCGGGCGGTGGCCGGCCCAGTGCCCCCGGTCAAGGACGACGTGGCTCCGGACCCACTCGGTAGTGGTAGCGGTGGTGCTCGGTGAAGCCCATCCGCTCGTAGAGGGCCACCGCGGGGTCGTTGGTCTCGACCACCTGCAGGAGGCAGGAGCGCCCGCCGCGCTCGCGCGCCAAGCTACCGAGGCGGTGCATGACCGCGGTCGCCAGGCCGCGGCGCCGGTACCGCTCGTCGACCGTGACGGCCGTGACGCACAGCCAACCGTCGACGACGGCGCCGCGGGCGACGGCGGCCAGCGGCGCCGGTTCGGGCTCCAGGCGGACCGAGGCGAAGACGGGCTCGTCCGCGCCGAGCAGGACCGCGCGGGCGACCGGCGGCAGCGGCGTGCCGCGGTAGCGATAACCGGCCAGCCACGCGTGGTCCGGCTCGACCGCGAGGTGCACCTGCACGTGCGGGTCCGGCCAACCGGAGAGGTCGGCGGTCAGCACCAGCACGTCCTCGACCGTCGTCCAGCCGGCGGCGGCGAACGCCGCATCGGCGTCCTCCGCGCCGGGCAGCGGCACCTGTGCCCGCGGCTGCAGGCCGCGCTGCTCGTACCAGCGGGCGACCGTGCGGACGGCGTCCGGGAGGTCCTCGGGCGGATCGCCGACGGCGAGAACGGAGTTCGCCCGTCCGGTGAATCCGCCGCCGGCGCGCAGCAGCCAGTCGCCGTGCCGCTCCTGCTCGAGGCCGCGCCAGGTGCGAGCCGCGAGCCGTTCCAGCTCGTCCACGCCGAGGGACGCATCCGGGAGCACGGGCACGATCTTCCCGTGCCGGTCGCCGGCGGGGCTCAGCGGGCAGCTCAGCTGCAGCAGACGACCCGTGCGGTGTTCAGTGAGGCCGGTCGCGTCTGGCTGCCACGGGCCTGGTCGATCGCGCCGCCCAGGAGTGCGCCGACCGCGGCCGCGAGGCGGCGGACGTCCTCGGGGAACGGACCCGGCTGGGTGCTGTCGAGCGTGAGGACGCCGGCCGGGTGCGGCGTGCGGCCGAGCGGGACGGCCAGGGTCGAGCCGACGTCGCACGGGTCGACCCGCCCGCCGGGGAGGCCGCTCGTGCGGTCGGCGGTCATGGGCTCGCCGGTGCGCAGGGCGGTCTCCGCCAGTTGCAGCTGCTCCTCGGTGGCGGGGGCGGAACGCTTGTCGACGCAACCCGCCATGCGGGGGACCAGCCGACCGTCCTCGAGTAGGAGAACGGACGCGCGCTCGACGTCGTCCAGCTCGGCGAGCCGCCGGCAGGCCGAGGCGAGCAGGGAGTCCGTGGACTTCGCGTCGGCGGTGGCCTCGACGAGCCTGAGCAGCACTTCGCCCTGAGCGACCCGGCGCCGTTCCGCCCGGCGTGCCCACGCCTCGGCCACCGCAGCGGCCAGCTTGGGCCCGACCTGGCGGAGCAGGTGCGGCGCCGCGGCCGCCGCGGGCTCCACGGTGAGGACGCCGACCACCGCGCCGTTCAGGAACAGTGGCTGGCCGTGGACCGACCGGACGCCGAGGTCCCTGATCTCGCGGTCGTAGGCGCGGCGGCCGTCGGCGAGGGCGACGACGGGAGCCATGCCGCGGATCACCGCGGACAGGAACGGGGACCGGCCGAGTGGAACCGGGGTGCGCAGCTGCGGGTGCTCGACGGTGGGCTGGCCGGAGCCGGCGACGGCCTGCCGGAAGGGGATGGTCATTTCGGTCGTCGCGTCGTGCACCCAGACCGAGACGCGCGTGGCGCCGGCCGTGGCGCGGAGGCGGGCGAGGAGCTGCTCCATGGCCGCCTGGGCGTCGAAGGGCGACACCGGGGGCCGCGACAACGGCATCGCCCTCGGTGTCCTCCGTGCACGCGTCCCCACGTCCGACACGGGGACAAGATCGGCACGAACCGCCGTTGCTTGAGCGGCGTCCCTGTCCGCACCCCCGCCGGGGGAGGACCGGCACGCTTTTGCGCCCACCCGTCGCGCTCCCTGCCGCGGCGGCGCGTCATACTTAGCGCGCGAAGATCCACCCTGGCCAGACCTCGGTTCCGGCCGCTGACCCGCGCGTCCCCGGGAGGGAACCACCGTGACCTACGTGATCACCCAGGCCTGCGTCGACGTCCTGGACAGGGCGTGCATCGACGAGTGTCCGGTGGACTGCATCTACGAGGGCGAGCGGATGCTGTACATCCACCCCGACGAGTGCGTCGACTGCGGTGCCTGCGAGCCGGTCTGCCCGGTGGAAGCCATCTACTACGAGGACGACGTCCCGGACAAGTGGAAGGACTTCTACAACGCCAACGTGGAGTTCTTCTCCGACCTGGGCAGCCCCGGCGGCGCGGCCAAGACCGGGAAGATCGGCAAGGACCATCCGCTGGTCGCCGCGCTCCCGCCCCAGGGCGAAGGCCACTGACGGCGCCGGGGGCCGCTCCCTCCCTGCCGGACTTCCCCTGGGACTCGCTCTCCGGGGCACGGGCCCGGGCGGCCCGGCATCCCGGCGGGGTCGTCGATCTGTCGATCGGCACGCCGGTCGACGACACACCCGCGGTGCTCACCGAGGCGCTCGCCGCCGCCGGCAACGCACCGGGCTATCCGACCGCCCTCGGCACCCCCGAGCTTCGGACCGCCGCCGCGGCATGGCTGCAGCGCCGGCTGGGTGTGCGGGTGGCCGATCCGCTGGGCGCCGACCCCTCGCTGATCCCGACGGTCGGCTCGAAGGAGCTCGTCGCCCTGCTGCCCACGCTGCTGGGCCTGCGCACCGGCACGGTGCTCGTGCCGGAGGTCGCGTACCCCACCTACGAGGTCGGCGCGGTGCTGGCCGGCCTGGCCGTCCGTCGCACCGACGTCCCGCCCCCCGACGCCGCCGGTGTGGTGCTGGTCTGGCTCAACTCGCCGGGCAACCCCCACGGGCGGGTGCTCACCGACGAGCAGTTGCGCACGTGGGTCACCTGGGGCCGCGCCCACGGCATCCCGGTCGTCTCCGACGAGTGCTACGTGACCCTCGGCTGGGACGTCGAGCCGCGGTCGGTCCTGCACCCGGCAGTGGCCGGCGACGACCACACCGGCCTGCTCGCCGTCCACTCGCTGTCCAAGCAGTCAACGGCGGCGGGGTACCGGGCCGGCCTGCTCTCCGGTGACCCCACGCTGGTGCGCCGGATCTGGGAGGTCCGCCGCCACCTGGGGCTGCTGGTGCCCGGGCCGGTGCAGGCGGCCATGGCGGCCGCGCTGGACGACGACGCGCACGTGGACGCCCAGCGCGAGCGCTACCGCGGCCGGCGGGACCGTCTGGCCGCCGCGGTCCGTCAGGCGGGGCTGCGGATCGAGCACTCGGAGGCCGGGCTCTACCTGTGGGTCACCCGTGACGAGGACTGCTGGGCGACCATCGACTGGCTCGCCGGCCTCGGCATCGTGGCAGCGCCCGGCACCTTCTACGGCCCGGCGGGTGCCCGCTACGTGCGGCTGGCGCTCACCGCGACCGACGAGCGCATCAACGCCGCCGCGGAGCGACTCACCACCTGAGAGAGCGCCGACGGGGTGAAGGCGCGAACGGCAGCTTCGCGCGTACCCATTCTGCGAATTCTCATGGTCGCGGCGGGGAGCAACTCCAGGGTGATCTCGCCCGGCGCGACCGTCAGGCAGATGTCTTCACGTCGTGCCGCGCGGGGGCCGGCCTGCGCCGCCCTCGTTCCGTTCCCCGAGGAGGGAGAGGCATGTCGTGCCGGCCTCGCACCCCCTCTCCATGCAGGAGGGGCCGGCCCCAAAGGACCGGCCCCTCCTGTGCTACTGCGTCCGGCTCACTTCCTCAGGTTGAAGAACGCGCTGGCCTGAGTCACACCATCGGCCGACAGCATCGTCAGCTGGTAGCAACCGGCGGCCGGGGTCTTCCAGTTGTAGACGAACTGACCGGCGGTGAGGTCGTACCGAAGAGCCGTGCCCCCCGTGGCCGACGCGAGGCTCTCGATCTCGTCCGCGGCACCGCTGAGGCTGGCGCAGCTCACCGACCGGTACTTGATCGACTGCACCGCGCTCACGTCCGTCAGCTCCGTGGCGCCGAAGATCTCGAACTTGACCGGGATCGTGCTGCCGGCCTTCGCGGAGTTCGGAGTGCCACCCATGTCGACCGGCTGGTAGAAGCCGCTGACCGCCAGGGGCAGGACGGTGTACGTGAAGGTGTCCTTGGCGGTGTTGCCCGCCCGGTCAGTCGCAGTCGCAGTGAGCGTGTGGCTGCCGACTGCCGCGCCCGTGTCACCGGATACCGTGCAGTCCAGCAGACCCGACAGTCCATCCGTCGACGTGCACGACGGCAGGGTGACCGGAACGCCCGTGAAGCGGAAGCTCGACGCGGGAGCGCCCACGAAGGACGGCTTGGCCGGTGGGGTCGTGTCCACGCTCAGGTGCGCCACCGTGTCCGTCGCGGTGAGGCCCGCCCAGTCTGTAGCGGTCCCGGAGACGCTCTGGTCAAGCCCGTCGGACAACGTGACGGAGTTCGAGCTCTGCCCGTCGGCCAGGCACGACTGGATCTGGGACCCAGCGTCGGCGCAGACGAAGGAGACGGTCGGCGCGGTGTTGTACCAGCCGTTCAAGCCGTTCGGCGAGGCCGGCGAGACGCTGCCGGTGATCGTCGGGGCACCGGTGTCCACGATCGAGTAGGTCACGCTCGCGGTGTCGGCGGCAAGCCCACCAAGATCGGTGTAGTCACACGTCGCGGTCTGGCTGCCCAGACCGTGCGAGAGTGTGCCCGTGATAACCGGGGATGCCGTCGGGTTGACATCCTCCGCATCCGTGACAGCGCAGCCGACAGTCGGCTCGGAGCCGATTTCATAGCTCTGGCCGTTCGTCACGCCCGTCACCGAAACGGACGGCTTGGTGTTCGGCGGCGGCACGATCGTGTAGCTGACGCTGTTCGAGTCAGACAGCCCGCCGGCGTCCGTCACCGAGCAGCTGACGGTCACCTGGCCGAGGCCGCTGACAACGCCGCTGCGGTCGACATTGGGCGTCGCGGACAGGCTCGGCTCCTCCGCGTCCGAGACGGAGCAACCCGGAGTCGGCTCATTGCCGATGACGTAGGAGGACGCCGTCACACCGGTGACCGTGACTGTGGGTGGAGTGTTCGGCCGCGTGACAGTGATGGGAATGCTGACGCTGTTCTGGAAGGTGCCGTCAGTCCCGTTCTTGATGATCGCGGCGGTGGCGTTCCCCGTGCCCGCTGCCGCGTTGCCAGAGGCGGTGAAGGTGACAGTCTGGTCATCGCCGCATGTGGTGAAGTGCAGCGTGGCGGGGGTGGCGGTGACGCCCACCGGCGCGTTGATCGCAATGTCGAGGTATTCGGGCGTGCTGTCGAAGTTGCAGCCGGCGTCAGGATCCTGCTGGCTGTTGTTGCCGACGACGCGAATTTTCGCGGTTCCCCCGGTGGTAGATCCGGCGACGAGGGTAATGGCGCTGCTGATGTCGTCCTGAATGTTGTCCTGAATGTTGTCCGCGAGCGCCACGCCGCTGAAGGTGAGCGCCATGGCGGTGCCGGCCGCGATCACGGCGGCGGGCTTGGCCCACCGAAGTCTCGTTGCTGTGCGAATCACTTAGTGCTCCCGTGAGTGGTCCGAACGGGCGCGCTCGCGCCCCCCGTCGTGTCAGAACCCGGATCCGGGGACTGGCGTCACCGCCTCGGTTTCGCTCCTCGTTCTCGAGGTTGCAGCGAACCGATGAGAGCCTCGGTCCAGCTCATGCGGTGTGCCCACTGAGTCAACGTCGCAGGTCGGTGGTGCACAACGGACCAGCGCGTTGAGATTCCTCAACATCGCGTTCCGGATCAGGGTCACTCGTGGACCCCTCGTGCCAGCCGGATCGCCGCCTTGCGGTCGGGCACCCGCAGCTTCTTGAGGATCGCGGAGATGTGGGTGCGCACGGTCACGGGCGCAAGGAAGAGCCGGTCGGCGATCTCCTGGGTCGTGCGACCGCCCGCCATCAGGTCGAGGATCTCGGCCTCGCGCTCGGTCAGCTCGGCCGCCCTCGACCGGTTGGGTAGGACGATCCGCCGGCGCGGCGTAGCCCGGAACTGGTCGACGACCTTCAGGACAAGCCAGCGGGGGAGGATCGCCTCCCCGGCGAGGACCCCCCGCAGGGCCGGCCCGATCCGGCCGGGGTCCATGTCCTTGAGCAGGTAGCCCGAGGCGCCCGCCCGCAGTGCGGCGAAGAGGTCCTCGTCGTCGCGGGAAGCGGTGAGCATCACGACCGCGACGTCCGGCACGGTGTGGGTGATCTCCGCGGCCGCCGCGATGCCGCTGCCGGGCATGTTGATATCCAGCAGGCAGACGTCTGGGGTGTGCTCGCGCGCGGCCGCGATCGCCTCTTCCGCTGTGGCGGCCTCGGCGACGACGGCGCAGGACTCCTTCTCCAGCGCCTCCCGGACGCCGGTCCGCGTCGGGGGATGGTCGTCGGCGACGACGACGCGCAGGGGCTCGCTCACCGGCGGGCCACCTGCACCGTGGTGCCGTTCCCGGGACTCGAGGTGACGGAGAACTCGGCGCCGAGGGCCTTCGCCCGCTCCCGCATGCTCGTCATGCCGAACCCACCGCCGGGGGCGGTGACCTGCCCAGTGAAGCCCCGCCCGTCGTCGCTGATCGAGAGGCACAGCGGCTCGCCGCGGAGCACCAGGTCGATCTGGCGCGCACGGCCGTGCCGCACGGCGTTGCGCACGGCCTCCGAGGCGATCCGGACGAGCGCTTCACCCTCGGCAGCGCTGACCTCGACGTCCGGGTCCGCCGTCGACACCACCTTGACGTCGTAGCGGCTTCCCAGGTCGTCGGCCACCTGCTGCAGCACCCGCGCGATGGGCTCGTCGAGCGGTCGGGTCAGCGCCGCGATCGCACGACGGGCCTCGTCGAGCGCCCGCGAGGCCGCCGCGCCGATCCGCTCCACCGCATGGTTACTCGGGGGCCCAGCGGACAGCGCCCGTGACTGGCTCCAGAGGAACGACAGTTCCTGCGCGAGCCCGTCGTGCAGATCGCGTGCCATCCGCCGCCGCGCCTCGAGCACTGCCGTGCTGGTGCGCAGCTCCCAGTAGGACCTGATCTCCCGGGCGGCGCCCACCAGGAGCAGGAGATAGAAGCAGAGCCGCAGCAGATCACCGGTGTAGACGTACTCGGAGTACAGCGACGGGAAGAGCAGGTAGTGCACCCGGGACGCCGCGGCCAGGATGCAGGCGGCACCGACCCAGCGGAAGAACTCGTCCCCGCGGCGATCGGACCGGCGGATGAAGGCGAGCGCCGCGATGCCGTAGAGAACCGCGCCCACGGCCTGGGTGGCGAGCACCAGCGGATGGGCGACCAGCCGTGGGCGGGTCGCGTCGCCCAGGTCGGCGGCCGGGTCGACGGTCGGAGGCAGCTGGCCGCCCCAGACCAGCTCGGCGATGCCCACGGTCAGCACCAGGCCACCGACCAGCAGCACCAGCGGAACCGCCCGGCCCCGACTGATGGGGATCTGGGCCGGGGTGACGGCTGCGGCGGTCAGCAGGAGGGTGCCGAGGAAGCGGATGGCCAGCGCCGCCCAGCGGCTGAACTCATCGTCGCTGGTGATCGTGACCGCCGACGGCAGAGCCGTGAGGACCAGGTTGGCCACCGCCACCGTGCAGAGCGCGAGGACGAGCAGGAATTCCTGGAGCCGGCGACTCTGCTGGAACCGGCCGTAGACGAGGTAGCCGACGAGGAGGGCGATGAGGGCGTCCGCCGTCTCCAGCACGATGTGGAGGGCAGGAGCCCGATAGGCGAACCGGAGGAAGGGCAGCAGCAGGACGGCCAGGGTCATCGCGGCTGCGCCGAGGGTGACCCACCCGGCCAGTGCGGCGGCAGGCTGCCGACGCACCTTCATCCCCGTGACGGACATCGACGTCAGGTTATGGCCTGGTTCGGCCCGGATGTGGTTCGGACGGCGAGTCTGCGCAGGTCGTGCCCCCGAAGGGGGAGACGGACTCGCGGCACGCACATCCGTAATTACGGAACGTAAACGAACAGAGGCCCGGGCGCCGCTCAACCGCAGGCCAGCGTCCCGAGACCGCCCCCAGCGAGCGCGGTGGTGAGCTCCTGCGCCATGCCCTCCCACTGCTGGTACGCCTCCGGGAATGCGGAGCGCTGCACCGCCTGGGCCACGTCGGTCAGCCGGCCGGTGTCCCAGCCCGGGACCGTGACGAGGTGGTCGTAGAACTTGTTCGCCGCGTAGACCGGGTCCTGCACCTGCGCCGCGGTGCCCCAGCCGGACGACGGCCGCTGCTGGAAGAGCCCGAGGGAGTCCCGGTCGCCGTAGTCGAGGTTGCGCAGCCGCGACTCCTGCTGCGCCGTCGCGAGCGCGATGACGATCGCCCGGTCGGGCAGTCCGCGACTGCGGGCGACGTCGGCGATGAGCGCGGCATTGCCGGCCTGCTCGGCCGTCACCGTCCGCGCCGATCCCGGGACCGTGCACCGACCGGCCATCGGCGGCACTCCCTTGCTCTCGGAGTCCCAGGCCACGCCGACGAGGACGGCGGCGGCGATCAGCAGGGCCGGCCACCAGCGCTGGACCGCTGCCCGGGGGGACGTGGACCGGGGACGGTGCTTGCGCTGCGGTGGCCTGCGCCTGCCCGTCGTCCTCCGGCGGGTGGGGGGCCGGCGTCGCACGGTTCTTCCGCTCCGGGCACCCATGGGGTGCGGAGCGATCCTCGTGCCGGCCATCGCCCCGACTCTAGGTCGCCGCCGGGGCGGGGCAGGGGATCCCCGGCGAGTCTCGGCGGGGCGCGCAGCGGTGTCGCCCGCGGGCGCCCGTCGCTAGCCTGTGCGGCCGGTCCCTCCCCTGGAAGGAACAGCCATGGACGAGCTCCTGCTGCCCGGTATCGCCGTCACCCGTGTACCGACCCGGCGCCTGACCCAGTCCGTGCTGCACCTGGACGGCGTCGACCTCGCCGGTCCGGGGGAGGCCGTCCTCTTCGTGCACGGCAACGTCAGCTCGGCGCTGTTCTGGCAGCAGCAGCTGCTGGCGCTGGGCTCCACCGGCCGGCACCGCGTGCTCGCCGTCGACCTGCGGGGCTACGGGGAGACCGACCCTCTCCCGATCGACGCCTCCCGCGGCGTGCGCGACTGGGCCGACGACGTCGCCGACCTGGTCGACACGCTGGGCCTGGACCGGGTGCACCTGGTCGGCTGGAGCATGGGCGCGGGCGTCGTGCTCCAGCACCTGCTCGACGCGCCGGAGAAGGTGGCGTCGGTCGCGCTGGTGGCGCCGGTCTCCCCGTTCGGGTTCGGCGGCACTGTGGGCGCGGACGGCCGGCTCGCGCACCCGGACGGCGCCGGCTGCGGTGGCGGTGCCGCCAACCCCGAGTTCGTCGCCGCTCTCGCCGCGGGGGACACCACCGCCGACACGCCGGCCAGCCCGCGCGCCGTCCTGCGGTCGTTCTACGTCGCGCCCGGATCGCTCCCGCTGGATCCCCACCTCGAGGACGTCTTCGTCGCCGCGATGAACAGCACGCGTACGGGGCCCGACCACTACCCGGGCGACCTCGTGCAGTGCGAGGCGTGGCCGGGCCTGGCTCCCGGCACCCGGGGTGTGCTCAACACGATGGCGCCGACCGTCTTCGACGTCTCCGGCATCGTCGACCTGCCCCAGAAGCCGCCGGTGCTGTGGATCCGCGGGGACGCCGACCAGATCGTCGCCGACACGTCGGTGTTCGACCTGGCGTTCCTGGGCTCGGTGGGGGCGGTGCCGGGCTGGCCGGGAGAGGACGTCTTCCCTCCGCAGCCGATGGTCACCCAGATGCGGTCGGTGCTCGACCGGTACGCCGCGACCGGTGGCGCCTACCGCGAGGTGGTGCTGCCCGGCGTCGGCCACTCGCCGCACGTCGAGCGGCCCCAGGAGTTCACGGTGGCGCTGCTGGAGCACCTCGACGTCCCCGCCAAGGCTCCAGCCAACCTGACCTGAGCAAGCGGGACATTGTCGGGCCGAGTGGGGCCCGGAGGGCTCCGCGTAGGCACGACGGAGCGGCTCGACGCACGTCGGGAACGGCACATGGCCGCGGTGGAGGCCGGAGGCCGACCTATGTATTCGCGTGGAGGTCGGCGTTGAGGCTGCCCCAGGTGCCCTCGCGGGGGAGGGCCTCCAGCGCGCCGGTGACGCTGTTGCGGCGGAACAGCAGCCCGTCGCGGCCCGACAGGGAGGCGGCCTTCACGACCGAGCCGTCGGGCAGGGTGATCCGCGAGCCGGCGGTCACGTAGCAGCCGGCCTCGACCACGCAGCCGTCGCCGAGGGAGATCCCGATGCCGGAGTTGGCGCCCAGCAGGCAGCCGCTGCCGATCGAGATGACCTGGGTGCCGCCGCCGGACAGGGTGCCCATGATCGAGGCGCTGCCGCCGATGTCGCTGTCCGGCCCGACGACGACGCCGGCGCTGATGCGGCCCTCGACCATCGACGGCCCCAGCGTGCCGGCGTTGTAGTTGACGAAGCCCTCGTGCATGACCGTGGTGCCCTCGGCCAGGTGCGCACCGAGGCGGACGCGGTCGCCGTCGGCGACGCGCACCCCCGACGGGACGACGTAGTCGATCATCCGCGGGAACTTGTCGACGCCGAACACGGTCACGTGGCCCACGGCGGCCCGCAGCCGGTGGGCGTTGAACCCGGCGGCCTCGACCGGTCCGGCGCTGGTCCAGGCCACGTTGGTCAGCAGCCCGAAGACGCCCGTCATGTCGGCACCGTGCGGGCGGATCATCCGGTGGGAGAGCAGGTGCAGGCGCAGCCACACGTCGTGGGTGTCGACCGGCGGGCGCGACAGGTCAGGGATCACGGTACGGACGGCGATGACCTCCACCCCGCGCGCCTCGTCCCGCCGGACCAGGCCGCCGTAGTCGGGGCCGAGCTCGCCGGAGAGCTCCAGGGCACCGAGGCGGGTGGTGCCGGGCCGGGCACCCTCAGGTGCACCGAGGCGCGGCTCGGGATACCAGGTGTCGAGGACCGTGCCGGACGGCGTGACGGTCGCCAGGCCTGCGGCGACGGCGGACACAGGGCTGGCGGGCGCAGCGGAGGTCACGAGGACGACGCTACCGAGGTCCCGGCCCCGCCCGGACGGCCGGTGGGCGGGGCGCCCCCTAGGCTCGTTCCCCGTGAGGACCCTGCCACCGCTCGACCTCTCCGCCGACGTCCTCACGCTCACCCGCGCACTGGTCGACGCGCCGTCGGTCTCGGGCGAGGAGGAGCCGCTGGCCGACGCGGTGGAGGAAGCGCTGCGGGGCCTCGGCGGTCTCGAGGTGGAGCGGGTCGGCAACACCGTGCTGGCGCGCACGGGGCTCGACCTGCCCACCCGCGTGGTGCTGGCCGGGCACCTCGACACCGTGCCGATCGCCGACAACGTGCCCACCTCGCTGGACGAGGCGACCGGCCGGCTCTACGGCTGCGGCACCAGCGACATGAAGTCCGGCGACGCGGTCATGCTGCGGCTGGCCGGCCGGTTCGGCGTCCCGGGAGGAACGCCCGCGCACGACCTCACCTTCGTCTTCTACGACAACGAGGAGGTCGAGCACGTCAAGAACGGGCTCGGCCGGGTCGCGCGTGAGAAGCGGGGCTGGCTCTACGGCGACCTCGCCGTCCTCATGGAGCCGACCGACGGCGAGATCGAGGCCGGCTGCCAGGGCACCCTGCGCGCCCGGCTGGAGACCAAGGGACGGCGGGCGCACAGCGCCCGGAGCTGGCTGGGCGTCAACGCGATCCACGCGCTGACCGGTGCCGTCACCGCGCTGGCCGCCTACCGGCCGCGGGAGATCGAGATCGACGGCTGCCTCTACCGCGAGGGACTCAACGCCGTCGGCATCGCCGGCGGCGTCGCGGGCAACGTGATCCCGGACGAGGCGTCCCTGACGGTCAACTTCCGCTATGCGCCCGACCGCGACGAGGACGTCGCGGAGGCGCACGTCCGCGAGGTGTTCGCCGAGGCACTGGCCGACGGCGCCACCCTCGTCGTCACCGACAACGCGGGCGGCGCGCTCCCGGGGCTGGGCGAACCGGCGGCCGCCGCGTTCGTGGCCGCCGTGGGCCGGCCCGCGCGGGCCAAGCTGGGCTGGACCGACGTCGCCCGCTTCGCGGCGTTCGGCATCCCGGCGGTCAACTTCGGCCCCGGCGACCCGCAGCTCGCCCACACCCGCGAGGAGCACGTCCTCGTCGACCGGCTGCAGCCGGTCGAGGACGCGCTCGTCGCCTACCTGTCCGGGAGCAGTGCATGACCATCGAACAGCCGGACGGACGACGTCCCCGCCCCACCCGACACCGCGGCCCGGTGGTGCTGCGCGGCGGCGAACCCAGCGGGCAGACCGAGGGCTCGACCACCGACCAGCGGCTTCTGGACCGCCGCGGGCCGAGCGACTGGGTGCACACCGACCCGTGGCGTGTCCTCCGGATCCAGTCCGAGTTCGTCGAGGGCTTCGGGCTGCTCGCCGAGCTGCCGCGGGCGGTGAGCGTGTTCGGCAGCGCCCGCACGCCGCGCGACCACCCGCACTACGCCGCGGGCGTGCAGATCGGCGCCGCGCTGGCGGAGGCGGGCTACGCCGTGATCACCGGCGGCGGACCGGGGGCGATGGAGGCGGCCAACCGCGGCGCCAGCGAGGCCGGCGGCCTCTCGGTCGGCCTGGGCATCGAGCTGCCGTTCGAGCAGGACCTCAACGAGTGGGTCGACGTCGGCATCGCGTTCCGCTACTTCTTCGTGCGCAAGACCATGTTCGTCAAGTACGCGCAGGCCTTCGTGATCCTCCCCGGCGGGTTCGGCACGCTCGACGAGCTGTTCGAAGCACTCACGCTCGTGCAGACGCGCAAGGTGACCCGGTTCCCGGTCATCCTCTTCGGGTCCGAGTACTGGTCGGGGCTGATCAGCTGGATCCGGACCACGCTGGCCGACACGGGCACCATCAACGCGACGGACCTCGAGCTGTTCACCGTCACCGACGACATCGGCGAGGTGCTGTCGGTGGTCCAGGAGGCCGACTCCGCCCGGCGGGCGGGGGAGGGCGGGGGCGGCATGCAGCACGTCCCGGTCGAGCAGGGTCCGCTCGAGGCCTGATGCTCTCGTTCGTCGTCTTCGTCGTCGGCGTCCTGGTCGTCGGCGGGCTGCTCTTCCTCGGCGCCTCGGTGCTGCTCGGCCGGGGCGAGACGCAGCCGCCCGCCGAGCTCGACCGGTCGCCGGTGGAGCTGCCCGACGACCGGCCGGTCACCGGGGACGACGTGCGGGCGCTCCGGATCTCGGTGGCCTTCCGCGGCTACCGGATGACCGACGTCGACTGGCTCCTCGACCAGTTCGCGACGGCACTCGACGAGCGCGACGCCGAACTCGAGCGGCTCCGGGCGCGGCCTGGGACGCATCCGCCGGAGGCCGCCCGGGCGAAGGGCGCGCAGACCCCCGCTCCGCCGGAAGCCGGGGCGGACGCCGAGAACGAGGAGCGCCCCGATGCCTGAGCTGGTCGAGCGGGTCGACGTAGACGCGCCACCGGAGCGGGTCTGGGCCGTGCTCACCGACTGGGAGCGGCAGGGCGACTGGATGCTGCTGACCGACGTGCGGACCGTCGACGGCCCCGCCCAGCGCCTGCACGGCCGGCTCGCGGCGCGCACCGGTCTGCCGC
>Ga0126307_10000348_pt1 | contig 29658 bp, 28 predicted proteins | sample Plot28_FD_89955 | JGI IMG/M metagenome (GOLD analysis project Ga0126307, IMG submission 89955) | Serpentine soil microbial communities from UC McLaughlin Reserve, CA, USA - Plot28 | ecosystem: Environmental > Terrestrial > Soil > Grasslands | place: USA: UC McLaughlin Reserve, Lake County... | reverse complement strand
GATCGGGAAGCAGTAGTCGAAGAGGTCGTCGAGGACGTGGTAGAGCAGGTAGCCCGAGCCCTTCGAGAAGAGGCTCTCCCGCAACTCGGCGTCGTCACCGCAGCGGTTGAACAGATAGGTGACCGGGTGCAGCTCGACGTTTGGCAGCGTGATCAGGAAGTCGGGCCCGAGGAAGATGTCGAGCTCGGCCGCGTTCAGCCGCTGTACCGTCTTGTCGTAGAAGGGGAAGTGCAGGACGACGAACAGGTACTCGGGGTACTCGTCGATTTTCGGCCGCTGCCGGTTCGAGAGCACGTCCTCGATGTCAAGCTCGTGGAAACCAAAGCGCTCTGCGAGCGCAGCTACCTCACGCGAGGAGGGCTCCGGCGCGTGGACCCAGGTCAGCCCGTTAGCGGAGAGCTCTTCGATGCGACCCCGCGCCGGCTCGGCGAGCTCGCCCACACCGCCGTGCGCGCGCCCGCGCCGCAGTCTCGGTCTGGGGAGAGTTGGCCGTGCCATAGGTACTTAGCGGGTCGTCCAGTCGCATCGAAGAAGATTCTACCCGGGGAGCCTTTCTCCTAGCTCAGCGGGGCTTGGAGGCTCCCGGCGTGCACGGTGGTCGCCACGCGGGCTCCCCCCGGTGGGGCTCGTTGGCCCGACTGCCCCAATCCGAGCGAGTCGCCCTGGTCGGCGCGGAAGCGCCGGCCGGACTCGTTGTCGGGAGTGCGCCTGGCAGGAATCGAACCTGCGACCTTGCGCTCCGGAGGCGCACGCTCTATCCCCTGAGCTACAGGCGCGGGAGGGCTTAGTCTACCGGCCGTGGAGCTGGCCCATCGTCCCGTCACCCTGCCGCTGGAGCAGCCCTTCACGATCTCGCGCGAGACGAGCGTCGAGGAGAAACTCGTCTGGATCGAGCTTCGGCATGCCGGCACGACGGGCTACGGCGAGGCGGCCCCCCAGGGGCACTACGGGGAGTCCGTCGAGTCAGCCTCGGCATTTCTGGACGAGGTCGGCGACCTGCTCGGGGATGACCCCTTCGCACTCGAGGAGATCGGCGAGCGCCTGGCCGAACGCCCCGGGGAGATGGCGGCGAAGTCGGCCGTCGATGCCGCGCTCCACGACCTCTGCGGGAAGCTGACCGCCACGCCGGTCTGGAGGTTGCTCGGGCTCCGTCGGACCGGGCCGCCCACCTCCTGGACGATCTGGCTCGGCGATCCTGACGACATGGCCCGGCGCGCTGAGCAGGTCGATCCGCGCTTCCGGCGGCTGAAGCTGAAGCTGGGGGGCCGCGACGGGCTCGACGTCGAGCGGGTCCGGCAGGTCCGGAGTGTCACCGAGCTGCCGCTCATGGTGGACGTCAACGAGTACTGGGAGCTCGACGAGGCGATCGAGAACATCGCAGCGCTGTCGAGCCTCGGGGTTGAATACGTCGAGCAGCCTCTTCCCGCAGGCGACGCTGGCGGCCCGCGGCTGAAGCGCGAAACCGCGCTCCCGGTGTACGTGGACGAGGACTGCCACACCCTGGCCGACGTGGCCCCGTGCGCGGAGCGCGCCCAGGGGATCAACATCAAGCTGGCCAAGAGCGGAGGCATTCGGGAAGCCCACAAGATGGCTGTTACGGCCCGCGCGCTCGGTCTCGGAGTCATGCTCGGCTGCATGATCGAGTCGGGTCTCGGCATCTCGGCCGCGTGCCAGGTCGCGAGCCTGTGCGACCACGTCGATCTTGACGGCAACCTTCTGCTCGCGGAGGACCCCTGGCCCGGCGTGGCTTTTGAAGAAGGCATCCAAGTTCCGCCCGAGGAGCCCGGGCTGGGCGTCCGCGAAGCGATCCGGTCACGGGAGTGAAGCGCTACTTGATCCTCGCTGAGGGGTACGTCACCGACGCGCATTACGGGAAGACCATGCGCGGGGTGCTGAACTATGGCTCGGACGACGTCGTCGCGCTCCTCGACTCGGAGCACGCCGGGGAGACGATCAATGGTCATCCTGTCGTCGGATCCGTCAAGGAGGCACTCCGGTACGAACCGAACACGGCCCTCGTGGGCGTCGCCACCTCGGGTGGGAGGCTGCCCCAGGCTTGGCAGACGATCCTCCGGGACGCGATTGCGGCCGGGCTCGACGTCGAGTCGGGAATGCACGAGTTCCTGGACGAAGATCCGGAACTGGTCGTCCTCGCCGCGAAGCACGGAGTCGAGCTTCGTGACCTCCGCCGGCCGCCCGCCGGTCTGACCGTCCCGTCGGGAGCGAATCTCGAGCAGGAGGCGGCGGTCGTCCTCACCGTCGGATCCGACTGCGCAATCGGCAAGATGACTGTCTCGCTCGAGCTCGACCGCGCCGCTCGCGAGCGCGGCATCCGGTCAGTGTTCGTCCCCACAGGCCAAACCGGGATCGCGATCGCCGGGTGGGGAATCTCGGTCGACGCTGTCATCGCGGACTTCGTCGCGGGCGCCGCAGAGCAGCTCGTCGTCGAGGGAGCGACCCGCGGCGACCTCCTCTGGGTGGAGGGGCAGGGCTCGCTCATCCACCCGCAGTACTCAGGTGTCACGCTCGGGCTTTTGCACGGGAGCGCTCCGCACGTCCTCGTGCTCTGCCACCAGGCGGGCGCGACCGAGATCGAAGGGTGCCCGGGACACCCGATCCTCCCCCTCCGCGAACTCGTCGAGCTCCACGAGCGCATGTCGCTGCCCGCCCGGCGGGCTGGCGTCGCGGCCATCGCGCTGAACACTCGGACACTCGACGAGGACGCCGCCCGCGCGGCGACAGCGGCTGCTGCGGACGAGACTGGCCTGCCTGCGGACGACCCCGTGCGGTTCGGGGCCGGTGCGCTTGTAGACGCAGTCCTCGGGGCGCTGCCGGCCGGCTCTCTGCGCGCTCCGGTATAAGACTCGCGTGACCGACCCACGCATCGAACGGCTCGGCGACCTCGTCGTCAACTACTCGCTCGAGCTGAGCGAAGGCCAAGTCGTCCGGATCGACGGGCTCGAGATCGCCGCCCCGCTCGCGCTGGCGACGTACCGGGCGGCGCTCGCGGTCGGGGCGCACCCGTATACCAACCTTTCGATCGACGGGCTGCTCGAGCTCCTGCTCGAATCTGGGTCCGAGGAGCAGCTCGCTTACATCTCCCCGGTGCACGTCTCCGAAATGGAGACGATCGACGCCCTCGTCACAATCTGGTCGGAAGCGAACACGCGCTCTCTCACCCGGGTCGATCCGGGGAAGCACAGCCGCTACATCGCCGCGCACCGGCCGCTTTCGAACCGTCGCTGGGAGCGGATCGCGAGCGGCGAGATGCGGTGGTGCGGAACGCTCCACCCGACGTTCGCACACGCGCAGGATGCAGACATGTCGCTCGAGGAGTACGAGTCGTTCGTCTTCGCCGCCTGTCACACCGACGTGGAGAACCCGGCCGCGCACTGGAGCGAGGTGGCGCAGGGCCTGGGTGCGCGGGCCGAGGAGCTCGGGTCGGTCCGCGCGCTCCGGATCGTCGGCCCGGACACTGATCTCCGCCTTGGCGTCGAGGGAAGGACGTGGCTTGCGGCGGACGGGAAGTTCAACATGCCCGACGGCGAGGTCTTCACGAGCCCGCGCGAGGGCGAGACCGAGGGTGAGATCCGCTACACGTTTCCCGCCATCTTCCAGGGCCGTGAGGTGGAGGACATCCGGTTGCGGTTCGAGGAAGGTCGCGTCGTCTTGGCCGAGGCGGTGCGCGGTCAGGACTACCTGCGCTCGCTCCTGGACATGGACGACGGAGCCCGCGTCCTCGGCGAGGTCGCCTTCGGGCTGAACTACGAGATCGACCGCTTCACGCGCAACATCCTGTTTGACGAAAAGATCGGCGGGACCATGCACCTCGCGCTCGGAGCGGCGTTCGCCCAGGCGGGGGGCGAGAACTCCTCCGGGCTGCACTGGGACATGATCTGCGACCTGCGCGAGGAGGGGGAGGTCTACGCCGACGGCGAGCTCGTCTGGAAAGCCGGGGAGTTTCTGAGCGAGCCGGTCGTCCACGCGTGAATACCGTCCCGCGCATCGAGCGGCTTGCCAGCGTCCTCGTTGACTACTCGACGGAGGTGCAGCCGGGCCAGCTCGTGCTCATCGAGAGCTCCCCGCTGGCGGCACCCCTCGTCTTGGCGGTCGCGCGGCGCGTCATCGAGGCCGGCGCTCACCCGCAGACGCGGCTCGCGGTCGACGGGCTGACCGAGACGCTCCTCGCTCACGGCACCGATGCGCAGCTCCAGTGGGTGAATCCAGCCAGAGTTGAGGACTACGAGCGTGCGGATGTGAGGATGGTGTTCGAGGCCGAGTTCAACACGCGCACGCTGAGCTCGATCGATCCAGAGCGGCTAGCCCTCGCCGGCCGGGCCCGCGAGCAGCTCCGTGATCGCTACCTCGAGCGTGCCGCGGCAGGAGAGCTTCGCTGGGTGATCACCCTGTTTCCTACGTACTCGGCGGCGCAGGACGCGGAGATGTCTCTCGCCCAGTACGAGGAGTTCGTCTACGGCGCCGGCCGGCTCGATGAGGACGATCCGGTCGGCGAATGGAGCCGCTTCGGGGACGGCCTCACCCGCCTGGCGGAATGGCTCGACGCGAAGAGCGAAGTTCGAGTCGTCTCAGATGGAACCGATTTGACCGTGGGCGTGGAGGGCAGGACCTGGATCCCGTGCGGCGGCAAGGAGAACTTCCCCGACGGAGAGGTGTTCACCGGTCCAGTCGAGACCAGCCTGGAGGGCGAGATCCATTTCTCGTTCCCTGCGAGCTTCCAGGGACGGATGGTCGAGGACATACGTCTTCGATTCGAAGGAGGGGAGGTCGTTGAGGCGCACGCGGCCCGCGGTCAGGACTTCCTCGACGCCATGCTCGCGATGGACGACGGCGCCCGACGAGCCGGTGAGTTCGCGTTCGGAATGAACGAGGCCATCCAGGAGTTCACGAGGAGCACGCTCTTCGACGAGAAGATCGGCGGAACGGTTCACCTCGCGCTTGGAAAGGCCTATCCGGAGAGCGGAGGGCAGAACCGGTCGGCGCTTCACTGGGATCTCGTGTGCGACCTCCGCTCCGGCAGCGAGGTGTTCGTCGACGGTGAGCTCGTCTACCGAGACGGACGCTTCCTGCCGGGCATCTACTAGTGAGGCGCTAACCGCTGATTGCGCTGCTCGGAGACACGCACATGCCGCGAGGGGCGCGCGGCTTGCCGGAAGAATGCCTTCGCCTCTTGCGGGAGTCGTCCCTCATCCTGCACACAGGTGACTTCACCTCGAGAGACTTCCTCACCGAGCTCGAGCAAATTGGGCCGGTAGCCGCCGTCCGGGGCAACATGGACGAGCCGCTGCTTGGGAGCGAACTGCTCGAGCGCGTCGAGATCGAGGCGGAGGGGATCCGCGTGGGGCTCGTCCACGACGGAGGCCCCAGAGCGGGCCGCGAGGATCGTCTCCGCGCCTGGTTCCCGGACTGCGACGCGGTCGCGTACGGCCACAGCCACCTGCCTGAGGTGAGCAAGGTCGACGACACGTGGATCCTGAATCCTGGCAGCCCGACTGAACGGCGCAAGGCTCCTGAGAAGACGATGATCCTTCTCCGCGACGGATTTCCCACCCTGGTTTCCTTCGGTTCTTGACAAGCGAACAGACGTTCGGTATTGTTGGCGAACACATGTTCGTCTCGCGTCTCATTCTCGTCGGGGTCGTTCTGCTCACACTCCTCGTGTTCGCGCTGGGGGCGGCGCGGCCGTCGAGCGGAGCGACCCCAGAGACGCGGTATGTCGTAAAGCCGGGGGACACGCTCTGGCGGATCGCTGCCGAGCACAGCGGCGGCGACGTGCGAGAGGCTGTCTGGCGGCTTACCGAGGAGAACGATCTCGCAAGCCCACTGGTGCAGCCCGGTCAAGTGCTTCTGATCCGGGGCTAGGAGAATTCCGTGAAACGCAAGCTGTGCCATCGGGCCGCGCTGCTCGCCCCGAGGCAGCGTCCTCAGTCGCACAGATAGGTGCCATGGGCACTCCCTGCGTTCCTACCTCGGAACGACCATCGCACCCCGACGACGAGCGACGTTCCACCAAGTCCTCCTATCCCGGTGAGCGTCCTCAGCTTGCGGCGAGAGGCTGCGCTTCGTCGATCCACAGCTCTTCGGGTCGCCTGTACACAACCGCGAAGAACGCGTCGACAACGACCGGGACGAATTGCGTGCCACGGCCGCTCCGTACCTCGTGCATCGCCGCATCGAGCTTCAGCGCCTTCTGGTAGGGGCGGTCGGTCGTCATCGCGTCCCATGCGTCGGCGAGCCCTGCGATCGCCGCGGCAACGGGGATCTCCTCCGTCGACAGACCGTCGGGATAACCCTTTCCGTCCCAACGCTCGTGATGATGGCGGACGATCGGAACGGCTTCGCGGAGGCGACTGAACTTCTCGATGATGCGCGCTCCTCCAACAGAGTGGCGCTTGATGTCCTCGTACTCCTCGGCGGTCAGGCGGCCGGGTTTCGTCAGGATCCCGTCCGGGATTGCGATCTTCCCGATGTCGTGGAAGAGGGCGCCGAAACGGAGCGCGTCCATCTCGAGGGGCGTGAATCCGAGCTCGTCCCCCATAGCGAGGGCGATCCGTTGCACGCGGAGCGAGTGGCCGGCGGTGTAGGGATCCTTCGCCTCCACTGTCGCGTTCAGGCTTTCCACCGCCTCGAGCGCGTTCCGCTCGAGCGCCTCGTAGGCATTTGCGAGGGCAACCGAGCGTTCGCGTAGCGCCGTCGTCTGGCGCCACAGGGTGTCCGACGCTCGGCGCACGAGGAGGACGAGGAGGCCCCAGAGAGCGAAGAAAACCCCGGCGGTTGTGAGCCAGATGACCTGTTTTCTGTCGGCGATAGACGCCTCGAGCGGTGTCGCGTCGGCGTAGATCTCATAGGCGCCGACGACCTCGCCGGCGGCGAGGACGGGTGCGTAGACCTCGATGACGTGCTCGACGCCCAGATTCGCCTCACTCGCATCCTCGGCCTCGTGCTGTTCTTCGAAGCCGGCTACCGGCAGGCCATGCTCGAGGACCTCGCGCAGGTGCCCGGTCACGGGGAAGCGGCGGCCGATCCGGTCGGGAGCGAGGGTTGCCAAAGCGAGCATGCCGTCGCTCCGCCAGACCTTGACGCTCAGGATGTCGGGCCGCTCCGCGAGGTCCCGGCGAACGACGGTGGTCGCGGTCGGGCCGACCTTGAGCTGCGACCCGTAGACGAGGCTGCTCCCGAGAACGCCGCTCGTGTACTGGGAGAGACTCCGCTTGGCGTCGTCCAGGGCCTGAGCGCGGAGTGCGTGGGTCAGAACGGTGCCGAGGACGAAGCCTCCGGCCGCGAGGAGGACCGCGCTGACGAGGAGGAAGGCGCGGAGGAGCGTCACGGAACGCGCGACACGCTGAAGGGGCGTTTTGCGGGGCACGGCGACTGTTCCACTATCGGAGCCGCAACGCCAGGCCTTGAGCGGTCGGACGAAGTAAACCGCCGTAGACTGGCCACGTGGATCTCGACCTCGTCTTCCTCGGGACTTCCGGCTCGGTGCCGACCGCTCGCCGCGCGCCGGCCGGAACGCTGATCCGCCGCGCCGGGGAACGCATCCTGGTCGATTGCGGCGAGGGGACGCAGCGGCAGCTTCTGCGCTCCGGAATCGGCCTCGTGGAGCTCCCGGAAGTCTTTGTCACCCACTACCACGCCGACCACTATCTGGGCCTCCCGGGGATGCTGAAGACCTTCGCGCTGCGAGGTCGCGAGTTGCCCCTCACCGTCTATGGCCCGCCTGGTCTCCGCGATCTCTTCGGCGCGCTCCAGCGCATCTTCGGCAAGCTGACGTACAAGCTCGAGCTCGTCGAACTGCGGCCCGGGGACACTCTCGACCGGGGCGAGTACCTGCTGGTGGTCTTCAAAGTGAACCACGGGCTGTCATCGAACGGCTACGCGCTGGTGGAACGCCCCCGGCCCGGCCGCTTCAACATCGCGGCGGCGGAGCGCCTCGGTATCCCCAAAGGCCCGCTCTTCGGTGCGCTCCAGCGGGGAGAGCAGGTCACCCTTCCGGACGGGCGCATCGTCGCGCCCCACGAGGTACTGGGGGCGCCGCGGCCAGGGCGGAAGATCGTGCTGACGGGGGACACGCGCGTGGCAGCCTCCGTCCTCGAGGTGGCCCGTGAGGCGGACGTCCTCGTGCACGACGCGACCTTCGCCGAGGAGGAGCGTGAGAGAGCTGAGGAGACCGGTCACGCGACGGCTACGCAGGCGGCCGAACTGGCCGCCACCGCCGAGGCTCGGATGCTCGTCCTCACACACCTGTCGAACCGATACTTCGGACCCGAGATCGCGCGCGAGGCACGCGCGATCTTCCCCGAGACGGTCGTGCCCAGGGACTTCGATATCATCGACGTCCCCTTTCCCGAGCGGGGCGCGCCGCGGCTGATCAAGGGCGGGGCGCTCCGGCGTCACGAGGAGGCCGAGGCCGGTGTCGAGCATGGTGCAGGTGGCGCTGACGCGGGATCTGACCGAGGCCGAGGAGATCCAGTCGATTCTCCAGTCGGCGGGGATCGAATCGGAGCTCGAGGCCGCAGTCGAGCACCATCCGGCCGCGCTTGACGACCCTCCGACCAAGGTCCTAGTCGCCGAGACCTCGTTGGAGGCGGCGCAGCACGCCATCGAGGCGATGACGGACCCCGACGAGTTGATCGGGGACGCGTAGCCGCGCCGTCGAGTCCCGACTTCGGGCCACTGGCGGCGACCTACGACCGGCTTCGCCCGGTCGACGAGAATTGGCTCGAGCTGCTCGCGGTTCTCGTCGAGGCGGCAGGGGGCGTCACAGGGAAGCGATCCCTCGACGTTGGGTGCGGCACAGGACGGCTCGCAGAGGCCCTGGCCGCGCGCGGGGCGCGCGTGTGGGGAGTCGACCCGTCCGAGGAGATGCTCAGCTTCGCTCGCAAGACGGCGGGGACGGCCGTGGGGTTCAAGCGCGGCGAAGCCGAGCGGCTGCCGTTCAAGAGCGGCTGGTTCGACCTGGCTTTCCTCCGCCTGGTCGTTCACCTGGTCGATCGCGCGAAAGTCTTGCCGGAGCTTCGTCGCGTACTCGCCCCGGGCGGGCGGACCGTCATTGCGACGTTCGACCCGGCGTACTTCGGAAGCTTCTGGCTGACAAGCTTCCTGCCGTCGGTGGAACGGATCGACCGTACGCGCTTTCCGGAGCCCGGGCTGCTTGCTGCTGAGCTCGGGAAGGCTGGCTTTGCGGAGGTGGTCGTCCGCCCGCACCAGGAGCGTGCGACCATGACTCGCGAGGAGGCGCTCGAGCGAATCCGCGGGCGCTACATCTCGACTCTCCATCTGCTTGACGAGGACGAGCTAGCCGCCGGGCTGGCGCAGGCCGAGCGGGAGCTTGCCCCGGAGGTCGAGATCGAGCTCCACTGGGCGGTCGTCTCGGCGCACACGTGAGCCTCGTCGACCTCGTCGTCCTCGTCTGGGTCGCTCTGGCAGCCCTTCAGGGAGCGGCTCGCGGGCTCTCAGCCCAGGTGGTGTCGCTCGCCGGCCTAGCCGTAGGCGGGCTCGCAGGGTCGCGCATCGCTCCTCGGTTCCTCGAGGAGGGAGCGCAGTCGCCCTGGCTTCCGGTGGCGGCTCTTGCGGGAGCGGCTACCGGCGCGATGCTCTTCCAGCTTGTGGCCACGTTGGTCGTTTCTCGACTCGGCTGGTTCCTCCCGGCCCCGGTGCGGCTGATCGACGCGGCTGGCGGTGCCGTCTTCGGCGCCGTGGTGGGCCTCGCGATCGTCTGGCTGGTCGCGGTTGTCGCCCTGCAGCAACCCTCGCTCGGGCTGCGCAAGCGGGTACAGCGCTCGGAGGTCCTGCCACGTCTTGTCGAAGCTGTCCCGCCGCGGACGGTCCTCCACGCGCTGGGGCGCTTCGACCAGCTGCCCTTGATCGGGGTGATTCCCGGCGAGAGCTTGCCGCCGCCGGATCCAAGTGTCGCACGCTCGCCGGGGGCCCGCCTGGCCGCCCGAGCAGTCGTGAAGGTCCTGGGGACGGCATGTGGGCTGGGCCTGGAGGGGTCCGGGTGGGTCGTCGGCCGCTCGCTCGTGGCCACGAACGTGCACGTCATCGCTGGCGAGCGGGATACCCACGTGCTGGTGCCGAACGGCAGGAACCTGCCCGCCCGGCCCGTGTACGTGGATGCCGTGAACGACGTCGCGCTCCTCCGGGTGTCTTCCCTCAGTGTCGCGCCGCTTCGGCCGGCCCCCGCGGCGGAGGTTCCGCGTCCAGTTGCTCTGCTCGGCTATCCGGAGAACGGCCCGCTCGTCTCGGTGGCGGGCAGGGCGGGCCCACCCCAGCGAATCCTCGGGTCGGATGCGAACGGCCGGCGTCCGCGCCTGCGCGTGGTCATACCGCTCCGCGGGCCCATCCGCCGCGGGGACAGCGGCGGTCCTGCAGTCGATCGTCGCGGACGTGTCGTCACGATGATGTTCGCCGCCACGCGGAACGGGCGCGGGGGGCTGGGCGTGCCCGTCGACCTCGTAATGCAGGCTGCACGCGGGCCTCTCCGCCCTGTCTCCTCGGGCCCTTGTACCGGCTAGACGGCCAACCGGGCTTGCCGGCAAGTCGAATGGAGTTGGAGGGGCCATCCGACCGGACTGTGTAGAGTCTCGCCGACCCTTTAACTCGGTCCAGAGAGGCCGGAAAGGAGATCGTGGTGGCTGTGCCCGTCGAGGCGGGAAAGCCTCTGCTCGATGCGGAGGCGTTGAACCGGACGCTCGCCCGCCTTGCGCACGAGATCGTTGAGGGGAATCCCGACCTCGGGCAGGTCGCTCTGGTCGGCATCCATACCCGCGGCGTTCCGCTGGCGCAACGGCTGCGGCGCCTGATCGGTGAGTTCGGCGGCGACGAGCCCGACCTGGGTACTCTCGACATCACCTTCCACCGGGACGACGTGTCCGTCCGAGGCGGGGAGGCGCCACTCCATCCACAGCCGGTCGTGAAGGCCACACGGCTCGACTTTCCGCTCGAGGGAAAGACGTGTGTCCTCGTCGACGACGTGCTCTACACGGGCCGCACGATCCGCTCCGCGATCGACGCGCTCTTCGAGTACGGCCGCCCGGCCCGCGTCCAGCTCGCCGTCCTGGTCGACCGCGGCCATCGCGAGCTTCCGATCCGACCCGACTACGTCGGCAAGAACCTGCCGACCGCGAAGAGCGAGCACGTGCGCGTGCAGCTCGTCGAGGTCGACGAGGTCGATGCCGTGCTCCTCGTTCCGCACACGAAAGGTTGAACCATGGCTGACGTCCACCCACTGATCCGCGACGAGCTCCTGCCGCCACACCGGCCGGCTCGCCGCCACCTGATCTCGATTCCGGACCTCGAGCGCGGGGACGTCGAGAGGTTGCTCGCGCTCTCGCGGACCTTTGCCCGCTCGCTCGAGCGCGAGGTGAAGAAGCTGCCGGCTCTCCGCGGCCGCACCGTCGTCAATCTCTTCTACGAGTCCTCCACGCGGACGTCCTCGAGCTTCGAGCTTGCCGCCAAGCGCCTTTCCGCCGACGTGATGTCGATCAAGGCGACCGGCTCGGCCGTAGACAAAGGGGAGTCGCTGAAGGACACGGCGCTCACGATCGGCTGCTACGACCCCGATGTCGTCGTCATCCGCCACCCGGAGATCGGGGCGCCGAACCTCGTCGCGCTGCACACGAACGCTCACGTCGTGAACGCCGGCGACGGTAAGCACCAGCACCCGACGCAAGCCCTCCTCGACCTCTACACGATCGAGGAGGAGCTCGGAGGGATCGAAGGGCTGCAGGTCGCGATCGTCGGCGATGTCCTCCATTCGCGCGTGGCGCGCTCAAATGTCCAGGCCCTGCTGCTCATGGGCGCACGCGTGACCCTCGTCGGTCCGCCGGCCCTGATTCCCCGCGGGATCGAGCAGATGGGCTGCTCCACCTCGCACGACATCGGGACGATCCGCGACGCCGACGTGGTCTACGTCTTGCGCATGCAGAAGGAGCGGATGCTCGCCGGCGCCAACTACGTGCCCAGCCTGCGCGAGTACACCGCGCGCTGGGGGGTCACCAGGGACCGGCTTCGGCCGGGCCAGAAGGTCATGCACCCGGGTCCGATGAACCGGGGTGTCGAGATCGACGACGAAGCGGCCGACATGGCCGACGCGCTGATCGAGCGGCAGGTGCGAAGCGGGCTCGTCGTCCGCATGGCGGTCCTCTACGACCTGCTGACCCACGGGCCGGTCGAGGTCAAGGTCGCGGAGATCGAGGAGGTGGCGTGATGCTGGCTGGAAAGAGCGGTCACGACGACGTCGTCATTCTCGGCGCTCGAGCCGTCGATCCCAGCGAGGGCATGGACGCGCTGCTGGACATCCGGGTCGATGGAGGGGTTATCTCGAGGATCGAGCCGGCAGGGTCGAGGCTCGACTTGAATGAGCATCGGGTCGTCGAGGGCGAGGGGTATGTGCTCGCGCCCGCGTTCGTCGATCCGCACGTCCACCTGCGAACGCCGGGTCGCGAGGACGAGGAGGACATGTCCTCCGGGACGCGCGCCGCAGCCGCTGGCGGCTACTGCGCCATCCTCGCGATGGCCAACACCGACCCTGTCGTCGACTCGGCATCCGTCCTCGGCGCCCTGGTCGAGCAGGCCCGCACGGAGGCCGAAGTACCGGTCGGGTTCCTCGCCGCAATCACAAAGGGGCAGGCCGGGGAGGAGCTGACCGAGATGGTCGAGCTTGCAGAGGCTGGGGCGGCCGGGTTTTCCGACGACGGCCGGCCCGTCGTGGCGCCGTCCCTCATGCGTCGCGCGCTGCAGTACAACGCAGCCGCCGGCCGTCCGATCGCTCTCCACTGCGAGGAGCCGACACTCTCCCGCGGCGGACAGATGCACGAAGGGGCGGTTTCCGCCGAGCTCGGGTTCGGAGGTTATCCCGCGGTCGCCGAGAGCCTCATGGTCGCCCGGGACCTAGCCCTGGCGCGCTACGAGGGCGAGGGTCTCCACCTCCTTCACCTCTCCGCGCGGGAGTCGGTCGAGGAGCTTCGAGCGGCCCAGTCAGAAGGCGTGCGAGCGACCGCAGAGGTGACGCCGCACCATCTCTGCCTGACCGACGAGGCTGTCCGAAGCCTGGACGCGAACGTCAAGATGAATCCGCCGCTTCGCGCCGAGGAAGACCGGGCGATGCTCCTCGAAGCACTTCGCGACGGCTCGATCGGCGCGATCGCAACCGACCACGCGCCGCACGCCCGGCATGAGAAGGAGGTGCCCTTCGAAGGCGCGCCCTTCGGGGTCACTGGGCTCGAAACCGCCTTCTCCGCCCTCTACACGCGCCTCGTCAAGCCCGGCCTGCTGGAGCTCGGGACGCTGCTCGAGCGGATGAGCGCGGGACCGGCGCGGATCTACGGGCTCGAGCGCCCCCGAATCGCGGTGGGGGCACCCGCGAACCTCGTGCTCCTCGACCTCGAGGCGACCTGGACTCCGAGTGAGACCGCCTTCCGCTCCAAGTCGGCCAACTCGTGGCTCCTCGGCGCGAACCTCGAGGGGACGGTTGCGCTCACGATGGCCGCAGGCCGGACGGCCTACTCGGCATGAGGGACTTCGTCGTCTTGGAGGACGGCACAGTCTTTCGCGGTCGCTCCGTCGGCGCGCCGGGGATGGCGTACGGCGAGGCCGTCTTCACCACCGCCATGAGCGGCTATCAGGAGATCGTCACCGACCCGAGCTACGCGGAGCAGATCGTCTGCTTCACCGCTCCGATGGTCGGAAACTACGGCGTTTCCGACGAGCGCCTCGAGTCTGCAGGTCCTTACTCGCACGCCGTCCTCATGCGCCGTGCAACCGGTATCGACTGGCCCACCTGGCTCGCCAGTCGGGGGGTGGTCGCGCTCGAGGACGTGGACACCCGCTCCCTCGTGGTCGCCCTCCGCGACCGCGGTGCCATGCGTGCTGCTGCTGTAGCGGGCGAGGCGTCCCTGGACGAGGTGCTGGAACGGGTGCGCACCGAGCCACGCATGGCCGGAAAGGCACTCGCGGCCGCGGTCTCGACGCCGGAGCCGTACACCGTCGGGCGTGGGACGACCAGGATCGCGGTGCTCGACTACGGCTGCAAGCGCTCGATCGTTCGCCGGCTCGTCTGGAACGGCGCCGGAGTGAAGGTCTACCCTCACGACACGCCGGCGGAGACGATCCTCGGTGAGCGGCCCGACGGCGTCCTGCTCTCGAACGGCCCCGGCGACCCTGCTCCGTTGGCGCCCCAGGTCGCCACGGTTGCGGGCCTGCTCGGTCGGGTGCCGCTCCTAGGCATCTGCCTGGGGCACCAGCTCCTCGCCCTCGCCGCCGGGCTCGAGACCTTCAAGCTCCCCTTCGGCCATCGCGGCGCCAACCATCCCGTCCTCGAGCTCACGAGCGGGCGTGTTCTCGTCACTTCTCAGAACCACGGCTTTGCCGTGCGAGGGAGCGGCGCCGCGGTCTCGCACATCTCCCTCTACGACGGGACGGTAGAGGGGCTCTCACTTCCGTGCGAGCAGGCGCGCTCGGTGCAGTTCCATCCGGAGGCCGGCCCGGGCCCGCACGACGCTCACGGTCTCATCGACGAATGGGTGCGAGAGGTGCGCCATGCCGAGGCGGCCTGACCTCGAGTCGATCTGCGTGCTCGGCTCGGGCCCCATCGTGATCGGGCAGGCTTGCGAGTTCGACTACGCGGGGAGCCAGGCACTCAAGGTTCTCCGAGCCGAGGGCTTCCGGACGATCGTTGTCAACTCGAACCCGGCCACGATCATGACCGACCCTGGGTTCGCGGACCGGACCTACGTCGAGCCGCTCGATGCTGAGTCGGTCGCCGATGTGCTCGCCCGCGAGCGACCGGACGCGCTGCTGCCGACCCTGGGCGGCCAGACGGCGCTGAACCTCGCCTCGGAGCTCGGTGGGTCGGGCGTCCTCGACGCGCTGGGCGTCGAGCTGATCGGCGCCGGCATCGAACCGATTCGGCGGGCCGAAGACAGGGAGCTCTTTCGCGCGACGGTCGACGCGACCGGCCTCCGCGTTCCGGAGTCGGCGATCGTGACCGGGCCGGAGGAGCTGCCGGCGGGCCTCTCGTTCCCGGTCATCCTGCGTCCCGCTTTCACGCTCGGCGGCCACGGCGGCGGTATCGCACGCGATCCGGAGGAGCTCGAGCGCATGCTCGAGCGGGCGCTGGCCGAGAGCCCGGTTCATCAAGTCCTCGTCGAGGAGTCGCTCGTAGGCTGGGACGAGTTCGAGCTCGAGGTGATGCGCGACTGGCGCGACAACGTGGTCGTCGTCTGCTCGATCGAAAACCTCGATCCGATGGGCGTTCACACGGGAGACTCAGTCACGGTCGCGCCTCAGATGACCCTTCCGGACGAGGCCTACCAGGAGCTCAGAGATGCGGCCGCTTGCGTCATCCGGGCTGTCGGGGTGGAGACGGGCGGCTCGAATATCCAGTTTGCCCGCTCGCGCGAGAGCGGCGAGATTCGCGTCATCGAAATGAACCCGCGTGTCTCGAGGAGCTCTGCGCTCGCCTCGAAGGCGACCGGCTACCCGATCGCGAAGGTGGCGGCGAAGCTCGCCGTCGGCTACACGCTCGACGAGATCCCAAACGACCTGACCGGGACGACTCCTGCGAGCTTCGAGCCGACGCTCGATTACGTCGTCGTGAAGTTCCCGCGCTTCGCCTTCGAGAAGTTTGCAGGCGCCGACCCCGCGCTCGGGACACAGATGAAGTCAGTCGGCGAGGCGATGGGCATCGGCCGCACATTCTCCGAGGCGTTCCTGAAAGCGATGCGCTCCCGTGAGCTCGAGCAGGACGCGCCGACGCCCTGGGCGTCTCTGGACGATCTTCCGGATGGCGTTCATCCCTGGTTCCGGGCCGAGCTCGATCGTGCGCACGCCGTGCTCGCCGGGATCGCATCGGTGGATGACCTGGTCGCCGAGGACTGGATCCGGATCAAACGAGAAGGATGGTCGGACGCCTCGGTTGCGGAGCACTGTGGGACGAGCCCAGAGGTCGCGCAAGCCCACCGCCGGGCAGTAGGCGTTCGCCCGGCCTACCGCCGAGTGGACTCGGTCGCCGGCGAGGTCGAGGCCCGGTCGAACTACCTCTACTCGACCTGGGGCGAGTCAGCGGATGTCGCTCCGGCCGGCGCCGGGCGGGTCATCGTCATCATCGGCTCAGGGCCGAACCGGATCGGCCAGGGGATCGAGTTCGACTACTGCTGCGTCCACGCTGCCCAGACCTTCCGCGCGCTCGGCTTTGAGACGGTGATGGTGAACTGCAACCCGGAGACCGTCTCGACCGACTACGAGACGTCCGACCGTCTGTATTTCGAGCCCCTCGAAGTCGAGGAGGTTCTCGAGGTGTGCGCACGTGAGCGGCCGGCCGGCGTCGTAATTCAGTTCGGCGGCCAGACGCCGCTCAAGCTCGCGCGGGCAATCGAGCTCGCCGGCTTCTCGATCCTGGGCACTCCCTACGATGCGATCGACCTCGCAGAGGATCGAGACCGCTTCGCCAGACTGTGCGATCGCCTCGGGGTCGCGGTGCCTCCGTGGGGGATGGCCACGGGCGCCGACGAGGCGCTCGCCGTCGCGGAGCGGGTGGGCTATCCGGTGCTCGTTCGCCCGTCCTACGTGCTCGGAGGCCGCAACATGCGTGTCTGCTATGGCGCCGAGGAGCTGGTCGAAGCCGCGGCACGGGGAGGCCGCCTCCTCGTGGATGCGTTCCTCGAAAACGCGATCGAGCTCGACGTCGATGCCCTTTGCGATGGCGACGCGACCTATGTCGCCGCTGTCATGCAGCACGTTGAGGAGGCTGGGATCCACTCGGGCGACTCGTCGTGCGTCCTGCCCGCGATCTCCCTCGACGAGGCCGCGCTGGAAAAGGTCAGAGAGCTCGTACGCCGTCTCGGCCAAGGGCTGGGGGTGGTAGGGCACCTGAACGTGCAGATGGCGCTCATGGACGAGAATCTCTTCGTCCTCGAGGCCAACCCGAGGGCCTCGAGGACGGTGCCGTTCGCGAGCAAGGCGCTCGGGGTCAACCTCGTCGAGTCCGCCTGTCGGCTGGTCGCGGGCGAGCGGCTTTCGAGCCTCGGGCTCCCGGCCGAGGGCGCCACCGCTCAGACGAGCGTTAAGGCTGCCGTCTTCCCCTTCGCCCGCTTCCCCGGGGCCGATCCGGTGCTCGGTCCGGAGATGCGCTCGACCGGGGAGGTCATGGCGAGCGCCGCCGACTTTCCGACCGCGTTCGCGAAGGCGGAGCGCGCCGCCGGCCGTCCGCTTCCCTCGGAAGGCACGGTCTTCCTCTCGGTTCGCGACCCGGACAAGCAGGCCGTCTGCGAGCTGGGCCGCCGGCTGGTGCGGCTCGGGTTTTCGCTGTGTGCAACGGCGGGAACGGCGCATGCGCTCGCAGCCGCGGGCGTGCCCGTGACCAGCGTTCGGAAGGTCGGAGAGGAGGGCGGAGGCTCCACCGTGGTCGACCTGATCCGGAGGGGGCGCTGCGATCTCGTCCTGAACACGCCGGCGGGTAGCGGAGCCCGCTCGGACGGTTACCTGATCCGCGAGGCGGCGCTTGTCGCCAGGGTGCCCTGCGTGACCACCCTCGCGGGTGCAGCCGCCGCTGTCGACGCGATCGGAGAGGGGCGCCACGAGCATGCGCTCTCGCTCCAGGAGCGGGTTGAGAAGAGAACGGCTTAGCGTCACCGGCGCCGGACCGGTGGGGCCGTACCGGCTGATCCGGGTCCGTCGCGGCGACCTCGATCCGGGTGAGCCGGGGCAGTTTTTCATGCTGACCCCCCGGGGTCACGCCCTGCCCAGGCCGATGAGTCTCTGTCTCGCTCCGCCCGGTGAGCTTGCCTTCCTGATCGACCCCGTCGGCACCGGCACCCGGGCGCTCGCTGCACTCGAGGCAGGAGACGAGGTCGACGTGCTCGGCCCCCTCGGAAACGGATATCGACTCGACGTCGACCGCCCCCTCCTGGTCGGCGGCGGCATCGGCATTGCGCCGCTCCCGTACCTTGCCGAGCGGCTCGGCGGAGCGCCGGTCGTGCTCGGTTTCAGGAGCGAGCGCCACGCGAAGGCCGCCGCCCTGCTCCCGGGCGCGAAGGTGGTCGTCGACCCTGTTCTCGTCACGGAGGCGCTCGAGCCGTCCCGGGACCTCCTCGCGTGCGGGCCCGAGCCGATGCTACGGGCGCTCGCTCGCATCGGACCCGAGGCGCAGCTCGCCTGGGAAGCGCCGATGGCCTGCGGGTTTGGCGCCTGCTACGGCTGCGTCGTCGAGCTGGGAGGGCGGCTCCGCCGACTGTGCATGGATGGACCGGTGCTGGCGGGCCACGACGTCCTCGCGGCTCCGGCAACAACCGAAGAGGCTGCTGCAGCGTGATCGTGAACGGCTCCGGCTGCCTCGACGCGCTGGCCGCACCCGACGTTGCGCGCGGGCTCGACGTCTTCGTCACGAAGACGGTCACGCCGCTTCCCCGGGAGGGAAACGCCCCGGTGCGAATCGCGGAGAGCGAGGTCGGGATGCTGAACTCCATCGGCCTTCCGAACCCCGGCATCGACCGCTTCCTGGTCGAGTCGCTGCCAGAGCTGGCGCGCCTCGGCATCCCGATCTGGGTCTCGGTCGGAGGCTTTTCCGCGCCTGACTACGTAGCGCTCTGCGAGCGTCTCGACACGCGTGCGGAGGTTACGGCGATTGAGCTGAACCTCTCGTGTCCGAACGTCCAGGCGCCGGACGGGGGTATCACTGAGCTCGTGGCCGGCGCTCGTTCTGCGACCGCCAAGCCGCTCTACGCAAAGCTCTCACCGGCTCTGCCCGACATCGGGGCCGTCGCGCTGGCGGCGGAGCGGGCGGGAGCGGACGGGCTCACGCTGGTCAACACGATTCGAGGACTTTCTCTCGAAGAGAGGACGCTTGCCCCGACGCTTGCGACCTCGACCGGAGGGCTCTCGGGTCCGGCTCTTCGCCCGATCGCGCTCGCCGCGGTCCACGCCTGCTACAGGGTCTCCCGGCTTCCGATTGTCGGGGTCGGAGGCGTCGAGTCCGGGCGCCATGCACTGGAGCTGATCGCGGTTGGAGCCTCGGCTGTCGGTCTCGGCACGATTCTGTTCCGAGAGCCCGGGGCGCCCGCCCGGGTCCGTGCCGAGCTGGCCTCCGGGCTTGCGGCCCTCGGCCTCTCCCATGTCGGCGAGGCGCGCGGCATCGCGCACACGCAGGACGTTGCGCTGTTGCCGGTATAGACAAAAATACCTGCAAAACCTCTAAAATGCTTCGACTTGAACACGGGCGGGGCGGTGCTAGAATGCCGCGCCATGCAGGCTTCCAGGACGCAGGTGCAGGCTCCTCTCAGATCGCTCGACCAGCGCATGGAGGCACTGCGCAGGGCAAATGAGATCCGGGTTCGCCGCGCGCAGCTCAAGAAGGACCTGAAGGCCGGGGCCGTCAGGATCGAGAGCGTCCTCAGGAATCCACCGGAGTATGTCGAGACCGCGAAGGTGATCGACATCCTGATGGCGGTCCCGAAGTTTGGCCGCGTCAAAGCCGCCCGGTTCCTCAACCAGTGCCGGATCAGCCAGTCGAAGACCGTAGGCGGGCTCTCGGAGCGCCAGCGGGCCGAGCTGGTCGGGCTCCTGCACCGCTGACCGGCGCCCCCAAGGTCTTCGTAGTGACCGGCCCGTCGGGGGCCGGCAAGGGGACGCTCATATCGAGGCTCCTGGCACGCATTTCCGAGCTCGAGCTGGCCGTCTCGGCAACGACGAGAGAGCGGCGGCCCGAGGAAGTCGACGGGCGCGACTACTGGTTCGTCTCGGACGAAGAGTTCGACCGCCGTCTCGCGGCCGGCGAGCTGCTCGAATACGTCAGGTTCCCCTGGGGCCAGCGCTCGGGCACCTTGCGGTCGGAGATCGCCCGCATCACCGAGTCGGGCCGGATACCGGTCTTGGAGCTCGAGCTCGAAGGCGCGCTGACCGTCCGGAACGAGGTTCCGAGGAGCGTCACGATCTTCGTCGACGCTCCGCTTCCGGAGCTCGAGCGGCGTCTGCTCGAGCGCGCGACAGAGAGCGCCGGCGAGATCGACGAACGGCTGGAGATGGCCCGCGAGCAGAAGCGGCGTGCCGGCGACTTCCACTACGTCGTGGCCAACGACGACCTCGATCGCGCCGTCGCCGAGCTCGAGGATGTTGTCCGCGGTGAAATCAACAGTCCCGCTAGACTGTCGCGCACATGATCCATCCACGCATAGACGACCTCCTGAACGAGGTCGACTCCCGGTACGCGCTCGTGATCATCGCTGCGAAGCGCGCCCGGCAGATCAACAACTACCACCACCAGCTCGGTGAGGGCACCTTCGACGACTTCCCACCGCCGCTCGTCGAGTCACGCTCGAAGAACTACTTGACTATGGCCCTCGAAGAGATCGCCGAGGGCAACATCAAGTACGAGTACACGCGCTAGCGCTCGCACCGAGTCGTCGGTAGGTCGGAGGACGGCGAGAGGCTTGAGGGTACTGCTCGGAGTCACAGGGAGCATCGCCGCCTACAAGGCCTGTGAGCTCGTTCGCCTGCTCGTGCAGGACGGACACGAGGTGGTGCCGGTCTTAACGCCGGAAGCGGAGGGATTCGTCACGTCCCAGACGTTTGCAGGACTGGCGCGTCGGGGGCCGCTGCGGGAGCTTTACCCACACCTCGCCAGGGTCGATCTGCTCGTGGTGGCACCCCTGTCGGCGAACACGCTTGCAAAACTCGCCCACGGCCTGGCCGACAACGTCCTGACTGAGGCCGCCTTGGCCTTCCGGGGCCCCTTCCTCGTAGCGCCGGCGATGAACGTCCGCATGTGGGCTCACCCGGCGACGCAGGCCAACGTGGCCACGCTTCGGGAACGGGGCGTCGAGCTCGTAGGGCCGGAGTCGGGCGAGCTGGCCGAGGGAGAGTCGGGCGCCGGCCGGATGGCGGAGCCGCTCACCATCCTCGAGCGGATCCGCGAGCTCTCGGGTGCGAGCACCGCCCCGAGCGGTGGAGGTGCGCTCGACGGCAAGCGCGTCCTCGTGACCGCAGGCGGGACACGCGAGCCGCTCGACTCGGTTCGTTTCCTCGGCAACCGCTCTTCCGGACGGATGGGGATCGCCCTCGCCGAGGAGGCGAGGCGCCGGGGTGCAGACGTGACGCTCCTGCTCGCGAACGGATCGGTCCTGCCTTCGGCGGGCATCGAGGTGGTCGAAGCGCCGACCGCCGCAGACCTCGCGCGGGAGACACTGGCGCGGGCCGATGCGGACGTCGTCCTGATGGCGGCGGCGGTCGCCGATTACGCACCGCGTGAACCGATCGGGGGCAAGCGTCCGAAGAGCAAGGAGCCGTGGACGATCACACTCGACCCGACGGAGGACATCCTTGCGGAGCTCGCGCGGCGTCGCGCCAACGGGCAGGTGCTGGTCGGCTTCGCAGCCGACGAGGGCGAGAGCGGCCTCGCAAGGGCCCGCGAGAAGCTTGCAGTCAAAGGAGGGAACTTTTTCGTCTTTAACGACGTATCCCGGTCGGACATCGGCTTCGACACCGAGGAGAACGAAGTCGTCCTCGTGTCGGAGCGAGGCGAGCGGAAAGTGGGCAAGCGATCCAAACCGGAGGTCGCGGCGGCTATCCTCGACGAGGTCGCGACGGTCCTGAGAGGAGACTGATGGAAGAGCAAGTGGCGGGGGTGAGAGAACAGGTTCAGGCGACGCGCTCTGCCGACCTGGCCAGGCGCATCACCGAGAACCTGCGCCGCGTCATGCACGCCCCGGACGAGACGCTCGACCTCGCCGTGCTGTGTCTCTTCAGCGAGGGCCACCTGATCATTGAAGACCTTCCCGGCGTTGGGAAAACGACTCTCGCCAAGGCACTCGCACGGTCGGTCGACCTTTCCTTCTCGAGGATGCAGTTCACCCCCGATCTTCTGCCCTCGGACGTGACGGGAGTGAACGTCTTCGATCAGCGGTCGAACGAGTTCGAGTTCCGTCCCGGCCCGGTCTTCGCGAACGTGCTCCTCGTAGACGAGATCAATCGCACCTCGCCGAAGACCCAGGCTGCGCTCCTCGAATGCATGCAGGAGGGTCAGGTGACGGTCGACGGCTGCTCGTACGGGCTCGCGCCGCCGTTCATGGTCATGGCGACGCAGAACCCGATCGAATACGAAGGCACGTATCCGCTGCCGGAGGCGCAGCTCGACCGCTTCACGATGCGGATCGCGATCGGCTACCCGCCGCTCGCCGCCGAAGCGCGGATGCTGAACGAGCAGACCACCGAGGACCCGCTCGAGTCGTTGACCCCCGTAGCGAGCGCCGAGGACGTGATCCAGGCGATTCAGGACTCCCGGCGCGTCTACGTGGAGGAGAGCGTCAACCGCTACGTGGTCACGCTCCTGCGCCAGACTCGCGGAGACAGTCGGCTCCACCTGGGCGCGAGCCCCAGGGCGGGCATCAACCTGCTGCGGGTTGCCAAGGCGCGTGCACTTGCCGCCGGACGGGACTACGTCGTCCCGGAGGACGTGAAGGAGATCGCGCCGTCCGTTCTCGCCCACCGGCTCATCCTTGCTCCCGAGGCTCGTTCCGCCGGCCTGGACGGCGTGGACCTCGTCCGCGACCTAGTCGAGCGGACTCCCGTCCCGGTCTAACCGACGATGCTGACCGACCGCGGCCGCTGGATTCTTGCATTCGGCGGCCTGACGTACCTCGTCGCGTGGGGCTTCGGCTCGGAGCCGCTCTACCCGGTTGCCGTCGGCCTCGTGCTCGCGGTCGCGGGTGCGGCCCTCTGGGTTCGACTCCTCCGGAAGCCGATGACGCTCCGCCGCTCGCTGGGCCGTGGCGACCACACGGCCGGCGACGACGTTCCGGTCCAGCTGATGCTCGAGGTCGAGGGCCGCTTTCCAACCGGCAGCCTGGTCGTGACCGAGCGGATCGCGAGGATCGGTGAGCGCGAGACCGTGCTGACCCGGCACGGGGGCCGTCTGCGTGGTCGCTATGTCCTCCACGACGTCCCGAGGGGGCGGTACCCGATCGAGTCGGCCGAGGTCGTGATCGAGGACCCCTTCGGGCTCGAGCGCATCGAGGTGCCGCTTCCGAGGCGTGAGTCACTGCTCGTCTATCCCCGCCTCGTCGAGCTCGAGAGCCTCTTCTCCGACGCGGGCGCCCGCACGCCGGGCGGCCGTCGGCTGCTCATGCGCCGCACGACGGGGTTCGAGCTTCATTCCGTCCGAGAGTACGAGCAAGGGGAGTCGCTCCGCCGGGTCCATTGGCCCTCGACCGCCCGCCGCGGGCAGCTCATGGTCAAGGAGCTCGAGGACGCCCCGCGCGACGAGACGGCCGTGCTTCTCGACGCCGACGGCGCCGTGGTGGTCGGGAGTCCGCCCGACTCAACATTCGAGCTCCAGGTCCGCGCTGCCGGCTCGATCCTACTCGCGCAGGCCAAGCGGGCTCGCCGCTCCTCGCTGATCGTGAACGCTCGCACACCGTGCTACCAGCGCGTGCATTCCTTCGAGGGCGACTGGCACCTGGCGCTCGAGATCCTGGCTGGCGTCGAGCCGGACGGTCATCTCGCTGCCTCGACGCTCGTCGCGGACGAAGCAGGCGCGGCCGCCAGGGCGCTCGAGCTCACGGTCGTGACCGCTTTTCTGTCACCAAAGCTGATCGAGCAGCTCCTGCAACGCGCGGGCGCGCACCACCCGGCCACTATCGTCTACGTCGATCCGCGGAGCTTCGGCGCCGAGCCGAACCGCCCGGACCACGATGCGAGCGGCCAGCTGATCCGCCTGGAGCGCGCGGGCATCGCGGTCGCGGTCCTGCGGCGCGGCGACGACCTGGCGGAGAAGCTCTCCGGGACCCGCCGGGCGGGAGCCGCCGTTGGCTAGGGCTCTGATCGCGTTCGGCCTTGCCGCGGTACTCACCACGGTGAGCTGGTTCGGCCTCGAGCAGCGCGACGTCCCGCTCGGTGCCGTCCTCGCCGTGATCGCAATCGCACTCCTGCCGACGCTTGCGGTGGGATTGGGACGGCGACGAGCGGTGGTCGCCGGAGTGCTCGTACTTGCGACGGTCTTCGCTGCTGGAGTCGCCTGGGGGGTCTCGCCGCTCGAAGCCCGGCCGGGGAGCGGCCACGACTTTTTCGGACCGGTTTTGGGCGGAGCGCGGGACGGCCTCCAGGACTTCTACGACGCCACGCTCCCGTTCGACCGCGTCGACTACCCGACCATGCACGGGCTTGTCTTGCTCGCGGTGTTCGGCTTCTCGGCACTGGTTGGGATGCTGGCCGCCGCGAGGCGCCCGGTTGCAGCGGGGCTCGCCCTGCTCGTCGGAGTGGGATGGCCGGCAACGCTGCTTCCAGGCGACAGCCCGCTCTTCGCGGGCGCGTTGGCGCTTGCAGGAATGCTCTTCATCCTCTTTCTCTTCCGGGCTCGCGGCAGGAATCTCTGCGGGCTCGCGCCCGCGCTCGTCGCCGGCGGCCTGCTCGTCCTCGCAGCCGTCGGCGCGTCTTCCACGGAGGCTGTCGCGAAGGGTGCCTTCCTCCGCTGGCAGCAATGGGACCTCTACGACCGGCCGGACAAGGCGGTCAGCGTCTCGTACGTCTGGACGTCGAACTACGGCGGGCTCCGCTTTCCCAAGAAAAAGACGGTGGTGATGCGCGTTCAGGTCGACGGGCCGCGCCGCCCGCTCTACTGGCGCGCGACTGTGCTCGAGGACTACAACGGCGGGAACTGGAACGAGACGGGTGATCTGAGCGAGCCCAACGCATCCCGAGAGCAGATCGAGGTTGCCGACGACCCGCTCCTCCCGGGGGTCGGCAGGCGGAAAGGAAACTGGGTCAAGCAGGAGATCTCGATCCAGGCGCTCCGCGACAATCACCTGATCGCATCCGCGCAGCCGGTGCGGTGGCGGCCAGGGACGAGCTCCGACTACCAGAGGGGCCCGAGCGGCAGCGTTGTCCTCGAGCAGACTTTGCGCCAGGGCCAGAAGTACACCGCGTGGAGCTATGCGCCGAAGGTCAGGCCGACCCAACTCGGAGACGCAGGCACTGCATATCCCGACGAGCTCGACCCGCGGTACTTCGAGCCGCTCTCAGGGATCCAGGTGCCCGAGTTCGGCGTGGACGGACGAGATCAGTTCATGAATGCTCTGTTCGCGACCACGAACGACTCCTTCCTGCAGGCTCACCGCGGTCTGTACCAGACCGCCGCCTCCCTGACCCGGGAGTCTCCGACCCCGTATGCGGCCGCAGCCGTTCTGGAGGCGTGGTTCAGAAACGAGGACGGCGGCGGGTTCACGTACGACGAGACTCCGCCACAGTTGCCGTTCGGGGAGCCGCCGCTCGTCGCCTTCCTGAAGGACAAGCGTGGGTACTGCCAGCATTACGCGGGTGCCATGGCGCTCATGCTTCGGTTCGTGGGCGTGCCGGCGCGGGTCGCCGCGGGCTTCACGAGCGGCCGGTGGGATTCCGACCGGCACGAATGGACGGTCACCCACCACAACCCCCATATGTGGGTGGAGGTGTATTTCCCCGGCCGGGGCTGGTTGGCATTCGACCCCACGCCGGGACGGGGAAATCTGGACGCCGAGTACTCCACGACCGCGGCTGCGTTCAACCCGGGGGACGGCGCGATCGCCGGGCTCCCGGGCGCGTTCGCGGCTGCGCTCGGATTGCAGTACTACGAAAACCTGACGTCCGACGACAGCGGCGGCACGATCAGGAACCGGCGAAACGAGGCCCGCGCAACCGGGCAGGGCTCGCGCGGCGGCGACCCGAATGCGACGACGGACGAGAGCGGCGACGGCGACGCGGCGGCCCTGCTCCGGCTGGTCGGTCTGCTCGTGGGCGGTGGGTTCCTCTTGCTGGTGGCCGCCAAAATGGCGCGCCGCCAGCTCCGCTTCGCCTCGAAGGACCCGCGCCGGATCGCGTCGGGGTGTCGCAGCGATCTCGTCGGCTATCTAGCCGACCAGGGTGTCGAAGCGCCCTCGAGCCTGACCCTGTCCGAGCTCGGTGAGCTGGTCGAGAGCGAATTCGCCGTCGATTCGGATCCATATGTCCACAGCCTTTCGGAGGCCCGGTTCGGCCCGCCCGCAGAGTCGGGACCCGCGATTCGCCGCGCCCGGCGAGAGCTAAGGCTCCTGCGCCGCGAGCTCGGGCGCCAGTTAGGTTTCGGCCGTCGCCTGCGCGGATCGCTCAGCGCTCGCTCGCTCACGTCCTAGTGCTCAACGGAGTCGTGTTGGCTGCCGGCGAGGGGCGGCGGCTACGCCCCTTGACGGAGCACTGGCCGAAGCCGATTCTTCCGATCGACGGACGACCCGTGATCGCGACCCTCCTGCTAGAGCTGCGGGTGGCCGGTCTCTCAACGGTGACGGTGGTCGTCGGGCACCTCGCCGAGCAGCTCGAGAGCCTTCTTGGCGACGGCTCCGGGTTCGGCCTCTCGATCCGGTATGCAAGGCAACCGGCGCCGGACGGCTCCGCAGATGCCGTGCGGCGGGCTCTGGACGCAGGCGCGGAGCCACCCCTCCTCGTCGCCGGTGCCGACACGGTTTTCAGCCGAGGCGACATCGGAGCGGCAGCGGCGGCCTGGTCGGCCTCTGGAGCGGCCGGGGGCCTCGGCGTGCGCCCCGTCCCGCCGGGGGAGCTGGGGCACCGGGCGCCCGTGCGCGTCTCCGAGGGACGCGTCACGGCGCTCGGCGGCGAGGCCAACGACCGTGCGGGAGCGCGCAAGCTCGCTGCCGCCCCGCTCTGGTTTCTCGACGGCCGTTTCGTGGATGGTCTCGACGGCCTACCCGGCCCGCCGTACGAGCTTGCGGAAGCTGGGCGGCGCCTCCTGGAGGCCGGCGAGGCGATTTTCGCGCTCGAGCTCGGACCGACGCGCGACATCACGCATCCCGAAGATGTTGTGCGGCACAACTTCCCCTATCTTGGGTAGAAGTGGAGGCGATGACCGAGACGACATACGACCTCTATCGCAAGGGCCGTGACCACCTGGCTGCCGGGCTGAACGCGCAGGCCACCGTGGCTCTCGAGAAGGCCAAGAGGCGCGAACCCACGAAAGCCTCGATCCGTGAGGCACTGGGGATCGCGTACTTCCGGATTCGACGCTTCGCCGAGGCCGAGCAAGAGTTCCGCGAGATGCTCGAGATTGCTCCCATCGATCACTACGCTCACTTCGCGCTCGGACGGTGCCTCGAGAAGCAGGGACGGCGCGACGAGGCGGTCGGGCACTACAAGCTGGCCCGGTTCTTCAGACCGCAGAGCCAGGACTACCAGCAGGCGCTAGAAGGCCTGCGCCGCTGAAGCCCTCAGCTGGCGGCGCGGCGACGGTTCGCGGTACCGCTGCTATCCTTGCAAGACCACATTTCCCCGCTTGGAGAAATGGGCGCGCGGCGCCCATTTTTTGCGAGAGGACAGCAAAAAATGACCCAAGTCCATGAAAAAGAGCGAGAGCTCCATCGCGAGGTCGAGGAGACGGTCGAGAGCCGTCTCCCGGACGTCGAGGTCGTGGCCGTCGAGCTCGGCGGCCCCGAGCGGCTCTGCGTGTACATCGACCATCCGGACGGCGTCGACCACGCGCTCTGCGAGCAGGTGACGAGCGCGCTCCGCGGCTACCTCGACCGGTACCGCCTCGACGTCTCTTCTCCCGGGCTCGCGCGGCCGCTTCGAAAGCCAGAGCACTTCGCGGCGGCGGTCGGGCGCAAGGCCGCGCTCAGGACCGCGGTCGAGCTCGAGGGTCGGAGACGGTTCCGGGGGGAGATCTTGGCCGCAGACGAGCGCCAGCTCAGGATCGCGACCGGGGAGCGGGAGTTCGAGGTCCCCTACGACACGATCGTGCGGGGAAATCTGATCGACGAAGGTCTGGAGCAGCGATGAGCCGAGAGATTCTGGAAGCCGTCAGAGAAATCGAGCGAGACAAGGGCATCGAAACGGGGACACTGATCGCAGCCCTCCAGGACGGGCTCCTGGCGGCGTACAAGAAGACGCCGGGCGCCTCTCGACATGCGGCGGTCGAGATCGACGGGAACGGCGACTTTCGCGTGTTCTCCATCGAGCTGCCGGCGGACATCGAGACCCGCCTCATCGAGGAGGCCCGGGAGCGAACCCTCGAGGAGCTCGAGCGGCTCGAGATCGAGAACGGCGAGCGCTCGCACACCCTGATCTCGGACGATGACCTCGACATCGACTGGTCGGACGTGCCTTCCGAGCAGGTAAAGCGGGCCGACGTCACCCCGGAGAACTTCGGCCGGATTGCCGCGCAGACGGCCAAGCAGGTCATCCAGCAGCGGATTCGAGAGGCCGAGCGGGCGATGATGTACGACGAGTACGTCGACCGCGTCAGCGAGGTCGTGACCGGAATCGTCCAGCAGGCCGGGGACCGGAACAACGTGCTCGTCGACCTCGGGAAGGTTGAGGCGCTCCTTCCACGTTCCGAGCAGGTGGACGGCGAGCGCTACGAGCAGGGTAGCCGGATCAAGGCCGTGATCACCGAGGTGAGGTCTGGGACGAAGGGCCCGCAGGTGATCCTCTCGCGGCGCGACCCCGAGCTCATCAAGACGCTCTTCGAGCTCGAGGTGCCGGAGATCGCAGATGGTCTCGTCGAGATCCGCGGCGTCGCACGCGAGCCCGGCTACCGGTCGAAGATCGCGGTCGAGTCGCACGCCCAGGGCGTCGATCCGGTCGGCGCCTGCGTCGGCCCGCGCGGCTCCCGAGTCCGCATGGTCGTCTCGGAGCTTCGAGGCGAGAAGATCGACATCATCCCGTGGAACAGCGAGCCCGCTCGGTTCCTCGCGAAGGCGCTTTCACCGGCCCGTGTGCGCGAGGTGCTCGTCGACGACGACTCCCGTGAGGCTACCGTCATTGTCCCAAACGACCAGCTGTCGCTTGCGATCGGGAAAGAGGGCTTGAATGCCCGCCTGGCGGCGCGCCTGACCGGCTGGAAAGTCGACATCCAGTCCGAGGCCGAGTTCGCGCAGGCAGAGGCCGACGCCGCATATGGAGGCGGTGTCGACGAGGAGTTCTCCGGACGGTGCGCCGCGTTGCTCTCGAACGGGAAGCGGTGCCCGAACGCGTCGCTTCCGGGTTCGCGATACTGCGGCATTCCCGCCCACCGCGAGCTCGCCGCGCGCGAAGAGGCCGGTGAGACGCCGGCTCCCGAGGAAGCCGTCCCGGTTGCCGGCCCTGAGGAGGCTGAGGCAGTCGAAGGCGATGTGAGCGAGACAGAGGCGACCGAGGCCGAGCTCACGTCGGCCGAGGAGCCCGTCGCAGTGGACAGCGAGCCGGCCGCCGAGGCTCCGCACGAGCTCGAGGCGACGGAGGAGCCGGAAGCGGTTGACGGCGTCCCGACCCCCGGTACAGCGACGGAGGAAACCGTCGAGGTGCCCGCCGGGCCGAGCGAGGAGGGCGAGAGCGCTGCATCGTGAGCGCACCGATCAGGACCTGCGTCGGGTGCGGCCGCAAGCGCCCGCAGACCGAGCTTCTTCGCTTCGTGGCGCCGCAGGGCATGCTGACTCTCGATCCGCTCCGGCAAACGGACGGACGCGGCGCCTACACGTGCCCTCGGATCGCCTGCCTGGAACGGGCGACGGCTCGCCAGGCGTTCGCGCGGACGCTCAGACGTCGCGTGACGGTGCTCCGGCCTTTGGACTCTTCCTCGACTTTCCACTCTCCCCGGAGCTTGATGGATCCGTGGCCGTTCTCGTAGATCGCGCGCAGCTCGGCGCGGGT
>Ga0126307_10000347_pt1 | contig 29708 bp, 31 predicted proteins | sample Plot28_FD_89955 | JGI IMG/M metagenome (GOLD analysis project Ga0126307, IMG submission 89955) | Serpentine soil microbial communities from UC McLaughlin Reserve, CA, USA - Plot28 | ecosystem: Environmental > Terrestrial > Soil > Grasslands | place: USA: UC McLaughlin Reserve, Lake County... | reverse complement strand
AGAGGAACATCCCGGCATCCGCATCGCCTACGTCGACACCGACGCCCACCACGGCGACGGCGTGCAGTGGATGTTCTACAGCGACCCCGACGTCCTGACCGTCTCGATGCACGAGTCGGGACGCTACCTGTTCCCAGGGACGGGTGAGGTGAGGGAGAAGGGCCGTAACGATGGCGTCGGATTCTCCGTCAACGTACCGCTCGAGCCCTACACGGACGACGAGTCCTGGATCTACTGCTTCGAGACCGTCGTTCCCGAAGTCCTTCGCGCCTTCGGTCCAGACCTGATCCTCTCCCAGAACGGCTGCGACGGACACGCCCTCGACCCCTTGACACACCTCTCTGCAACGACCCGCCTCTACGAACATGTGCCACATCGGATGCACGACCTCGCCCACGAGCTCTGCGAAGGCCGTTGGGTCGCCACCGGCGGCGGTGGCTACGACATCTGGCGCGTCGTGCCGCGCGCCTGGACCGCGCTCTGGGCCGCCATATCCCACCAGGAAGTACCCGAGAGAGTACCCGAAGACTGGCTCTCGAAATGGGAAGGAGAGAGCCCGGTCGGGTTGCCCCCTCTCATGCGCGACGCCCCCGAGGATTACCCGCACAGACCGCCCACCGCGAAGATAACGGAACGTAACCTTCGGACCGTCGATGAGGTCGTCGAGAGAGTTATGCCCGGCATTCAGTAGGGCAAGTAGGGTTGCGCATCCGGCGGCGTCGCGGTATTTTGCCATCGGTGATCAGTTCGGCGATCCGGAGATGACAGTGCGAAGCATACCAACGTTGCATGGCGTGGCTGCCCCTTCAGCCTCTTCGACGGAGACGAAGCCGGGGATAGAGATAGAGCGTCGCGTCACCGAGGAGCCTCCCTACAAGGTCATACTGCACAACGACGACTACACGCCGATGGAGCACGTCGTCGCCGTGTTGCAAAAAGTCATCCCGCGCATGTCCGTACGAAGGGCCGTGGACATCATGATGGAGGCCCACACCAAGGGCAAAGCCGTCGCCACCAAATGCCACAAAGAGCTCGCCGAACTCTACCAGGACGGGCTCAAGAACGAGGGGCTCATCTCCACCATAGAGCCTGACTGAAGCGGTTTGCGAATCAGCAGGTCAGCATGTCAGCGAGTCAGCTTCTTCATTGCTGAAATGCTGAAGTGCTAACTCGCTGAGAGATCGCAAGGAGCTTGAACTTCCTTGCGATCTGCTTCAAGAGAGGCGTAGGGAACCGCGTAGTGCGCCAGTATGATCGTACAGAGACGTTTAGGCATCATCTATGATACGGAATCGGCATGATCAGTTCCGCGGTGGAAAACATGGCTGAGCGCAACTCCTATCCGCTTGCTCCCAGCATAAGTGTCATTCCCGCGCAAGCGGGAATCCAGTACCCCAGGCACTCCGCGCCTCAATCCAGAGGCGATCTACCGGATTACATATGACTCCTCTCGAGATCATCCGCCAAGCGCAGGCCGACACACTGATCGACGAAGATGGCCATGTCGTGACTTTGGAACTGCTTCCTAGCCTCTCCCAGGCAGAACTGCAGGACTTCGCCAACCAGTTGCCGTGTCCTATTCCACCAGAGATCATGGAGTTGCTGAGCGCGTGTGGCGGTTTCTACGGTACGGTCGAGCAGGTCGACTTCACCGGGAGAGACCTCATATTCGAGTTCGAGCCAGCGTTTCCAGATGGCCTTCCGATCGCGGCAGACGGCTATGGCAATTTCTGGGTCGTGGATCTAAATCCCCACAGTACGAGGTGGGGTCCGATCTACTTCGTCTGCCACGATGCACCCGTGGTCCTGTACCAGGCCGACTCGCTGGAACAGTTCCTGAGCGAGCTGTTCAGGATGTTCGAGCCGCCGCACCAGAGCCTTGTCGACGATGTTCACGAGGACCGGCTGGCTAACGTGTGGCAGACGAACCCCGGGGTTCTCTCCTACGAACATTGTCTCCGCTCAGAAGACCCTATACTCTCGGCCTTCGCCCGCGAGCTCGACGAAAGCTTTCAGATAATCGACCTGCGTCGGGCGAGACCAGGAGACGGCTTCTCCTGGGGCCGCTACGGTCCAAGGACAAAGATCAAACGCTTCCGGACGCACGCCGTGTTCGCCTATCAGAAGCCGAAGGACATCATCTCCCGACTCCTCGGTCGCGCAGACTTACACAGCGCCGCATAAATCCCGGCCATAATCCCCGCACCTGGCAAGACCAAGAGGAAGATGTATATCTCGTGCTCGTCACGGTCTAAATACGCTAGACTGTGACACCATGGATAGCGGACGGATCTCGGGTCGGCGGGCGCGACGGGCGAGGGTGGGGGCTGCGGCGAGCTTCCTGCTCACGGGGTTCGTCTCCGCGAGTTGGGCCTCACGCGTGCCGGCCATCAAGGACGGCCTGGGCCTGGGTGACGGGCGGTTCGCGATCGCGCTTCTCGGGCTCGAGGCGGGCGCCGTTTTCGGCTTGCAGCTAGGTGGATTGGTGGTGCCCCGCACCGGGAGCCGCCGGGCCTTGTTGGCCTCGCTGGTCGCGTTCTCGGGCGCGCTGGTCCTCCCGTCCGTCGCTACCAGCCTTTCCTTGCTGGCTGCGGGCCTGTTCTTGTTCGCCGCCCTCAACAGCGTCGCGGACGTCGCCATGAACGCCCAGGGGGTGATCGTCCAGCGTTTTGTGGGGCGCCCGGTTCTCTCCGGGATGCACGCGATGCATAGTCTAGGCGGCGTCCTTGGCGCAGGGGCCGGCGCCCTAGCTGCCCGCATCGGCTACGCGCCGCCGGCGCAATTTCTGACCTGCGGCGTGGTGGCTGCTGTGGCGGGTCTCGCCGCCGCGCCGCTATTGCTGCCTTCGCGGGTCGATGCGGAGGTGAAACCGTCGGAAGGCGGGACGGGGAGCGGGATGGTGGAGGGCTTAAGGCGGTGGTTCGGTGGCTGGAGTGCTCCCCTGGTCTTGCTGGGGATCCTGGCCTTCTGCTTCGCGCTGGGCGAGGGAGCGGGGCTGAACTGGTCTGCCGTGTACCTTGCGGACTCCCTGGGGGGAACCGAGGCCTTGGGTGCGATCGGGCTCGGGGTCTTCCTTGGCGCGGTGACGCTCGGGCGCCTGGCGGGCGACCATCTAATCTCCCGGTTCGGTCCGGTGGTGGTGTTCAGGACGGGCGCGCTCGTTGCCGGCACGGGTTTTGGTGTCGCGCTCTTGTTGGGCACGCCGATGGCCGGCCTCGTCGGCCTTGGGCTGTTGGGGGCCGGCATCGCCAACGCGCTACCGCTCGCTATCGCGGCGGGCGGCAACTCGCCGGGCGAGACGCCGGCAACGGCAGCCGCCCGCGTCTCGACGCTCGGGTACCTGGGCTCCTTCATCGGTCCCGTGCTCGTCGGGGGCCTGGCGAGCTTGACCGGCTTGCCCCTGGCGCTAGCGCTACCGGTCCTGCTCGTCCTGGCGACGGCGTTCGGGGCCGGCGCGGTCAGGCGGGCGGGTTAGAATCCCGACATGACGACGGACGAAGCGGACAGGCGCCTAGCGGCACCCGGCGAGCTCGAGTTCGTGCGGGACTTCGTCAACACCAGGGACCTCGAGAAGGGGACCGACCGAATCGACGCTCCGGAAAAACTCTCGTCCTGGCTTGCGGAGCAGGGCTTGCCCGTCGGCGCGCGCCGGCTTTCCGAAGACGACGTGGCGCGGGCCCGTGGTCTCCGGGAGGCCCTACGAGCGTTCCTGCTCGTCAATGCAGGCTTCCCGCCTGTGCCCGAGTCCGTCGAAGCGTTCAACGCCGCCGCCAGGTGGGCGCGCCTCGGCGTCCGGGCCGCAGAGGGAGGCCGGATCGCGCTGATTCCCGCAGGCGAGGATCTCGACCGCGCGATCGGGCATCTGCTTGCTGCAGTGTTCGCGGCGCACGAGAACGGCACCTGGTCTCGCCTCAAGGCCTGCGCCGGGTGTCAATGGGCGCTCTACGACCACACCAGGAACCGCTCGGCCGCCTGGTGCGACCCGAACAAGTGCGGCTCCAGGGCCCGCTCTAGGCGCTACCGTGAGCGACGGCGCTCCCGCCGGTTACGAAATGATTCGTGAGGAGTCGGGGTAATGAGTTCGCGCTCGTTGTGGGGAGTGGGGTATAGTCCTGTTCGGATGGATACCAAACTTGTCGTGATCACCCCAGAAGAAGCCGAAGCGGTCCTGCAGTATTTCAACGGCTTCCACGATGGGTTCATCAAGGAACTTACCCTGCGCTCGTACGACTACTTCGAGAGGCGGGGGGTGCAAGCCTGCTCGGGGCGCCTGGATCTCGAGCTGGTGATCGCCCACTACAATTACCGCGATGGGGAACCTCCGGCGAACCAGGTCATCCACGCGCGCTTTGCACATGTCCGCCATCTGCACGCCGACATGCCAGGCGGAGCCGCCGAGTGGTCGATCGTGAACGTGTATTTCGACCGTGGAATTCGGGAAACGGTTGGGATCGAAGAACCGTGCTTCTACGCACGCCTTCTGCAGAACCGGCTCTACCAGGGCCAGTGGCTACACCATCAGGCGCTCACCTTTTCGTTCCGGGAAGCCGAGTTCCATGAGCCACAAGCGGCCTGAGCTACAGCCGACGAGCAGCCACGTCGCCTTAGCCTCCAATCTGGCTCATCGTGCGGTGGCGGGACTCTTCGGGGAGGGTGAGACCCGCCACAGGCTTTATGCGCGCCGTCTCCCACAGGACTTTGTGGATCGCTGGTATCGGATCTTCCGAGCGGATGGCGTCCTTTACAGGGACGTCGAGGTCGGTGAGGAGGCAAGGGTGGATCTTGCCGTCCGCCGTTAGCCTGAGCCTGGAACAACGAGCGCAGAAGGGCTCCGAGACCGGCGTTATGACGCCGAAGGTACCTGGTGCGCCCTCGAATCGGAACTCGTCCGCGGGTGCCGCGGGGTCTTCCTTCTCGATGGGTTCGAGGTCTCCGAGTTCTTCCTGTGCACGATCCAAAATCTCGCGTCCTGAAATAAAGAGCGACCTGAAACGCGAGCCGTCGGTGTCGCCGTTCAGGGGCATGAGCTCGATGAACCTGACGTGCATGGGGTATTCGAGCGTCAACCTCGCCATCTCTGAGATCTCATCGTCGTTCACGCCGCGCATCGCGACGGCGTTGATCTTGACCGGCGAGAGGGGCGTCTCGAGCGCCGCCATCACAGAAGCCCAGACCTTCTCGAAGTGGTTGCGCCGCGTAATAAAGGCGAACTTCTCGGGCTGGAGGGTGTCCAGCGAGATGTTGACCCGGTCGAGGCCGGCTTCGACGAGGCCCTCCAGGTTCTCCTCGAGGAGGAAACCGTTGGTCGTCATGGTCACGTCCTCGAAGCCGAGGTCCTTGAGCCATCCGATGAACATGACGACCCCACGCCTGACGAGCGGCTCGCCGCCCGTTACCCGTACCTTCCTGACGCCGAGCTCGAGGCATGCCGCTGCGAAAGTTAGCATCTCCTCGAGGGTCAAGATGTGGCTCTTGTCCTGGAATTTGATGTCCTCAGGCATGCAATACTGGCAGCGGAAGTTGCAGCGGTCGGTGACCGAGATCCTTAGGTAGTCCATCTTGCGGTTGTAGCTGTCGGTGAGCTGCGCCAAGGCATCCTTCCGCATCTTTTCCGATTACTCCTCTCCCAGATTGTATCTTCTTTCGGAGAGTAGAGCAGTGCCCGAATCGTCGGCAGTCCGCGAGTATACTGCCCAGGGTCTACCAGAAGTTTTGCATCGGAGACTCGGGAGAGAGCATTGTCCGGGCAGCTTTCGGCCTCACGCCTCATAGTCTACGGGTTCCTGGCGCTTGTGGTGGGGGGGACGGCGTTGCTCAAGTTGCCGTGGGCCACAACAGGGGGGATCTCCCTCGTCAATGCGTTCTTCGTCGCCGTCAGCTGCGGCACCGTCACCGGCCTCTCGACCGTCGCTATCCCCGGGACCTTTACCCACTTCGGGGAGGTAGTGATGATGGTCCTGATCCAGTTGGGCGGACTCGGGATCATGACCGTCACGACCCTTGGTGCCCTGCTCGTCGGACAGAGGATAGGATTCAGGCGCCTGCTGACCGTAACCGAGGAGACCGAGAACGCAGGCTCGCCCCACAATACCCTCAGGCTGCTTCTCCAGATAGCCAGGATCACATTCGCCGTGGAGCTACTCGGGGCCGTTGCCCTGAGCATTGGATTCATAGGGGCCGGGCTCGGGATCGGCGAGGGGATCTTCCAGGGCATCTTCCACGCGATCATGGCCTTCTGCAACGCGGGCTTTGCGACCCTCCCTAATGGCGACCTGATCTCCTACGCCGGGAACTGGCTCGTGGTAGGGGCCCTGGTCTGCGTGATCACGCTCGGAGGGCTCGGTTTCCCCGTGCTCGTCGACCTCTACCGCCTTAGGGAAGATCCCAGGCTCTCCTTACACTCCAGGGTTGTCCTGATCACATCCGTGGTGCTGGTCGTGATCGGGGTCCTGAGCGTTGCCATAATGGAATGGACGAACCCGCACACGCTCGGCGGCGAGCACGTGAGTACGAAGGCAGCCATGTCGCTCTTCCAGGGCGTTACGCCGAGGACGGCGGGTTTTCAGACGGTCAACTACCCACAGATGCGGGAACCAACCCTGGTCGTACAGGTAGTTCTCATGTTCGTCGGCACGGCCCCGACCTCGACCGGCGGCGGTATAAAGGTGACGACCCTCGCGCTCGTCGTCCTCATCGTCGTCGCCCAGGTCAGGGGGCAGGAGAGGATCACGCTCTTCTGGCGCACCCTTCCCCGGACCCTGGTCTCGAGGGCACTCTCCGTCCTGGCGGCGGCCTCCTTACTTGTCCTCCTGAGTACCCTGGCGCTAATGGTCTCGGACGGACTCGAACTCCTACCCGCCCTCTTCGAAGTCACCTCAGCATTCGGTACCGTCGGCCTCTCACTCGACGTCACCCCATACCTGAGTACGTTCGGCAAGATCCTGATCTCGGTCGTAATGTTCCTCGGAAGGGTCGGCCCAATAACCTTCATAGTGGCCCTCGCAGCCAGACAACGCACCCCACAGTACAAATACCCCGAGGAAGAGATAGCGATAGGCTGAATTAGCATTTCAGCACGCCGCTTCGCGGCTTGTCAGCATTTCAGCTTATCTTCGGCCGGCCCCCACTCGCGAATCGAGGCGCCCCGAAGAGTTGTTCTCACTTGAACCTGCGGGGAATCCCACCACCGTTTTTCTAATAAATGAAATATTTACTTGATTTAATGGATTTATATGGTTATGCTGGGTGCGATCATGTGGATCTTCCAAAGTCATGCAACACTTCGGAGACGAAGAAAGGAGACCCTGTGGTGTGGAAACGTAAACACGGCACTGGCGTTCTGTTCGCCCTCGTAGTGGCGGTTGTTCTGGCCGTCGGACTGATGATGGGCGCGGCCTCGCCCGCGTTGGCCACGCTACCGTGACGGTGCGCGCGGCGAGCGACATGCCCTTGCACACGCTAAACCTGCCGAACTCGTGGCTGACCAGTTGCCGTCTTGCTAGTGGTGAAGGAGCGTTGGTTTCGCCAAGACCGGCGCTCCTATATAGAAAGTCTATGTATGGCGTCTGATCGTATACCAGAGAACGCAAGCTACCCGCCCATTAGCGACTATGCCCTCATCGGCGATTGCCGGAGCGCGGGACTCGTCTCCCGGGATGGCTCGCTCGACTGGCTCTGCCTCCCTCGCTTCGACAGCCCGTCCGTCTTCGCCGCCCTACTGGACGCGAGGAAAGGAGGGCGCTTCTGTATTCGGCCCGTCGGGGAGTATAGTTCCGAACGCCGCTACCTGGCGAACACCAACGTGCTCGAAACCGTCTTCCGCACCCCTACCGGGGCGTGCGTTCTGCGTGATCTCATGTCGGTCTCGTCCGAAGAAGACAAGCGAACGCACCTGACTCCCGAGCACGAGGTGCTTCGTGAGTTAGAAGGGTTAGAGGGAGAGGTCGAGGTTGAGGTTCTCTACGACCCCCGCCCTGATTATGGTCGCGCCCGCCCGTTGCTCGAAGAGCGCGGAGCGCTTGGTCTGCGGTGTGAGGGCGATGGAACATCCCTTACCCTGCGCACCGAGATGCCTCTGGAGTTGACCGAAGGTAATCGCAGCGCCGGTGGGTTCGCCCGAATCCGAAGCGGAGAGCGCAAGTATCTTTCCCTCACCTACAGTATGGAAGCCCCTGCTGTGGTCCCCCTTCTCGGGGAGGCCGCGCGCGGAAGGATCGAGCGGACGGTTAGCTGGTGGCAGGAGTGGGCGAACCGTTGTGAATACGAGGGACCTTACCGCGACGCGGTCGTGCGCAGCGCCCTGGCATTGAAGCTGATGACCTACGCGCCCTCCGGCGCCCTCGTCGCAGCGCCGACCACCTCCCTTCCCGAAGCCTTGGGCGGCGTACGGAACTGGGACTACCGCTACTGCTGGCTGCGCGACGCGTCGTTGACGTTGCGCGCCCTGTTCACCCTTGGCTATAGGGAGGAGGCGGAGGCCTATATCGGCTGGTTGTTACACGCCACGCGGCTAACCTGGCCCGAGCTCCACGTACTCTACGACGTCTTCGGAGAGGCGAAGTTGCCCGAACGGGAGTTAGGGCATCTGGAAGGCTACGCGGGGTCTCGCCCGGTACGTATCGGCAACGATGCCCAGGGCCAGCTCCAGCTCGACGTCTACGGAGAGGTCATCAACGGCGCGGCCCGGTTCCTGGACCGCGGCGGGCGCTTCGACCGTGACACGAGCCAGATGCTCGATGGCCTCGGTCGTACGGTGTGCAGGCGATGGCGCGAGCCGGACGAGGGGATCTGGGAGGGGCGCTCCGGCCGATTCCATAACACCCACTCGAAGGTCTTGTGCTGGGTCGCGCTCGATCGCCTCATCGAGATGCACGAAGCCGGGTACCTCGACGTCTCGGTCGACCTCTTCCACGCCAACAGAGACGAGATCCGGGAGGAGATCGAGGCGCACGGGTACAACGAGCGGATAGGCAGTTACACGCGCACCTTCGACGGCGACGAGATGGATGCGAGTCTCCTGACCCTACCACTCTACGGTTACATCGAAGGTACACACCCGCGGATGCGCTCCACCTGCGCCCGCATCCACGAGAAGCTCGCCCGCGACGGGCTCGTCTATCGCTACGAGACGAGCACCGACGACGGGCTACCGCCCGGAGAAGGTGCTTTCGGCATCTGCAGCTTCTGGGCGGTGGAATGTGTGGCCCGTGGCGGCAACGTCGAAGGAGCCACCCGAGCGATCGAGCAGCTGCTCGCTTACGCCAACGACGTGGGCCTCTTCGCCGAGGAGATAGATCCGGGCACCGGCGCGGCCCTCGGGAACTTCCCGCAAGCGTTTACGCACATCGGGCTCATCAATGCGGCGCTTACGCTCGCCGGATACCAGGACGGGGCCGCCGAGCGTCGGTCGAACGATATACGAACGGAGGATCTGACATGAACAAGCGCCGCGTCTCGCTTTGGGGGTTTGTAGGCACCGTCGTCCTGACGACCCTGATGGCCGGTAGCCAGGGGCTCGGATTCAGCAGGATAAATTTCCCCTTTATGCTGGGGACCATGTTCACGCCAAACCGGGACCGGGCGAAGCTGATAGGCTTCGGCGTCCACTTCTTGAACGGCTGGATCTTCGCCAGCGTTTACGCCGCGGCCTTTGAGAGCTGGCGCCGGGCAACCTGGTGGCTGGGAGGAGCCATTGGCCTAGTGCACGCGCTCTACGTGCTGGTCGCGGCCATGCCGGCACTGCCCGCAATGCACCCACGGATGGCGAGCGAGCAGGACGGTCCTACGCCGACCAAGCAGCTCGAACCACCTGGCTTCATGGCCCTCAACTACGGCCGGCGCACGCCGATGACGGTGATCCTGGCTCACCTCCTCTACGGCGCTATCCTAGGTGCCTTCTACCGTATGAAGTAAGTCCACACGGCTGGCGCCCACGGCCTCCGTTACGTTCGCGCAACGTTGCCGGCAGACGCAATCTCGAAGCAGCAGCGAGGCCTCCCGCTACGGTCGCAACGCTCGTGGACGGGGACGCCGCTGGGCCCGGCGGGGTGGAGCCGGAGGATGTCGGGGCGCTGCAGAAGCTTCTGTAAGGTGCTTTAAGCGGGTGCTTCGGGTTCCTGACCTTCTAGCAGCTCGAGGCGGCGGGCGAGGTAGCCTGCGGTCGTGGCTTGAAGGAGGAGTGTGACGCAGACGGCCAGGGCGACCATGGAGACGGCGAGCTGTGCGCCCTCGACCCCTCGGGCGAGGAGCAGGCTCGCGACGGCGGCGGGGATGACGCCTGTCTCCCTGCACCAGCTGATGAAGGCGATCTCTTTGCCCGTCCATCCTCCGCGCCGGTCTGGTAGGAGGCACGCGAGGACAGTTATGGGTCGGGCCACGAAGATGAACACGAACATTACGAGGAGCCCGCCGAAGAGATATTTGGCGAGCGCCTCAAAGGGCAGGTTGAGCCCGAGCGTGACGAAGATGAGCAGGGTGGCTATCTCCGCGACCTGTCCGAGGAAGCCTTCGAGGAGCGTAGCGTGCTCGTCGTGATGGCCGAGCCCGAGCAAATCCATGTTCCCGATCATGAGCCCCATGACGAAGGCCGCGAGGTATGCAGACCCGCCGAGCGACTCGGTCGAGAAGTACGCGAGCGCGATGACGGAGAGGATTGCAACCCCCGGGGACTCGTCCCATATACCTGCCCGTGTCGTCGAGGCGATGGCGTAGCAGAGGACAGCCCCGGCGACGACGCCGATCAGAGCTCCTAGCGCAAGCTCCTGGACGAACTCCAACGCTGGACCGGAGAACGTGAACCCGCCGGCCCCCACCGCACCGGCGAGCGTCAGGGTAAGCACCGTGCCCGTGACATCGTTGAAGGCCGACTCGGCTATAACCGTCTGGGATACTTTGGGGCGGAGCTTCAGGCGGTCGAACAGGGGGATGAGGATAGCGGGGTCTGTTGAGGCGAGCACAGCGCCCACGAGCAGGGCTACGGGGAACGCGACGCCGAACACGGGGGAGACCACCAGCGCGACGATAATAGCCGTCAAGAGTACGCCGGGCAAGACGAGCAGTCCGAGGCCCACGGCGGTCTTCGAGATCACCCGCAGCGAGACGCCGGTGCCGCCGTGAAACAGGATGAGGGCCACCCCGATGTTGAAAAGGAGCTGGGCGCCGACCCCGTTAAGAGGGTTCGCGACGAGCCCGAGCACGGATGGTCCGATCAGGGCGCCGGCCGCGACCAGCACGACCATCTGGGGAATCTTTAGAAGCGTCGCTATGAGCTGGGAGACCAGGCCTGCGCCCAGTATGAGGCCGAAGTCGCGGAGGATGTGCTCTATCTCCATCCTCTAGCCGAGCAGGGATACGAGCTTCTCCGCCAGTGTCCCCCAGCTCAAATGCTCCACGCAGTTCCGGCGCACGACCTCCATGCACCGCCGCCTTTCCTCCTCAGGAAGCTTCAGGTAATCGTTGAGTGCCGTTGCAAGGTTCTCCTCGAAACCGTCCATGCCGACCCTGAGGTCGAAAGGCAGGCCCCGGCCGACTATCTCGCCGGCCTCGCTGAGGCCCGAGTGGTCGGATACGAACGGGACCACACCGCTCGCGGCGAACTCCGCTGCGACGAGCCCGAACGTCTCGGGGAAGATGGAGGGGACCGCCGCAGCCTCCGCGGCGGGAAGGATCTTCGTCAGGTCGCCATGGTAGAGCGGCCCGACGAACAGCACGTCGTCCCCCATACCCTTGGCCTCGTCCAGCACCTCATCCGTGAGCTCGAAGTGCTCCAACGGGCCCGCCGGCCCGCCTTCGAGTAGCTTGCCCATCTCGGCAAGCCGCTCCACGGTCGTCTCATCGCCCGCGCTCAGAGAGCAGTTCAGGGCCTCGAGTCCCTCGCGGAAAGTGCCGAAGCCGATCACCAGCAGGCGGGCGCCCGTCTCCTTGCGCACCCTGGAGAAGGCCGAGATCAGGCTGTGGACTCCCTTGGAGTGGATGAGCTTTCCGACGTAGACCACGAGCGGACCCTCGCGGTCGAGGAAAACCCGGAGCCGCCCACCGGCGTCTATGTCATGAGAGCGGGCGTCGTAAGATTCCGCTACCGCGCGCAGCGCACCGGCCAGCTCTCCTGCGTGGCCCGAACGCTCCAGGGCTTCTCGCAGGGATGTCCTCTGGGCCTGACCGCGACCACGTCCGCCTTCGAGATGGCCGAGGACCCCGAGGTCGAACGCGCCTGGGTGGAAGAGCTCGGTGTCGACCCCGCCAGGGAGGGAGTGGGTCCTGCCTGAGAGGTCGGGGAAGTCCTCCGCTATCGTGCCTGCGCTGTGGGAGGAGAGCGCCAGGATCTCCCGTGCTTTCTCCAAACCCTCGCGGGTGAGGCCCATGTACTTCTCGCTCTTGCGGGAGACGTACTGGAGGCAACTTCCGTGGACGATGCTTACATAAGGGGTGTCACTACCTTCTAGGGCTCGGCGTGCGATCAGCGGCCCCGGCACGGAATGATTGGTGATCACCGCTTCCGCGCCCGACACCTCGAGCACCGCCTTCAAGGCCGCGACGTTGCGCCGGAGGTAGTTATCCAGTTCCTCCTGCGTCAGGTCCAAGAAGGTTTTCACCCGCCATCCCGGGTACTCGTCGTAGACGTAGACTGGTAGGAGATCCCCGATCTCGGGCCGGTAGACGATGCAGAGCCCCGGGTAGGGCGTCTCCTGCTCGCCCTGATCCTCGACCCCTCCTCCATCCGCCGTCGCGGCTTTGCCGACGAAGTCGTAGGAGAGTGGGTCAGGCTCCTGGCAGAGCAGGTGTACGTCATGACCCTCGTTCACGAGGGCGCGACACAGGCTCTGGACGTAGATGTTGCTCCCCGTACCAGAGAGCGCGTAGCCGTGGGTCATGATGAGCCTCATGGTGCTCCTTATAGTCCCTGTCGCATCAATGTTCCCGTGCTCGCACAGCGGAAGATAACACACAGCCGCACCACAAACTCAGCACGCTCCGGTGTATAAGCTGGTCAGCATTTCAGCACGCTCCGGCTTCGCTCTCGCTCATCAGCACTTCAGCAAGAACAAAAAGCTGAAAAGCTGAAATGCTGACATGCTGAATTGCTGACAAGCGGAGCCCTCAAGGACGCAGCGTGCTGATTTAGGCTGTAGTATTCGCGTGTACGATTTTCATGCTCGTAAGGAGGACCGCATGTTTACACGCACGAAGATAGGGCCGGTGCCCGAGGTCGGGGCCGAGGCTCCTGAGTTCAACCTGCCCAGCGCCCAGGGAGGCCAGCTCAGGTTGAGCATGAGGACCGTGCGGGGACCGGTCGTGGTCGCCTTCTACGGGCCGGCAGACGATGAAGACGTCGAGTATTTCAAGGCGCTGGCCGCGAAGGAGGATGAGATCAACCTCGCCTCCGGCTCGGTGGTCGCCATCGGTGTCGCCGAGCCTACCGAAGCACTCAACTTCGCCAGGGCCTCGGGGCTGAAGTCCTACGTGCTCTACGACTACGCCAGGGTTGCGAGCCGCCAGTGGGGGCTATTGGAACAAGTCCGGAAACAGGGCGACCACGCCCGTCGGGCCGTCTTCATCGTCGGCTACGACCACAAGATCGCCCACGCCTGGATCGACGAGAGGCCACAACCAGAGGAGATCCTGGCAAGGATCAGCGAGATCACGGGCCTCCCCAAACCTCCGGAGAACGAGGAGGGTGACGGGAAAGAGGGCGCGGAGGCTGAAGGCGGCGAGAAACCAAAGAAGATGTCGGCCGAGGAGCGAGAGAGGATCAAGGCTGAACGCAGGGCCGCGCGGGAGGCCGGTAAGTCCCTCAAGAAGCCGGCCTCAGTGGAGGCGACGGAGTCGCCTGGGCCAGGATCCGAGAGTGCGGAAGAGGAGACGAAGAAGGAGGGGTAGGGGAGCATGGAAGGGCAGGAGGGGCACGAAATGAACGGCAAGCACTCTCAAGAAGATGGGCTGAACCGTACCGAAGGGTCCGGGGATGAATCCGTCGACACCACCGAGGTCGAACGTGGGGAGATCTCAGACCCCGAGGAGTTGGCGGCCAGGCTCGCGATCAAAGACAACCACATAAGGGAGCTCTACGAGGAGATCACCGCCTCCCGCCTCGCCGTGGACGAGGCCCGCGCCTCGAAAGAGGCGGGGGAGGGGCATATCGAGTCCCTGGAGCGCGAGCGCGACGAATTGAAGGCACGCATCAGGGACCTCGAGGAGGAGGTTCGGGGTCGCAGGCGCCGCAGGGAGAGCTCCGAGCGACAGATAGCGCGCCTGGAGCGCGAGCTCGAACGCAAGGAAGGAGAGATCTCCCACCGCGATTACCTGCTCGAGCGCCGGGCCGAGCAGACGGAGGGCGCCAATCAGCGGGCCGAGGAGCTGGCCTCGCGAAAGGACCTCGCGCTCCAGGACGCCCTCCGCCGCGTCGACGGGTTGGAGAGGGACCTGGAGGAGAGAGAGGGTGAGATCTCCAACCTGCAAGCGACCATCGAGGCGCTAAAGGAGGACCTGGAGGCCGAGCAGGAGTTGCGCGGCCGCCTCGCCGATCCCGCGAACCGGCTGCGGGCGGGGATAGACCTGTTCAACGAATCCGAGCAGCGACACTCGATGAACGCCCTCTCCCGAACCCTCGGCCAGCCCGAAGTCCACGTCGAACTCGACGAAGGGGACGAACCGCCCGCCCTGCTCACCTTCACCTGGCAGGGTTTCACCTGGCAGACGTACGCCTCAGATCCCGGACCCGCCGTCGAGGAACCCCGCATATACCTCAAGAGCGCCGGTGAAGATCTCTCCGGCGTTAACCCTAAACCACCAAACGCCCGCGTCGGTCCCGGCAATAGGGTGATATTGGGTTTGTAGCTGTCAGACATCAGCTTTCAGCAAAGACAAAAAGCTGACTGCTGAAAGCTGATGTCTGACCGCCTTACTTCTTTTCCTCGTCTTCTTCGAGGAGTTCGTCCTTCTCTTTATCACGGCCCAGGGTCTCAACGAAGTCGTGGAGGCCCGTGCCTAGCGAGCGGAAGAGGTTCGCGATGCGGCGTGGACCGAGTATCAGGAACACCATGAATACCACGATGAGTTCTATGGGTCCTATGGGCATTAGTAGCGTCTGGCTTCCATCAGATATTTGAGGCGCGAGAGGGAGCGCTCCCCGTTGGTACGGGCGAAGCGTTCCGCGCCGACCAGGCGCGCGGCGCGGTCCAAAAGTTTGCGCTTGAGGCGGAACTCGCCTGTGTAGGAGACGAGGCAGCCGCCCTCGGCCTCGGGAGAGACCTCCATCCGTCCGCCGCCTTCAATGGAGGAGGTGTAGACCCAGCTGATGCCCTCTGGGCCATGCTCCAGCATACGCACCTCGGGTTCGATCTTGCCGATCGGGCTCTCCAACGTAAGGCGGTAGGAATCCTCTCCTAGCGGCTCGACGCTCTCGACGCCGACCATCCACTCCTTGGCGTTGCGGAAGTCCGACACGTAGTTGGCAACTTTCTCGGGAGGGGCGGCCATCCGCTGCTCGATGTTCACGCTGCCTCCGGGATCCGAGTTCACCCCCACCCCAACTCCTCCAGGCGCTCTTCGTCGAAGCCGAAGTAGTGAGCGATCTCGTGAACCACCGTGATCCTGACCTGCTCCTCCAACTCTCGTGTGGCGAAATCCCGCTCCAGCGGACCGCGGAAGATGGTGATCTTATCCGGTAAGAACCCGTAGTACCCGGCACCTCTCTCCGTCAAAGGTACACCCTCATACAACCCGTAAAGTGTCTCTCCCTCGCCTCCGGATACCAGCGGCGTCGAGTAATCGGGCCAGTCGTCTACCACAATGGCCACGTTATCCAGAAGCCTCGAAAGCTCGGGCGGTAGCCCCTCCAGCGCCCGTTCCACCAGCTTGTCGAAATCCAGGGTTCCCTTGTTCATGAGACGTATTGTACTTGAGCGTCGGCACCTCGCCGAAGAACGTATCGATGACCGACGATGTGGGGTTGCCCGCACTTCGAGGGTCAATAGGTTCTTTCACGCTCCTCGGGTTCTCTCTTCGGGTCCGAAACTTCGGTCTCCCTGTCGCGTGCGGCCCTCCGCACTGCGTCGCGCTGGTTGCGGCGAACCATGGCCGAAGTCTTCACCGAGCCCGACTGTCCTGCCACCTCGCGGATCTGACGCTTTATGAACCGCCCTTGCTCACTAGTCTCGGGGAACTCGCCGTAGAGCCTCTGAAGGCGCTCCTGCTCGGCGTCCAGTTCTCGAGATAGGGAGTCGAGGCTCTCGAGAGAAGCACCCTCGAGCCCGCGCTCGAACTCGCTCTCTTCGCTGTCCCTCGCCCACCCCATCGACAGGCGTGCCGGCTCCTCCACCGCCGCCCTGGAAACGAGGAGCTCTTCGGGTGCCACGCCAAGCGCCCCAGCCAGCTTGCCGAGGGTGCCAAAGTGCGGATGCCCGATCTTGCCGGTCTCGATCGCCGAGACGGTAGTAGGACTCACGCCAGCCTCCCGAGCCAACCTCGCCTGGGTCCACATCCGCAAGCGACGGATCTGAACCAAACGCTCGCCTGTGTCAGCCATGTTCACACCTCACCTTTTCGTTCACCGCAGGATACCATAAACTGTGTATAAAAACATTAATAACTGTAATTCAGACAAAATTCTGGCAAAAAATTGGTTGAAAATTGTATGAATGGGTATATAATGTCCGTGCAGTAGGGAGTTTGGCCCCTGACGATCGGGGGCCATGGAGAGAAGGAGGTGTTAGGATCACGTTGAGTCCTTTCCGTGGGTTTTACGATGTGCAGAGTGAGGTGGATCGCCTCTTCGACGAGATGCTCGGGGGTTTGAACCGCCGGAGGGGCCGTCAGGAAGGGCAGCGGCTCTCGGAATGGGCACCGGCGGTGGACGTGCTCACCAAGGATGGGGATCTGGTGATCCGCGCCGAGCTTCCCGGGATCAAGCAGGAGGACGTGGACATCACCCTTTAGAAGGGCTCTTGACGATCTCCGGCGAGCACAAGGTCGACGAGGAAGAGGAGCGTGGTGGCTACCACGTCAGAGAGCGCCGTTACGGCACCTTCCGCCGCAGCATGACGCTGCCCGAGGGGGTTGACGACAGCAAGATCCACGCCCGCTTCGAGGACGGCGTTCTCGAGGTCACCGTCGAGGGAGCAGCCGTAGAGCAGGCCCCGAAGCGCATCGAGATAGAGGGCGCGAGCAACGGCTCGAGCGGCTAAGACCTCGGCGAGAGAAGGCGAGGGTCTGTCGGGGCCGGCGCCGCCGAGGGTTCGATGGACGCCTCGAACATGCTCAAGCCCGCCCTCGCCCGCGGGGAGCTCCGCGTCGTCGGGGCGACGACGGTTGATGAGTACCGCAAGAACATAGAGAAAGACGCCGCCCTTGAGAGGCGTTTTCAGCCGGTGCTGGTGAGCGAGCCGACGGTAGAGGACACCATGGAGATCGTCAGGGGCCTGAAGGATCGCGATGAGGCCCATCACCGGGTCAAGATCTCAGAAGAGGCCATAGTCGCCGCCGCTGAGCTCTCCGATCGCTACATCACCGACCGCTTTCTGCCGGACAAGGCCATAGATCTCGTGGATCAGTCGGCGGCGAGGGTGAGACTGCGCTCCAAGACGAAGCCGCAGGATACCGGGGCCCTTGAGGAGGAGATCAAGAAGCTGCGCCGGGAGAAGGACCAGGCGGTCTCCGCCGAAGACTTCGAGAAGGCCCAGGAGCTCAAGGGCCGGCTTCAGGAACGGCAGGACAGGCTGGGGGCGTTCAAGTCCGGCCGTAGGCAGGCGGTGGCCGAGGTAACCGTCGAGGTCGTCAGCCGCCAGACGGGCATCCCGGTCAGCCAGCTCACCCAGGAAGAGCGTGAGCGGCTCATGCATCTCGAAGAGCAGCTCCACGAGCGCGTTATCGGCCAGGACGAAGCCGTAGAGGCGGTCGCAGAGGCGGTAAGGCGCGCCCGCGCGGGACTCTCCGATCCGAACCGCCCGATAGGCAGCTTCCTGTTCCTCGGTCCTACCGGGGTCGGTAAGACCGAGCTCGCCCGCACCCTGGCCGAGGCCCTCCTCGGCGAGGAGGCGGCGATGGTCCGCATAGATATGAGCGAGTTCCAGGAGCGGCACACGGTGAGCCGCCTTGTCGGGGCGCCTCCCGGCTACGAGGAGGCCCGCCAGCTAACGGAGAGCGTGAGGCGCCGTCCTTACAGCGTCCTGCTCCTCGATGAGATAGAGAAGGCACACCCCGACGTCTTCAACATACTGCTCCAGATCCTCGACGACGGCCGCCTCACCGATGCCCAGGGCCGGACAATAGACTTCAAGCAGACGGTCATCATCATGACGAGCAACCTCGGGAGCGACAGGATACAGGCCCACGCCAGGCGCAACGAGTCTTTCGAGGAGCTCAAGGCGGATATGGACCAGATACTCAAGCACACCCTCAGGCCCGAGTTCATAAACCGCATAGACGAAGTTATCGTCTTCAGGACGCTCGACAAGGAGCAGATCTCCAAGATAGCACGGTTGCTCCTGGAGCGAACACAGCGGCGCTTGCACGCCCAGAACATCGAGGTGGAGTTCACGGAGGCGGCCGTCGAGTTCGTGGCCGAGGAGGGCTTCGACCCGGAGTTCGGGGCCAGGCCGCTCAGGCGTACCATCCAGCGCAGAGTGGACAACGAGCTCTCGCGCATGGTACTCGAGGGTTCTCTCAACCCCGGAGACAAAGTGGTGGTCGACCTGGAGGAAGGCAAGCTCACCTTCGGAGTCCTCGACAAGACGGCGCCGATGGGCACAACGAATGAGAACAACCCAGGCGAATAGAGGAATGATACCGAGTCCGCTTGAACAGGAGCGCGTTCGGGCTTTAGGCACACAAGGAGGAGGCCTTCCCCTACGTCATTCCCGCGTAAGCGGGAATCCGCTGCCAGTAGGAGCAGGGTGGTGGCCGGATCTCTCGTGACGTTGGTATTCACCCCGACTTGGTATGACTGCCCTCGAAGGCGCGCTAGAATAACCACTCGAGCCAGTCTGCTGTAGGAGGTACGCGCTTGAGCTTCATGTCCGGCTCGCGTCCGGGACGATGGATAGTATGGGTCTTCTATCGCACGGTCAATAAACCGTTGCCGTTGCCGCACGCGGCCGAGTGGATGATGATCCCCGAGCACTCAGTGGACCAGGTTCTCGAGACCGGAGCCCTCCGCAGCCTCTACCCGCAGGACGTCCTCGAAGCCGCGCGCCGCATGGACCGCCAGCGCCGCGAACACGACGAGCGCCACTCCAAAGATTCGTAGCGTATAAGCGTTTCAGCCGGTCAGCACTTCAGCTAGTCAGCTTTATCGAAATGAAGGGCCGGGGCTGCTACCCCCGACCCTTCCTGGCGCTTCCTAGCAACTACTCAGTGGCATTGCTGAAGCGGCTGATGTCCTTTACTACAACTCGTGTACCGTGCCGCCCGGGGTCGTACGCGTCTCTTGATCACCGTTACCGGCGTCATGGAACGTGGCCTTCTTTACATTGTCCGACTTACCGACCGGGTACGTACAGGTCTTGCTTGCGGAGTCCCAGGTTCCTCCATCAGCGGCACATTGCTCCGCGAGCGGGGAAGCGGCGAAGGCCGCTCCAGCTCCCAAAGCCATAGTCAGCGCCAACATGAGCGCCGCAATCAACAACGTAATGCGCTTGCGCATCACTGGCTTCCTCTCTCCCATCCTCCCTGCGTACAGGTCTCCTTCCGATCGGTGAACCCGTTTGCTGCGCCCTTAGAGACTCCTCCTCTCCCCCTACCCCGCAGCAAACAGAAAACCGGCCGTCTCCTGCGGAGAGTAGCCGGTTGCCGCCACTGGCTCAGCTCGTCCCAAAACCTGGCGCCCATCATATCTGGGGCGAGCTTCTTAGCCTCTACTTCGGGTTATACTATTCCATTCTCCGCAATCCTCATAACATATCCTTACCGCTACGCATACACCATTCAACATGTTTTTACAGTTACTTGATGTTTCCAGAGGTTACAAGTGCGGAGGAGCATCTGGGAAGCGGGGGCGGTAGGCACCGCTCTAGCTCGGTGATGTCCTCGTCGGATTGGCGTCGGGGCGCAGCCACAGCGAGACATGTTCGGGTTGCACCGTTTCCCGCACCGTAGAGAGCAGCTCGGAGTTCAAAGCGTCGATGTCCGTCTCGTCGCGAAGTTTCGCGGAGAATGCTTCGAGCGTCTTTGCGGCATCGTACTTGCGGCGGTAGAAGAGGTGGTCGATGAAGTTCTGGACACGTCGCCTCAGAGGGTTGAACAGTGCCGCTATAAGGAGAGTAGAGGCCACGATAGCCAGCTGCGACCCCTGGCCCGTCAGAGCGCGAAGCAGACCCTGGAGTGAGATCACACCACCAAAGTAGACCAGCGCCAGGAACACCGTGAGCGAGCCGTAGACCAGGGTGCGGTTGATGATGATGTCGATGTCGTAGAGGCGGTACCTCAGTATGGCGATGCCGACCCCCGCGTAGAGGCACACGGTGATAGCGACGTTGAGCAGGTTCTCGAGCGATCTGTTCAGAGTCGGCAGGTCCCCGCCTACGAGGTAGGAGATCAGGAGGCCGGCCAACCAGAACAGCTGCTGCCCGACCAGGAAGAGGGCCGCCAGGACGGCGGCGAACGCAACCCACTTCAGCTGTTGTCTCTCCACCCCACTCGCCCTCCGATACCGGAACAGTAGCGAGAGCGCCGAAACGGCTATGGTGGCAAAGATGATGAACACCACGCTCGCTGCCATGATGCCGATTGTTCCCCCGACCTTGTCCGGATCATCGAAGAGGAAGACGAGGAGCACGATCATCGCCCCCGACAGTGCCGAGATCCAGGCCACGGGACGCCAGCGTCTCGAAGGAAGCCGCCCGGTTGGGAAAAGCAGCAACAGGAACGGTGCGAGACCTAGCGACACCTGATTCCCCAACCCAAGCACGTCAGAGATGGTCAGGGGAGCCACGAGTGTTCCCGGCTCCACCAGCGCGTAGGCGGAGTAGGACACGGCCAGTTGATTGAGGGTTAGGCCAAGCCCGAAGCCCAGCCACACCCATCCGTAGGGGTTGCGGGGACGCCGCGAGGCGATGAGGCTGCCGAGGATGGGCGCGCCGACGATCCCCACCAGGGAGACGGCCTGATCCCGCCACGGCGTCGCCCCTTGCGGCAGCGGCGTAGACCAGCCGAGGAGGATCACCATCAGTGAAGACGCCAGAACGATCAGGGTCAGAGCGCACAGCGACCATGCAAGTCGGGTCAAGGAGCGATCACTCATGCCCCTCCTTTTCGCGGGCCGGCGCCAGCCACAAGAAGACGTGGGCCGGTTGCACCGTCTCCCGGATCACGCCGGTCAACTCCTCCGTCAGACCATCCAGGTCGGTGGCGTTGCGCAACGTGGCTCCGAACTCTTCAAGGGTCCTAGCCGCGTCGTACTTTCTGCGGTAAAAGCGACGGTCTATGAAATCCTGGATGCGGTGACGTAAAGGGTTGAACAGCGCCGCTATCAATAGAGTAGAGGCCACGACAGCCAGGGTTGATCTCTGGCCGGTGAGTAAGACGAAGAATCTCTGCAACACGACGATACCACCGAAGTAGAGACCGATGAGCATGGCCGTGAGGGAAGCGTAGACCAGGGTGCGGTTGATGAGTACGTCTATGTCGTAGAGGCGGTAGCGCAAGACGGCGAATCCCACGGCGATCGGAACTGCTATGAAGCTCAGCAGCGCCGCATACTCCAGGAAGTTCAACCACAGCGGCGAGCCCGCAGCGAACCAGGTCTCCTGTGGGTAGACCAAGGAGCCAACCATGGCGATCACGTACACTATACCAACGAAGGAGGCTGCGAAGGCTATCCATTTGATCTGCTGGCGCTCCTCTCCCCTCGAACGTCGGTAACGCATCACCAGGCTCAGGACGGAGCCGAGCATGCACAGCAGAAATAACGGGAGAACGACGTACGCCGCATCCGTTACCCAGGGGTATCTCTCTATACCGAACGGGTTGCGCACGCCCCCGAGGTCCTCCAAGATCCCGGGTCCGAATCCGACGCCGACACTCACCAGCACGAGCACCACCCCGCAGAGCCAGGCCAGGGGGCGCCATCTCCTGGATGGTAGCCTCCCGTCGGGGAACAGCAGGAACACGTAGGTCCCAAGGAGCCCCACGGCTGGCACCCACAGCACGTTGTTTATCCCGGCTACACCCACAGCGAAGGGGACCGAGCCTGGACTGGCCACACCGTAGACGGCGTAGTAGTCCATCACGTCACTGAGCATCCACAGAAGGCCGTCCCCAAGGAGGATCCAACCGATGGGGTTCTTGGGACGCCTCGAGGCGATCATGGCTCCCACCAGCGGGAAGATCAGGAAGAGTCCCCCTCCCAACAGCCCAGCTATCGAGAGGTCGGCACCCCAGCTGCGGGGGACGTGTGCTGAACGGGCAAGTAGGCACAGCGGAACGGTGGCTACGAACATAGCCACGGAGAGACCTGCGAGAGACCATGCCAATAGCGCTGCCCGGCGCACACTCATCGCTCTACCTGATCTTCTCGTGGACGGAGCCACAACGAGGCGTGAGCAGGCTGCATAGTCTCCCTCACTACCGACACGAGATCGCTGCCGAGGGCATCGAGGTCGGTCTCGTCGCGCAGCTTTATTGAGAATGCTTCCAGGGTCTTCGCCGCGTCGTATTTCCTGCGATAGAAGAGCCTGTCTATGAACGCCTGAAAGCGCCGCCGCAATGGATTGAACAGGGCGGCGATCACGAGGGTCGAAGCCACGACCGCGAGGGTGGACTCCTGGCCGGTGAAGAAGACGAGTGCCCGCTGTAACACGACGACGGTGCCAACGTAGCCCGCGACCAACGTCGCCGTAAGCGAACCGTAGACGAGGGTGCGGTTGATTATGAGGTCTATGTCGTAGAGCCGGTAACGTAGGATGGCGTAGCCGGCCGCCAGGAATATGGGAAAGATGGAGAAGATGGCCAGGAATCCTGCGATCGATTCGTATCCCAGATAGTAGAGCACGACCCCGGACACGCTCGCGAAGGGTAGAACCGCCGCGGCCGCGGCGAGCCACTTGAGCTGCTGCCTCTCCACGCCACGTGATCGGCGCAGGCGTAGGATCATCGCTAGGGCTGCCACCAGAAAACTCGCGGCCATTCCCGGCCATCCGATGTAGGAGAGCGGTGCGAGGAGCGCCTGGGGCGGAGCGAAGCCCAGCGGGTTGACTACGCCCTCGAAGGGCGGATCGTTCAGCACCGGTTGGAAGATCGCGCTCGTCATTGCCGCTAGGGTGGTCAGGATGACGATCCAGAATACCGGCCTCCAGCGGTGGCTCACGAGTTTACCGTCCGGAAACAGCAAGAACAGCATGGCCGGGGCGGCAAAGAGAACGGGGATAAAGGTCCAGTTCGAGAGCCAGGCCATGGTCTCGCCACCCGGCAGGGATCCCGGATCGGTATAGAGCGCGTACACGGCGTAGCTCTCCACGAAGTCCGTCAGCCCTGCCGTCACAACGGTACCCGCGATGATCCAGCCCACCGGGTTCGCCGGACGGCCGTGGGCTACGAGGAGCCCCAAAGCGAGCAACCCGAGCGCCACGAGATCCGGTAGTGTGGATACGACGACCCCGGCAGCCCCGGGTTCGTCCACAGCGCGGTTCAGTACGGAGAGGTAGATCCCCCCGAGCGTCAACACGACAACCAACGGAAAAACCACCCACGAGATGGCCCCCACGGCCCTGACGCTCATGCGGACACCGCCGCCCCGAGGACCGGCGAATGCCGTAGCGTTCCCATAGACGATGGTCCTCGCGTGTTTTGGCAGCACACGAGGGCCGGAACCACAACTACGCGCGCGCTGTCCCCTCGGCCTCGTTTCCTTGCCGCGTCAATCACAACCCCACTCTACAGCACTACCGTCTCCTAGTCGTTACGGGAAGCGTTACGAGGCAGGTGTTTATGGACGAGCGCGCAGAAAGAGTCCTCGAGGGATTCTACTGTACGAAGGATATAATCAGCAGGTGGACCTTTTCGATGAATCAGGTCTGGAGAACCTGGCCGGACGCGCCCCGCTCGCCGAACGGCTACGCCCCGCGACGCTCGCCGAAGTCATCGGCCAGCCGCACCTGACCGGCGAGGGCGGACCTCTACGGTCAGGCTTGGCGCAGGGTAGGATCGGCTCGATCATCCTCTGGGGACCGCCGGGTACGGGAAAGACGACCCTGGCCCGCGTGCTGGCGAGCACGGTCGAAGAGGAGTTCGTCCCCTTGAGCGCCGTGACGAGCGGGGTAAAGGACCTCAGGACCGCCCTTGAGGGCGCCCGCGAACTGCTCAAGTACGAGGGTCGCGGGACGCTCGTCTTCGTGGACGAGGTCCACCGGTTCAACAAGAATCAGCAGGACGCCCTGCTCCCTGCCCTCGAAGAAGGGCTCGTGGACTTTATAGGGGCGACGACCGAGAACCCTTCCTTCGAGGTGACCGCCCCGCTACTCTCCCGCTCGCGTGTCCTGCGGCTACGGTCCCTCTCGGAGGAGGATCTTGATCTCCTGCTCGACAAGGGCGCCGAAGAGCTCGGGATCGACATCTCCGACGAGGCGCGTGAGTACCTGCTACGCCTCGCCGGCGGTGACGGACGGCGGATGCTCAACGCCCTCGAGGTCGCGTCTTCCGGCACGAAGCATGTCGAGGTCGCTGACGTGGAGCGGGCGGTAGGGCAGAGGGCGCTCAGGTACGGGCGCGAGGAGCACTACGACGTCATAAGCGCGTTCATCAAGAGCGTGCGCGGCGGCGACCCCGACGCGGCGCTGCACTACCTGGCCAGGATGCTCGAAGCCGGTGAGGACCCCGTGTTCGTCGCCAGGCGGCTCGTGATCCTGGCCTCAGAAGATATCGGCAACGCCGATCCGCACGGACTACCCCTCGCCGTCTCCGCCGCCGAAGCCGTAAGGCTCATCGGAATGCCCGAGGGACGCATCCCCCTGGCCCAGGCCACGACCTATCTGGCCGCAGCCCCGAAATCCAACGCGTCCTATGCCGGCATCAACGCGGCGCTAGACGACGTACGCCACGAGAACACGCCCGAGGTCCCTATGCACCTCCGCAACGCCGTGACAGGTCTAATGAAAGAGGAGGGTTACGGCTCGGGCTACCGCTACGCCCACGCCGACGAGCCGGAAGGCATGAACGACAGATATCTGCCCGAGGAGATCTCGGACCGCGACTACTACCAGCCGAAGGAGAGTGGGGAAGAGGCGAAGATCAAAGAGCGGCTGCAACGCTGGCGCGAGGAGAGGGAGGCGCGTGAGCAATAGATACTAATTCCCGGCGCGTGGCGGGAATTTTGCCAGGTCGCGTCGCAGATCTTCGGCAGCAGCGCGGAGATCTTCGTTATCCACGCGAAGATCTATCCACAAATCATCCATCACCGCGGCGTCGGCGAAGAACCAGGGTGGCCGTGATTCCAGCTCGAAGTAGACCCGGATGGTAATGATGTCTTCATCTCTCTGTACGACCTCGAAGCGCAGGTTGGGCTCCACGAAATCCTCGCCCTCCTCCACAGCCCGTCCAGAAGCCAGCGCCTCCAGCCAGTTCGAGAGTCTCTCGACTTCCCAGGTCAGGAGCGAGGGGTCTATGGATCTCCATGGACGCTCGTCTACCGGCGCAACCCGGACCTCCACCACCAGCCAGTTGGCGTCCCACTCGTCGCCTACGATGTCGGGGAACTGATAGCCGACCACCCGGAGTTCGAACTCCGAGAGATCTCTACCCCGCAGGATCAAGCTACGTCTCCAGCGCTCTATTGTGCATCCGGAGCGTAGATTCTCTTGAGCACGGGGCTCTCGAACTCGCTGCTGAGGCAATCCATGTAGATCTCATCCCACAGCTTACCGCCCATCATGCGGCACCTGCGACGACGACCGATCTCTTTAAAGCCGGCCTTCTTGTATGCTGCGATGCCCGCCGCGTTGAACTCGAAGACCGTCAACATGACATTATGGAGACCGAGGGCGATAAAAGCATAGTCGAGCATCAGGCGCGTCGTCTCTGTACCGTAGCCCTTACCCCGGCATTCTGGCTCGCCGATCATGATGCCGAACGTGGCAGTGCGATTGCGGTGGTCCACGCCGTGCACCCCCGTGTTGCCGATGGGCCGCAAAGTCTCCCGTTCGTAGATCGTGAACGGCGCGTCGTTGTCCGTCTTCGACTGCCGGTCGTACCATTCCTGCTCCTTTTCGCTCGTCATAGGGAGCGGTGGGAGCCCGAGCGTACGCATGGTGCCAAGGTCGTTGATCCAGCGTTGATAAATCGGCAGTAGATCCCGCCTCAGCGGGCCAAGCGCCACGAGGTCCCCCTCGATATTGAGTATGGGACGTTCGGCGTTCTTGCCGGCGTCGCCCAACTTAGGTCTCCTGTTGTGGCTGACCGCTGATAGCTGATGGCTGAGGGCTATCAAGCGCCGTCTTCTCATTAGTCGCCAATAGGAGGCTGACAAACACAAACGGCTCGAACCAGGTGACGTAAGGGTAGAACCAGTAGTTGACGGTGAGCTGGAAGGCGATGACGAGGGCCGCCGAGAGGGACGCGAGCCGGCGCAGCGTCTTTTTGCGCGGCACGAAGGCGAGAAATATGGAGAGGAAGATCGCGAGCGCCATCATCGGCCGTTGCAAAAACGCAAGCCCGGGTACCTGGCTGAACAGGGTCCACGGGCTGACCCTGCCGCCCTGGAAGGCGAGGGTCTTATCGTAGAAGACCTCCGCGGACTCGATGGGGTGTCCGTCGAGCAAGATGACCCAGAACGTCAGCAGTCCGACCCCAACCCCGCCGAGTACGAAATCTACTATGGGCTTGCGCTTGCGCCCCTCGTACATCATCCAGAGCGGGCCGAGGACGAGAGGGTAGAGCTTTACGGCGAAACCTGCCGCGATGCTCGCCCCCCGCGCGATGGGGGACGCCGCCGCGGCGAGCCCGATGGCCGAGACGGCGGCGACGATGATGTCGTTGGTGTTGTTGTTGGTCGCGTAAATGGTATAGGGGAAGGCCGCCCAGGCGAAGACAAGGGCAGCAGCCCCTTCTTTGCCCGAGTGCCTGTAGCCAAGGATAAAGAGCGCCATCGCCCCTGCGACGAAGGAGAAGAGCGTGAGGGCGTGGGCCGCGGGGAGGAAGTCCCAATCCCCCGAGAAACCGAACATGAGGACGAAGGGCACGTAGAGCAGGTAGTTGAGGGGGCCGTAAGTGTCTCCCGTTCCCACGTCCGCAGGCATGTGGCCGTAGGGCATCGTGCCATCAAGGATGCGGTCGGCGCCGACTACCCCGGCGTAGCCGACGTCTATGACGCGGGAGTCCACGTTGAGGCCGAGGACGAGGCCTCCGGCGAGACCGGCGAGCACTATCAGCAGCCACATCGGCAGGTTGCTCGTCTTCTCGACCTTCTCGCCTATCCCGAAACCCATGAGGAGGGTCCTGACGAAGAGGTAGACGAGCGGCGGGTACCACAGGATGACGGCCTCGGGTACTATCCCCTCCCTGAAGAAGCCGTGCGAGACGAGGAACCCGAGCAGCGCAACGATATCCAAATTGCGCATGGAGAGCAGCCTGTCCGCGCGCCAGAAAGCGGCGGCGAAGGCGAGCGAAAGCGGCAACCAGACCCACCAGTAGTTGGCCTGCTTGCCGTAGGCGCCGCGCACCCCGCGGGCCAGGTTCCACCCGACTTGATCCCCCGTGTACACATAGTCGAGGACCCAGGTCTTGTCGTCCACCCCAACGGTGGCGACCTCCTTGCCCTCCTCCGTCGGCCTGCCCCCGACGACCCCCTTCTCGTCGACATAAAAGCGCACCGTCCAGTCGCCATCCTCGTACTCGGCCTCCGTTGTATGTGGACCGTGGCTGGAGAGCTCCTTTCTGACCTCTGGGCTCGCTGCTGCGAGCTTGATCGCCTTCTCCTCGGAGAGCGTCGGGTATTCGATCTCATTCGCATCAGGCGAGACCTGGATCCCACTCACGCTTCCTGAATCGTCGGCGACCTGGAAACGGGCGACCTCCTCTCCCGAGGTCTGCTCCGTCAGGACTACCAGCCAGAAGTCCTTGCCGCCCTCGTAGACCGAAGTAGTCTGGACGGTCGGCTTGGAGTAGTACTCTTCCAGCGCCGGGATAAAGCTGGCCTTCTCGAGCACATCACCTTTGTCCATCTGGGAGCCCCGCGCGAAGCCCAACGCGCACAGCAGCGACAGGAGGAGAGCCATCAGTAAGATTGCGCGTCTCACGCGGATCTCTTCCCTGATCTCTCCGTTAGCACGAGCATCGTGACCCGAAGGCCGTCGAGAAAGACCGCACGAACTAAGGGTCCAGATGCGCCTTCTGGGGACACTACCAAACTACGGGGAGTCCTCCAGCTCCTGGCCGAAGAGCTCGGCGAGGGGTTCGACGCCCTCGGGGGCCCCCGTAAAGAGCAGCGAGTCGCCGCCCTGCAGCCTGTAGGTGTCGCGGGGCCTGTAGGTCCAGCGCCCGCCCCGGTTCACGGCGAGGGGGTACATCCCTGTCTCGGTCTCGATCTCCAGTGAGTCCAGCGTCTCGCCATCGGCGGGAGAGCCTGGGGAGACGGTAAGCTTCAGGACGATCTCGTCCGACTCGCCGATGGCCACGGAGAGGACGGGGTGGACCTCCTCGCCCTTCTCGACGACCCACACCATCTCCATGGCGCAGTCTGCGATGGTCTCCGAGGCGGTTGCGAGGTGGAGGAGGCCTCTGAGGTCGAATTGGTAGTGCCACCTCGGAAAACTGGCTACCTTCTGCCTAATTTCTTCGTCTTGCATTGGCTACCCCTCGTTCGATCCTTAGCCTCACTAAATAGTGCCATGTGGCTAAGACCAGCACAAATGGCTGGGGTTATTCACCGAAGTGCGTGGAAGGTAAATTCTGCGAACTACTTCGCATCTACGGAGTTCTAAGAAGATCGCGCTCAGAAGTAGCTGCCTAGCATAGAAAGATGCGTCATCTGGCAGATGCGCTTGCTGCCGCATGCTTGCTACCGTGGTGGCGTTGATCATCCCCTCGCCGGCGGTCCCTGGCCCATCAGGCCGGCTCGAAGCGCCCTCTTAACCTGCCGCCGGGCAATAATAGGTTCTGCAGACTTTGGCTCCTCAGCCGTGCCCGGGGCGCTCCGAGGGCTCCTCACCAAGATGATCGCCGAGATCTTCGGTCCGCTCCTCTGCCCTATCGCGCGCCATGCCAACCTGCCATTCTTCTACGCTTTCTTTGTCGTGGGGGACGTCCCTGAGTTCCCTGAGTTGCGCGCCGGCCTCGGTGTCCAGAACGGCCTCCATCGCTTCTTCGATGGACTCCCCGGTCCGCTCCGCCCTGGCCTTCGCCTGGCGCATCAAGACCTCGTGGGCCATCTCCTCGACGCTTCGATCTTCGCTCAAGGTGTGCTCTCTCCTCTTCGATGCGTAAACCCTCCCCCAGGGTGAGTATAACCCTGCCAGGTTCCTCAGGACCAACGGACCGTAGCCCTCGTAGAAGGTGCATTCTCCGAAGACCGCCTAACTCATATGCTTCTCGGGAGTTCCGCACATCCACGGTCCCGGTGTCGTAGGATGTTCGGTAGCTAACAAAATAGGAGGCGATCACGGCTTACTTGAGCGAAGAGGAACAGCGCCAGCGTGTTAGAGAGCTGGTGCGCAAGAAGACTGGCGTGGATTGGCCAGAGTTGCAGGTCGATAACATCGAGAAGGCTATGAGCTCGGCGACGCTCTTCT
>Ga0126307_10000346_pt1 | contig 29789 bp, 28 predicted proteins | sample Plot28_FD_89955 | JGI IMG/M metagenome (GOLD analysis project Ga0126307, IMG submission 89955) | Serpentine soil microbial communities from UC McLaughlin Reserve, CA, USA - Plot28 | ecosystem: Environmental > Terrestrial > Soil > Grasslands | place: USA: UC McLaughlin Reserve, Lake County... | reverse complement strand
TGCACGTTCTCGGCGAGCACGCCGCGCCTGAGGTCGAACCTGAACAGGCCGGTCTGGATGGAGGTCGAGAGCCTGCTTCCCATTGCCCCGAAGATGGCGCCGCGCATCCCTATGGCAGCAGGGATCAGGACCGCGAGCCCTACGAGCTCTTTGAGGGTGCCCGAGATGCCGGCGAGCACAATGCCGGCGATGAGCTCCCCCGCCGAGGAGAGAAACAGCGCGGCGAACCCCTGTCTGAGTGTCTCCTTCTCCTCCGTGAGGTAGCCGTAGACCCTCGGGCGCAGGCGGGGCCTGTTGCGCAGCCGCTCGCGCACCCTGCTTCCGCGGGTCTTGGATCTCTTTGTCTCCGCCTCGGCCATGGTAGTGGTATAGCCGTTAGCGCGGTACATGTAAAGCGTGGGGTGCGACGAAGGGTCCCTGGCTGACTTGCTGAAAGCCGCGAAGCGGCGTGCTGAAGTGCTGACATGCTGTTTAGTCGAAGTCGGCGGGCTGATCGGGGTCGCGATACTGCTCGAAGAAGCGTGAGATCTGGGCCCTGGTAACGCGGGTAACCGAGAGCTTGGGGATCTCCTGCTCTCCGAAGAAGCGTACCCCGTCGGCATCCACGCCGGATAGAGGCACCTCGTCCAGTACCTCGCACAGGAACACCAGCTTGTAGACGTGGTAAGGGATGGGCGGGTGACCATGCCTCTCGCGATCGTACGTCGCGAGCAGCCTGAGGGGCCTTACTCTGTAGCCCGACTCCTCGAGGGTCTCGCGGGCCGCGGCTTCGGACGGGGATTCGCCCACATCCGCCCAACCTCCCGGCAAGGACCAACCCCCGTCGTCCGGCTCTTCGACGAGCAGGATCCGCCCTTCCTTGAATACCGCGGCCCGTATGTCTACCTTCGGGGTAGCAGGACCGGTTTCGAGCGCGAGGAGGCCGTTGGCCTCATCCAGGGTCCCTGTGGAATGGGCTGCTAGTATCTCGGCCGCCAGCTCCCTGAGTTGCTCGTAGCGCCCGAGGTCGTAGTCGTCATTCGTGTAGGTCAAGCCGTCCTGGGCTATGGCTTGTAGACGCCTGGCCCACCGGAGCCATTGCGGATCGAGGAACTTATCTTCGTCTCGAGACGCTATGCTCCGTCTCCGGCCGCCCCTTCGCGGGCCTCGTCCTGCTCGGCTTCGTCGCCGGGACCGCCATAGAGAACGGTGAGTATGACGGCCACGAGCCCGAGCGGCGCCAACCACCGAGGGAGGCTCAGACCCAGGGCGCGATCCAGTGACCACTTGCCAGGACCGTTCAGGATAAGTGCTGTCGCGGCCGCTATGTTGGTCAGGGGCAGCTCAGCGCCGCCTTCCGTGACCCAGACCGGCTTGCCCTTGTGGGCGGTAATCGTCGCCATAGCCATCGAACCGATGACGCCGAGGGGACCGAGCGGGTTGAGGAAACCGAGCAACGTGAGTAAGCCGCCCCCGAACTCCGAAAGCCCCGCCAGAACAGCCCAGGGACGCCCCGGCCTGAGACCGAGCATCTCCATGAAGCCGCTCGTGCCTTCGAGGCCTGGACCGCTGAAGGAGCCGAACAGCTTCTGCGCGCCGTGACCCGCCAGCAGACCACCTATCACCAGCCGCAATAGCAATGCCGCCAGATTACTCATCTTATCCTCCTTTGTAGACTTTCTTTCGAGAACTCTTGCGTTATCTACCCTTGGGTCAACGTCGTGCGGTCCCACCTCCTGCGGTTATGGGATCCAGCTCCGCTTCTATCTCCTCCCTGCGTTCCTCCAGGAACGGGGGGAGGGAGAGCTTCTCGCCGAGGTGCGCGGCGTCCTCGTCCGTGGCGAAGCCGGGGCCGTCTGTGGCGATCTCGAAGAGCACCCCGCCGGGCTCGCGGAAGTAGATAGAACGGAAGTAGTAGCGGTCTATCTGCGGCGTTACCCCAAGCCCTGAGCGCCGGATCTTCTCCCTCCACGCCGCGTGCTCCTCATCGTCGGGCGTCCTGAAAGCGATGTGATGCACGCCGCCGCGTCCCAAGTGAGTCCACGGCGCGTCGGGACGTTCTATCACCCGCACCGTCGCCCCCGGACCGCCACCCCCTACCTCGAACGTCACCGTCCGGCCCCCGCTCTGCGAGACCTCGCCCACCTTTCGGAAGCCGAGCACTTCGGTGAGAACCCACGTGGTGGGATCCAGCTCCCTAACCGTCAGATCGACGGCCCCGAGACCCCTGATCCCCATCTCCCGCGGAACAGGGCTCGCCTTCCACGGAACCCCACCCTGCACTCCTTCGCCCTCGTCGGCGGAGAGGCGAAGTCGCTGCCCTTCTGGGTCGGTGAAGTCGAGGTAAGCGCGTCCTTCGCGCTCCTCGACACCCTCGTGGGATACACCGAAGTCCCGGAAACGCCTCATCCACCACTCGAGCGCTGCGCGGTCGGGCACGCGCAACTCGGTAGTCGAGACCTCGCCCGCGCCGGGATGATTGGGGGCCACGCGCAACTGGGGCCAGTCGAAGAAGGTGATCTCGGTCCCAGGGTTGCCCACCTCGTCCCCGTAGAACAGATGGTAGGCGGAGACATCGTCCTGATTCACCGTCTTCTTTACGAGCCGAAGGCCGAGCACCTCGGTGTAAAACGCCACGTTCTCCGCGGCGTTCGTCGTGACCGCCGTCATGTGGTGCAAGCCGCCCAATTCCATCATAACCTCCGATCAGTCGTCTAACGTTTCATAGGGCACGGGGTACGAGGGCGCGCACGCCGCCGCTTATGCGCCAGGCCGGAAGCCCCTGTACCCTGTGCTGGTAGTAATACAGGTCCACGTCGAGAGGGGCGAGCAGCGCCGTGGCCAGGTACTCGAGGTCTAGCCTGGATTCTACGTCTCCCTCGCTGCCGGCGGCCCGCAAGAGCCCGAGGACGGTCGAGCGACGCCAGTCGTACGCGGGATGCGAGAAGCGCTCCAAGCGGTCGGCCCCGCACAACGGCTCGTTGCCACCGTAGAGCAGGTCCAGGTTCTCCGCGGTAAAGGCAACGAGCCGGTCCAGGAAGGCATCGAGCTTCTCCAGGGCCGGCGTACCTGGTCTGCGCAGGATCTCCAGCGTCTGTTCCTGGAGATGTTTCGTTGGCTCGTCGAGAAGCGCCTGGCACAGAAAGCCTTTGTGTGGAAAGCGCCGGTAGAGCGTGCCCTTCCCGACGCCTGAGGCCCTGGCTATCTCTTCCATCGTGACGCACGTGACGCCGCGCTCCTCGAAGAGCGTCCGGGCCGTCCGGAGGATCACACGCCTGTTGCGCGCCGCATCGCTCCGCTCCCCCTCGCGGCCCGAAGGACGCCCCAGATGATCCAGGCTCCACCCCGCCCCCTGAATACGTCCACGCTCCACGACTACCACTCTCCGTATGACCTTGACACCGGCAGTCTACCGCGCTACCCTCGCTCTTTAAAGTGGACTTGCGTCCGTTTTTGATGAAGCAGGCAATCGGAGAGAGATCACAGTGAAGGAGGAAGTATGGAAGGCGGGGGCAACGAGGGGCGTTTGATCCTGGTCAGCGGGGCCACGGGCCAGCAGGGAGGGGCGGTAGCGCGGAGCCTTTTGGAGCGGGGTTTCGGGGTCCGGGCGCTTACCCGAGATCCCGATAAGGCCGAGGCGAGAGAGCTTGCTGACCTCGGGGCCGAGGTCGTGGGCGGGGACTTCGAGGACCGGTCGTCGATCGAGCGGGTGCTCGATGGCGTCCACGGGGTCTTCTCGGTCCAGCAGTTCTGGGAGGCCGGTTTCGAGGGTGAGGTAAGGCAGGGTATACAGATTACGGACGCGGCGAAGGCCGCCGGCGTCGAGCACTACGTCTACAGCTCGGTCGGCAGCGCGCACAGGGATACGGGCATTCCTCATTTCGATAGCAAGTGGGAGGTGGAAAAGCACGTGCGTGCCAGCGGCGTGCCTTACACGGTAGTGCGCCCTGTGTTCTTTATGCAGAACTGGGAGTTTATGAGGGAGCCGATCGTCGGTGGCATGCTCGCCCAGCCGCTGGACCCCGACAAGCCCTTCCAGATGGTTGCTGTCGAGGAGATCGGCGTCTTCGCCGCCATGGCCTTCGAGAACCCGGGCGAGTGGATCGGGCGCGAGGTAGACCTCGCGGGGGACGAGAAGACCATGCCCGAGATAGCCGATACGTTCTCGCGGGTGATCGGCCGCCAGGTCGACTATGTTCAGGTGCCCTGGGAAGCGTTCGAGGAGCAGATGGGCGAGGAGTACACCGTCATGTATCGGTGGTTCAACGATCACGGCTACGAGGCTGACATCCCCGCCCTGAAAAAAGAGCACCCGGGGCTCCTCTCCTTCGAGCAATACCTCCGCGGACACGGCTGGGAGAATGCCGGGTTTTCCTCGTAGCGGGTTGCGGAAGGTCGGTGCTTCCGCACCCCAGGTGCTGACAAGCGAAGCGTGCTGAAATGCGCGAGTTGCGCGGTTTTCGCGCAACTCGCTATTCGCCGCGCGTAGCTGTACGATGGGAGCGTGAGAAGCGGTACCCACACCTTTCTCCAGACCACGCGCGTCCATTTCGGCGCAGGGGCCTTGGAGAAGCTAGAAGAGGAGGCCCGGTCTTACGGTCGGGCCTTCATCATGACCGGACGCAGCATAAACGAGAAGACCGGCCTCATCCGCCGCGTGGAGGCGATGCTCGGCGGCAGCCACGCAGGAACCTTCGCCGGCATCGGTCAGCACACCCCAGGTGGGGCGGTCGAGAAGGCCGCCGTCGAGGCGGAGATGGCGGCGGTGGATCTCCTCGTCAGCGTCGGTGGGGGCAGCGTTATAGATGGAACCAAGGCTGTGGCGCGGGAACTCGGCTACCCTCGGCAGGTCGCGGTCCCGACCACCCTCTCCGGCGCCGAGTGGGCCGACAGAGCAGGAGTTACCGAGGAGAGCGCGGGGAGGAAGAGAGGCTTCGCCGACCCGAGGACCGTTCCCGAGGTCGTTGTGCTTGACCCCGAGGCTACCATCTTCACGCCCGAGAAGCTCTGGCTCTCGACCGGGATAAGGGCCCTGGATCACGCGGTCGAAGGCTTTCTCTACGGAGGTGACCATCCCATCACCGACGTAACCGGCCTCGAAGGGGCGCGGCGCCTGATGGAGTATCTGCCGCTTTCGAGACGCGCGCCCGAGGACCAGGAGGTACGTCTGCAGCTACAACTCGCGGCCTGGCTCTCGTATTTCGGTCCGGCGAACACGCCGATGGGCCTCTCGCACGAGCTGGGGCGCAGGATCGGGGCCAGCTACGAAGTCCCGCACGGCATAACCTCGTGCATCACCCTCGCCCCGAGCCTGCGGGTGGTGAAAAAACACGTACCGGACGAGCGCTGGCACATGCTCTCCCGAACTCTAGGCGGAGAACCGCCAGAGCGCGTGTCGTTGCTGGTCGAGGAGCTCGGATTGCCCGGCCGCCTTCGCGAGGTCGGGGTGCCAGAAGAGGACCTCGAAGTTATCGCGAAAGAGTACGGTGAGAGGGCGGGAGAAGCGTTCGCAATCCTCGGGGCAGCGTACTAGGATGCGTGGGCTGTGATCGCCGCGAAGCTCCAGCGGGGTGATGAGGTCCGGGTCGTCTCACCGGCGGTCAGCCTCGGGTTCATACCAGAAGAGCAGAAGTTGACGGCCAGGGAGCGGCTCGAAGGCCTGGGCTTTAGTCTCTCGTTTTCCAGGAATGTTGAGGTTTTGGATCGCTTCGATTCATCCCCCGTGGAGGCGCGCGTCTCCGATCTGCACGAGACGTTCGCCGATCCCGAGGTCAAAGGGATGCTCACCACCCTCGGCGGCTACAACAGCAACCAGCTGCTCGGGTATCTGGACTACGATCTGATCCAGGCCAACCCCAAGGTCTTCTGTGGTTTCTCGGACATTACGGCGCTTGCAACGGCAATACATGCCAGGACCGGCCTCGTCACCTACTCGGGGCCGCATTACACGACCTTCGGCATGAAACACGGCATCGGTTACACGAGAGAGTACTTCGAGCGGTGCCTCAGGCGCGGGGATCCCTTCGAAGTGCGGCCCGCCGACCACTGGAGCGATGACCCCTGGTACCAGGACCAGGAGAACCGCGACTTCGTGCCCAACCCCGGCTACGAGGTCATCCACGAAGGTGAGGCAGAAGGTACGCTTCTCGGTGGGCACCTCGGTACTCTCTGCCTTCTATTCGGAACCTCCTTCATGCCCGACCTCACCGGTTCGATCCTCCTCCTCGAGGACGATGAAGAAGCGCAACCCCACCACTTCGACAGGGAGCTGCAATCTCTCATTCACCAACCTGGCTTCGGTGGTGTGCGGGGCTTAGTGTTCGGGAAGTTCCAGAGGGCCTCGAACATGGACCAGGACACCCTGAAGGCCATCGTCGAGAGCAAACGCGAGCTCGACGGCATGCCTATAGTCGCCGGCGCGAGCTTCGGCCATACCACACCGCAGTTTACGTTCCCCATAGGTGGTTACGGCAGTCTGCACGCCGGGGCGGGAACCGCCAGGCTGTCGATCGATGTCCATTGAAAGCGGTTTCCGGAAGGCTTCCGGAAACCGCGCTGGTCGGCACGGCGGCTTCGCCGCCTTGTCAGCGCGCTCCGGCCTACGGCCTTCGCTTTCAATCAGCCAGCCAGGGCTCTTCCGCACACGAAGCTGACACGCTGATGCGAGAGCATCACAACTCCAGACGGGATTCTTCCAGGTCGAGGTCGCGCTCGATACGGTGCATGACCTCGTCCCCGATGCTGCCCTCGTCGCGCATCCTGACGAGCCTCTGGCGCTGCGCCCCGAGCAGCTCGACCATGAGGCGTTGGTAGGCAGCCGAGCGTTCTTCGACACCGTCAGGATCTCCCTCGAAGCGGGAGGCGAAGCGGTTGCGGCGGTAGGTGTAGAGGCCGCGAATGCGCTCCGCCGTATCATCGCGCACCCAGTCCTCCTCGCCAAGTTCATCCAGGCGTTCCAGGGCGGCCTCCGCGACCCGGATGCGGCCGTGGGTCTCCTCCTTTTCCCCGATGCGGTCGTCCTCGAGGCCGAGGGCCCTGATCAGGGCCGGCAGGGAGAGGCCCTGGACCACGAGCGTCGCGAGGATCACGCAAAACGTCAGGAAGATGATGAGGTCGCGCTCGGGAAACGGCGTCCCCGACGCCGTCTGGAGAGGCAGCGCGAGGGCAGCGGCGAGCGAGATCACACCCCGCATCCCCGTCCACGCTATGATCGAAACGTTGCGCCAGGGGGGAGAGGGGTCTCGCTCCCTGATGCGGCGGATGGCCCACCTCGGTACGTACGTCGCGGGGAAGACCCAGACCACGCGTACGAGGATGACGGTGAGGCTAACGAGGAGCGCGTAGAGGACGAGCTGGCCTGGCGTGTAGTCGTCGAGCCCTTCGACCACGCTCCCGAGCTGCAGCCCGATCAGGGTGAAGATCAGACCGTTCAGCAAGAAAGTTATCAGTTCCCACGTCGCGTACCCTTGCAGCCGCGTCCCCGATGAGGTTATGTACGGGCCCTTGCGCCCGAGATACAGCCCCGTCGTCACCACAGCGAGGACCCCCGAGAAGTGGAGATCCGCCGGTACGCCGACCAGGCCGTGGAGCGCTTCCCAGAACCTAAGTGGCAGCTCCTCCGCCGCCAGGTAGGCGACGAAGGGCGTGAGCAGCGAGACGATGTTCTGTACGGATGGGTCCTCCGAGAGGTAACGACGAGCCCAGACGACGAGCCAACCGACCGCGAAGCCGACGACGACCCCCCCGGCTGCGCCGACGACGAACTGCAAGCCTGCTTCCCAGATCGAGAATGCACTCGTTACCACGGCGGCGACCGCGACGCGGTAGGCGACGATGCCCGTGGCGTCGTTGACGAGGCTCTCGCCCTCGAGGATCGTGACGATGCGGCGGGGCACGCCGAGGCGCTGGGCGACCGTGGTGGCGGCGATGGCGTCGGTGGGGGAGACGATCGCCCCGAGCACGAACGCAGCGCCCCAGGGCAGACTGGCGATGGTGTGGACGACCGCGGCGACCACGAAGGTCGTCATCAGTACGAGCCCCACTGCGAGAAACGTGATCGGCCTGGCGTTGGCCCGAAAGTCGCGCCACGAAGTAAAAAGTGCCGAGACGTACAGCAGGGGTGGCAGGAATAGCAGGAACACGAGCTCGGGATCGAGCTCCACCCGCGGCAGTTGCGGCACGAACCCGAGCGCCGATCCGCCGATAACCAGAAGGATCGGGTACGGTATCTTCAGCTGGGTTGCGAGGGTGGCCAGCGCCGCCACCGCGACGAGAAGGCCCAGGATTATCTCAAGCTGGGGCAACCCTCACATCCAAGATGTCGGGCTCAGACAAAGCGCTCTGTCATGAGCTGCGTAACATCAGCGTAGCGGCCGAGTTCGCCCAAGAGCCCCTGTACCTGTTTGCCCTGCATATCCCTGCCGAGCTGCTCCAGGTCGTTGATTCCGACCGAGACGACGTATTCGTATGGTGGCTCGCCGCCGCCCACCCTGTAGCCGTGCCACCCGTCCACCGAGGCGAGGTCAAGGATCGCGGGAACGTAGCGTTCCTCGAGCCAGCGCTCGTACTCTTCCCGGGCCACGTCTTCCTTCAGGTTGACGAGCACGATCATCGTCGGCAATGTTGCTCCTCTCTCAGCCCCTCTGCCTCAGTTCCTCGAGATCTATGTCTCGCTCGACGCGGCGCATGATGAGGCCGTTCATGCCTCTAGTGTAACCCGCCCTCATGCTGCCTGGCACCTGCCCCTTTGGCCAGGGTGTTGACGCCAATCTCTATTGCTCGCTGCCTGGTCTCAGCCGGTCTCGTCGGGGATAGGACGCATCGCCGTGGCCGCCTGTCGCTCGACCCTGCGCTTAAGCCTCGAGGCGTTCTAGCGTCACCAGGGTTATGTCGTCCTCTTGCTCCCACCACTCGCCGGTGAAGCGCCCCAACTCTTCCATCACACGCGCGGTGAGGCGTTTTGCGCCGGGAGCGTGTTCCGCTACGAGTTCCCTGACGCGGGGCGAGCCCAACATCTCATGCTGCGGGTTGTGGGCCTCGATCAGGCCGTCGCTGTAAAACAGGACGCTGTCGCCTGGCATTAGTTCGCTTTCTTTCTCCTCGTAGGTCATGCCCGGCATCAAGCCCAGGGGCATCCCGGTCGCCCGAAGGTCGATCGCCTTGCCCCCGTGCTTTTGGAGCGGGGGATTGTGTCCTGCGTTCGCGTAGGTGAAACTACCACTTTCCGGATCGAGATTGCCGCAGAAGCAGGTTACGAACATGTTTGGCGGTATGTAGGCAAAGAGGACCTCGTTGACCTGCGCCAGGAGTTGTCCCGGCGTTGTGCTCACCTGGGTGACGGCACGAAGGACGCTCTGGGTGTTGGCCATCACGAGGGCCGCCGCGATGCCCTTCCCCGAGACGTCACCTATGATGACCCCCACGCGTCCGTCCGGAAAGGGGAGGAAGTCGTAGAAGTCTCCGCCGACCTCCCGGGCGGGATGGTAGTAAGGGACGATGTCCCAGTTATCGAGCGCGGGCAGCTCCTTGGGGAGCAAGGCCTGCTGGATGCGCCGTGCTACCCGCAGCTCATGCTCGAACTGCTCGCGCTTGCGCAACTCATGATCGAGGCGCCGCTGCGTAAGCTCGTACATGCCCGAACCCTCGCTCCACTCTTCGGCGATCTTGCCGTCGACCACGCGGTTTACGGTGATCGCCGTAGTCTCCAGCTTCTTGCCGGTCGGCGGTATACCCGTGAACGTTCCCTGGTCGTGGGCGCCGCGTACGCTGATGCGGCTCATCACCTTGTCGTCTTCGGCTATCTGGTATTCGATGATCAGCCTGGCGTCGGAGAAGGCGGCCTGGTCCTCGGCGACTCCCTGCAAGAAATCTTCGCGGGTTGGGCCGTGGCCGGGGAGGACACTATGGTCGACGAAGGCGGGGGCCATCATCTCCTTCAGCGCGGCCAAATCTCCCTCGTTCTGCGCCTGGATAAAACGGCGGACCAGGGCTTTGTTATCCTCGGCAGTCATGGAACTTGCCATTTGTACCAGACCCACTAGTGCAGACATTGCTCGCCACCCATTCAGCATGCTACAAAGCGCTACAGAAGGCAACCGCTCCGACCCACCATAATCGTGCCAAAACGCGCACAGAACGCGCTTTCGGTCGCCTGTAGAGGCCGGCCACCTGCCAAGCGACCGGAGATATCACTCAATTGGGGGATGTCGTCGCGCTTCGCACCGTTGTACGATGTCTGGAGGACGACAGCGATGTCACGGAGGAGGACGTTTCATGCAGCCAGGAGGCAACAAAGAGGTGGTCAGCCGGTACTTTCTGCAGGGCATCGGCGGATTAAACCCCGACGTGGTCGACGAGGTCTTCGCCCCAGAGCATCGCCTGACTAGCCCCGAGTTCGGGACGGAACCGGAAACCGGCACCCAGATTATCAAGGACGCGATCGAAGGGTTCAGAAGAGACGCAGGTGATGTCACGTGCACCGTCGAGAGCCAGATCGAAGAGGGTGAGTGGGTCGCAACCATCTACACGCTGAGCGAAGAACACGACCGTCACATGGGTATCATGATCAGCCGCGTCGCAGACGGCAAGATCCAGGAGAGCCATGTCGTGGCCAAGACGATCTCGGGACCGGACGCGGAAGCAGGCCTGAGGACGGACCCAACCAGTACGGCCAGGAGGGCCTTCAACTGACGAACCACCGCGTGCCCCCTCGCTCAGAACGAAGAGCCCTCCGTCTTCAAAAACTCGGCCTCCTCGGGCGTGGTCTCCCTGCCCAGGATCCCGTTCCTGTGCGGGAACCGCCCGAACCTCTCGACTATCTCCCTGTGCCTTGCGGCATAGGAGGTCACGTCGGGCGCACCAGGCTCGTCCGCAAGCAGCCCGAATAGCTCGACTGAACGGCGCTGGTCCTCCCTGTTCTCGCTGTGCATGAACGGCATGTATAGGAACATCCTCTGGAAGGCGGGGAGCTCCCTGTCCAGCGCGTGCTCGACGGCGTACCTGGAGGCCTCGAGCGCCGCTCCGTCGGCGGCGTGGGTGCGTCCATCGCCCCGGAACATGTTGCGGGGGAACTGGTCGAGCACGAGGACGAGCGCCAGGCAGCCCCTTGCGTCGTCACGCCAGCTGTCGAGGTCGCCGGCCGCGGCCTCCTCGTAGAGATCGAGGAACTCGTCGGTGACCCTGGCGTCGAACTCGGGGTCCTTGCGGAACCACTCCTCGCGGAACTCGCCGTAGCCGGGCTCACCTTCGCGGCCGAACCAGAAGTCGAGGACCTCCCCGATCCTACTCGGCACGGCCTATTACCGTTATGTCTTCGTCGCGGCGGGTGAAGATGCGGCCCTCCATCCGGCTCGTGTAGCCGTCTATCATCCAGAGCTCGGGTATGATCTCCGAGACCAGCTCGCCGTCGTCGAACATCCTTACCATCGAGCTCTCCGAGACGACGACGGCGACGGCTCTCGTCTGGCGGGAGATAGAGGCGCCCGCCACGTGACGGCTGCCCAACCCGAGTGGCAGATCCAGGCTGTCTGAGGCGGCGTCTATGTAGCGGGCCGCGGAGATTACCACGCCCGCGTTCGAGACCAGGAATGCCCCGTCGAGCTGGGCCAGCTCCTTGATGGTCTCCCGCATGTCGGGGCTCTCTATCTGCTTGCTCTCGTCGGGGTGCCCTTGCAGAGGGTCGAGGATCAAGGGTTTGGACCGCTTCATGACCGCGCCCGAGTCGCCGACGACGAAGAGCGTCCCGATCTTCCGCCCCTCGCGGCCTTCGCGCGCGATCTCGACCGCGAGCGAGACGGCCTGCTCGAGCACTTCCGTGTTTACCTCGCGCTTCGCCGTGCAGATCTCCTCGAACACGTGCGTCTTTCCCATCCAGTCAACCTCCATCCTTTGTGGCATCTAAAGGCAACCTTACCGTGAAGCGCGTCTCTCCCGGCTCCGACCGGACAAAGACCTCGCCTCCGTGGCTGGTGACGATGCGCCGCACGATATCCAGCCCGAGCCCGGTCCCGGCGCCGACCTCCTTCGTCGTGTAGAAAGGCTCGAAGATGTGACCCTGCGCCTCGCGCGGTATCCCAGGCCCGTCGTCGACGACCTCGACCACGACAAATGCGCCCTCCACGGAGGCCCTGAGGGTGATACCTCCGCCAACGGCGTCTATCGCGTTGTCGATGAGGTTGGTCCACACCTGGTTCAGCTCGCCGCCACGCCCCGGTATCTCCGGCAGGTCTTCATCGTACTCCCGCCGCACAGGGACGTCCTTCATTCTGGGGCCGAGGATGGTGAGGGTGTTCTCGAGGCCGGAGATCACATCTACCTCTCCGACCGCCGCCCTGTCCATGTAGGTGTACTCCTTTATAGCGCCGACGAGCTCGGAGATGCGCCCCGCGCTAGTCCCGACCTCTTCGGCTAGCCCGACGAGGTCCAGCGTCGCGGCGAGCCACCCCAGGCCCAAGGCGAGCGGGCGCTCGTCGAGTACTTGGGCCAGCTTCTCCAGACGATTCACGTCCACGCCTGCCGCCGCCAACGTCGGCGCGAGGTCCCACGGCTCCTCGACCCCGTGCTCTCCCAACCAATCGGCGAGCTCGTCCTCGGCGTCGCCCAGAGAGATCGGGTCGGTTAGGGCGGCACCCCCCGAGGCCGTTTCGCGCTGCAGGGCCACGAGTGCCTCGCGTTCCTCGGCGGAGAAACGCTCGTCGTGCCCGACGGCTGTGAGCTGGGCCCCGAGGATCGTCCCGCCCAACTCTTCGGCGGCCCGCCTGGCAGCTGCGGCGGGATTGTTCAGCTCATGGGCGAGGCCCGCAGAGAGCTTGCCGAGGGCGGCGAGCTTCTCCTGCTGCCGGAAGGCACGCTGCGTCTGGCGCATGCGGCTGGCGAGGCCGGAGACGAAAACATCGGCCACGTCGGGGATCTCCGCGGCCACGCGCCTGAAGGTCTCGGAGTCGATCTCCAGGACGCGGGCCGGAGAGACAGCACGCGCCCTGTGGATCGAGGTCTTCCCCGTGAGCACCGCGAGCCCGCCGGTGAACTCTCCGGCCCCGTGCTCTACTAGCGATGTCTCTTCCACGCCGTCGAGGCGCGAGATGCTCACTTCTCCCTCGAGAACTACGTAGAAGCTGTCCAGGGCGGACTTCTCGTCGAAGAGGAGGTCTCCGGCCTCGAGGCTCGACTCCCTGCCATAAGGCATGAGCGCCCCGACCTGCTCGGGCGTGAGCACCTGCTCTTCCCTCGCATCCCGCGGGGCTCGCATCATGCTTCAGCCTCTATTCTGAGGTCCCTGTCGACGACAGCCTCCGCGTCTCCCGGTCCATCCACTGGCAGCCTTACCTCGAAGCGTGTCTCGCCCGGCTCGGAGACGACGTGGATGTCCCCACCGTGGCGGCCCACGATGACACGATAGCTCACGTCCAGGCCGAGTCCGGCACCTTCGCGCACGTCCTTGGTACTGAAGAAAGGCTCGAAGATGCGGTTTCTGCAATCCTCGGGAATACCAGGACCGTCGTCGACGACCTCGACCAGCACGCGGTCGCGCTCGCAGCTGGTCCTCAGGCCGATGCGGCCAGACCCCTCCGAGGTAGAGACGGCGTCTACGGCGTTTTCTAGCAGGCTGGTCCACACCTGGTTCAGTTCGCCGCCGTAGGCAGGGACCCGGGGGAGGTCCTTCTCGTAGTCCCGGACTACCTCGATGCCTTCGAGCCTGTAGTCGAGCACGGCCAGAGTGTCGTCCAGGCTCCCGTTCACGTCCACATCCTGCATGGGGGAGCGGTCCATGTAGGAGTAGCCTTCCATCGCCCGCACGATCCCGGAGATGCGCTGCACGCTGCCCTCGACCTCTCCGACGAGGGAGGCTGCCTCGAGGGAGGCCGCCATGTAACGCAACGCGTCGGTGCGCAGTTCGGGCGCAACAGACTTGAGGATCGGTTGGAGGCTCGTAGCCTCTAGCCCGGCCGCGACGAATGAGGGGGCCATGTCCGAGCCTCTCGAGACGCCGCTGCCCTCCAGCCACAGGCCGAGTTCCTCCTCTCGCTCACACCGCTCCAGCTCGTCTGAGCATCCCTCGTCCCGCGTCTCGGCACGCTCCACGACATCGCCTACGATCCGTTCCAGCCCGTCGAGTACCGAGGGCGCCAACTCCCCGCCGGCGGCTGCGCGCGCCAGGCGCATCCCGGTGGAGTGCAGTTCGTCCAGGATCTCGCGCAGGTCTTCGGCCGAGCGGCGGGCGGCGGTGGCCGGGTTGTTCAACTCGTGGGCGAGGCCAGCCGCGAGGGTGCCCAGAGAGCTCAGCTTCTCGCGCTGGCCTGCGACGGACTGCAGGATCTGGACCCGCTCGGCCATCGTCTCCAGGATCCTGTTGCTGAAGGAGGGGTACTCGGTCAGCATCCGCCTGAAGAGGTCGTTGGGGATCAGGAACATCCTGCAGTCGCTTAGCGCCCTTCCCGTCGCGAGGAAAGGCGTCCCCGCAAGCAGCGGCACCTCGGCGAAGAACGCGCCCGGTCCGTAGGTGTTTATGACCACCTCGCCCCCGTTCACCTCCTTGGAGATCCTGAGCCTCCCCTCGAGGATTACGTAGAGATGCTCGACGGGCTCTCCCTCCTTGCCGTTGAGCTCCCCAGCCACCACGAACTTTTCGGAACCGTGCTCGAGCACGCCTTCCAACTCTCTATCCGAGAGTCCGTCGAAAAGAGGTATCCGGCGCAGCTCGTCGAACGTCGTCACAGGCGGTCCCCGTGGAGGATCGGGAGTCGCACCTGGAAGCGGGTGTCGCCCGGTTCGGAGAGGACTCGAATGTCGCCCTTGTGGTCCTCGACGACCACCCGGTACGAGATATCCAAACCCAAGCCCGTGCCCTCGTCCTTGGTGGTGTAGAAAGGCTCGAAGATCCGTTCGCGCGCGTCGTCGGGAATGCCCGGGCCGTCGTCGGCGACCTCGACCAGAACCCTCCCATCTTCGCTGGCGGTACGGAGCGTGATGCGGCCGTGGACTTCGACGGCGTCTATGGCGTTGTCGATGAGGTTGGTCCACACCTGGTTCAGCTCGCCGGCGTGGCCGCAGACGTGGGGGAGGTCCTTCTCGTAGTCCCGGACTACCTCGACGTCGCCCTTCTTCAGCTTGTGTCCGAGCAGCATCAGGGTGCTGTTCAACCCGGCGTGCACGTCGACCTCCCTTGAGGCCGCCTTGTCCATGTGAGAGTAGGACTTCACGGCGCCCACCAGCTCGGAGATGCGGGTCGAGGCGTGCCTGATCTCACGCAGCAGTTCGTCGCCCGCCACCTCAGAGGCGAGCCAGGCCACCACATCGCCGATGGAGCTCTCCGGTAGCCGGCCCTCGAGCTCGTCCAGCCACCGCGCATCGAGGCCGGTGCCGACGAGGGTGGGGGAGAGATCCCACGCCTCCGCGACGCCGCGGTCTTCCAGCCAGAGCGCCACCTCGTCTTCGAGGTCGCTCCTTTCGAGCGAGTCGAGCTCCCCGGCGTTCTCCGCGCGGGCCGCTGCTTCTTCGGGCAGCCCCGCGACGACTAGACGCTCCTCGGGGCTCATTGTTAGCGCGCCGAGCTCGACGGCCTTCGCGGAGGACCTGCGGAAGACCTCTCGGGCCTCCTTGGCGCTCCGCCCCACAGCTGCGGCTGGGTTGTTCAGTTCGTGGGCGAGCCCGGCGGCCATCGTTCCGAGCGAGATCAACTTCGCGTGCTGCTGCTCGGCCACCCCCGGATTCCCCCAGCGGTCGACCAGGCTGGCGACGAGGGTGCGCAGTATCGAGGGGCAATCCGAGAGCATGCGCCAGAAATCGTCCGTCTCCAACACGTACAGGCGAACCGGTGTCACGGCGCGTCCGCTCACCGGGTAAGGCTTTCCCGTAAGCAGAAGCTCGTGGCCCCAGAACTCCCCCGCTCCCAGGTTCTGCACGAAAACGTCTTGCTGACGCACCTTGCTCGTCCACTCGATGTGACCCTCGATCACGACGTAGAAACCCTCGGGAGGATCCCCCGCCTTCTTTATGTAATCGCCGGGCTGCAGCCGAACCTCGCCCCCCCGCTCGACGTACGCGAGTTGCTCGTCGGAGAGTTGCTCGAAGAGTGGTATTCGGCGTAGGACGTCGGCGGCGCCTTGCATCCCTATACCTCTCTCATGTACTGGTGGATGAACTGGACGGCGATGGAGCCCTCTCCGACGGCGGAAGCGCAGCGCTTGACCGAACCGTGGCGTACGTCCCCGGCGACGAATATGCCAGGCACGCTCGTCTCCAGCAGGAACGGGTCCCTCTCAGGCCGCCAGCCCTTGGGACGCTTCCCATTGTGCATGAGATCAGCCCCCGAGAGTATAAACCCGCGTTCGTCGCGCTCTACGACGCCGTCGAGCCAGTCTGTCTTCGGCGCCGCCCCGATAAAGACGAAGAGCGAGTGGGCTGACACGGTCTCGGTCTCGCCCGTCGCAGTATTCTTCACGGTGATCCGCTCCAGGTGCTCTTCACCCTCGACAGAGACCACGCTCGTATCGAGGAGCACCTCGATGTTTTCGTGCTCCTCGATCTGGCGCACCAGATAGTCGGACATGCTCCTCCTCAGGTCGCCGCCCCTGTAGAGGATGAAGACCCTGCGCGCCTTGTTCGCGAAGAACATCGCGGCCTGGCCCGCCGAGTTCGCCCCCCCGACTATGTACACGTCCTCGCCCATGCACGAGAGGGCCTCTGACTGGGCCGCTCCGTAGTAGATGCCGCGGCCCGTGAGGCGCTCCACCCCAGGGGCTTCCAGCTTACGGTAGGAGACGCCGGTCGTGATGATCAGGGCGTAGCACGAGATCTCCGTCCCGTCGGCGAGCGTCACGATGCGGTAAGGGTCCTCCATGCGCACCGCGCTAACCTCCTGGGGCGTCAGGATCTCCACCTCGAACCGCCTCGCCTGGTCCACCGCCCTCCGCGCCAGATCTCCGCCCGAAAGCCCCGCCGGAAAACCCAGGTAGTTCTCGATGCGGCTGCTCGTTCCGGCCTGGCCGCCAGGGGCTTCACGCTCTATCAGTACCGTCTTCAGGCCCTCTGAGGCGCCGTAGACCGCAGCCGCGAGGCCGGACGGTCCGCCGCCGACGATCACCAGGTCGTAGTACTGCTGCCCGGCATGAGTCTGCAACCCTATCTTCTCGGCTATCTCCATGTTTTGCGGTGACTCGGAGTAGGAGCCGTCCTCGTAGACGACGAGCGGCAACTTCGGCGCGCCTGAATCTGCGTTCGCGAGGAGCTCACGGGCCTCCTCGGATCCCTCTATGTCGAGCCAACGGTAGGGCACGCGGTTGCGGGCCAGGAAGTCTCGTACGCGGTGCGAGTCGGGCGACCAGCGGTCCCCGACGACCCGCAACCCCGTGAAAGTCGGCCTGTAGTCGGCCTGCCAGTCGCCGAGCATGTCGTCGAGGTTGGGGTAGAGGTTCTCTTCCGGCGGGTCCCAGGGCTTCTGCAGGTAGTAGTCCAGGCCCACCTCGTTGATCGCCCGAATAGCGGCCTCGGTATCCGAGTAGGCCGTGAGCAGGGCGCGCTTGGCTTCAGGATAGCGCTTGATGGCCTCCTCCAGGAACTCGACGCCCGTCATCTTCGGCATCCGCTGGTCGACCAGAAACAGTGCCACCGGGTCGCCCCTTAGCTTGAGCTTGCCCAGAGTATCTAGCGCTGATTCCCCCGAGTCCGCGCGCAGGACCCTGTACTCGCGCGCGTACCGGCGCCTGAGATCCCGCTCCACGGCCCGCAGCACCTGCGGGTCGTCGTCCACCGCAAGTATCACCGGCTTCGCCATACCGCCCGCCCTTCAAATACGATCGTTAAATGCTTGTTTCATCCCGCAAATCGCGCCAGCACGTCCTCCGGACGCTCTACAAAAATTCTAGCATCCCCGGCAACCTGCCCGTTTGGGCAGGTGGACACTACCTGTCTTCTTGGCCCTCGGAGAGCTTTGGCAGGACCTCCGAGAGCCACTGCTTCGCTTCCCTGACTTCTTCGTAGGTCAGGGGGTGGCCGGTGTCGCGCCAGCGGAGGTCCACGTCGGCACCGGCTTCGTCCAGGATCTCAGCCAGGCGCTGTGTGTTGTCTGGTGGGATCATGCGGTCCATACGGCCCGCGGCCATGAAGACGGGCATCCCCGAGAGGTCGGGCGTCACCTCGGGCTCGAACGGTACCATCGCCCTGAACAGGACCGCGGCCCCCAGCAGACCGGGGTGCAACAGGATCGTGCTCGCGGCCACGTTGGCCCCATTGGAGTAGCCGACCGCGACAATCTTCGACGGGTCGAAGCCGTACTCCTCTGAGGCTGCTTCCACGAACTCGGCCAGCTCGTGCGTGCGGAACAGGAGGTCCTCGTGGTCGAAGACCCCTTCTGCGAGGCGGCGGAAGAAGCGCGGGGCGCCGAACTCTGAGACCTTGCCGCGGGGGGAGAGGATGGCCGCTCCTGAGGCGAGCGCTTCTCCGAGTCCCACGAGGTCTTCCTCGTTTCCGCCCGTGCCGTGCAATAGGAGAAGCGTCGGGCCCGAGTCGTCCTCACCAGGTAGGTAGCGGTGGACGAAACCGAGGTCAGCGCTCATGCGCGCTCCCCTGCGGGGACGTGCAGCGGTGGGAGAACCTCTTCGAGCCTGTCGCGGCGGGTCTCGAGCCAGGGCGGGAGCATGAGGTGCGTGCCGAGCTCTTCCTCCGCCTCGTCGACGGCGAATCCTGGGGGATCTGTGGCGATCTCGAAGAGGACCCCGCCCGGTTCGCGGAAGTAGATGGAGCGGAAGTAGTTTCTGTCCAGCACTGGCGTCACGTTGTAACCGAGCGCGGCGATCTCCTCACGTAGCGCGAGCTGAGTCTGCTCGTCGGGGACCCGGAACGCGACGTGGTGGACAGTGCCCACGCCCATGCTCCCGTGAGGGAAGCCGGCCGCGTTCACCACGTCCACGAGGTCTCCAGGACCGCCTTCACCGGCGGCGAGCCTGATCCTACCATCCGCCTTACCGACCCGCCAGAAGCCCAGCGTGTCGGTCATCAGCTTCGCCGTGCGCTCGGTGGTCTCGACGGCGAGGGCGACGTGATGGAAGCCCCTGACGGAGTGTTCGTCCTGGACCGGCCCGCCGGACCGTCCCTGGCGCCCGTCTTCTGTGGCAACGAGCTCTATGCGGAGACGGTCAGGGTCCTCGAAAGAGAGGACAGTGTCGCCGAAGCGGTCGCGGGGCTTCTCGAAGCGGACGCCCATCTCGATCATGCGCTCCGTCCAGTAGCCTAGCGAGGCGGCCGGGATGGAGAGCGAGGTAACGACGGGCTGGCCCGCTCCTATGCGTCCTCCTGGCGCGTGCGCCCAGGGGAAGAAGGTCATGATCGTACCGGGGCTCCCCGCGCCGTCGCCGTAGTAGAGATGGTAGGTCTCCGGATCGTCGAAGTTGACGGTCTTCTTGACCAGCCTGAGGCCCAGGGTGCCGGCGTAGAAGTCCACGTTGCGCTGCGGAGCGCCCGAGATAGCCGTTACGTGGTGGATTCCGGTGGTCCGCGCCATTGTTCTCCTCTCCGCGCCTTCACCCGATACCGGATCATCTTAGCACCAGCGGACCTGGCGGCGGTTCGGCCAGGACAGGTGACACGTAATCGGGTAGATCGCTGCCGATGGGAAGAGCGGAGCGCTCTGTGCAGTGGAATCCCGCTTTCGCGGGCATGACGGTCTTGTGGAGAGCGAGGGGGAACTGATCATGCGGATTTCGTGTCAGGCGTCGCCAGCAGGATAACTATCCCAAGCAAAACCTGATACCTGAAACCTGTAGCCTGATCCCTAATCGACGTGCGGATAGACCAGGGCTGGCCCGAGTGCGGCGGTCACGACCTTGGTCGAGACGCTCCCCAGCCTGGTGCGGATTATTCCCGTCCGGCCCCTGCTGCCGACGGCCACGAGCGAGGGGCGCACCTCCTGGGCGGCTTCGAGGAGCACGTTGGCCGGGTAGCCGCCGGAGATCCTGGTCTCCGGCCGGCGACCCAGTATCCCCTCCAGCTCACCGGCCCTGTCTTCGAGCATGCTCTCGTCCCCCTCCTGCATCTCCGTGAGTTTCTGGACCGTGGATCTCGCCTCCCCAGGCGGAACCTCTGGTAGGTCGGGATGAGAGTAGGCCAGCAATGCTTCGGCATCGTAGAGTTTGCCGATACCGGCGGCGAGCTCTCCGGCCTTGCGGGCGTCGTCGGAGAAGTCCTCGCCGACGACGATGCGGGCAGGGGGCCAGAAATCTTCTGCGCCAGTAAGTACGAGCACGGGGACCTGGGCACGGTGCACGAGCTCCTCGGACTGGCTGCCCATCAGGATGCGCTGCACCGTGCCCAGCCCGCGGCTTCCGACGACCAGGAGCCCCGCGTCGATCTCCTCGCAGAGGGCGATTACCTCATTGGAGGTGCGTCCCTTCCTGAGATGCGCCTTCGCGACCTCGCCCCCTGCGGCCCTTATCCTCTCTACCTGCTCGTCCAGTATCTCCTGTCCCTGGCGCCTCAACTCCCTCTTGACGAAGTCGTGGGCGAACCCCCGCACGTCGTGCCAGACGTGTACGACGTGAAGCTCTGCCCCGCTCTCTCTGGCCAGGTCCAAGGCCGCATCTGCCGCCCTGACAGCGTCCTCCGATCCGTCGGTCGGTAGCAGGATCCTCTCCGGAAGCACGCTCATCGTGGTCTCCTCTCATCCTCCAAATAATCTATCGCCAGCCCGAATATTACCGCCGAACGCCCTCTCGGGCCTCTTCAAGATCTTCCTCCTGACGGGACGGGCTCGCGAAACTGGCGGCGGTAGAGGTCCGCGTAGAGGCCGTCCTTCTCCATCAGTTCTGCATGGCCGCCGCGCTCCACGATGCGACCGTCTTCTATAACCAGGATGAGGTCCGCGTTGCGGATGGTGCTCAGGCGGTGGGCGATGACGATGCTCGTTCTGCCCTCCAGCAGAGTGGCCAGGGCCTTCTGGATGATCGCTTCCGTGCGCGTGTCTATATTGCTCGTCGCCTCGTCCAAGATCAGGATGCGCGGGTCCGTCAGGACCGCCCTGGCGAAAGAGAGTAGCTGGCGCTGCCCGTGGCTTAGAGCGCCACCTCCCTCGCCAAGAACCGTGTCGTAGCCCTCGGGCAGGGCGATGATGAAGTCGTGGGCGTTGACCACGCGGGCGGCTGCCTCCACTTCCTCGCGCGTCGCCTCCGAGGGGTCGCCAGAACGGCCGTAGCCGATGTTCTCCGCGATGGTGCCCGAGAACAGAAAAGGCTCCTGGAGCACGATCGCGATGTTCGCCCTAAGGTCCTTGCGGGCGAGTTCTCTTACGTCCCTACCGTCGACGAGGACCCTCCCTTCCGTGGCGTCGTAGAAGCGCGGTATCAGGCTCGCGATCGTGGTCTTGCCTGCCCCCGTCGGGCCGACGAGGGCGACGGTCATGCCCGACTCGACCCCGAAGTCCACGTCGTGCAGGACGGGGCGGCCAGGGTCGTAGGCGAAGGTCACGTGCTCGAAAGTGATGAGCCCTGTGGCCGAACCGAGCTGCACGACGTCCTGTGAATCCTCCGGCTCGGGTTCTTCGTCGAGGATGTTGTAGATGCGCTCGGCCCCCGCAACCGCGGCCTGGGCCTGGGTGTAGACCTGGGAGGCTAACTGTATCGGGCGGAAGAACTGCTGGACGTAGATCAGGAACGCGGTCAGGACGCCGACCGAGAGCGAGCCGGCGAAGACGAGATAGCCACCGTAGCCTATGACCATCGCGGTGGCCAGGGTCGATAGCATATCTATAGTGGGGGCGAAGGCAGAGGTGATCGCCACGGCCTGCACGTTGGCGTCGCGGTTGGCGGCGTTGCGCAGCCTGAAGCGGGCGATGTTCTCCTCGGTCCTGTTGAAAGCCTGCGCCTCGCGTACCCCGACGATGTCCTCCTGCGCCCCCGCCGTTACGTCCCCGACCGTCTCGCGCGTCAGGCGGAAGGCGCGTCGCGCGCGGCGGGCGAAAAACGAAGTAAGGAGAAGCATGATGGGGATGATCGTGAAGCACGCGAGCGCGAGATTCCAGTCCAGGAAGAGCATCGCCACCACGATCCCGATGAGGCTGAAGAGAGAACCTAGTAGCTGGGTGAGTCCCTGCGAGAAGAGCTGGTTGAGGGTGTCCACGTCGTTGGTTACCCGGCTCATCAGGTCTCCCACGGGCCTCCTGTCGAAGAACCCGAGAGGGAGGTGCTGAAGCCGGTCGAAGATCCTCGCCCGCATGGAGGCCAGAATGCTCTGCCCGATGGAGCCGACCTGGTAGACCTGACCCCGCGAGGCGAGGGCACCGACCACGTAGACCCCGAAGAGCACGAGCATTATCCGGGAGAGCCCGGCCGCGTCCCCGGGCAGGATAAAGCGGTCTATGGCGCGCCCGATCAGCCATGGACCTCCCGCCTGCGCCGCCGCCCCGAGCACGACGAGCCCGAGTACGAGCACCAGCTTGCCCGAATAGGGGCGCAGCTCCGTGAGCAGGCGCCTGGCCGTGGCGCCCCGGTCGCCGGCGCGTTCCTGCGGCACGCGGGCTATGGATTCAATGCCCCTGATCTCGGTCTCCCTCTTGTGGCTTCATCAGGTGCCCCTAGGCGGGCGAGAGCTTCAGGGTCGTGGCCAGGGTCTCGGGACGCACCATCGCCTCTGTAGAGGCTGGTGATGACTTCTGGTACTTGCTCCTGAAGGCGGCGCTTACCGCATCCACCGTCGCTCCTTCGGCGGCGGGGGTCGCTCGCACGGGGATGCGGGCGTCCTCCACGTGCAGAGCGCCTTTCGGGTTAGATGAGATCTCACGGTACCAGCGGCCCTTGGAGCCGCGCACCGAGCGCACGAAGACCTCGCCTTCGACTACTACCACCCAGATGATCGTGCGGTGTTCGGGGGAGTCAGCGTCACGGCGGGTCTCGATGCGTACCTCTTTGGTCTCGTCGAGGAGGCTGAGCGTTTCGGCGTCGAACGAGGCGTTCATGGCTCTCCTAACCGTAGCGTTCCTGGTGGACGATCTCGTCGAGGGGTTTGCGCGCCGGACCGTAGCCGGCGCGTGTTCTGCGGGCCCCCTCCTCAGGATAGCCGAGGGAGATCGCGGTCCGCACCACCTTCTCCTGAGGTATGCCAAGTAGCTCCCTGGCCGCGTCTCTGCCCGGGCCGACGATCCAACCTATGCTTGAGCCGACCCCGTGTGCGTGGGCGGCGAGCATGATCCGCTCGGCGAGCCGCCCCTCGTCGTAGGTCTCCTGCTCGGCCCGCTCGCCGGCCATAACGAGGACTATCCCGAGCGGCGCCCTGGCCAGATGCCCTGCGTAGCCCTCTACCGAGGCGAGGGAGCGCAGCGTGTCCCGCTTGCGAACCACCAGGATCTCCCAGGGCTGTTTGTTGGATGCGCTCCCCGACCAGCGGGCCACCTCCAGGATATCGTCTAAGACCTCCTGCGGGACCGGGTCGGGACGGAACGAGCGGACGGCGCGCAGGGTTCGCAGGAAGGAGACATAGTATCTTGCGGTCCTCTCGTTTGCAGTCTCGCTCATGTTTCTCTCCTCTCAATAGCATCCGCTCCGATTACCCTTGTCCTCACGTGTACCCCTTCTTGTGATAGGCCACATCGTGGTGTCTCCACCATCTTGTTCTAGGCCTTCTGTTCACGCGGCTGTCTCCGAGGGGGAGAGTAGTTGGGATCCGAGGATCTCGTTGTAGAGTTCGCTCTCCTGCAGGAGTTCCTCGTGGGTGCCGTTGGCCGCGATTCTGCCTTCGTCGAGGACCAGGATCAGGTCGGCATCCCGCACCGTGGAGACCCTCTGGGCGATGACGAAGACCGTGCGGTGCTTCTCGCGCATGAGCCGGTCCAGGGTCTCCTGAATCGCAGCTTCCGTCCCGGCGTCCACCGCCGAGGTGCTGTCGTCAAGGATGAGCAGCCGCGGGTCGATAAGGAGCGCCCGCGCTATGGCGATCCTCTGCCGCTGCCCGCCGGAGAGCCCGATGCCCCGCTCGCCGATGACGGTGTCGTAACCATCCGAGAGCCCCCTTATGAACTCATCGGCCTGGGCCGCCTCGGCCGCCGCCACGACCTCCTCGTCCGTCGCGTCCGGTTTACCGAAGGCCACGTTGTCGCGCACGGTGCCCGAGAATAGTCGCGTCTCCTGGAGGACTATCCCGATCTGGGAGCGCAAAGACGATAGCGTCACATCGCGCACGTCGTTTCCGTCGAGCCTGACGGCTCCTCGCCTAACGTCGTAGAAGCGCGGGATGAGGTTCACGAGCGTGGACTTCCCCGAGCCCGTAGTCCCGAGAATGGCGACGGTCTGCCCCGGCCTTGCGGTAAACGACACGCCGTTCAGGATGTCACGCGTGCTGCCGGGGTAGCGGAACGAGACATCATCGAAGTCGACCTTGCAGGAGACGGGCAGGAGGATCGAGGCGTCCGCGGCGTCGGCTACGTCGAGGGGGGCGTCGAGGACATCGAAGACCCTCTGCGCTGAGGCCCCGGCGCGCGAGATGCTCGCCGAGAGGAATCCTATAGTCAGGATCGGGAAGAGCATAAAGCCGAGCAGGGTATTGAAGGCGACGAGGTCCCCTACCGAGAGCCTGCCGCCAATAACCTGCCAGCCCCCAAACCAGATGATCGCGAGCGTCCCGAGGTTGGCGAACAGAAACACGAAAGGGAAGTTGTTGGAGAAAATCCGCACGGTGGTGAGGTTCTTCTGCAGTAGCTCGTCGTTGACCGCCGTGTAGCGGGCCGTCTCGTAGTCCTCGCGGGCGAAAGCCCGGATCACCCGCACCCCCAGAAGGTCCTCCTGCAGCACGGTGTTGAGCCTTCCGAGCGTCTGCTGGACGTCCCTGAAAAGGGGTCTGATCCTGCCGACGAAGCGAACGAGTAACGTGGCGATGACCGGAACAGTGGCCAGCGCGACGAGGGCAAGTTGCCAGTCGAGGTAAAGGAGGAGAACCGTCGTACCTATCAGCATGACGACGGCGTTGGCGAACTGGACGACGCCGGAGCCGGCGAAGGTGCGGATCTGCTCCACGTCGCTGGTCAGGCGGGTGACGAGCTGGCCCGTCTGCACCCTGTCGTAGTAGGAGAAGGAGAGCCGCTCTATCCTCTCGAAGAGCGCGTCCCTGAGGTCGTAGGCGACACCCTGGGAAGCCCTCTCGGCCAGATACCCCTGCAAGAACGTAAAAAGGCCCCGTACCAGAGCGAGCCCGACCAGCCACCCAACAACGATGAAGATGAAGCCGAGCCGCCGCGGGCCGATACCTTCGTCGATGGCGCGCCCGATAAGCACCGGCGTCGCCAGGTTCGCTCCCGAGACCAGGAGCAGCGAAACGATCGCGACCCCGCTCTCCCAAGTGTACGAGCGGAGGTAGGCGAGCGCCCTGCGGAGCGCCCCGGCCCCCGAAGGTGTCTCTCCGCTGGCCAGAGGAGTTCCCTTACGAGCCCATCTTCGTCGTGTGTTCGGGCCTGACGAAGATGACGATGCGCTCGTCGCCGGGCCTGTGGTTCTGGTACTCATCGATGCCGAGGTACTTCTTGGACATCGAGTTGATAAAGGTGAGATCCGGGTCCTCCTCCACGCGATCCACAACGCCCCGGATCTCGAGGTATCGATAGGGATCGTCCGGGTCGACGATGGAGAGGGCGAGGCGCGGTTCGCGCTTGATGTTGCGGTACTTCTGTCGCGTCTTGGTCTGGCTGAACTTGACGTATTCGCCGTCCCAGTCAAACCAGACAGGGTTGTTCTGAGGCTCGTCGTTCGGCCCCAGGGTCGCGACGTGGACCAGGGCTGTGCTCCTGAGCAGGTCCTCGTGGCTTTCGGGGATCGATGCCTTGTGGTTCTCGGCGGTCAATCGTTCTCCTTCTCGTCTACGGCCACGAACCCAAGATTGTAGCGCGCACATCTACGAGGAGCGTCCTATAGGTGTGGCGGCCGCTAGGCAAGGTGGCCGATGGCCCTTTCGGCCGCTCGTACAAGCGCCCCTGTGCTCACCAGAGTTTCCACTGCTTCGAGGTGCGGGGCCATGAAGGTGTCACTCTCGATAAACGGTACGTCTTGCCTGATGCGCTCCAGGACAGGGCTGGTAGCGTGGCCGGGTCTCAGGGGAGCGCGGAGGTCGAGGGCCTGGGCGGCGCAGGCTGCTTCGACGGCGAGGATGCGGCAGACGTTATCGAGGAGCCGGCGCAGCTTGCGTCCTGCGCCCCAGCCCATCGAGTTGTGGTCTTCTTGCATGGCCGAGGTCGGGAGGGAGCCCGTGCTCGCCGGGTTCGCGAGGCGGCGGTTCTCTTCTGCGAGGGATGCGGCCGTGTAGTGCGGGATCATGAACCCCGAGTTGACGCCGGGTCGTGGGCTGAGGAAGGCGGGCAGGCCCTCCGAGCGTCTAGGGTCGAGCATGCGGTCGATCCTGCGCTCGGTGATCGCACCGACCTCGGAAGCGGCGATAGCGAGGAAGTCGAGGACGAGGGCGAGCGGCTCCCCGTGGAAGTTCCCCACGCTCTCGACCCGGCCGTCCGGCAGCACGACGGGGTTGTCCGTGACGGAGGCAAGCTCGCGGGCCGCGACCCGCGCGGCGTACTCCAGCGTGTCCCTGGCCGCGCCGAAGACCTGGGGGGCGCAGCGCAGGGAGTAGGCGTCCTGCACGAGGTGTGGCGAGTCGCGGTGGGAGGCTACGATGGGGCTACCCGAGAGCATCTTCGAGATGTTGCCGGCGCTCGCGAGCTGTCCAGGATGGGCCCTTAGGGTGTGAAGCTCCTCGCGGAAGACGCGGTCGGTGCCGAGCAGCGCCTCGACGGACATCGCCGCGGTCACGTCGGCGGTCTTCAGGAGCATCTTCAGGTCTTCGAGCGAGAGCAGCAGCATCGCGAGCATGCCGTCGGTGCCGTTGATCAGGGCGAGACCCTCTTTCGGGGCGAGCTGGACAGCTCTGATGCCGGCGCGCTCCATGGCATCGCGGGCAGGGACCGGTTCTCCTCGTTCCAGCAGCCAGCCTTCCCCTAGAAGGCAGAGGCCGACGTGGGCGAGCGGGGCGAGATCTCCGCTCGCGCCCATGGAGCCGTGTTCGGGGACGGCGGGGGTGAGGTCTGCGTTGAGGAACGCCATCAGGGCGCCCACGAGCTCTGGGCGGACGCCGGAGTAGCCCGCTGACAGGGTCTTCGCCCTGATCGCCATCATGGCCCGCACGACCTCAGGCTCGACGAACGATCCCATACCAGCGGCGTGGCTGCGCAGAAGCGAGCGCTGCAACTCTAGACGTTTCTCAGCGGCGATCCTGGTGTTCGCGAGCGCCCCGAAGCCCGTCGTTACCCCGTAGACCGGGCTGGCGTCGTCGATCACGCGCTCCACGTGGCTGCGCGAGGCGCTTACGCGCTCGCGGGCCTCCTCGCCCATCGCCACCCGCGCACCCTGCCTGGCGACGGCGACGACGGAGGCCGGGTCGAGGTTCTCTACGTGGAACTCCGCGGCCGTCATCCCGACACGTTCACCGCGCTGGCCTTGTCTAGGATTCTTCCTCGTCTTCTCGGGAAGGGCTGTATCCCGCGCTCCCCAGGCCCAGGATGGATCCTACGCTCCCGATGCTCAGTATCGAACCCGTGCTCCCGATGCTCAGGATGCAGCCAGCGCTCCCGATGCTCAAGACGGATCCCGCGCTTCCTATGCTCAGGATGGAGCCTACGCTTAGTATGCTACCCACGCTCAGGAAGCTCATGATACTGCGCGAGCTCATTGCACTGAGCAGGCCGGTTCCGGCCCTGAGGGCCATGCGCCGCCGCGCTGCTTTCGGGTGCCCCTTCTTGCCCAACACGCCTCCTAGAACTCCGCCTTGCGGCAGTTTATCATCGCGCCTCAGGTGCGCCCCGACCGGACGGCCTCCCTGACGGCGGGCACGACCTCGCTCGCGAAGAGCTCGACCTGCTGCTCGCGGTCGTCCGAAGGCCAGTAGATGAAGGTATCCATGCCGTGTTCGAGGGCGAACCCCGTGAGCGTCTCCACCCACATCGAGGCCGGGCCTTCGAGGAGGCCTTCGCCCTCGGCCCCGATGTTACCCGAGACGTTGCAGGCGCGACGGATCTCCCGCGGCTCCCTCCCTGCTCTGGCCGCGCCTTCGTCGATCCTACGGTTCATCTCCGACAGCCGCTCGGGCGGCGAGTAGCCGAGCGAAGGCACCCAGCCGTCCGCGAGCCTCCCGATGAGATCGAGCATCTTCGGCCCGTACGCCCCGACCCAGATGCCTATGTCATGAACGGGAGGAGGGCCAGGCCGCATGCCCTTCAGGGAATAGAACTCGCCGTCGAGGCGCAGCGAATGCTCGTCGCTCCACACCAGGCGCATGACCTGTATGGCCTCTTCGACGGAGCGAACGGCCTCGCCCGGGCTCCTGCGTGGGCCGCCCATGCCTACGACAGCCTCCCAGAAAGCCCCCGCGCCGAGGCCGATCTCCACCCTCCCTCCCGAGAGCACGTCGAGGCTGGCGGCCGCCTTGGCCAGCATGGCCGGCGGTCTGAGCGGGAGGTTGGCCACGTCGGGGAAGAAGCGGACGCGCTCGGTTACGGGCACGAGCGTCGAGATGAGCGTCCACGTGTCCAGAAAGCGCCGCTGGTAGGGATGGTCCTGGATACCAACGAGGTCGAGACTGGCCCTGTCAGCGGCCCTCGCGACGCGCCCCGCCCAGTCAGGCGGGTCCGCTAGTGGCTCCACGCTTACGCCGAACTCGAGGTCCCTGCCGTAGTCGGTCACGTGGAGTCCTTTGCGGTTGTGCTCTTGAGTCCCAGAGCCGCCACCAGGGAGATGAGGAGGGCCAGGGAGAGGACGAGGAAAGCATCAGAGAATGCGGCGGCGTCGAGTGCGTAAAGCGGGTTCAGCGCGCCCGCGTCGGCCTCCTTGCGGGCCGCGAGGAAAGCTCCGATCACGGCCGGTCCCGTCCCGCCGCCGAGGAAGAACGCCCCGTTGAAGATTCCGAGTCCCGCGCCGACCTCCTCGGGTGTAAGGGCGGAGGCTGCGGCGTTGATGTTTGGGGAGTTGGCGAGGGCGAACCCGGTGCCAATACCGAGCATACCGAGCGAGACAAGCACAGGGGCAGCGCCGGCCGCGAAGGTCGAGATGGAGAGGATGGAGAGCAGCATGGTCGTCAGCCCGACGAAAATCAGGGGACGAACTCCGATCCTGTCCGACCACCGTCCTGCCAGCGGCGAGATGATGGCGAGCGCCACCGCGCCCGGCGTGAGCACGAGGCCGGCCTGCCCCGGCGAGAGCCCGTTGACCTCGGAGACGAGCAGCGGCACGAAGACCAGCGCCGACACGTTGGCCAGCATGCAGAAGTATCCGACGACTACGGCGGCGACATACGCCCTGTTCTCGAAGATATCGGGGGAGACGAAAGGCTCGGCGGCGCTCCTGATGCGCCAACCGAAGCCGGCCGCGGCCAGCGCCGAGCCGGCGAAGCTCCCCCAGGAGCCCACCGAGCCGAAACCGGAGACCTGGCCGCGTGTGATCCCGAACAAGAACAACCCGGCCGCGAGTCCGAGCAGGATGCCACCGGGCAGGTCGAAGCCGCGCTCCCCCTCGGGGCTGTTGTCAGGGAGGACGTATAGTGCGGCCGGGATCAAGGCGACCGTCAAGATGAGCGTCCCGATGAACAGATAATGCCAACCCACGAGCGTCCCAACGGCGCCGCCGACGATGGGGCCTATAGCAGCCCCGATGCCCACGCTGGAGACGATGAGGCCGAGAGCCGCCCCCCGCTCGCCGGGAGGGAGTATCTTCGCGACGGAGACGCTCGAGAGCGCCGGTATCGCGGCCCCGCCAGCGCCCTGCATGATCCGCCCAAAGACGAGCATGCCGAGGCTCGGCGCCGAC
>Ga0126307_10000345_pt1 | contig 29802 bp, 34 predicted proteins | sample Plot28_FD_89955 | JGI IMG/M metagenome (GOLD analysis project Ga0126307, IMG submission 89955) | Serpentine soil microbial communities from UC McLaughlin Reserve, CA, USA - Plot28 | ecosystem: Environmental > Terrestrial > Soil > Grasslands | place: USA: UC McLaughlin Reserve, Lake County... | reverse complement strand
GCCCGCAGCCGATAGCGGCCCCTACCAGAGGTACCCTTCGGTCTCAGGGCGCCTGTAGCTCAGCGGAAGAGCAACGGCCTTCTAAGCCGTCGGTCGGAGGTTCGAATCCTCCCAGGCGCACTCGCCTCGAAAGTCCCCGCTGCGCGGGCACGACGACCTTCGACGGTTCGTTGACCCAGTCACGTTGTGAGCCGCAGTCATGTCGGCTGCGGCGGCGGTCCTGGCGGGCAGCGGGTTCGAAAGGCAAGGCGAGGGTAAGACACCTTGATGGGAATCGTCATCAGCCTGATCCTGATCGCCGCCGGTGCGATCCTGACCTGGGCCGTCGACGTTGAGGGCGGCAGCGTCGACCCACAGGTCGTCGGCGTCATCCTGATGGTCGTCGGGCTCGTCGTCTTCCTGATCTCGCTCGTTCTCTGGCGCACCTGGTGGGGAGTTGGGTTCTGGGGGCCCGGGTACGCCGACCCGGGGGCTCGCGCGGTCAGGCGACGGGTTTACCGACCGTCCAGGCGGCGAAGCACTACCTATGTGGAGGAAGAAGAACCGCCTCCACCACCACCGCCCGCGCCGTAGGCGGCAGTCAAGCGAAAGGGGTTAGCCGTGGCTGACAAGCTGCAAGGCAAGCGCGTGGCATTCCTCGCCACCGACATGGTCGAGCAGGTCGAGCTGACCGAGCCATGGAAGGCAGTCCAGAACGAGGGCGCCACTCCCGAGCTCGTCTCGCTCGGCGATGGGGAGATCCAGGGGTTCAACCATTACGACAAGGCCGACACCTTCAAGGTCGACCGCACGGTCGAGGAAGCCAGCGCCGACGACTACGACGCGCTCGTGATCCCCGGCGGCGTTGGCAATCCCGACACGCTGCGGATGGACGAGAACGCGGTCGAGTTCACGCGCGAGTTCTTCGAGCAGGGCAAGCCGGTCGCCGTCATCTGCCACGGCCCGTGGATGCTCGTCGAGGCGGGCGTTGTACGGGACCGCACGGTTACGTCCTGGCCGAGCTTGCAAACCGACATCCGCAACGCCGGCGGCAACTGGGTCGACGAGGAAGTCGTCGTCGACAACGGCCTCGTGACGAGCCGCAAGCCGGACGACCTGCCGGCGTTCAACGCGAAGATCATCGAAGAGTTCGCCGAAGGCCGCCACGCGAAGCAGGCCGTGCACGCGGACGCGACACCGAAGTAGGTGGCGCGGGCCGCGCTGCTGGACGTCGACGGCACGCTGGTCGACTCCAACTACCACCACGCGCTCGCGTGGTACCGGGCGTTCCGCCGGAGCGGGATCGTCCTCCCGCTCTGGCGGATCCACCGGCACGTCGGCATGGGCGGCGATCAGCTGCTACCGGCGCTCCTCGGCGATCGCGTCGACGAGGAGCGCGGCGAGGAGATCCGCGACGCTCGGGACGAGGAGTACGGAGGCCTGATCGGCGAGGTTTCCCCGCTCGAAGGCTCGAGGGAGCTGATCGTCGATTTGAAGGAACGCGGTCTGACCACCGTGCTCGCAAGCTCCTCGCCGCAGGAGGAGATCGACCACTACCTCGAGTTGCTCGACGTACGCGAGCTCGCCGACGCCTGGACGACCGACGACGACGTCAAGGCGACCAAGCCCGAGCCGGATCTCGTCCACGCGGCGCTCGAGAAGGCGCGTACGGATGACGCGGTCATGGTCGGCGACACGCCCTGGGACGTCGAGGCCGCCCGCAAGGCGGGTTTGGAGACCATCTGCGTGATCACCGGCGGCTTCTCCGAGCAGGAGCTGCGAGACGCAGGCGCGGTCGTGGTCTTCGAGTCGGTCCAGGGGTTGCGGCAGAAGCTCGATTCGACTCCGCTGACTCCCTAGTGGCCCCGACTATTGGAGGTTGAGATGGTTCCCAAGCACTCCTGGAGCAGACCGAAAACGGCCTCGTCCCGAAGGGAGACGGCTGGTTCGTCGTCAATGCCAAAGAGGCACGCTGGGGCGAGCACGAGAAGTTCGGCTCCGGAACGGTTTTCGAAGGCGAGCCCGAGTTCAAGGAGCTTGGGATCAACATCGTGGTGCTCGAGCCTGGCCAGCCGTCGTGTCTTTACCACCGCGAGAGCGCGCAGGAGGACTTTCTCGTCCTCCGGGGTGAGTGCCTGCTGCTCATCGAAGAGGAGGAGCACCCCTTGAAGGCGTGGGATTTCGTCCACTGTCCGCCCTGGACCGACCACGTCTTCGTCGGCGCGGGCGACGCCGCTTGCGTGATCCTCGCGGCCGGCTCTCGTGCCAGCCAGGACATCGTCTACCCGGTCTCGGAAGTTGCCGGCCGCCACGGTGCGAGCGTTGAGATGGAGACGCCGAACCCCAAGGAGGCATACGCGCCGTTCGGTCGGTCAGCGGACGCCCCTTACCGAGGCCAGCTCGACTCCTGAGTCAAGGCTTTCGCAGTATGGCCCCGGGAGGAGTCGAACCTCCGCACACGGATTCGAAGTCCGTTGCTCTTCCGCTGAGCTACGGGGCCCTGGTGTGAGTTTGCCAGACCCGGGCTCGTGTTCCTGGCGCGCCGCTGGCGCTGGAGGCGCTCGCGGCCGCAAGCGAGCGCCGGCCAGGGACGCTGAGGGTGGCGGACGGGACTCGAACCCGCGACCACCGGGACCACAACCCGGGGCTCTACCAACTGAGCTACCGCCACCGCGAGCGAAGACAGGATAGCCCGTCGGGGGCTGTGAGCTACGCCGCGCGGCCGGCCGGGAGGTAGCGCCGGATCAGCGCTTGCACGAGCTCCTGTTGCGCTCGGACGAGCTCGACACGGTTGCGCTCGAGCTCCTCGGCGGCCACACCGACAGTGCGCATCGTCTGGCGCTCGTAGACGAGCCCACGGATCTCGTCGCTCAGCGACTCGACCGTGGGGAGTTGGACGACCATTGCGTTCATGACGAGGCTTGAGACTGCTCTCGCCGGTATTAGTTAGCCAGGGTCGTTCTCCTCTTCGGGAGCGGGAGGATCCGAGAGTTGCTCGGCGGCCTCTTCACGCTCCTCCGACTCCTCTTCGACGGCCTCGTCGAACTTGGTTTCGGCGGACTCGCGGCTTTCCAGCTCGCGATCGTCTTGCTCTCGCATCACGAGCACGACTTGCTCGCCCGTATCCTTTTCGAAACGCGCGGGCGTGGCGGAATTGGCAGACGCGGCGGGTTTAGGTCCCGTTGGGGTGAAGGCCCCTTAGAGGTTCGAGTCCTCTCGCCCGCATCGCCGCCGGTTGCTTTCGCAGCCAGGGAGGACGTCCGCCGGGCTTCCCCGACGACCGGAGGTGCCCCAGTGAGCCGCAGCCGCAGGCCGGCTGCGGGTGGCCGAGCGCCCACTACGGCTCCCGGGTCTACTTTGCTTGAATGGACCGGGCGATGGCGACGCAGGTCGAGGAGCTGCCCGACAACAAGGTTCGACTCACGGTCGAGGTCCCACCGGAGGACCTCGAACATGCCGTCGAGCACGCGACCTCGGATTTGGCCGGCTCGGTAAAGGTGCCGGGCTTCCGTGAGGGGAAGGTGCCTCCCGCAGTGCTGCAGGCTCGTCTTGGCCGCGAGCGGATCTTCAAGGAGGCCGTCGAGAGCCACATCGGCGGCTGGTTCATGAGCGCCGCCGCCACGACGCGCATCCGCCCGATTGCGGCGCCCGAGTACGACTACGACCTGCCGACGTCCGAGGACGAGGAGTTCCAGTTCACCGCGACCGTGCCCATTCAGCCCAAGCCGGAGCCTGCCGACTGGACGGAGCTCGAGGTGCCGTACGCCGAGCCCGAGATTCCCGAGGGACTGATCGACCAGGAGCTCGAAGAGCTGCGTGCCTCCGTCGCCGAGCTCGCGCCCGTCGAGGGCCGGCCGGCCAGGACCGGCGACGTCCTCGTGGTGGACGCGCTCGACGAGGCCGGCGAAGGGCAGCGCGACCTCGTCGTCGAGCTCGGCTCCGGCCGGCTCGTCGAGGAGATCGAGCGCGCGCTCACCGGCGCGTCTCAGGGCGAGACCAAGGAGGTCGAGTTCGAGCTGGCTGACGGCTCCACCGGCACGGCGAAGGTGGAGGTCAAAGAACTGAAGGAGAAGGTGCTGCCGCCCCTGGACGACGAGCTGGCCAAGGCCGCGAGCGAGTTCGACACGCTGGAGGAGTTGCGCGCCGACATCGAGCGCCGGATCCGCGAGGTGCTGGAAGAGGAGGCGGAGACGCAGTTCCGCTCGGCCGCCGTCGACCGACTGGTCGAGGCCTCCAACGTCCAGGTCGGTGGGCCGCTCGTCGAGGCGAGGACGCGCGAGCTGTTGAACGGGCTCGGTCGTTCGCTCGAGCGCCGGGGCATCAGCGCCGAGGCGTACTTCCAGCTCTCGGGCCAGACGGCCGACCAGCTCGTCGAGCGCATGGGCGCCGAGGCCGCGCTCTCGGTCGCGCGCGAGCTCGTGCTGGAGGCGGTTGCCGATCAGCTTGGCCTCGAGGTTCCCGACGAGGAGATCGAAGAGCTGATTCGCGAGCAGGCCGAGCTCCAGGGCGACGACGCGGACGAGGCGATCGGGCAGGTTTTCAGCGACGGCCGCCACGAGGCGCTGCGCGGCGACCTCCGTCTGCGCAAGGCGCTCGATCGCGTGGTCGCCGAGGCGAAACGCGTTCCCGTCGAGGTCGCGCGCGCGAGAGAGGAAATTTGGACACCCGACAAGGAAACGCCCAAGACCAACACGAAACTGTGGACCCCCGGCAGCAAGGAGCCAGCATGAGCCCGTTGATCCCGATGGTGATCGAGCAGACTTCCCGAGGCGAGCGCGCGTTCGACATCTACTCGCGCCTCCTGAACGAGCGAATCATCTTCCTCGGCACGGCCGTGGACGACCAGATCGCCAACCTGCTCATCGCCCAGCTTCTCCATCTCGAATCCGAAGACCCCGACAAAGACGTCTCGATCTACGTCAACTCACCGGGCGGCTCCGTGTACCACGGGCTCGCGATCTACGACACGATGCAGTTCATCAAGCCCGACGTGCAGACCATCTGCGTCGGCACCGCGATGTCGATGGGCGCACTCCTGCTTGCGGGCGGCGCGAAAGGAAAGCGAATGGCGCTGCCGAACGCCAAGATCCTGATCCACCAGGTCTGGGGCGGCTTCCAGGGGCAGGCGACCGACATCGAGATCCATGCCCGTGAGACGATCGCCCTCAAGCGGCGGCTCGAGGAGATCATGTCCGAGCACACGGGACAACCGATGGAAAAAGTCTCCAAGGACATGGAGCGCGACTACTTCATGACCCCGCAAGAAGCGAAGGACTACGGCATCATCGACAATGTGATCATTCACCGCGATACCGCCAGAGACGGCGACAAGCCCTAGCAGTCCAGACGTTTTCGAGCTAAAAGGAGAGACGTGGCCCGCGCATCCGACGGCAACGAGCAGCTGCTCTGTAGTTTCTGCGGCAAGAGCCAGCGCCAGGTCAAGAAACTGATCGCCGGTCCCGGCGTCTACATCTGCGACGAGTGCATCGATCTCTGTAACGAGATCATCGACGAGGAGCTGACCGCTCCTGCGCAGCTGGACCTCGAGAACCTGCCGCGGCCGAAGGACATCTACTCGGTCCTGAACGACTACGTCGTCTCGCAGGAAGAAGCGAAGCGTACGCTCGCCGTCGCGGTCTACAACCACTACAAGCGCGTACAGATGGCCTCGGAGGACGACGACGTCGAGCTGCAGAAGTCGAACATCCTCCTGCTCGGCCCGACCGGGTGCGGGAAGACGCTGCTGGCCCAGACGCTGGCGCGAATCCTGAACGTCCCGTTCGCGATTGCCGACGCAACCGCGCTCACCGAGGCGGGCTACGTGGGCGAGGACGTCGAGAACATCCTGCTCAAGCTGATTCAGGCCGCCGACTTCGACATCAAGAAGGCGGAGACCGGGATCATCTACATCGACGAGGTGGACAAGATCGCGCGCAAGGCGGACAACCCGTCGATCACGCGCGACGTCTCCGGCGAGGGCGTGCAGCAGGCGCTGCTGAAGATCCTCGAGGGAACGGTGGCCTCGGTGCCGCCGCAGGGCGGACGCAAGCACCCGCACCAGGAGTTCCTCTCGATCGACACGACGAACATCCTCTTCATCTGCGGCGGCGCGTTCGCCGACCTGGAGAAGATCATCGGCCGCCGGATCGGCAAGCACGCGGTCGGCTTCGGCGCCGACATCCGCTCGCGGAACTCGTTCGAGGCCTCCGAGACGCTCTCGAAGGTGATGCCGGAGGATCTTCTCTCGTACGGCCTCATCCCGGAGTTCATCGGCCGGCTGCCGGTCGTCTCGGCCGTGCACCAGCTGCAGAAGGAAGACCTAGTCCAGATCCTCACCGAGCCGAAGAACGCGCTCACGCGCCAGTACCAACGCTTCTTCGCCTACGACAACATCGAGCTCGTCTTCACCGAAGAGGCTCTCTGGGAGATTGCAGAGAAGGCGCTCAAGCGCGAGACCGGGGCGCGCGGACTGCGCTCGATCATCGAGACCGCCCTGCTCGACGTCATGTTCGAGCTTCCTTCGCGCAAGGACGTCGTCAAGTGCGCGATCACCAAGGAGACGATCGAGAAGGGTCTCAAGCCGACGCTCGTCACGAGTGCGGGCGCCGGCGACGAGCAGCCGGAAGAGCTCGCCGAAGAATCGGCCTAGTCAGGCCTGCTCGGACTTCCGGGCCGCCTTGGCGCGGCCGATGATCACACCGAGGCGCAGCGTCCTCAGCATGAGGAAGATCGCGGCGGCCGCGACCGCGACGTTGAAGAGCACGATGGCGATGTTGGTGCCGACACTGAAGGCGAGCAGCTCGGAGGACGGGGCCTGGCCCCTGAGGACGTAGACGAGCAGCCCTTGCTTGGTGCCTGCGCCGCCCGGTGAGAACGGCAACAGCGTGGCGAGGCTGTCGACTGTCTGCGCCAGCAGCGCGTTGTGCACGGTCGCCCGGACGTGGAAGGCGCGCAGGAAGAAGTAGAGGGAAGCGATCCGGAGCACCCAGCTCAGCAGCTGCCAGCTCGCCACCTCGCGCAGGTACCGCGGCCGGTCGCGCAGGATCGCGACGCCGGCTCCGACGCGCTGCTTGAACTCTTCGATATGGCGGGACGCCCACCACACGAACCAGAGCGTGGCTAGGGTCAGCACCGCGACCACCGTGGCGGTGAGGCGCCCGTGCCGGAGGAGCCAGCCCCAGTCGAAGGACGGAAGGTTCGGCAGGACGTCGAGGCTTGGCAGCACCCCCTGGGTCAGCGCCCAGATGAAGATCGAGCTTGCCAGCACCAGGTCGACGAGCGTTTCCGTGAAGAGCGTGGAGGCAAGCGTGGTGTACGTCGCCCCCGAAATCTTTCGCCGGACTAGGTAGAGCTTGACCAGGTCGCCGCCCCTGCCCGGCACGATCGAGTTGATCCCGACTCCCGCCACGTAGGCGCCGAAGACGGGAGGAAGCGGCACCCGCGTCTCCGGGTAGGCGGCTCGCAGGATGTTGCGCCAGGCGACCGTTCGCACCGCCACCTTGCCGAAATGCAGCGCGAGCGCGATCGCGAGCGCCGGCCAGCTGACCGAGGCGAGCTGATCGAAGAAGACCCCAAGCGCGTGAAAGAACTCGTGCACGTCTTCGTAAACTTGCCTCATGGAGCCGCTTTACAAGCCTGGAGGCGTCGAAGAGCGCTGGCAGCGCACCTGGGAGGAGGAGGGCCTCTACAACGCCGAGCCCGGCACCGGTCGCGACACGTTCGTCGTCGCACACCCGCCCCCGAACGTCACCGGGGCCCTCCACACGGGTCACGCGCTTCAGATCTCGCTGGCCGACCTGCTCGTCCGCTGGTACCGGATGCGCGGTTTCGAGACCGCGTTCCTGACCGGCTACGACCATGCCGGGATCTCGACCCAGAACGCCGTCGAGAAGCACCTCCTCGAGCAGGGCACCTCGCGCGAGGAAATCGGCCGCGAGCGCTTCGTCGAGATCGTCTGGGACTGGCTCCGCCGGTACGGCGGCACGATCATGGGCCAGTTCCGGCGCCTGGGCGCCTCGATGGACTACCGCCGCGAGCGCTTCACGATGGACGACGCGTACGTGAGGGCGGTGATGCGCTTCTTCGTGCACCTCCACCGCAAGGGCTGGATCTACCGCGCCAACCGGATCATCAACTGGTGCCCGTACCACGAGACGTCGCTCTCGGACCTCGAGCTCGTGCACGAGGAGAAGGACGGCGCGCTGACCCACGTGCGCTATCCGTTCGCCGACGATCCCGAGGACGGCGTCACGATCGCGACGGCGCGGCCCGCCACGATCCCGGCCGACGTGGCCGTCGCGGTCGCGCCAGGCGACGAGCGCTGGCGCCATGCGGTCGGGCGAAAGGTGATCGTGCCGTTTCTCGAGCGCGCCGTACCGGTGATAGAGGACGATCGTGTCGATCCGGAGTTCGGCACGGGCGCGCTCAAGGTGACGCCCGGACACGACCCGCTCGACTTCGAGATCGGCCGCGCGCACGAGCTTCCCGAACTGAGGGTGATCGGCCCCGACGGGCGCATGAACGAGCACGCGGGTGAGCTGGCCGGGCTGACGCAGGAGGAGGCGGAGGAGCGGATCCTCGCCTGGATCCGGGAGCGCGGCCTGCTCGTCAAGCGCGAGGCGTACCGGCACTCGGTCGCGCTCTGCGAGCGCTGCAAGAGTCGGATCGAGCCGCTGATCTCGCTGCAGTGGTGGTGCCGCATGGACGAGCTGAAGCAACCGGCGTTGGCCGCGTTGCGGGAGGGCCGCGTGCGCTACCATCCGCCCTCGCAGCATCGCTATGCGATCGAGTCGCTCGAGACAGCGCCCGACTGGAACATCTCCCGCCAATTGTGGTGGGGCCACCAGCTGCCGGTTTGGGAGTGCCCCGACGGCCACCTGACTGTCGAGGAGACCGAGCCCGAGGCGTGCGCCGAGTGCGGCTCGACCGAGCTCACGCGCAGCGAGGACGTTCTCGATACCTGGTTCTCCTCCGCTCTCTGGCCGTTCGCAATCCTCGGCTGGCCGGACGAGACCGCTGAGCTCGAGGCCTGGTACCCAGGCGCGCTCAACACGACGGCCCGCGAGATCATTCGCCTTTGGGAGAACCGGATGATCTTCTCCGGCCTGGAGCTGCTGGGTGAGATTCCCTTCCAACACGTGATCATCCACACGACGGTGCTGGCAGCGGATGGGCGCCGGATGTCCAAGAGCCTCGGCACGGGGCTTGATCCGCTCGAGCTGATCGACCGGCACGGGGCGGACTCGACTCGCTACGGACTCCTCAAGCTGTCCTCCTCGCAGGACGTCCGCTTCTCCGAGGGCGCGATCGAGGAGGGCCGCAGGCTGGCGAACAAGCTCTGGAACGTCTCGCGTCTGATCCTGGCCAACGTCGGTGACGCGCGCGCCGAGCAGCGTCCGCGGTCGCTCGAGGAGCGCTGGATCGCGTGGCGGCTCGACCGGGCACAACGCGAACTCGAGCATCATCTCGAGGCATTCGACTTCTCGCCCGCGACGAGCGTCCTCTACCACGTCACGTTCGACGATTTCTGCGACTGGTACGCGGAGGCAATCAAGCCGCGCCTCTACGACGGCGACGAGGACGCTCGTGCGACGGCCCTGGCGAATCTCGAGAGGCTGCTGAAACTGCTCCACCCGGCGATTCCGCACGTGACCGAAGAGATTTGGTCGAACCTGCCGGATCGCGAGACGCGCTTGATCCTGGCGCCGTGGCCGGAGCCGCTGGGCACCGAGGAGCAACACGAGTTCGAGCCGATCCGCACCGGGGCCGAGGTATTCCGGCGGGCCGGCGTGCGGCCGACGCTGAACGAGGAGCAGGAGCGGATCTTCCGGGCCGTGGTCAAGCCCGACCGGGTCAAGGCCGACGGCGGCAACGTCGATGCCGAGCTCGAGCGGCTGCGTGGCGAGATCGCTCGCGCGGAGGGCATGCTGGCGAATGAGCGCTTCGTCGGGAACGCGCCCGAGGAGGTGGTCGCCGCGGAGCGCGAGAAGCTGGACCGCTACCGCCGCGAGCTCGATGCGCTCTCCAATTGAGTGGCTCGAGTCGCTGTCGCCGTGGCCCGAGGAATTCGGCCTCGGCCGCATGCACACGCTCCTGACCGAGATCGGGGAGCCGCAGCGCACGTTCCCGGCGATCCACGTCGTCGGGACGAACGGCAAGTCGACAGCCACCCGGCGGGCCGCGGCCTTCCTCGGGCGGGAGGGCGTGCTCGCCGGTGCTTACACCTCGCCGCACGTGGCCGGCTGGAGCGAACGGGTGCAGGTGGAGGGCGCGGACGCCGATTTCGAGCAGGCGCTCGAACGCGTTCGTCCGGCCGCCGAGCGGATCCGAGCGACGCAGTTCGAGGTCCTCACCGCGGCCGCGCTCGCCGAGTTCGCCCACGCGGAGGTCGAGGTTGCGGTCGTCGAGGCCGGCCTCGGCGGTCGGCTCGACGCGACGAACGTCCTGGCCGCGGCCGTGGTTGCGCTAACCAATGTCTCGCTCGATCACACGGACGTGCTCGGCCACACTCGCGAGGCGATCGCGGAGGAGAAGCTGGCCGTGGTCACCCCGGGAGCGACGGTCGTCCTCGGCGAGCCGGAATGGGATTCGCGCGCGCGCGCGCGAGGGGCGGCCGCCGTCGTCCATACGCAGGACGTGGGCCGGGCCGCCGCCGAGGGCTTTCTCGGCAGGCCGCTCGGGGGCGAGGTCGAGATCGTGATGCCCGGCCGCTTCGAGCAGGTGGGCGAGGACGTGTTCGCGGGCGCCCACAACCCGGCCGGCGTGGCCTGGCTGCTCGAGCGGCTTCACCGGCAGGATTACGTGGTGGTGGCGTCGATCCTCGTCGACAAGGACGCCGAGGCCATGCTGGCCGCGCTCGCGCAGGCGGGACGTGCCCTCGTCGCCACCTCCTCCACGAACGCACGCGCGCTGCCTGCGGAGGAGCTCGCCAGGCGCGCAGCTCCGTTCTTCGAGGCAGTGGAGGTCGACGCCGATCCGGGCGGGGCAGTCGCGCGGGCACGCGAGCTCGCCGGCGACGACGGCGCCGTCCTCGTGACCGGCTCGCTCTACCTCCTGGCAGACCTCACTGTCCGACTACAACGCGTACCATGGAAAAGTTCGGCGAGCGCCTGAGCGTCTTCGCGGTGGCCGTCATCGTCGTCGTGACGATCGTCGGCCTCGCGTTTGGCGTCGGGTACCTCGTCGGGAAGCTTCTCCTCTGAGGGAGGCACGGTGCCTGTACTGGACAACGGACTGTTCGACTTCTTCAGCGCCGGCACTTGGGCGGTGATTCGCAATCTCACGATCTTCTTCGTGGGCGTTTTCTGGCTTTCGGTCGCGTTCTGGGTCTACAAGGACGCGCGGCGCCGCGTCGACGATCCGTGGCTCGTCGGGATGGCGACCGTGCTCGGCCTCGTGCCGCCCTTCGTCGGGGCGTTGATCTACATGCTCTTCCGTCCGCCCGAATACCTCGAGGACGTGCGGGAGCGGGAGCTCGAGATCAAGGCCATGGAGCAACGGCTCTCGCGGCGCAGCGAGCTGCATTGCCCCGTCTGCCGGGCCGAGGTGGACGTCTCGTTCCTGATCTGCCCGGTGTGCACCACCCGGTTGCGCCAGTCGTGCCGGACCTGCAAGCAGCCGCTCGAGGCGCTCTGGCAGGTGTGCCCGTACTGCGAGACGCCCGTCGAGCCCGCCGCGGTCGAGCTGGGCCCGACGCAGACGCTGACGCCCCCGCGGCGCGAGCGCTCCGCCTAGAATCCGCCGCCGTGGCGGTGGAACAGACACTCGTCCTCGTGAAGCCGGACGCGATGGCCCGCGGTCTGGCCGGGGAGATCCTCGGGCGCTTCGAGCGCCGCGGCCTCCTCGTGCGGGCAGCGCGGCTCGTGCGGGTAGACCGAGAGCTGGCCGAGCGCCACTACGCGGAGCACGCGCAGAAGCCGTTCTTCGGCGAACTCGTCGAGTTCATCACCTCCGGGCCGACGCTCGCGCTCGTGCTCGAAGGCGAGTCGGCGATCCCAGCGGTGCGGACGACCATGGGCGCGACGAATCCTGCGGAGGCAGTGCCGGGGACGATCAGAGGCGACCTCGCGCTCGCGATGCCAGACAACCTCGTGCACGGCTCGGATGCGTCTGAGTCGGCGCGGCGCGAGATCGAGCTCTGGTTCTCCAATGAGCCTCTCTGAGCACGCCAAGCGCAACCGTGAAGCCTGGGACGAGTGGGCTCCGGAGTGGGTCGAGTCCGGCCGGCGCAACTGGGCCGGCGAGCCAACGTGGGGGATCTGGGGGATCCCGGAGTCGGAGCTCGGGCTCGTTCCCGAGGTCGACGGCAAGGACGTGCTCGAGCTCGGGTGCGGCACGGCCTACTGGTCGGCCTGGCTGGTTCGGCGGGGCGCGCGAGTGGTGGGGCTCGACAACTCCGAGCAGCAGCTCGCGACCGCGCGGCAGCTGCAGCAGGAGTTCGCCCTCGAGTTCCCGCTGATCCACGCGAGCGCCGAGGACGTGCCGCTGCCGGACGAGAGCTTCGACGTGATCTGGTCCGAGTACGGCGCTTGCCTTTGGGCCGATCCATACCTGTGGATTCCCGAGGCCGCGCGGCTGCTGAGGACGGGCGGGTTGCTCGAGTTCCTGACGAACGGTGCGATCCTCATGCTCTGCATGCCCGAGGACGACTCGCCGGCGCCCGACCGGCTGCTGCGCGACTACTTCGGCATGCATCGGTTCGAGTGGCCGGACGAAGACCAGTCGGTCGAGTTCCACCTCGGGTACGGCGACTGGATCCGGCTCTTCCGCGAGCACGGACTCGAGGTCGAGGACCTGCGCGAGATCAAAGCACCGGAGGACGCGGAGCCAAACCGCTTCGGCTTCGTCTCGCCGGAGTGGGCGCGGCGCTGGCCGTCAGAGGAGGTCTGGCGGGCGCGTAAGCGCGCGTGAGCGTTCCGCCGGCACCGCCGTTGCTGCTGGCCTCGCGCTCGCCGCAGCGACGCGCGATCCTGGAGCAGCTCGGGGTTCCGTTCGAGGTCGTGCTGCCTCAGTTCGACGAAGCAGGGGCAGACGCCGGTTCCGATCCGAAGTCGACGGTGCGCGAGAACGCACGGGGGAAGGCACGCTCTGTCGCGAGCGTCGCCGCAGGGCGGCCCGTGCTTGGAGTGGACACGGAGGTGGTCGTCGAGGGCCGAGTCTTAGGCACGCCGGGGAACGCCTCGGAGGCCGAGGCGATGCTGGAGGCGCTCGCCGGGCGGACGCACGAGGTGGTCTCCGGCCTCTGCCTGCTGACGCCGGGCTGGGAGGAGGTCGAGCACGAGGTCACGCGCGTCTCGTTCCGAGAGCTCGACGCGCGTGACCTTGCGCGCTACATCGGCACCGGCGAGTGGGAGGGCCGGGCGGGGGCCTATGCCGTCCAGGGTCGAGGCGCCGCCCTCGTCGAGCGGATCGAAGGCGACTACCTCAACGTCGTGGGCCTGCCGGCCGCTCTGCTCGTGCTCCTCCTGGCCGCGCGCTTCCCCGGCGTCTACGGCTTCGGCTGATGCGAGCGTGTCCCGGGGTCAGACCCCGGGACGAGGCCGAAACGGTCACGGCGGTCGGGGCCTTGAAGGCGCGTCGAGCACGAATTGCCTGAACGTCTCGCGGGCCTGCACGGGATCCTTGCCGAACTGGCCGAGAAGCCACTCGACCGTAAGAAACGCCGCTCGCTTGATCTCGCCAGCGACGGCCCTGTAGCTGCTCCACTTCCAGCCGGCGGCGTCCGAGCAGAGTCCTGCGCGCACGGGGTTCAGCACGACGTATCTCGCCAGCTCCAGTAGATGGTAGGAGCTCTCGACGATCTGCCCGTAGAACCGGCCCTGGAAGAGATGGCCGGAATAGCCGTACCGGTGGTTGAACCACTGGGCATAGGTGCTGTTGAGCCGCTGCATCCCGGTAGAGATGTTCGGCTCGCGAGTCTCGATCACGAGATGGAAATGATTCGGCATCAAGCAATACGCGTGGCATTTCCACCCCAGCCGCTCGACGACGTTTTCCAGAATGGCGAGAAACCGAACGTAGTCACCCTCTGCGTGAAAGATTTTCTGCCCGCGATTACCACGGGAGATCACGTGATAGACGCCGCCGGCAAGCTGGAGTCGGGGCAGTCGCGGCATAGCGATCAGCCTAGGAAGACCCCGGATTCGCTTGGTAGGCCGGCGTGCTTTTGGCACAGTTCTGGGGAAGTCTCGGGACATGACCCGGGGTCTGACCCCAGGTCTTCGCCGGAAGGGCCATGTCCCTTGGCCGGGCGGTCGAAAACGGCTTTCGTCGCTAGACTCGGACGACCGGATGGGTCTTTTGGGGTACTTCAACGGCTTCGGCGGCCGTGACATGGCCGTCGACCTTGGCACAGCGAACACGCTGGTCTATGTCCGAGGGCGCGGAATCGTCCTGTCCGAGCCAAGCGTCGTCGCGATCGACCAGCGCACCGGCGAGGTGCACGCCGTCGGCGTCGAGGCCAAGCGGATGCTCGGCCGCACCCCGGGCACGATCTCGGCGATCCGCCCGCTCAAGGACGGCGTGATCGCCGATTTCGACGTCACCGAGCAGATGCTGCGCCACTTCATCCAGAAGGTGCACCAGCATCGGTTCGCACACCCGCGCGTCGTCGTTTGCGTCCCGTCGGGGGTCACGGGTGTCGAGAAGCGCGCGGTCGAGGAGGCGACGCTTTCCGCCGGCGCGCGCCAGGCCTACCTGATCGAGGAGCCGATGGCGGCCGCGATCGGTGCCGGGCTCCCCGTTGCCGAGCCGACCGGGAACATGATCGTGGACATCGGCGGCGGCACCACGGAGGTCGCCGTGATCAGCCTCGGCGGCATCGTCGTCAGCCAGTCGCTGCGCGTCGGTGGCGACGAGATGGACGAGGCCATCATCAGCCACATCAAGTCCGAGTACAAGCTGCTCGTCGGCCAGCAGACCGCCGAGGAGATCAAGCTCGAGGTCGGCTCCGCCTTCGACCTGAGCGAAGAAGTCCAGGCGGAGGTGCGCGGCCGCGACATGCTGACCGGCCTGCCCAAAACCGTCGTCCTCAGCTCGGAGGAGGTGCGGCGCGCGCTCGACGGCCCGGTTGGCCAGATCATCGATGCGATCAAGTCCACGCTCGACAAGACACCGCCCGAGCTCGCGGCCGACATCATGGACCGGGGCATCGTTCTGGCCGGCGGCGGGGCGCTCTTGAACGGCCTCGACGAGCGCCTCCGCCACGAGACTCAGATGCCGGTCCATCTCGCCGAGAGCCCGCTCACCTGCGTCGCCGTCGGCTCGGGCCGCAGCCTCGAGGAGTTCGAGGCGATCCACCGCAGCCAGGCCGCCAAGCGCAGGAACAATCATCGCCCGCGCCACTGATTAGCGGCCCGCCGCCGTCTTTCCTACACTAGGTCGTTCTCGTGCAACGGAACCGCAACGCACGGATTGCGGTCTTGGGGTCCCCCGTTCCTCGCTCCAGGCCGCCTGGGTTGTCCTCCCGCAGTGCCACCGCCCTGAAGCGGCGGATCGTGGCGGGTGTACTCGTGCTGCTCTCGCTCGTGCTGATCACGATCTACTTCCGCGAGCCGGCCGGCGGCGGGCTGCACAGCATCCAGAGCGGCGGCGCCACGGTGCTGCGACCGTTCGAGGTCGGGGCCGAGCGGATCGCCCGTCCGTTTCGTGACGCCTACGGCTACTTCGCCGGGCTGATTCACGCCAAGTCGGAGAACGCGGAGCTGCGCGCACAGGTGGACAAGCTCACGCAGCTGGCGATCCAGAACTCGACCGCCACCGACGAGGCGAACGACCTCAGGCGGCAGCTCAACTACATCAGCTCGCCCCGCTTCCCGAAGGGCTTCGACCAGGTCACGACCTCCGTCATTTCCCGGCCGCCGGGCGAGTTCCAGCAGCAGATCGGGATCGCGGCGGGCTCCACCTCGGGCATCCGCAGGAACGATCCCGTCGTGACCGCGGACGGCCTCGTCGGCCTCGTCACGCAAGTCGCGCACGACTCGTCGGAGGTGACCCTGCTGACCGACCCGAACCTCCGCGTCGCCGCGCTCGACCGGAACACCGGGGCTGCGGGGATGCTGAGCCACGGTTCGGGCCGCGGGACGCTCACGCTCGGCCGCGTGCTGAAATCGCAGGTGCTGAGCGAGGGAGACACGATCGTGACGCAGGGCTTCAAGCTTCGGGATCTGACCTCGCTCTACCCGGAGGGGATCCTGATCGGCTACGTCAGCGGGGCGTCCCAGAGCGAGATCGACCTCTACTGGCAGGCACAGGTCTCACCCAGCGTGCACTTCGACGCCCTGCGCTCCGTGATCGTCCTCGTGAAGAAGGAGCGGACCGGCCGGTGAGCTTCGTCGAGCCGGCCAAGGCGGCGGTTCTCGTCTTCGTCGCCTCGATCCTCCAGGTGACGATCTTCTCGGACGTCGAGATCCTCGGCGGAACCCCGGACGTCGTCCTGCTGACGCTCGTCGCGATCGCCCTGCTGCGCGGCTCGATCTACGGCGCCGCGGCCGGCTTCGCCGCGGGACTGCTCGTGGACACGGCGAACCTCGCGACCCTCGGCGTCACCTCGCTTCTGCTCACGCTGGCCGGCTACTGGATCGGCCGCTACGGGGAGACCACCGGCCGCGACCGCGGGCACGCGCCCTTCGTGTCGGTCGCCGTCGCGACGGTGCTCGTCCAGTTCGGCGCGCTGATCCTGCACTACATGCTGGGCGACGCGGTCTCAGCGCGTCGCGTGCTGTTCGACGCGCTGCCGCCGAAGGTCGCGCTGAACCTGCTCCTGACGCTCCCGGTGTACGCGCTCGCGCGCCGTCTGCTGGCGCTAGCTGCCCAGCCGGAGGGAGCGACCGAGGTGCGCCTCCTTGGCTAGCACCGGTGGCCCGCGCGCGGGTTCGAACCGCTTCCTGCCGCCCGACCCCCGCGTCGAGGGGCCGTACAGGTTCACGCCCCAGCTTGCCCTGCGGATCGGGATCCTCGGGGCACTCGCGCTCGTCGTCTTCGGCGTCCTCTTCTTCCGGCTCTGGGCGCTGCAGGTGCTCTCGGGGCCGCAATACCTCCAGGCGGCGCTGGACAACCAGGTCCGCTCGGTCCGGATCGAGGCTCCCCGTGGCCAGATCCTCGACCGCAAGGGCAGGGAGCTCGTCACCAACATCCCGGGCACCGCCGTTCAGCTCTACCCCGCCGACCTGCCCAAGACCTGGGCGGAGCGGCTGGGAGAGCTGAAGCGGCTCTCGAAGGTCCTGCACGTGCCCGTCTCGTCGCTGCTGCACGAGATCAAGCGGCGCGGCAACGACCCGATCACGCCCGTCGTCGTTCGCGAGTCGGTCAAGCGGGACGCACCGGTCAAGTACCTGCTCGAGCGTGCCTCGGAGTTCCCCGGCGTCCGCATCGCGGACACCTTCCTGCGCGGCTATCCCTACGGATCGATCGGCGCCCACACCCTCGGGTACGTGAACGAGATCTCGGCCGAGCAGCTGAAGCGCCTGCAGCGCAAGGGCTACGCCGCCGGCGACAAGATCGGCGAGGCAGGAGTCGAAGCGAGCTACGACGCCTACCTCCGCGGCCGCCCGGGGCTCGCGCAGCTTCGCGTGGACTCGCTCGGCAGGCCGCGGAGCTCGCTCGTCCTGAAGAGCCGCGCCGGGCCGGGCGAGTCGATCAGGCTCACGCTCGACATCGAGCTCCAGCGCGCCGCCGAGCAGGCCCTCCGCTACGGGATCAATACAGCCCAAAACAACGGCCAGTGGGCCGCGAACGGTGGCTCGATCGTCGCGCTCAACCCGCGCGACGGGTCGATCCTGGCCATGGCCTCGAACCCGACCTACGAGCCGAAGCTGTACACCGGGCACGTGAGGACGAAGAGCCTCGAGAACGCCGGCCTCGCCCCAAAGACGGCCGAGCTCGCGAACTTCCCATCGTTGAACCGTGCGATCAGCGGGCTCTATCCGGCCGGCTCGACCTTCAAGCCGGTGACCGCGCTCGCCGCGCTCCAGACGCACGTCATCTCCCCGGGGGAGTCGCTCCCCTGCACCGGGTCGTACCCGGTATACAAGGAGGATGGCTCCGGCCAGGTGGCGCAGGTCTTCTACAACTGGGACAAGTTCGTCAACAGCTCGATGACTCTGCCGACGGCGATCGCAGCCTCCTGTGACACGTTCTTCTACCAACTCGGCTACAGCTTCTACAAGGAACCGCCGAGCGCCGGCCACCCGCTCCAGGCGTGGGCGGCGAAGTTCGGCATCGGGCGCCGCACAGGCGTGGACATCGGCCCGGAATCGGCCGGTCTCCTGCCGACCCCCGAGTGGCGCCGCCGCACCTTCACGAAGAAGACCGACCCTCTCAGCTGGGAGATCGACAGGCTCTGGAAGCCCGGCGACTCGATCCAGCTCACGATCGGCCAGAAGGATCTGCTCGTGACGCCCCTCCAGATGACCCGCTTCTACGCGCTGATCGCGAACGGCGGCAAGCTGGTGCGCCCCCACATCGTCCAGGACGTCGAGGAGGGTGGCGGCAACAGTCGGTCGCCGGCCCGGATCATCCACCGGTTCACTCCTCCGGCGCCGCAGTCGGTCGGCCTCGATCCGACGAACCTCGCGGCAGTGCAGGACGGCCTCGACCAGGCGACCCACGCTACATACGGAACCTCGACGGGGGTGTTTGGCAACTTCCCGGTCAGGATCGCCGGCAAGACGGGCACGGCCGAGAAGGTGATCCCAAACATTCCGTCGGGCAAGTCCGACCAGTCCTGGTGGTGCGGCTATGGCCCAGCCGGCGCGGGCGAGACCCCCGAAATAGTCGTCTGCGCGCTGATCGAAAACGGCGGCCACGGCGGTGACGCGGCGGCGCCCGCAGCGCTGAAAGTCTTCGAGAAGTACTTCCACCAGAGCGCCGGGGCCGTGGGAGCCGTGCACTCCGACTAGGATGATCGAGGCCGTCAACACCCGCGCGCGCGGACTGCGGACGCAACGCGCCGAGAACGTCGAGGTCGCCTCCGCCGTCCGCCGGGTCGACTGGCTGCTGCTCGGGGCGGTCGGGTCGCTTCTGGGCTACGGGCTTTGGTCCATCGGCGGCATCACCGCGCACGACATTCCCGGCGACCCCCATTACTTCCTCATGCGGCAGAGCGTCTACGCGTCGCTCGGCTGCGTCGGGCTCGTGGCCGCGCTCTTCGTTGACCCCGACCACTACCGCCGCTTCAGGCAGCCGATCTTCTTCGGCACCGCGGGCATGATGCTGCTCGTGCTGCTCGTCGGCACCGTCTCCCGGGCCTCCAAGCGCTGGCTCGACATCGGCTTCTTCCGCTTCCAGCCCTCCGAGTTCGGGAAGCTGCTCTTCGTGCTCTTCCTGGCCGGCTTCCTCGCCGACCGGGCGAGGAGGCTGGGGGAGACGCGGACCGTCGCCGAGGCGATCGCGCTCGGCTGCGTCCCGTTACTGCTCGTGTTCGTGCAGCCGGACGTCGGCACCGCGATGGTCTACGCGGCCGCGCTCGCCGCAGTGCTCTTCGTCGCAGGCGTTCGCTGGCTGCACCTGGCCGCGCTCGGCATCGGGACGGTGGTGCTGGCGCTGGCGGTGCTCTGGGTCCTGCCTGCAGCCGGCGTGCACGTGCTCAAGCCCTACCAGGAGCAGCGCCTGACGCACTTCACGCATCCCGACCAGGACCCGGCCGGGGCGACCTACAACGTGCGCCAGTCGATCAACGCCGTCGGCGCCGGCGGGGTCAAGGGCCGAGGCGAGGCCGGCGCGACCCAGACGAACCTCAACTTCCTCCCTGAGCACGCGACCGACTTCGCGTTCGCCTCGCTCGCCGAGCAGCGCGGCTTCATCGGTGTCTCGGTGCTGCTCCTGCTCTACCTGCTCGTCGTCTGGCGCGGCCTGAAGGTGGTCGCGATCGCGCGTGACGCGTTCTCCGCGATCGCCGCCGGCGGAATCGTGTTCGCCTTTCTCTTCCAGGTATTCGTCAACGTGGGCATGAACATCGGCATCGCGCCGGTGACGGGAATCCCGCTTCCGTTCGTGAGCGTCGGCGGCTCGGCTCTGATCGCTAACCTGCTCGCGATCGGCGTCCTGCAGGCAATTCACGTGCGGGGCGCGGCTCGGCGCAAGGCGTACAGGTAAATGCCGTCCGGGGTCGGTCCTACGATCCCGACATGGCCGATAGACGAGAAGCCGAGGAGCTGTTGATGATCGAGGAGGCCGACGCCTGGTTCGAGTACCTCGAGGCGACGCGGGGTCAGACCGCTGTCCGCTACCTCGAGGTCGAGCCGTGGGCATGGGCGCGTCTGAGACAGCGATTGCGGGCCGTCACCACGAAGCGCACCAAGCTACGCCCGGCTGCAGCTGCCTGAAGCATCGCCGCCGAAGGCGGTGACCGCGGCTTGCGCTGCTAGCCTGTGGTGACGGCTATGCCGATGAGTTTGACCCATACGCAGCGCGCGCTCCCCCGCTTTGACGCGGGCGAACGAAGCGCGCGCGCCCAACAAGGAGATTCCTTTTGCTTCGATTGTTCAGGCGGACCAAGTCGCCTACCGACAAGCGTGCTCGTCCCGAGCCCGCCGCACCTGCACCTCCCGAGAACGTAACTCCTCCGCCCGCCGAGACGGGCCAAACCGACACTGCACCGAAGAAGCGACGCCGCGGCAGCCGTGGCGGTCGCGGCCGCAAGCGTCCGGCCGGCGCTGGCTCCGGATCAAGCACGACCCAGCCTGCAGCCAAGGCCGAGACCGAGGCCAAGCCGAAGACGCAAGCCCGCCGCGAGCCTAGAGCAGAGGCCGAGCGGCGCCCAGCCGCGCGCAAGCAGCGGGCCCCGCGCCGTCGCACGCCGCCCAGGCGCCCGCCGTTGCCGCCCGCCAAGCGCGAGCTGCTGATCTCGGTCGAGGTCGGCGAGCAGCGCATTGCGGTGGTCGAGGACGACAAGGTCGCCGAGGCTTACCTCGAGCGCCCCGAGCGGCGCTCGATCGCCGGCAACATCTACAAGGGCACGGTCGACAACGTGCTCCCCGGGATGGAGGCCGCGTTCATCGAGATCGGTCTCGAGAAGAACGGCTTTCTCTACGTGGACGAGGTGATCGCGCCCGAGCTCGAGGGCAAGTCGCGCGGCCGCAAGATCCAGGACCTGCTGAGCCGCGGCCAGGAGGTCATGGTTCAGGCGGTCAAGGATCCGATGAAGTCGAAGGGCGCGCGCATGACGACCGAGATCTCTCTCCCGGGCCGCTTCGTGGTCTTCGTGCCCCACGGCGAGGGCCTTGGCGTTTCGCGCCGGCTCGAGGACGACGAGCGCATTCGTTTGCGCGACATCCTGAAGCGCCTCGACGTGACGACGGGCGGCGTCATCATCCGGACCGCGGCCGAGGGCGCCTCGGCCGAGGACATCGAGCGCGACCTCGTGTTCCTGCAGCGCCTGTGGAAGACGATCGAGACGCGCGCGAAGAGCCTGAAGGCTCCGGCCCTCGTCTACCAGGAGGCCGAGCTCCCCCTGCGGGTCGTTCGCGACCTGTTCACCGATGACTTCGAGCGCGCGATGGTCGACCACGATCGCACCTACAAGCGGATCGTCGGGTACCTGAAGAAGACCTCGCCGCACATGGCCGAGCGCGTCCATCGCTATCGCGAGAAGGCCTCGTTGATGGAGGCCTCCGGGGTCGACAGCGAGATTCGCTCGACGCTCTCGCGGCGGGTCGACCTGCCCTCCGGCGGCTATCTCGTCTTCGACTACGCCGAGGCGTTCACCGTGATCGACGTGAACACCGGGCGCTTCGTCGGCTCCCGTTCCAAGACCACCGGCGGGCGGCTCGAGGACACGATCACGAAGAACAACCTCGAGGCGGTCAAGGAGGTCGTGCGCCAGCTCCGGCTGCGCGACATCGGCGGAATCATCGTCATCGATTTCATCGACATGGCGAACCCGAAGAACCGGGCCACCGTCGAGGAGGCGCTCCAGAGCGAGCTCGAGCGCGACAGGACGAAGACCTACGTCGTCGAGATCTCACCGCTCGGGCTCGTCGAGATGACGCGCCAGAACGTGACCGACGGGCCGCGCGAGATCCTGACACGCAAGTGCACCGTCTGCAGCGGGGATGGAGTCGTCCTCTCGGAGACCTCGGCCGCGGTCGACGCGGAGCGGCGCCTGCGCGAACTCGCAGCGAGTGCTCCCCGCACCAAGGCATTCAAGGTCGAGCTGAACGCGAAGGTCGCCAGCATCCTGATCGGCCCGGGCGGCTCGCGGCTCGCTGCGATCGAGGAGGAGACGAAGCGTCGCTTCCTGATCGTCGGCCGCGACGAGGTGCCGAGCGACCACTTCGAGGAGCTCGGCAAGGGAACACTCGGGAGCCTCGCTCCGAAGGGATCAGTCGAGGAAGGCGCCGAGACCGAGCTGAAGCTGGGGGAGGTCGGGCTGTACGACGTCAACGCAGGCGTGGGCAAGCTCGACGGCCTCACCGTGGTGGTCGGCAACGCAGCCGGTCTCGTCGGCAAGAAGGCGAAGGTGCGGATCGAGCGTGTGCTTGATGGTGTCGCCTACGCGGCACTGCTGGGCGGAGCGCCCAAGCCCGACCAGCCGATCACCGCCGAGGGCGAGGCCGAGAAGCCGACCCGCAAGCCGCCGGCCAAGAAGGGCCGCACCCCCGAGCCGGAAGCAGAGGCAGAAGTTGAAGAGCCGGACGACTTCGCGCCGCAGGCGGAGGCAGGGGCGGAGGTAGAGGCCGAGACAGAAGCGGAAACCGAGCCTGCAGCCGACGCGGAGACCGCCGCCACGCCGAAGAAGAAGACTCGCCGGGGATCGAGGGGCGGAAAGCGCAGGCGCAAGCCCGCTGGTTCCGCCACGGCAGCCGCCGCGACGAACGGCGAGATGCCCAAGGAGCAAAGCGCCGAGGCGAAGGCCGAGCCTGCCCCCAGGATCCACCTGCCCGACCGCGAGCTCGGAGTCGGAGAGCCCGCGGAGGAAGCTGCCGTCCCGCTACAGGCCGAGAACGGCCAGGACGGCGCGGAGCAGCCCAAGGCGAAGAAGAAGACACGGCGCGGCTCGCGCGGCGGGCGCAGGCGCCGCAAGCCGGCCGCCAAGAGCCCCTCAGCACCTGCCGAGTAACGCGCTTCTCCGCTAAACTGACGCCTTCGCGGGCGGTCCAGCCCGCGTTTTGATGCCATGAGCTACGCGATCATCTCACTCGGTGGTAAGCAGTACCGCGTCCGGCAAGGCGAGCGCCTGCTCGTCGACCGCTTGTCCGTGCAGGAGGGCAAGACATTCCATCCCGAGGTGCTGATGCTCGGCGGAGACGGCAAGTTCGAGCTTGCGCCGAAGAGCACGCAGGTGACCGCGCGGGTGGTGGGCTCGCCGCTCGGCCGGAAGATCCGGATCGGCAAGTACCGACCGAAGAAGGGCTACAAGCGTCACACCGGCTTCCGCGCCAAGCTCACCCAGATCGAGATCGAGTCGATCGGCGGCTCCAGGGCCGCGGCGAAGAAGGAGCCCGCGTCGGAGCCGGCGAAGCAGGATGCCCCCGCCAAGCTTCCGCGCGGGTATGCCGACATGACCGTCGCCGACATCACTGAGAAGTCCGGCCGCTGGTCGGAAGAGCAGGTCGAGGCAGCGCTGGAGTACGAGCGCGCGCACGCCAAGCGCAAGGGCGCCATGGCTGTACTCGAGGCGAAGAAGGAGAAAGACTAGAGATGGCTCACAAAAAGGGACTCGGCTCGTCACGGAACGGCCGCGACTCCAATCCGAAGATGCTCGGCGTCAAGGTCTTCGACGGCCAGGGCGTCACCGCGGGCACGATCATCGTCCGCCAGCGCGGAACGCGTTTCCGCCCCGGCCCCGGTGTCGGGATCGGCCGCGACGACACGATCTTCGCCAAGCGTGACGGCACCGTGGTCTTCCGAGCTAGCGGCGAGCGCCGGTTCATTTCGATTGTCGACGAGACCTAGCAGCGGGCGAGCGGTCGCCCGGCAGAGCCGGCCGACCCCTTCGAAGGCATCGCAAGCGATGCCTTGGGCGAGCGCCGCTTGATCTCGGTCACCGAGTAAGGCCTCGATGTTCCACGACCGCGCCCGCATCGACGTGCAGGCCGGACGCGGCGGTGACGGGGCGCTCAGCTTCCGCCGCGAGAAGTTCGTGCCCAAGGGCGGACCCGACGGGGGCGACGGCGGTCCCGGGGGCGACGTCGTCCTGGTGGCGGACCCCGACCTGCGCGACCTCTCCTCGTTCCGCAGGCGTCAGAGCTTCAAGGCCGGCAAGGGCGGGGCAGGGGGCGGCAGCGGCCGTACCGGCGCCTCGGGGGAGGCAGTCGAGCTGCGCGTGCCGGTCGGCACACAGGTGCTCGACGAGGACGACCAGCTGGTGGCCGATCTGGCCGCACCGGGAGCGCGCCTGATGGCCGCCCGCGGCGGGAGCGGAGGCCGGGGCAACCGCCGCTTCGCCACGCCGACGCGCCAGACTCCGCGCTTCGCCGAGACCGGCATTCCCGGCGAGGAGGCGACGCTCGAACTGCGTCTGAAGCTGCTCGCCGATGCGGCCCTAGCGGGTCTGCCGAATGCGGGCAAGTCCTCTGTGCTGAGTCGGATCTCGAACGCGAAGCCCAAGGTCGCCGAGTACCCCTTTACGACGGTCGAGCCGGTGCTCGGCACGGTCGAGTCGGACGAGCGGCAGCTCGTCGTGGCCGACGTGCCGGGGCTGATCGAAGGCGCGAGCGAGGGCGTCGGGCTCGGGCACGAGTTTCTCGCGCACCTCGAGCGCGCGCGGTTGCTCGTGCACGTGATCGACGTGGCCGCGGGCGACGCGGCAGAGGCCTTCGAGGCGATCAACCAGGAGCTCGAGGCCTACGGCGCCGGCCTCGCCGAGCGACCACAGGCCGTGGTGCTGAACAAGATCGATCTTCTTCCGGAGCCGCCGTCCTTCGAGACCGACGACCCGCGGGTCGTTCGTGTGTTCGCGCTCTCTGCGGCCACGGGCGAGGGTGTCGAGGGCTTTCGTCGCGCGCTCTTCGACCTCTGCCCGTCGGATGAAGCCCGGGATCACGAGTACGACGAGGAAGGCCTCGCCGACTACCTGGCCTACCGCCCCAAGCCCGACCCGCGACGGCGCTTCCGCATCCTGCGCACGGACCGCGGCTTCCGCGTAGCCGGGCAGGCCGCCTCCGAGGAGGAGCTCGAGCAGGCGCTCCGCGAGGCCGGCGCAAAGGTCGGCGACGAGGTCGAGGTCGAGGGCGAGGTGCTCGAGTTTCAGTAACGGGAATCCTCGGCGGCACCTTCGACCCGCCGCAGAACGGGCACGTCGCACTCGCACGCGCGGCTCTCGAGCAGCTAGCGATCGACCGGCTGGTCGTGCTCGTCGCCTCCGATCCCGGGCACCGGGAGGTCGTCGAGGATGCGGTCACCCGGCTGAAGCTCGCGAAGGCCGCGTTCTCGAGTCTCGGCGAGGTCGTGCTCGACCGGCACCCGTTCACCGTGGACGCGGTGAGCGACGGCCGCTTCGGCGACGCGATCTTCATCGTCGGCTCCGACGAGGGCGGGGCGTTCCCCCGGTGGAAGGATCCGGAGGGGGTGCTCCGCGCGGTGAAGCTGGCCGTCGGCACGCGTTCCGGTTACCCGCCGCCGGATCTCGAGCGCTTCGGCGACCGGGTGACCGCGTTCGAGCTGCGCTCGCCGCCCGTGTCCTCGAGTGAGGTCCGTGACCGGGTCGCCCGCGGCGAGCCGATTGGGGAGCTGGTACCCGAATCCGTGGAGCGGGAGATTTCGAGGCTCGGCCTCTACCGTGGCTACACTACGAACGATCCCGAGAGGACTTGACGAGACCCTGACGCCACTCGAACACGCCCGCCGCATCGCCGGCCTCGCCCAGGAGAAGCTGGCGGAGGAGGTCCTCATTCTCGACATGCGCCCCGTGTGTAGCTACACGGACTTTTTCGTCCTCGCCACGGGCCAGAACACTCGCCAGACCAAAGCGATCTGGGACGAGGTGCATAAGCGCCTGAAGCACGACGAGCGGGCTCTGCCGGCCTCCGTCGCCGGTGAGGGGGAAGGCCGCTGGATCGTCGGCGACTACCTCGACGTTGTCCTGCACGTCTTCACGCCCGAGTCGCGTGAGTACTACCGGCTCGAAGAGCTCTGGGGCGACGTCCCTTCGGTCGAGCTCGCCTCTGCGACGGCCTAGTACAATTCGAGGCGTCCAGGGGCCGTAGCTCAGCTGGGAGAGCGTCTGGCTGGCAGCCAGAAGGTCACGGGTTCGAGCCCCGTCGGCTCCATCGACGTTTGCCTTGCGCCCTGGCGCGGCAGAATCCACCGATGCGCTTTCGCAAGAACGCCCGCCTCGATCCTTCGCAGGTCGAGGACCGGCGCGGCCAGGGCCGGGTCTCGCTGCCGGGTGGCAGCCTTGCCGTAGGCGGCGGCGGTCTCGGCCTCGTCGGGCTCGCGATCTACCTTCTGGTCGCGGTGCTCTCCGGGGGCGGCGACCTCTCCGGGCCGCTCCAGAACCTCGACAACCAGACCGTTGCGAGACAGCCGCCCTCGTCGGAGCTGGGTTCCGAATGCCGCACGGGTGCCGCGGCCAACACACGCGAAGACTGTCGGATCGTCGGCGTCGTCAACAGCGTTCAGGCCTACTGGGCTGGCCAGTTCCAGCGCAACGGCCGGAACTACACGGTCTCCAAGACCGTCTTCTTCTCCGGCTCGACCGACACGGGCTGCGGCGTCGCGAGCTCGGAAGTCGGCCCGTTCTACTGCCCGCTGGACAAGCGCGTCTACATCGACCTCGGGTTCTTCGACGACCTGCGCGACCGTTTCGGCGCGACCGGCGGCCCCTTCGCGCAGGCCTATGTGATCGCCCACGAGTACGGCCACCATGTGCAGGACCTGCTCGGCCGCTTGGAGGGCGGCTCGGGCGGCGCCGGCGCGCAGGGAAGCTCGGTCCGCACCGAGCTCCAGGCCGACTGCTTTGCCGGCATCTGGGCGAATCACGCGACGCAGACCGGCTTTCTGGCCAAGCTGACCGAGGACGACGTCGCCGACGGCCTGAACGCCGCCGCCGCGGTCGGCGACGACCGGATCCAGGCCAGAACGCAAGGCCGGGTGAATCCCGAGACCTGGACTCACGGCGCCGCCAGTCAGCGCCAGCACTGGTTCACGGTCGGCTACCAGAGCGGCAAGCCTGCCGCGTGCAACACGTTCAGCTCGGCGCTCTAGCCGGTACTGGCGGCTCCACGAAGTACGGCAAACGAGGTGGACACTGCCCCTGCCTGTGCGTCAGTCGGCAGGCTCCTCGACCCAGTCCCGCGTCAGGTACAGCCAGAAGGCCAGGCCGGCGTAGTCGCCGTAGCGGCGGAAGCGCCGCTCGATCGTCTTATCGCTCGCCTTGCGGCCGTTCAGGGCGGCGTACGTCGGCCGCGTCCAGGAATCGAGGATCAGCCGCGAGTAGCGGCCGAGCAACATCATCATGTGCGCTGTCGCGTACGGCCCACAGCCCGGAAGGGCGAGCAGAGTGGCCGCGACCTCGTCGTCGGGGCGCGCGGGGTCGTTGAGGGCCTCGAGGTCGAGTGATCCGCCGGCGACGTCCTGGGCGAGGGTGCGGAGGTAGGTGCCGCGGTACCCGGCGCGCGCGACCTCTTTGTAGAAGGCTTCGTCTGCCGCCGCCATCGCGGCCGGAGTGGGGAAGGCGCGGCGGCCGTCCGCGGCTTCGACGCCCAGCTCGGCGACGAGCGCGCTCACCATGCGCACGGTCGCGGACCAGGTGCAGTTCGTCGTGCAGATCGTCTTGACCACGTCCTCGAACACCGTCGGGCTGCGCAGCATGCGGCCGGCACCGTCGGTCGCCCACGAGACGTCGGGATCCTCGCGGGCGACCTCGTAGAAGGCGGAGAGGTCGGCGTCGAGCCGGAGCATGTGCGCCGCGGTCTTCGCGAGCGCTGCGCCGTCGGCGGCCGACACGCGGCCGTCGGCCTCGATGAGCGCGTAGCCGCGTCGACCTGCCTGGATGCGGATCGTGCGGGCGCGCCCGCGTGAGAGGGGCAGCGTCGATTCGAGCGTCTGCTCCTCCTCGTCGAGCACGTGGGGCGGGAGGGCTGCGACTCCGTGTGAGGTGAGCGTGCGCCAGAGATCGACGGGTTCGCCGCCCGCTCCCTTCAGCTCGAGCTTCGTGCTCCACGGATTCCTCATCCGTGCTAGTCGAACGCGCCGTGCACCGCAGCATTCCCTGTCCAAAACGGCCACTAGCGCGGGAGCGGCGCGAATCGATATGACCGATCCGCAGATGTTGCGCTTCCGACAAGGAGACGAAGCCCACGGCGACCTCTTCATTCTTCATGGTTCACGCGCGCGCGAGGAGATCGAGGGTGGCGGTCCCGCAGATTGAAGCCTCACGTTGACGGCGACGTGCCGGGAGGCGGCACAGGCGCGGTCGGTAGCGACTGCGGCAGGAGCGGCGTGACGCGGAGGCAGACCCACTCCCTCCTCTGCTGATCAACAGAGGTGTGTGCGCATTGCCCGTCGTACGGCTTGGCTGACCGGACGGGATAGCCGTTGATGTTGGCATCCCACGACATACAGAGCCACCGTTGGGAGTCCGTGCGAAACGCCATCTCGACGCACGCGGCTTTCCCGCCGTTCTGGTAGAGGCTGCCCGCGCTGATGCCGTACATGACAGCTGGCCCATTTTGGACGAGACCCGCTGCCCCCAAGATCGAACCTAGCCGAGACGAGAGCGCGTAGGTGCCGACGACGAGCGCGATGATGATCACGAGCGCCGAGAAGCTCGGGCGCTCAGCGCCTGAGACTTGGGCGGCCGGACGCCGGTCGAGGCCGAGGAGGAGTTGCCGCTCCTCGTCGTTGAACTTCGCCCAGTCTCGGTCGCGCCAGCCCATCGGAGAGGGATCGGCATGAGGCGCGCACCGCATGAGGCTCGAATTGGCGACGTCGCGAGCGTTCTTCGCCTGTGCGCGCGAAGCACACGAGCGTGGCAGCTCCGACTCGCTCGGCACTAGAAGGTGTCTTAGTTTCACTTTCTACACGTTCCCGTTTCACACGTGTGCGCCGGCCAGGCCTACCGTCGGCAGGAGTCGACGGGAGGTGGACGATGGTGCGGAGAACCCATCGGAAAGGAAAGGCTGCGCTCGGAGCGATGATCGCCGGGTTTGCAGCGACGGTTGCGATCCTGCCGGGCGCGGCTCGGGCGGCGCCGGGGCCGAGCTATCAGGCACCGGACGGCTCCTACTGCTACGACCTGTACGTGGACTGCGGCTATGGAGGCATCGAGTCGGGCGTGTACACGGAATCGTTCGCCGCCTACGCCTATTCACCGGGCGCATGCCGGACGCGCTGGGCGCGCGCGACGCGGCGCAATCTGGCCGGGTTCGTCGTCTTTCGGTACAACGAGCAAGTCCGCTGGTGCTGGCGCAACGGTGTGATCAGCTACTTCTGGCGCGACCGTTGGCCTTCGGACACGAGCTTCAGCTGGGCATTCGACGGCCACATCGGCAGCAACTGCACGTTCGAGCACTGCAGCGGCAGGGGGGTGGGAGGCTACTCGACCGATGCGTGGACGCAGGGGAACTTCCACGCGTGCATCACGTGGTACTGCCCGCACTAGTCCGCGATGCCTCGGAGCCATGCGAAAACCCGCATTCCTCCAATGCCGTCCCTGCCGTAGGGGTTGCTAGATGCGCTAGTGGTGTGGTCCCGGTGTGGTCTTGGGGTCCGCATGGCTCGAAAGGCCAGTAGGCGGGCAGACCGGGTTGGCGTAGCCTCAAACGGGGCCGGGTTTCGGGAAGCGTCCTAGGCGTTCGGCTCGCCGCCCGGCCCATCAGCGCAGTAATCTGGGTGGACAAGCTGAGCGGAGAAGAGGGGCGGTCTGGAATGGCTGAGCAGGCT
>Ga0126307_10000344_pt1 | contig 29907 bp, 37 predicted proteins | sample Plot28_FD_89955 | JGI IMG/M metagenome (GOLD analysis project Ga0126307, IMG submission 89955) | Serpentine soil microbial communities from UC McLaughlin Reserve, CA, USA - Plot28 | ecosystem: Environmental > Terrestrial > Soil > Grasslands | place: USA: UC McLaughlin Reserve, Lake County... | reverse complement strand
GGTGACGACGAGAACCAGCGGGTCGCCGAGGTCGTCCAGGTCTGGCACGGCGGCGAGAGCTGCCCCCGCGGCACCTTCGGCCCGAACGCCGGCCGACGCGTACTCGCCGACGGCCTCTGCGATGCGGCGTTCCGAGACGGTTACCATCCGCGTCGCCACTTCGCCGAGGACCTCGACGGCGAGGGGAATGGCGACCCGAACCGCAAGGCCGTCTGCAAAGGTCGCCGACCGCTCGCTGCGGACGGGCTCCCCGGCATTCCAGGAATCGACCATGACCGGCGCCTGCTTTGCAGCGACGCCGACTCGCTCGACTTCCGGCGCAGTGCGGGAGGTCGCGAGCCCGATCCCGCCGAGGAGCGCGCCGTTTCCGAGCGGGACGAGGATCGCCGCAGGCGGCTCCGGGGCCAGAGCGAGGATCTCGTCTGCGATCGCGGCATACCCCTCGTACTGAGCGGGCTCCGCGCCATCCTCGAAGAACGGAAGGCCCTCCTGTGACGCGTGAGCGCGCGCCTCCTCCTTGGCCTCGTGGAGGTCGGCTCCAGTCTGCCGGATCTCGACTCGGTCATTTCCTATGAGGGCGAGCTTCGCCGAGCTGGCCGTTGTCGGTGCGTACACGATCGCGTCGAGGCCGACGCGCCTCGCGGTCCATGCCGTCGCTGCCCCATGGTTTCCGGTCGAAGCAGTCACGACGGCGCGGGCACCGTCGGCCGCATAGCGCTCGAGCACGGGCAGCGCACCGCGCCACTTGAACGCGCCGAGCGGGTGCACGTCCTCGCGCTTCAGGAACAGCCGCCTGCCTGCGAGCGTGGCCTCCTCGAGCGGAGTCGGCGTCATGCGAAGAGTCGCGCAGCGTTCGTGCGGAGCGCCTCGTCGGCAACCCCGGCCGCCTGGACGGCCGCGACTGCCGCGTGCGCATCCATCACGGGGGCGTCGCTCCCGAAGACGAGGCAGCCCGACCCGCACGCTTCGCCCGTGAGCCGGAGCGCAAGCGGCCCGTAGCTGGCCGTGTCGAAGGAGACCGCCATCTCCGGGACTTCGCCGCCGCGTGCGCGGAGCCGTTCGAGCTGGAACGGGGCACCTCCGGCGAGAAAGGCGAAGACGACCGGGAGCTCCGGGCTCCCGTGCGTCAGCCAGGCCGCGTAGGCGGCCTGCATCTGCGCTGGATAGTCGACGAGCGCCGACCACCAGGCGGGCGCGTCTGCCGGCGGCCGCGGCACCGGACCGGGGTGGACGAAGAGCGTCTGGCCTGCGGTGACGAGCTCGTCTGCCAGCTTGCCGATCCCTGCGACCAGCGCGGGGGCGGGAACGCAGGCGCCCGCGAACCCGTCCCGGCACTCGGCGACCGCGAACGCCTGCAGGCGGCCGTTGGCGGCTGCTACGAGCTCGAGGATGCCCTCGTGGTAGGCGTCGACGAGTTCGGGAATCCCGTCGCACGCGAGCGTCGGCTGGAGCGAGACGACTGCTGTGTCGATGCCGACGTCGTCGAGGAGCCCCACCCGTGCCTCCAGCGTATGCGCCTCCAGCCCGGCCTCGAACGTCCCCTCGCCGAGGATGAGCTCGTCGGCATCTATCTGCGGGGCCCGGCTCCGCCTGCGCAGCGCTGCGACGAGCTGCTCGGGCCACAGGTGTTGGTGGACGTCAAAGGAGGTCATCGGCAAGCTCGAACCCCAGTCCGGGGCGGTCGGAAACTGTGACGAAACCGTCCGAGTCGACGCGGACGGGCTCCGCAAGCATGAAGTCCCGCCTCTCGGGCGTCCAACCGGGTGGGTCGTACGGGAACTCGAGAAACGGACCGCCGCCGACCCCGGCGGTGAGGTGGAGGTTGGCGAGGAGGCCGATGCCGTTCGTCCACGTGTGCGGTGTGAAGAAGTGACCGCGCGCCGTAACGCGCTCGGCAAGCTCACGCTCGTGCAGGAGACCGAGAGAGAGCACGGCGTCGGGCTGGTAGACGTCGAGTGCGTCGGCCGCTTCGAAGGCCTCGAGGTCCCTGGGCGTTCGCGCCATCTCCGCGCCGGCGATGCGAAGTTTGGTGTCCTGCCGCAGGGAGGCGTAGCCGCTCACGTCCTCGCGCGGGAGCGGCTCCTCGAGCCAGAACACGTCCAGCTCGCGGAGTCGCGCAGCCGCCGAGGCGACTGTCGCGAAGTCGAGTGCGGGCCCGATGTCGCCCGGCATCCTCCAGCCCTGGTTCAGATCGACCATGATCTCCATGGAATCGCCCACGGCCACGCGAACCGCCTCCACCGCGGCCAGCCCCTCGTCGAGCCTTGTCCGATCGATCCGAAGCTTCAGCGCCTTGAAGCCCTCCTCCCGGAGGCGTAAGGCGGACTCGGCGCGCTCGGCCGGTGAGCGTTGCTCTCCGGTCGAGGCGTAGGCCGCGATGCGGTCGAGCTGTCCACCCAAGAGCTCGGCGACGGTCTTGTCCGCGGCCTTCCCGGCGAGATCCCAGAGCGCCGCCTCCAGCGGCCAGTAGCGGCCCGCGTGGAACGTGATGGTCTCGAGGACGGCCACATGGCGCTCGATCGCGAGCGGATCCTGGCCGACGAAGAGGTGCTCGTAGCGCTCGAAGCCGTCCATCGTGTCGCCCGACCCGATGCCGGTGAGGCCCTCGTCCGTCTCCACGAGAACGAGCGTGGCCTCGAATGACCGTCGCGGCTCCGGGTCCCAGGCCGCGTGGAAGGGAGGGTCGAGCTCGATCGAGCGGCGCTCGAGGCGAACGCGCTCGATCTTCACGCGCGGCGGAAGAAGGGGTTCTCCGGCTCGCCGCGGATCGCGAGGAGCTCCTCGAGCCGGGGCCGGCCCTCTGCTGCGGACGCGAGCGCCGTCTGAGTCGCCTCGAGGTTGTTGGCGAAGACCCTTTCCTCGTCGTTCGCCGCCCAGTCGACCCAGACCGCCGCGATCAGCACCAGGTCGTCGACCTCACCCTGCGCGATCGTCTCGTCCGCCACCGCATCCAAGACACCCTGGGCCACGGCGGCCTGGGCGGCTCCCCAGTGGAGGAATCCGTGCGTCTCCTCGCGGATCTCGGCCTTGTTCACGAATAGCGTGGGCGGCTTCACCGGCATGTTCGGGCGCGCGACCACGACGAACGATGCGTGGCCGGCACGCGGGGTGGCGAGCGCGGTCGCCCAGGCCGTCCCGACTGGACCCTCCCGCGATCCCAGCACCGTGTTGATGTGGGCTGCGTTCGGGCCGCTGCCGGCGAAGCCCTCGCCGATGAGGGTCCGGCTCAGGGGCGAATCACCGCCCGCGCGACCTCTCCGGCGTTCATCGCGGCGAAGGCGTCGTTGATCTCCTCCAGCGGGTAGGCGCGGCTGACGAGCCGATCGAGCGGGAGGAGCCCGTCCATGTAGAGGTCGAGCACCTTCGGCAGATCGACCTGGGGGCTGCACGAGCCGTAGAAGCTGCCGGTGACGACCTTCTCCTCGCGCGCGAGATCGGAGGCGGGCAGCTCCGCGCTGAGGCCCTCCGGCGGGAGGCCGACCGCGACCACGGTGCCTCCGCGCCGTACGGCGGCATAGGCCTGCGCGAGGACACCGGGCGCCCCAGCCGAGTCGATCGCTGCGTCCGCGCCGCGGCCGTCGGTCAGTTCGCGAAGGGCGGCCGGCACGTCGTCCGAGCCGGGGTCGAGCGCTTGTGTCGCGCCCAGCTCGAGGGCGGTCTCGCGTCTGAAGGGGAACGGATCGACGGCGGCAATCACCGCAGCGCCCGCAAGCCGTGCGCCCATGATCGCCGAGAGCCCGACTCCTCCCGCCCCGAAGATCGCGATCGAGCTTCCGGCCTTCACGCCTGCGCGGGTGACGGCGGCGCCGTAGCCCGTCATCACGGCGCAGCCGACGAGCGCGGCGATCTCGAGCGGCGCGTCGTCACGGATGCCAACGCAGCATCCCTCCGGGACGATGCAGCGCTCCGCGAATGCCGAAAGGTAAGAGTAGTGGTAGAGCGGGCCGCCGTTCTGGGAGAGCCGCAGGGCTCCGCCTGGCAATGTGCCGCGGAACATGTCCTCCATGGCCACGTCACAAAGGACCTGGCGGCCGCGCGAGCAGTAGTAGCAGCGTCCGCAGGCGGGCAGCCAGGACAGAATGACGTGGTTTCGCTCGGAGACGGAGTCGACGCCGTCGCCGACCGACTCGACGACGCCGGCCCCTTCGTGGCCGAGCACAGCGGGGAGGGGGTTCGCGGTCCCCCCCGTGACGACGTTCCAGTCGCTGTGGCAGACGCCGCTCGCGGCGAGCCGCACCTCGACCTCGCCGGGGCCGGGCGGCGCCAGCTCAACGTCCTCGACGCTGAAGGCCTCCCCGATTTCTCTGAGCACCGCCGCGCGCACGCGCCGATTCTACGGCTACGCTCGCGCCATGAAGACGCAAGCGGCCGTTCTCTGGGAGCCCGGAAGTCCCGTCGAGGTCCTCGATGTCGACCTCGCGCCGCCGAAGGAGGGCGAGGTGCTGGTCCGGATTGCGGCCTGCGGCGTCTGCCACAGCGACCTGCACGTCGTGGACGGCCACCTGCCCGAGCCGCTTCCGCTCGTCCTTGGACACGAGGCGGCGGGGGTCGTCGAAGAGACTGGACCGGGCGTGCAGTCCCTCGAGCCGGGCGACCACGTCGTGCTCGCGCTCGTCCCCTCGTGCGGCGAGTGCGCGGAGTGCCGCCGGGGCCGCCGCAACTTCTGCTCGCTCGGCGCCCGTATGGCGGCCGAGGGGACGCTCGCCGATGGCACAAGCCGCCTGAGCCTGAACGGGACGACGCTGCACCACTTCAACTCCATCTCCTCCTTTGCCGGCCATGCGGTTGTGCCCGAGTCCGCCGCGGTCAAGATCCGGGACGACGTCCGACTCGACTCGGCGGCGCTCGTCGGCTGCTCCGTGCTCACCGGCCACGGCGCGGTGGCCAACACGGCCGGGGTAGAGGAAGGCGCCACGGTCGCCGTGTGGGGCTGCGGCGGGGTGGGCGCAAACGTCGTCCAGGGAGCGCGCCTCGCCGGAGCGAGCCGTATCGTCGCCGTCGACACCCGGTCGGAGAAGCTCGAGCTCGCCAGGGAGCTGGGTGCGACCGATGTCGTGCAGGCGGGGGAAGGCATGGACGCGGTCGCGGAGGTCAGAGATCTCACTGGCGGCGGCCCTGACTACGCGTTCGAGGCGATCGGGTCGGAGCAGGCGATCCAGGAGGCCTGGAAGGCGACGCGCGCGGGCGGCACCGTCGTGGTGGTCGGGATCATGCCGCGGGGAAGCAGCCTCACGATCGACCCATGGCAGTTCATGTCCGAGAAGACGCTCAAGGGAACTTTCCTCGGCTCGGCGCGTATCCAGGAGGACGTGCCACGCCTCGTCGACCTCTACCACTCCGGCGAGCTCGACCTCGACCGGCTCGTCAGCCGCAAGCTGCCGCTCGCCGACCTTCCGGATGCGTTCGACCGGCTGAGGGCCGGCGACGTCGTCCGTCAGGTCGTCGTCTTCGCCTGAGCGGCCCGCGACGCCTCGGCCTGAAGCCGGCGAAGGTCTTCAACGGGGATGTGGCAGCGCATGAGGTGCCCGGGCTCGACCTCGGCGAGCGGCGGCTCCTCCTGGACGCAGATCTCGCCGAGGAATCGTGGGCAGCGCGTGTGGAAGACGCAGCCGGAGGGTGGATTGGCCGCACTCGGGATCTCGCCCTCGAGACGAATCCGCGTCCGCTCCTCGCCCTCGAGGGTGGGCACGGCCGACAGGAGTGCCTCCGTGTAGGGATGGTGCGGACCGCCGAAGACGGTCGCCGCGTCGCCGACCTCCTGCAGGCGGCCGAGGTACATGACCGCGATCCGGTCGGAGATGTAGCGGACGACGCCGAGATCGTGTGAGATGAAGACGTAGCTCACGCCCTTCTGCGTCTGCAGTTCGACGAGGAGGTTGAGGATTGCGGCCTGTACCGACACGTCTAGCGCCGACGTCGGCTCGTCGCAGAGGACGATCCGCGGGTCGCCGGCGAAGGCGCGCGCGATCGCGACGCGCTGCTTGAGGCCGCCGGACAGCTGCGCAGGCTTGGCTCCAAGGAGCGCCTGGTCGAAGCGCACCGACTCGGCGAGCTCGGTGGCCCGGGCTTCTTTGCTCCGCCCTTTCAGCCCGAGGAGTTTGTAGAGCGCGCGTCCCACGATTCGGCGCACCGAGTGGCGGCGGTTGAGCGCCCCATCCGGGTTCTGGAAGACGATCTGGAGCGAGCGCACCTGCTCTTTGCTGCGCTTCTCGACCTTGCCCGCAAGCTCTTCCCCGTCCATGAAGAGAGTCGCGCCTTCATCCGGGGAGGTGAGGCCGAGAAGGAGACGCGCGAGCGTGGTCTTCCCGCTCCCCGATTCGCCGACGAGCCCGAGGACCTCGCCGGGGCGAACGACCACCGAGACGTCGACGAGGGCCTGCAACTCCTGGCCCTCCTGCTTGAAGGTCTTCGAACCGTTCACGACCTCGAGCAGCGGCTTCCCCTTCGGGACGTGCGTCGCGGGCAGACGCGCGGGCGCGACCCTTGGGAGGTCCTGTGCGCGGTCGTGGAAGTGGCACCGGCTCGCGTGTCCGTTTCCGAGGGGGATGAGGTCGGGCTCCTGCTCCCGGCAGATCTCCTTCGCCAGACCGCAACGGGGCTCGAAGACGCAGCCGGGAAGCGTCGCGCCGAGGCGGGGAAGGAAGCCCGGAATGGTGTCCAGCGCGGCCTCGTCCTTGCGCACGCCGCCGCGCGGGATCGAACGGAGGAGCCCGACGGTGTACGGGTGGCGTGGGTCGTGAAAGACCTCCTGGGCGGGGCCTTGCTCGACCAGGCGGCCCGCGTAGAGGACGCCGACTCGCTCGCACATCTTCGCGATCACGGCCAGGTTGTGGCTGATGAAGAGGACGCTCGTTCCGAACTCCTGACGGAGCGCGGCGATGAGGTCGAGCACTTCGGCCTCCACGGTCGCGTCGAGCCCGGTCGTTGGCTCGTCGAGGATGAGGAGCGTCGGGTTCTTCGCCAGGGCCATTGCGATGACCACGCGCTGCTGCATGCCTCCTGAGAGCTGGTGCGGATAGCGGCGCATGACTCTCGTCGGGTCCGAGATCTGCACCTTGTGCAGCATCGCCTCGCTCTGGTGCAGCGCTTCATCCTTCTCGACGCCGAGGAGCTGGAAGACCTCGGTGAGCTGCGGCCCGACACGGATGGAGGGGTTCAGCGCCGAGGCTGGGTTCTGGTAGACCATCGAGAGCGTCGTGGCGTGCAGCCGGCGCACGTGGGCGCCGCTCATTCCGAGCATGTCCTCGCCGTTCAGGCGGATCGATCCGTTGAGGGTCTTCGCGTTACGCGGGAGGTACCGCATGATCGCGAACGCCGCCGTCGTCTTCCCGCAGCCGGATTCCCCGACGAGCCCGTACGACTCTCCCTGCCCGATCTCGAAGGAAACGCCGCGCAACACGCGCCGGTCGACACCGCGCACGCGGTAAGCGATCTCGAGGTCCTGAAGCTGGATCGCCGCGTCGTTCATCGCTCGTAGAGCTGCGCGATCGCATCAGCGATCAGGTTGATGCCGATGATGAGCGTCGCTATGGCGAGCGACGGGAAAAGCACGGGCCACCAGTAGCCGGCGCTGATGCTCTGGTAATGGGCCGAGATGTCCTGCCCCCAGTCGGGGACGGACGGGTCGGCGGCGAAGCCGAGGAACGCAAGCGTGGCGACGGTGAAGATGGCGTAGCCGAGCCGGACGGTGAACTCGACGATGATCGGCCCGGTCACGTTCGGGAGGATCTCGGCGAACATGACGTACGGGCCCCGCTCGTTGCGTAGACGTGCCGCCTGGACGTATTCGAGCTGCGCCTCGCCGAGCACCGCAGCGCGTACCGTCTTCGCGATGATCGGTGTGAAGACGAAGCCGATCACGAGAATCAGGGGGATCTTCGACGACGACTGGCCGACGGATGTCAGTGCGGTGATCGCCACGAGCGCCGTGATGATGAGGGGAACCGCAAGAATGGCATCGACGAGGCGCATCACCGCTTCGTCCACAAAGCCCCGGTAATAGCCGGTCACGAGCCCGATCGTCGTGCCGAGGACCGTTCCGATGATTGTCGCGAGCGGGGCGACGACGAGGACTGCGCGGGCGCCGACGATCACACGCGAGAGAACGTCCTGGCCGAGCTTGTCCGTTCCGAACAAATGCTCCCCGGAGGGCGGCTCGAACTTGCTGAGGATGTCGGGTGCTACGGGATCGTGGGGCGCAATCAGGTAGCCGAAGATCGCGCAGATGACCCAGATGCCCGCGAGGATGCAGCCCAGCAGGAACGTCGGCGAGCGGACGAGGAGATGCAAGCGCTCGTGGCGCTCCACCTTGGTCTCGTCCGGGCGAATCGGGATTGCAATCGGGGCGGCCTGTTCGTCGATCGTCGTCATTCGGCAGTGGCGTAGCGGATGCGCGGATTGAGGAGGGAGTAGGCGATGTCGGCGAGCAAGGTGGCGACGAGGAAGACGATGCCCACCAGGAGGACGCTGCTGGCGAGGAGCGGGAAGTCCTTGTCGTTCGCGGCCGTGAAGATGAGCCTGCCCATGCCCGGATAGTTGAAGAGCGTTTCGATGACAACGAGGCCGCCGATCAGGTAGCCGGTCTGGGTCGCGACGACGGCGATCGTCGGCAGTAGCGAGTTCCGAAGGACATGGCGCCGGATGACCACGCGCCGCGGGAGGCCCTTGAGTGCGGCGGTGCGAGTGTAGTCGGCGTCGAGAGCCTCGATCGTGCCCGCCCGGGTAATGCGTGCGATGTAGCCGAATAGAACGATCACCAGTGTGAGAGCGGGGAGGAAGAGGTACTTGAGCTCCGTGAGGAAGCTCGCGCCGTCGGGCGCATTCGCGCTCACGGGGAAGAGGTCGAGCCAGAGGCCGAAGACGAGGATCAGCATGATTCCCGTCACGAACTCCGGAACGACGGTGAGTGAGAGCCCGCCGATGGTGATCAGCCGGTCGGTGAGCTTGTCGCGCTTGAGCGCTGCGAGGATCCCCCCGAGGATCGCGAGCGGCACGACCATCACGAAGGCGAACGCGGCGAGCTTCACAGAGTGGGTGAGCGCGGGCCCGATCAGCTCGTTGACGGGGAGGTTGTAGGACAGCGACGTCCCGAGATCTCCGTGCAAGAGGCCGGAGATCCAGTTCCAGTATTGGACGAGGATCGGCTTGTCCGTGCCGAGCTGGTGATTCAGTTGGTCGACCGCCGACTGGTCGGCGAGGTTACCGAGCTTACGGCGGGCGACGTTGCCGGGCAGCAGGTTCGCCCCCACGAAGACGAACACGCTGAGAAGGAACAGCGTGATGGCCGCGAGCCCGAGCCTGGTGAGGAGGAAACGCGCCATCGGACCACTACAGACTAAGGATTAGGCGGCCGGAGCCAAAGCCCCGGCCGCCGTGATCGTCGTGGCTCAGGTGGTGAAGCCGGCCTTCGAGAGGTCGAACTGTCCAGTCGCAGCCGACACCGTGTTGAGCAGGTTCTTCTTCGACGCACTCAAGAAGTAGTAGAAGTACGGGAAGACGATCGGCGTCTCGTCGAGGAGCAGCTCTTCGATCTGCTTCGCGACGCCCTTCTGTGAGTCGATGTCGAGCGCAGCGACGTACTGCTTCACGAGGCTGTCGTACTGGTCGTTCTTGAAGTGTGCCGAGTTCCAGACGCCCACTTTGGGGTCGCCGGAGAGCGGAGCGGTGAGATAGACGTTCGGAACCGGCCGGTGACCGTAGTCGGTGATGCCCATGACGGAGTCGAGCCAGGTCGACTTGCCGAAGACGCCGTCGCCGTAGTACGTGCCGGCATCCGTGATCTTCAGGTTGATCGTGACTCCGATCTGCGACGCGTACTGCTTCACGAGCTGCGCGAGGTCGGGGATCTCGAAGCCGTTCCACGTGCTCAGGTCGACCGAGAAGCTGGTCATGCCGGCGTCCGAGAGAAGCTGCTTCGCCTGCTCGAGGTCCTGCTCCCGCTGGGCCACGCTCGTGTCGGTGGAGGGATAGAGCGGCGCGAACGGACTGTCGTTGCCGACGTCCGCCTGGCCCTCCCAAAGACCGTCCACGAGCGCCTGGCGGTCGATCGAGAGCGCGATCGCCTGGCGGACACGCTTGTCCGTGAAGGGCTCCTTGTCTGTGCGCATGTGGAGCTGGCGGTGCGTCGCCGCCTTAACGGCGATGACGTTCACGTTCGGGTCGTCCAGAAGCGCCTTGCCACCCGAGACGGAGAAGTGCTCGACGAAGTCGACCTCGCCGCCCTGGAGGGCAACGATCATCGGGCCCTCTTCGTCGTAGAACTTGAGCTCCATCGAGTCCGGATTGGCCTTCGTGCCCCAGTAGGCGTCGTTGCGCACGAACTTCGCGCCGACCTTTGGTGAGAAGCTCTCCATCTTGAACGGGCCGGTGCCCTCGAAGGTCTTGCCCCAGTCGGCGGGGTCGAGATCCGCCGGGATGATGATCGCGTTGTAGTTGGCGGAGCTGACGAGGGTGGGGAAGTTGCCGTTCGCTGCGTCGAGGTTGAAGACGACCGTCGAGTCGTCCGGGGCTTCGATCCCGCCGGGCGAAAGCACGCCGCCGAGCGCGGACTGCGCATTGGCGGAGCCGCCGTCCGGGTTGATCAGCTTGTCGAAGGTGGTCTTGACGTCGTCGGCGACGAGCGTCGCGCCGCTGTGAAACTTGACGCCCTGGCGGATCTTGAATGTCCAGACGGTGCCGTCCTCGTTCGGCTCCCAGGTCTCTGCAATGCGGGGTTCGAGCTCGAGCTCGGCGTTCGAGAAGGAGAGGAACTCGCCCGTCGAGCCGAGAAGACCTGCGCCGCCCTCGTCCTGCACGAGAAGCGGGTTCGGCTCTGTTGTCGGCTGAATGAGCGCGACGCGGACGGCGCCGCCGGCCTGAATCTCGCCGGTGGCCGTCGGCGTCGTCCCCGCGCCCGTCGTCTCGCCGCCGTCTCCGCCTCCGCACGCTGCTGCGAGAAACGAGACAAGCGGTATGGACATGCCGACGACGGTGCCGCGGCGCACGAACTCCCGCCGCGTGATCTTGCCCGCGGAGTACTCGTCGATGATGTGGTTTTCGAGCTCGCTGCGTTCGTTACGGATGGCGTCTACGCGACGCTGGGTGTCATCCATTACGGCCTCTCTCCTTCCGCCAGGGTGCGGCCTTCGGTTTCGCCCGGAACGCCCGCTTATAGCTCATCCCAGGGCCTTTAGCAACGGGGTCTTCCCTCTCAGGAAGTCAGACGGGAGGCTTCCGGCGAAGTTGGCGAGAAGGCGCGCAGGCGCTCCAGGAGAAGGCTCCGGAAACCGTCGGCGTCGATGTCCACGGCCACGTGCGCGTTGGGCTCGGGGCCCGACGTGCGGCGACGCATGTCGACCACCGTTCGGCCGCGGCAGATCCCTTCGGAGGTGTCCACTTCGACGTGCCGCCTCTCCATGGCGAGGAGATCGGGGCGGAAGGCGTGTGCGAGTGCCACAGCGTCGTGGATCGGCGCGCCGCCGTGGTCGTAGGCCTCGTTGTAGAAGCCGAGATAGAAGTCGACCATGTCAGCAGCGGCCTCGGCGACCGGCCCGCCGCCACGGAGGCTCGCGGCGTCGGCGTTCGAGAGGACGGCCTTGTTCGTCACGTCGAGGCCGACCATCGTCACGTCGAGCCCGCTCTCGAAGACGTGGGCCGCAGCCTCTGGGTCGATCCAGATGTTGAACTCGGCCGACGGCGTCTGATTGCCCTCCTGGATTGCGCCTCCCATGAGCACGATGCGCTCGATCTTCGACGCCGCCTCGGGGTGCGCCTCGAGAAGGAGCGCCACGTTCGTGAGCGGGCCGAGCGCGACCAGAGTGACGGGCCGTTCGGAGGCTTCGAGCCTCGCCGCGAGGAAGTCCTTTGCGTCCTCGGAAACGGGCTCGGCGCTCGGAGGCGGGAGGTCGACGCCGTCGAGCCCGGTCTCTCCGTGGGCATCGGCCGCCACGACAAGCGCACCTGCGAGGGGCCCGTCCGCACCTGCGGCGACAGGGATGTCCGTCCGGCCCGCGAGCTCGAGGACGCGGAGCGCGTTGGCCGTCGTCTTGTCGAGCGTCTGGTTTCCGGCTACCGCGGTCACGCCGACGACGTCGAGCTCGGGGCTCCCTAGCGCCAGGAGGAGCGCAAGCGCGTCGTCCTGTCCCGGGTCGCAGTCGATGAGGACCAGGATCACGCGCGCTGCGTTACAGCTGGTCGGCGAAGTCGAGATTGGTCGGCTTCAAGAGCGGATCGGTCCCGTAGTACGCGTGCTTGGACATATCTGGCGAGTAGCGGCTGGCCGGCGGGGTGCGCCCGAGCGCCTCGGCGAGCGAGCGCGTCAGGTAGGACGCGTTGCCGCAACAGAGGCCGAGGTACTGAATACCGAGCTCGTCCGCTGCCAGCGCGAACTCGGCGACCTCGAAGCGTGTCGACTCGAAGGGCTCGAGCGCGGTGGGGAAGAGCATGCCGTCGTGGCGGGGGTGGCGAAGGCTCTGGAGGGTCGGCATCTCGGCGGTCGTGTGGTACGGGACCGGCAGCGCGGCCACATAGCCGGAGACCCGCTTGCGAATGCTCGGGAGAAGCTCCATCGTCGTCTGGAGGCCGCGGATGCAGTTCAGGCCCACGACGTCGGCGCCCGCCTGTTCGAGCATCGCGCAGGCGTCTGCAGCAGTCATGCCGTCGCGGGTCATCGGATCCTGGTGGATGCACATGGTCACGACCGCGGGCAGGCCGGCCGCCTTGATCGTCTCGAGCGCCATCCGTGCTTCTTGGGCGTAGGAGTAGGTCTCGGCGATGACGAAGTCGACGCCCGCCTCGGCGGCCCACGCGACCTGCTCGTCGAACATCGCCTGGACGGCCTTCCTGGACTCCGGGTCTTCGGGGTCGAAGACGTTCGTGTTGCAGATGTCGCCCGCGAAGAGGGTGCCGGTCTCGTCGGCGACCTCCTTCGCCAGCGCGAGCGCGTTTCGGTTCAGCTCCTCGAGGAGGCCTTCCTTGCCGACGACGCGCATCTTCTCGCGGTGCGCGTAGTAGGTGAACGCCTCGACGACGTCGGAGCCTGCGTCGACGAACTCGCGATGGAGCTCGGAGACCTTCTCCGGGTGGTCGAGCACGGCCTCGGGGACGAACGCGCCCGCTTGGATGTACCCGCGCCGCTCGAGCTCGAAGAGATAGCCCTCGGCGCAGATGACGTGCCCCTGCTGGAGCCGCTCGAGAAGTCCAGCTCCGGCCATGCCCCGAGTTTAGTCAGGCAGCGAAAGCGCCCGCCACGATGAGGTCCCGCAGCGGCTCCAGGTCCGCCGGGAGCGGGTCGCCCTCGCCCATGAACGGGACGCGCTCGCGGACGAGGTCGTAGGCGCGCTTCGTGCCGGCTCCCATCGCGGACGGTCTCCGTAGGTCGATCGCCTGAGCGGCGATGGTCAGCCCGATCGCGGCGAGGCGCTCTCCGAGATCGACCATCTCCGCAAGGCGCCGGGCCCCCAGCGGCGCCATCGTCATTCGGTCCTCGATTCCCTCGGCGTGAGTCGAGGTGACGACCTCGTAGGAGACGGGCTGTGCGAGGAGGCGCGCCTCCGCGGTGAGCGCCTGCGCGGCGACGCCGAGCTCGCCGAGGGAGTTCTCCACAAGACCCTGCCGCGGGGCGAGGGAGTCCGGGAGGCCTGTGAGCGGCCCCTGGAGAAGCTTGAGCATCCGCTCGCACGCGCTCGTGAGCGTGGGGGCGAGCGCGACCCGGAGGAAGTCCAGCGCGGCGGCGAGAGGGAGGACGTCGAAGTTCGCGACCGAGACGATGCGGTCCTCGTCCGGGATGATCAGCGGATTTTCCTGCGAGGCATTGAGCTCGATCTCCAGCTGTCTCTTCGTAAACTCGAGGGCGTCGCGGGTGGCTCCGTGGATCTGGGGCAGGCAGCGGAACGTCAGCGGGTCCTGCAGGTTCCGCGCGGTGCCCTGCTCCCACAGGTAGCTCCCTTCGAGGAGGGCGCGCAGTCGCTCGAGCGCTGTGGAGAGCCCGGGATAGGGCCGCACCTCAACGATGGCGGGGTGGAGCATGGTCAGGTTCGCGGCGAAGGCCTCCAGATCGAGCGCGCCCGTGACGTCGAGCGTGTCGACCAGGCGCTCGGCGTCGGCCACCGCAAGCGACGCCAGCCCGGTCGAGAATGCGTTGGAGTTGATCAGCGCGATGCCCTCCTTGGCCAGGAGCTCGACCTCCTCGAAGAGCCCCGCTGCGAGGTCTGCCATCGGAGCGAGGTCTCCCTGGCCGATCGACCCGAGCATGCGGACGCGTGGCCTCTCGTCCTCGTTCAGCGCGTGCAGGATCCGCTCCGCGATCTCGGGCCGCACGCCTGACGTCCCCTTCGCGAGCATGTTCGCGTGCCTGAGCATCGCCGCGCGGACGACCTCCGGCGGTGCGTCCGGACCCGTGCCGATGCGGTGATTCTCGATCAGCCGCCGGTTGAAGGCTGGGATCTCGTCGAGAGGGACGCGGAGCTTCTTGCGGGCGCCGACCCCCGTGGTGACGCCGTAGACCTCGTCTCCGCGCTCGACGACCCGCTCCACGAGCGCCCGCGTCTCGCGCATGCGCTCGACCGCGTCGGGTGCGAGCTCGACGGGCTCGCCCTCGCGGGCGACCCGCACCACGTCGGCCAGTGTCAGACCGCTTCCCTGGAGGACGACCGTCACGCCGACCAGACCAGCTCGGCGGCCTGCACGAGGGTGGCGAGCTTGGCCCGCTCGTCCTCCTCCGAGAGCGCATTGCCGAGGATTGACGTGGCGAAGCCGCATTGCGGCGAGATTGCCAGCCGCTCGAGGGGCATGAAGGCGGCGGCTTCGCGTACGCGCGCAACGAGCCCGTCCACGGTCTCCCGCCGGCCGCTCTTCGTCGTCACCAGGCCGAGGACGACGACCTTGTCCTCCGGCACCTCGGCGAGCGGCTCGAAGGAGCCCGAGCGCTCGTCGTCGTATTCGAGCAGGATCCGCTCCGCCTTCACCCGCGGGAAGAGCCGCGCCGCGATCCAGTCGTAGCCGCCGGAGACGAGCCAGCGGCTCGCCTGGTTCCCGCGGCAGAGGTGCATCCCGAAAATCACGCCCGGATGGTCGCCGATGACGAGGTTGTCGAGCTCGAGCCCGAGGTCGAGCCAGCGGCCGGCCGGCCACCCGCGGCTCTCGTAGAAGTCGCGATAGCCCGGATCGAGGAGGAGCGGGTAGTGCGGCGCGTCGAGCTGGATGTAGCGCGCGCCGAGCCGCACGAGCTCGTCGACCTCCTCGCGCAGGATCTCCGCCACGTCACCGAGGTAGTCCTCCAGGGTCGCGTAGGCCTCCGGCGGGCGATCCGGGTTCCAGAAGTTCGCGAATAGGGACGGGCTGGGCAGCGTTACCTTCAGCACACGGTCGATCCGATCCCGTGCATACGTGAACTCCGCCGCCGAGAGAAAGCGCCTCCGTTGAAGCTTCCCCGTCACGGCCAGGGGCGGACGCTCGACGGTCATCTCGCCGAGCTCGTCGCTTCGCCACTCGCCCCAGAGAAAGGCGTCGAGGTCCCAGTCTCCGAAGCCGTCGACGGCGGCGGGGAGCTGGCTCTGAAACGAGAGGCGGCGCATCTCTCCGTCCGTGACGACGTCGAGCCCGGCCTCCGCCTGCAGGGCGAGCGCCTCGTCTACGGCCGCGTCCTCCACCTCCGCGAAGCGTTCCTCAGCGATCCTGCCCGCGGCGAGCTGCTCCCGGGCCTCGAGCAGGAAGGCCGGACGCAGCAGGCTGCCGACGACGTCGGTGCGGGCCGTGAGCACGCGCCTACTTTAGAGCCATGCCGGTACGATTCCCGCTTCGCGCCGAGGCGCGGGTCGCGCGCATGAGAGACATCCTCGTCCTCTGCCCGCAGGAGCGGGATCTTGTCGCCATCCGCGCTGCGGGGCTGGAGGACCGATACCGCGTTCGGTACGAGGGCTCCGACCTCGACCAGCTCGACACATTCGACCCGGGGCCGTTCCTCGAGCACGCCGAGGCGCTTCCCGCCGACGCGGTCATCGGCACGAAAGACCTGTCTGCACTCCTCTCCGCGATCCTCGCCGAGCGCCGTGGGCTGCCGAGTCCGACGCCGCAGTCTCTTCTCGCGCTCCAGCACAAGCCGACCTCGCGCGACGTGCAGAGACTCGTCGCCCCCGACTCGACGCCGAAGTTCTGTCTCCTCAACGGCGACGTCCCGTGCGACCCGCCCTTCTTCGCCAAGCCCGTCGTGGGCCGGCTCTCGCAGAACGCCTACCGGATCGACGACCTCTCCGAGCTGTCGAAGCTCCACGAGGCCGACCGCTACACGAACCGTTACGCCGAGATCGCGGCGCTCGCGGGGGGCGACCCGCCCTCGGCGCACGGATTCATCGGCGAAGAGCTTCTCTCCGGAGCCGAGGTCACGCTCGAGGGCTACGTCCACGGGGACTCGGTCGTGACCATCGGAGTCACCGATTCCGTCAAGTACGAGGGGACGTTCAGCTTCGAGCGCTTCGAGTATCCCTCGCGGCTCTCGGAGAAGAGGCAGGCCGAGCTCTCCGACATCGCCGGCCGTATCCTTCCGGCGCTCGGCTTCGAGGGCGGCTTCTTCAACGTCGAGTTCTTCGTCCCGGAGGACGGTCCCGTCCAGATCATCGAGGTGAACGGGCGGATCGCATCGCAGTTCGCGCCGCTCGTCCAGGTACTCCACGGCCGCTCGACCTACGATGCGCTCTTCGAGCTCGCCTGCGGCGACGATCCAAAGTGGGAGACGGGCCTTCCGGACGGCGTCGCGGTCAGCTATGTCATGCGCGTCTTCGAGGACGCGTACGTCGATGCCGTGCCCGATCCCGCGGTCAACCTCGAGGTGCTCGCCCGTCCGGGCCTGCCGCTCTCGGCCCAGGGCACGAACGACGCCCAGAGCTACCGGCTCGCAATCCTTTACGAGTCGGGTGCGACGAGGGAGGAGGCTGTTGCCAAGGCGCGCGAGAGCGCGGCGGCCCTCAATTTCCGGCTGGCGCCGGTGCCTGTTCGCTGACCTCGGCGGGCGCGTCCTCGCGGTTCACAATCCCGATTGCGGCCACCACCGCTCCCGCGAAGGCGAGCCCGGCGGCGGCAAGCATCCCGACCCGGAACCCGTCGATGGACGCATCGCGGAGCGTCTGATCGGCCTGATTCTTCGCCAGCGGGTCGCCGACGCTCACCTGTGAGTGGTAGACGAGGGAAATGAGGAGGCCGATAGTCGCGACCGCAATCAGGTTCCCCAGGCGCGAGACCGTCGAGTTCACTCCAGATGCGATCCCCGCGAATTCCGACGGTGCCGACTTGAGGGCCGTGGATGTGATCGGAGCGACGAGCATGGCCAAGCCGAGCGAGAAGACGACGATCGACGCGAAGCCCCATGTCCAGAAGTCGCTCTTCTCCGTCACCGGCAGGATCAACAGGATGCCGATGCCGACGAGGAACGGGCCTGCGGTGAGGTAGAGGCGCGGCCCGTGCTCGTCCGCGAGCTTCCCGAAGCGCGCGGCGAGGGCGATCATGATCACGCTGCCGGGGATGCCGAGAAGCGCCGCCTCGAAAGGCGAGAAACCGATGAACTGCAGGTAGAGCTGCACGAAGATCAGCTGCGCGTAGAGCGCGCCGTAGACGAGGAATGTCTCCAGGTTGGCCATCGCGAAGTTGCGCCGCTTGAAGAGATCGAAGGGCAGCATCGCGTTTTTCGAGCGGGCCTCGACGAGGCAGAACGCGACGAATGCGGGCACGGAGATCGCAAACGCCCACCAGACCTGGCCGAAGCCCTTGTCCGGCGCTTCGACGAGGCCGTACGTCAGCGTCCCGAAGGCGAGTGCCGCGAGTGTGGCGCCGGGTATGTCGAGCCGGCCCACCCGCAGCATCTTCTGCTCGTTGCACTCGCCCACTTTTGCGAGGACGACCGTGAGCACGGCGAGCGGGAGGTTGATGAAGAAGATCCAGCGCCACGAGACCCACTCGACGAGCGCGCCGCCCACGGGCGGCCCCGCGATCGTGGCCACGGTCGTGAAAGCCGTCCAGAGGCCGATCGCGCGCCCGGCCCCGTCGCCGTAGACACCGCGCAGGAGCGCGAGGGAGTTCGTGGTCAGGAAGGCGCCGGCGATCCCCTGTAACGCGCGCGCCAAGATGAGGAGACCTCCCGTCGGAGCGAAGCCGGCGAAGACCGAGGCGACTGCGAAGCCTGCGGCCCCCGCGATGAATGTCGGCCTTCGTCCGTAGCGGTCGCCGATAGCGCCGCCGACGAGGTAGAGCGATGCGAGAGCGAGCGAGTAGGAGAGGACGATCCACTGCTGGCCGGTCAGGCCGAGGTCGAGATCCTCCGCGATCGTCGGTAGTGCCACGAAGACCACCGTCGCGTCGATAAAGGCGAGCGACGACCCGAGAACGGTCGCGGCCAGCGTGAGCGTTCGCCGTTGATCCAGCGTGAAGGCCGCCATAGGCGTGAGGATATGCTCGCCGGACGATGAGGGGAATGGTGGCAGGAATCGTCGCGGCGGGGTTCTGGGCGGCAGCCGAGCCAGCGCTCGGGCGCGCCCTCGGCATTCCGTGGTATTCCGACCGCCGGCTTCTCGGCGGCCTCGTCCGCGTCGGGCCGGAAGCGGCGATCGCGATCCACCTCGCGAACGGCGCCTTCTTCGGTGCGATCTTCGAGCGTCTCGGTTCTCGCGGGCCCGTGAGCGGCGTCGTCATGGCGCAGGCCGAGAGCCTCTCGCTCTGGCCTGCGATGGCCCTCGTCGACCGCGTCCACGAGGACCGGCGCAGCGGAGAGTGGCCGTCGCTCTTCTGGAACGGACGCGTCTTCGCCTACGAGGTGGCCGCCCATGCGCTCTTCGGCGCGGTGCTCGGCGGCCTCCTCAGCTCGACTCCTGCGGGCGCTCCTTCTCCTGAGGTTCAGGCAGCGCGGCGTTGAGCTCTCCCTCGACGTCTTCGTCGATCGGAGCAGAGTGCCCGGAATCCGCCTGTTCGTCCTCTTCTGACGGAAGATCGGTATTTCTCCGTTGTTCGGACGCGATCATCGGTATCCCCCTAAGCTAGCCCTCCGCGAAAGCTGTTGTTCCCACGCCAGAACCGGTGAAACGCCGGGTGGGTCGGAGCGGGTATGAATCCCGCGTGGGCCTTGCGTTCCCGACTGCAGGCGTGCGCCTGATCCGCCTCCTCGACGTCGTCGCCATCGTGTGGGTCGTCCTCTGGGTGGCGCTCGCGCTGCTCGTAGGGCGCGAGGTGAGAAACCTCCGCGAGCTCTCGGACACCGTCGTAACGGCCGGCGTGGCGATCGAGGAAACGGGCGGCCTCGTCCGCAAACTCGGGAGCATCCCCTTCGTCGGTGGCCAGGTCTCCACCGTCGCCGACCAGGTCGAGGAGGCCGGGAGGAGTGCCCAGGTGAGCGGACGGGACAGCCGGGACTCCACCGAGAACCTGAGCGTCCTCCTGGCTCTTTCGATCGCCCTCATTCCCACGCTGCCCCTGCTTGGCCTGTACCTCCCGTTGCGCTGGGCCTGGACGAACGACGCCCGCGCCGTGCGCCGCGCGCTGAAGCTGGCGCCGGCCGACCCGCTGCTCGTCGAGTTCCTGGCGCGTCGCGCGGTCTCCAACTTCTCCTACGACAAGCTTCTCGCCGTCAGCCCGCAGCCGTTCAGGGACCTCGAGGAGGGCCGGTACGACTCGCTCGCGCGGCTCGAGCTCGACCGTCTCGGTATTCGCAACGGTTCGGCCTAAAGGTCGGCGTCCGCAGCGGCCGATACTCTCGGACGTGATGAACGCGAAGGAAGCGCCGCCCGAGGCGCCCCTGAAAGAGGAAGTGAAGGGGCAGGTCGAGGCGACCCCCGAGGTCGAGGCTTCGGAGGACGATTCGGGGATCGGCGCGCGCGTCACCGCAGTCTTCACCGCCGCGGAGAAGGCCGGTCAGCACATCGTCACGCTCGCACGTGAGGAGGCAGAGGACATCCGCCGCGAGGCGAGGGCCGAGGCCGATGCCTATCTGCGCGAGCAGAAGCTGCAGGCCGACAAGGCGGTCGAGCAGATCTTCGCCGATGCCCGCCGCAAGGCCGAGTCGATCGAGGAGGACGCCCGCATCGCCTCCCGCCAGGTCGAGGACGACGCCCGGGTACGAAAGGAGCGGCTCCGCGAGGAGGCGCGCCTGATCGAAGAGCGCATCACATGGGCGAAGGAGGGCCTGAGCGAGGTCAACGACCGGCTCGGGCAGGTCTTCCTCGAGAACGAGCCGCTCGCGCTACCGCCCGACTCCGACTCCTAGGTCTCAGGTTTCCCGAACGGCCGCTCGGACCAGAATCTGGTCATAAGCAGCTACACGAAGAAGAACCTCAGAGACGTCGAGAACCAGGCTCCGAACTTCGGCATGCCCGAGGAGATGGATGCCCGGTTCGGCCGCACCGACCTCGACGGCGAGACGCTAGGGCTCAGCATCCTGAAGCTCGATCCCGGGTTCCGTATGCCCTTCGGCCACAAGCATTCGGCCCAGGAGGAGGTCTACGTCGTCGTCCGCGGCTCCGGCCGCGTCAAGGTCGACGACGAGGTCGTCGAGCTCCGCGAGTGGGACGCCATCCGCTTCGACAAGGACACCATGCGCAACGTGGAGGCGGGTTCCGACGGCATCGAATACCTCGCGTTCGGCGCCGGAACCGATCCGACCGATGCAGAGATGACGCCCGGGTGGTGGAGCGACTGAGCGAGCCGCTGACCGGCGGCTGTCTCTGCGGAGGCGTTCGCTTCGAGGTGACCGAGCCGCTCCTCCGCGCGAGCTACTGTCACTGCACTCGCTGCCAGCGGAGGTCGGGCACAGCCGCCTCCCCGCAGGCGCGCGTCGCGCCGGGTTCCCTCCGCATCCTCTCTGGCGAGGAGCTCGTCCGTGCCTGGCGGCCGGAGAGCGGCTTCGCCAAGGAGTTCTGCTCCGAGTGCGGCTCGCAGCTTTGGAGCCGCGACCCGGACGACCCCGAGGTGATCAGTGTCCGCCTCGGCGCCTTCGACGGTGACCCGGGCATCCGCCCCGAGCACCGGCAGTTCGTCGCCTACGCGGCGAGCTGGGAGGACATCCCGGACGACGGGCTCCCACGTTACGACGAGAGCCTGACCCGTTAGCAAGCCCATTTGCCCTGTCCGGGCACCTGTGCAATACTGAACCTAGTGGTTCAGTATCAGACGACCGTCGACCGCGCATTCGAAGCTCTCGCCGATCCGACCCGGCGGGCGGTGCTCGAGCAGCTCGGCTCCGGTAGTGCCACGATCAGCGAGCTGGCCGCGCCCTTCGGCATGTCCCTCACTGGAATGAAGAAGCACATCCGGCTGCTCGAGGAGGCCGAGCTCGTGACGACGGAGAAGATCGGCCGCGTCCGCAGGTGCATGCTCATGCCCTACGCATTCGAGGGCATCAGTTCGTGGCTGCAGCGGCTCGATCGTTTCGCGCAGGTCGTCGAACGGACGAAAGGAGAACGATGAGCACCAAGGCAAAGAAGGGCAAGCAAGAATCCGCCAAGTTCAGCGCTGAGGAGAAGGCCGCGATGAGGGCGCGCGCCCGCGAATTGAAGGCGGCCGAGGACGGGGAAACCGCCGTTCAGAACGCGCTCGCCGAGATGTCGCCGAAGGATCGCGCCCTCGGCAAGCGATTTCACGCGATCGTCACCGAGAGCGCCCCGGAACTCACGCCGAAGACGTGGTACGGGATGCCGGCCTACGCGAAGGATGGCAAGGTCGTCTGCTTCTTCCGCAACGCGGGGAAGTTCAAGGAGCGGTACGCGATGTTCGGCTTCAACGACAGCGCGAAGCTGGACGAGGGCTCGATGTGGCCGATCGCGTATGCGCTCAGGGAGCTGAACGCAGCCGACGAGGCCAAGATCCGCAAGCTCGTGAAGAAGGCGGTGAGCTGATGGGCGAAACCACCGTGACCACGCCGAGCGAGCTCGAGATCCGGGTCGAGCGGATGTTCGACGCGCCGCGCGCGCACGTCTTCTCCGTCTGGACGGATCCGCAGCTGATCCCCGAATGGTGGGGCGACGGCACCGTCGTCGAGGAGATGGACGTCCGCGCGGGCGGCGGCTACCGGTTCCGAACCGCGCACGGCGTCGTCGAGGGCGAGTTTCGGGAGGTGGAGCCGCCCGAGCGCCTGGTGCAGACCTTCCAGAACCATCTGCAGACGCTCGAGTTCGAGGATCTGGGCGAGCAGACGAAGCTCACGCAGACGATGCGCTTCGAGACGACCGAGGAGCGCGACACGACGATGCAGTACGGGGTCGAGGAGGGCGCGAAATCGGGCTTCGCCCGGATCGATGCTCTGCTCCAGCGACTCACGATCGACGCGTCGTAGGATGAAACCATGAAGCTCACGACGACCACGCAGGTCTCCGTGGATGGAGTGATGCAGGGAAACGGCGGCGCGACGGATGAGGACCGCAGGAATGGATTCGAACGCGGCGGATGGGCAAGGCCGCCCGAACCGCTCTTCGACAACGAGGCCATGACGTGCGTCCAGGAGATCTACCAGCGCGCCGACGCGTTCCTGTTCGGTCGGCGGACTTACGAGCTATTTGCCGGCTACTGGGGTGCGAGGACGGATATGGAGGACCCCATCGTGGGTGCCTTGAACACGCGGCCCAAGTACGTCGCATCGACCACGCTCACCGACCCCCAATGGGCGGACACGACGGTCCTCTCCGGTGATGTTGCGGCAGCCATCGGCGAGCTGAAAGCAAAGCCGGAGGGTGAGCTGCAGGTGCACGGCAGCGGCCACCTGACCCGGTGGCTGCTCGAAAACGACCTTTTGGACGAGATGAACCTGCTCATCGTCCCCGTGGTCGTCGGCCAGGGCACGCGCCTGTTCCCGGACGTCGGCCCGGATCTTGCGCTCGACCTGGTCGAATCGCGAGCCTTCCCGAAGGGCGTGACGCTCCAGGTCTACCGGCCCGCTGGCCGCCCGCAGTACGCAACCCCGGCGGCCGACTGAAGCCCTCTTCCGGACTCGAACCGGAGACCCCCTCCTTACCATGGAGGTGCTCTACCAACTGAGCTAAGAGGGCAGCGGAGCCATCGTAGCCGTTCGCCATGGCGCCTTCCCGTGTTTCGATGGATCCGATCGCGGTAACCAGAGAGACGTGCTGCGGAAGCTCCTCTGGACGGGTCTCTACGCGGGTATCGCGGCCGGCGCGACCATCGTCGCCCGGACGCTCGCGTCGCGCATCTGGCGCGTCGCGACCGGCGAAGAGCCCCCGGTGAAGAAATGACCGGCGGCGACGCCATCCTCGAGAAGGGAGCCGCGCGCCTCCAGGAGCTCTCCGACCGCGCAGCAGCGACGGGCGGTCCGGCGGCGAAGCTCGCGGAGCCGCTCGCCGCGGACGCTGTACTGTTACGCCGTATGAAGCCGAGCCTCATCGCAGCTCGCCTCAAGGGCGAGGCGCCGACGGATCTCGAGTCCGGCTCCGGAGCGGTCGTCGCTCCGATGGCCCCGAAGGCGAAGCGCGGAACCAGGCGTGGGCCGAGCCCGCTTCTCGTGATTGGTGCGGCGCTCGTCACAGGCGTCGTCCTCGCGAAGGTGCTCGACTGGAGAGGCCATGCCCATCCAAGAGGCTGAGCACGGCGTCGGCACGGCGGCCAAGCAGGTCGCCGAGCACGCGAGCACCCTCGCCCGTCTCGAGCTCGAGCTAGCGCTTCTCGAGGTCAAGCGGAAGGTCGCTGCCCTCGGCGTGGGGATCGGCATGTCGATCGCGGCCGGGGTCTTCGGGCTCTTCGCGCTCGGCTTCGGGCTCGCGCCCGCGGCGGCTGCGCTCGCGCTCGTTCTCCCGATGTGGGCCTCGCTCCTGATCGTCTGCGGGGCGCTCGTCCTTCTCGCCGTGATTCTTCTGTTCGCCGGCCTCGGCGCCATCAAGAAGGGCTCGCCGCCGGTTCCCGAGCAAGCGATCCGAGAAGCCAAGCTGACGACCGAAGCGATTCGCAATGGCCGAAACTAACGACCGCTCGACGGAAGACGTCCGCCGCGACATCGCGACCGAGCGTGACCAGCTCGCGGGCGCCGTCGAGGACCTCCGGACGGGCATCGGCGATGCTGCCAATCTCCGTGCGAAGCTTCCGCTCATCGCGGCGAGCGCGCTCGGCGCCGGCTTCGTGCTTGCGGGTGGCGTGGGGGCGACGATGCGCTTCGTCGCGCGGCGCGGGCGCGATGGGCGTGAGCGCGTGAAGCTCGGCCGCTTCTCCCTCATAGACAAGTCTTAAACGGCCCGAGGTGTGGGGTCTGAGCGGGGCGGGCGCAAACCCGCCCCGCGTTGTTTTCCCGTTAGCCCTGCTTCGTCGGCGCAGGCGTGCCCGGCGTGTGGAGGAGGTTCTCGACCTCACGCACGCCCTGAATCTTCCGGGCCGACTTGCCGAGGGCCTCGACGAGGCTCTCGTCCGCGACCTCGCCGCGGAGAAAGACAACACCGTTCTCCGCGTTGACGTTGATATCGCCCTTCGGGACATCGGCGTCGCGGAAGAGCTCCGTCTCGACCTTGTGGGCCAGCGCCGCGTCGTCGGGCTGTTCGTTCGTCCGATCCTTGAGGTGCACGGCTTCCTGCGTCACACCGTAGGCCTGCGACTTGGCCGCTTGTCCGGCGCGGCCAGCCTGGCGGCCGGTGCGGCGGAAGAAAGCGAGCACGCGGTCGCGAGTCATGCTGCGTCGCCGGTTGCCGGTCTCTGGATCGAAGAAATATGCAAGCGCCGCACCCATTGCGGCGCCAAAGGCGAATAGTCGCTTCATCAGTCCCCCTCGGTTGCTCTCAGACCTCTACCCGGGAGCGGCCCGGACAAACGAGGGGTCAGGGCTTCTGGACGATGGTGACGTCGCCCTCGACTTCGACGGGATGCTCCCCGTTCATGGTCGGGTGTCCCGTGACGATGGCGTAGCGCTTGTCGACCTCGCGCCCGTCGCGGAACTGCTCGACCGAGAGCTGAACGGTGCTCCGGCAGGCGGGGTGGAGGCACTCGCAGAGGATCAACCGCGTGATGTGACTCCCGATACCCCGTGGAATACCCCGGGGAAAGTGGGCAGCGCTGCGCTAGATTTGGCTGCCTAACAGGGGGTTTGACCGATGACGCTGGGGGTCTCACGCGACGTCGTCGCAACCGCGGAGAGCATGCTCGCGGATGCCTATGAACTTGTCCTGAGCGGGTGGTGCCAGGGATCGACCGCACAGGACGCGGTAGGGCGAAGCATCGAGCCCTCGAGCGCGTTCGCACGGCGCTGGTCCGCGCCCGGCGCGCTCGAGCGAGTCTGGCGCCGAACGGCTGACAGAGGCGAAGGTGTTCTGGAGGCCTATGAACGGGCGTCCCTCGCGTTGGCGGCCACCGTTCGAGACGTGCCGCAGCGATGGAACGACGCGGCCGACCGGCGCCTGGACGAGGTGCTGGACGCGCTCGCGCTCGCCGTGGCAGGCTTCGTCCCGTGGTGAGCTCGCCGCTCGAGCCCGTCGAGGACTTCATCGAAGAGGCGCATCGCGGGGACGGCCCTGCCCTCTTCTTAGCCGACTAGCCGCCGGCGGGCTCGCGCGCTACGCTCAACCCGAAAGGAGCCTCATGGCCGAGTGCCGCCGCTGCACCGAAGAGGTCGACCGGGCGTTTCGCTACTGCCCCTGGTGCGGCGCTTCCCTGCGGATGAAGGTCACCGAGCTCTTCGGAGGTGCCGATGGCAAGGCGCTTCGTGTGTCCCGCTACTTCGGCGACGACAACCAGGAGTCCCAGGTCCGCGTGAGCGTCTGGAGCGAGGCACTTGGGAGGCATCTGCGCGCCGACGCCGCGGTCTCCCTCAGCGAGGACGAGGCCGAGCGGCTCACAGAGTTCCTCGCCGAGGTCCCGACCCTAGACGAAGCACAAACTTTGTAGCCAGGGTTGGCCTCCCTCCGGGGCTGCGCTACTCTCGGGCTCCTCAGGGATTGTCTTTCTAGGGAGAGGAGAACGAATGCGAAGGAGCATGCTGCGGTGTTGGCACGCCCGGACAGGCTTCGCCGCCCTGCTCGTGATCGTCGCGGCCGCGTTCGCGGCCACCGCGAGCGCGGGCCGGACGAGTGTCCTCACGGGGGCGCCTTATGCGCCGGGTGCGGGGTAGGAACGGGCTTCCTCGACTCGCTCGCCGCTCGCGGCGGCGGCGCCCGCGGCGAAGGCCGCGAGCCCAACCTGAACCAGGTGCTCGAAGAGGTTCCGGCCGGCCAGGCGCAGAGCACTCCGAACTTCAAGGCCACGATTCCGGTCTACATCCACGTCATCCGCACGGGCACTGGGGTCGCGCAGGGCAACGTGCCGAATGCCTGGATCCGCGATCAGATCGACGTATTGAACCTGAGCTACGCAGGGTTCTACGGGGGCGCCGGCACCGGTTTTCGCTTCCGCCTCGCCGGTGTCGACCGAACGACGAACGTCCGCTGGTTCAATATGACGCCGGGCGGGGCGGACGAGTTCAAGGCGAAGCGGGCGCTTCGCCAGGGCGGCTCGGACGCGCTGAACATCTACACGGTCGACGGCGGCGCCTACCTCGGCTGGGCGTACTTCCCGTCGTCCTACGACAACCAGCCCTGGATCGACGGCGTCATCATCGCCTTCGGCTCGATGCCGGGGACCACGATTCCCGGCTATGGGGCGTACAACCTCGGCTTCACGGCCACTCACGAATCGGGCCACTGGCTCGGGCTGTACCACACGTTCCAGGGCGGCTGTAACGCGAAGGGCGACTACGTCTCCGACACACCCGCCGAGAAGGGGCCCGCTTTCGGGTGCCAGGTCGGCCGGGACACCTGCCTCGAGGCCGGAGTCGATCCGATCCATAACTACATGGACTACTCGGATGACCCCTGCTACTTCGAGTTTACCTCCGGTCAGGGCGAGCGGATGCAGGAGCAGTACCTCTTTTTCCGCGCCTAGCTTCGCGTGTGGCTATGAGCAGCTCTGCGTGCCCTTCTGGAAGACGAGGTTCACGACTCCCGAATGGAGCGTGATCGTCGCGCCGGTCGGCGATTGCCACTGGATCTCGAAGCGGTGGTCGTCGTCCGCCTCGAATGGCGCCGTGTTGCCAACGAACGTGTAGGTCACGGACTCCTTGCCGTTCGGAACGAACCGGACGACGCCCGGCTTCAGGGGTGCTTCGGGCACGCCGTCGGTCACGGCGCGGAACCGCACGGGCCCGCCGCTCACTTTCAGCGTCGCAGTCTCGCTGACTTCGCGGACCGTGCACTTCGTCATCCCGAGGCCGGGGACGTTGTGCCAGCCGGTTCCGGAGATCGAGGCGCCAGCCGTTCTCCATTTGGCCGCCTGGCGCTCGGCGTTCCCACTGAAGTTGTGATTCGCGGCGGCGAAGACTGCGACCGGAGCGGCCACGATCAGAATCGAGACCCCGAAGAGCAGAGCCAGTCGGCGTCTCGCACGAAGCAGTCGCATCACGAGCCTCCTTACGGTGGTGTCGGGCGGCTCCTCTACCCAAGCACCTGGAGCCGCCCGACTCAACAGTCCCGACAGCCCGCCCGCCCTCGCCTCTCAGACTGTGAGGGCCCCGCGACAGGTCTGGCCCGTGGCGAGCGCCCGCGCCTTGGCGACGATCTGGTCGCTTCCGGCCGTGTTGTCGAGGAGGCGACGGACCGTGAACGAGCCGCTCGGCGCCTTGGTCGTCCGAATTCCTTCGAAGCCCTTGATGCCGTTCTGGCGAATGACGACCTTCCAGCGCTTGCCGACGCGATTCTGGTCGACCTCGAATTCGGTCTCGATCCCGCCGTTGTCGTGCTGTGCCTTCAGCTTCCAGTCTGCCGAGCCGGACCAGCTTGGGGTTAAGACTCGGCAGGCGCCAACAGGCCAGCGCTGGATGTTGAACCAGCTGCCGCCGGGGCCCGTGTGATTGAACCCTTCGCCCAGATGGCGACGGTCTTGCCCGTGTTGGTGACCGCGATCTCGCCGTAGTCCCCGTAGATCTCATCGAAGCCGTCGTCGCCGATGTATCCGGCGGCGCCGGCGGGAGCGTCGCTGATCTTCAACGGAGAAGACCAGCTCGCGCCTCCGTTCGAGAGCTCCGGTACCAGACGTTCCAGGCGTCGGGATCGTGGCCGGTGGTCTGCATGTACCAGATGCGGACGTTCCCGCCGCCCGACGACGCGAGCCGCGGCTGGGTCGCGTTCTCGCCGTTCACCGAGAGGGGCAAACCGGGCTCCACGTCCAGCCGGCGTTCGTCGATGTCGAGACGTAGACGCGCTGTGGCCGCGTCGGTAGTCGGGCCCTCGTACGCGAAGACGAGGTGGCCCGGCGCATCGCCCACGACCGAGGTCTGTCCCGCGTAGAAGTCGGGGTAGCAGCCGGCGGCGACGCAGCTCTCGCCGAGTGGCACCTTCGCGACGACGACGTTCTGCCACGTCTCGCCCTTGTCGCGAGAGATGAGGGCCTGGTGCTACACCTCGCCGCTCACGTTCGTGAGACCGGAGTAGACGATGCTCGACTCCGAGAAGATGACCGTTCCGTCGCCCAGGACACGGGCGTCGTAGGCGTAGTAGTAGCGCTTGTCGTCGCTCAGCTTCTGCTGCGTCCCCGTCTCGCCGAAATCGTGGGAGATGCCGACGTAGAGGTCACCGCCTTGCGGCCCGTTCCAGGATACGTAGACGTCCTTCCCCGAGGCGCTCGACGTGATCTCGGGCATGTCCGTCCAAGAGACACTGCCGTACACGTGCACCGGCTCGGACCAGGTCTGGCCGTGGTCGGTGGATTTCGTGAAGACGGTCGAGAAGCCGTTGGGGCGATCCCAGTTGAGGAAGGCGGAGTAAACCGCGCCCGTGTTCGGCACTACCTCGACGGTCGGGTCGTACTGGGCCTTCGAGCGGTCGCACTGGCAGATCGGTACCTGCGGGCTCCAGGTCGCGCCGCCTTCATTGGAGATCGTGAGCGGGATCCAGGGTGTGGGACAATGCTCGCCGCAATCGCGCTCGGCGTAGCGCGTCGTGAGCAGGTAGACGTAAGGCGCCTGTGGATCCGAAGCGACCGCGGGCTCCCAATCGTCGAAGTTCGAGCTCAGGGGCCTCGACCCGACCCAGCCGGTTGCGGGCGCGATGGTCCCTGCGATCTTCTGGCCGAAGTCGCCGCTGGCCCTCGCCTCGGCGAGCGCTTCGAGGCGCTTCTCGGTGACCTCCGCTTCCTTTTGGGCACGGCGCGGAATCATCGAACCCCTACGAGTGCTCTCCCGGAAGGGCACGACCCTACGACTCGACCTCGACTCCGTCAAACCCGCTAGCGTCCAATCATGGGCGGGTTCACGGCAGTTCATCTCGAAGAGATCGAGGAGATCACGGACGGGCGCTGCCCGTGGCGGCCAGTCCGGCACCACCTCGGCATCAAGTCCTTCGGCATCAACGCCTGGACAGCGCGCGAGGCGGGCGACCGGCTCATCAACGAGCACGACGAGGCCGACACCGAGGACCAGCAGGAGGAGCTCTACTTCGTGCAGGACGGACGCGCTCGCTTCGAGCTGGACGGAGAGTCGGTCGATGCGCCGGCCGGCACGTTCGTCCACGTGCAGCCAGGGGTGAAGCGGACGGCCTTCGCGGAGGAGCCGGCGACAACGGTGCTCGCCATGGGCGCAACGCTCGGCAGGCCGTACGTAGCCGTGGGCTGGGAGGTCTGGGCGCAGATCAACCCGCTCTACGAGGCGGGCCGCTACCCGGAGGCGGCAGACCGCGCGCTCGAGGTCATCGAGGCGCATCCGGAGTACGTCGCCCCGCTCTACAACCTCGCGTGCTGCGAGAGCCTGGCAGGCAGGCCGGCGGACGCAATGGAGCACCTCCGCCGCGCGATAGAGGCGTGGGAGCCCTTCCGCGAGTTGGCCGCCAAGGACTCGGACTTCGACCCTATTCGCGACGAGCCAGATTTCCAGGAGCTCGTCGCCCAGCAGAGCTAACCCGCCCTCGGGGCGTTGACCTCAGCCGAGCCGTTGTGACGGCCGTGTTG
>Ga0126307_10000343_pt1 | contig 29910 bp, 28 predicted proteins | sample Plot28_FD_89955 | JGI IMG/M metagenome (GOLD analysis project Ga0126307, IMG submission 89955) | Serpentine soil microbial communities from UC McLaughlin Reserve, CA, USA - Plot28 | ecosystem: Environmental > Terrestrial > Soil > Grasslands | place: USA: UC McLaughlin Reserve, Lake County... | reverse complement strand
GGTCGCGCCGCCCGCCCCGAGCGCGGTCCGGATCCGGCCGAGCATCTCCTCCCGCGCCGACGTCACCGCGGGCTCCGGTCTCCGTGAGTGCGTGCCCCCCAGTCGCGGCAGGTCTCCGTCGGCGGCAGCGGCGCGTCCCGGCTCGCGGTCCATCCGGACGGCGGCGGCGGCAGCGAGGTGATCCGTCCTCGCCGGCGTCCGAGCACCCGGCCGAGCCGGCCCGCCCGCAGCGCTCGCGCCCACCGCCCGGGGGAGGCCATCGTCCAGGCGGCGGCGCCCATCACCGCCTGCTCGGGACCCGGCACCCGAGAACTGTCGCGTTTGGACTCCACGACCCGGGTCCGCAGGTGCACCAGCATCGACGGGATGTCGATCCGCACCGGGCATGCGTCGTAGCACGCCCCGCACAGCGAGGACGCGTACGGCAGCGAGGCGCTGGCCGGATGTGCGATGCCGGTCAACTGCGGGGACAGCACCGCGCCGATCGGTCCCGAGTAGACGGAGCCGTACGCGTGCCCGCCGGTCCGTTCGTAGACGGGGCAGACGTTGAGGCAGGCCGAGCAGCGAATGCACCGTAGCGCACTCCGCCCGTTCGGGTCGGCGAGCGTCGCAGTACGTCCGTTGTCCAGCAGAACCAGGTGCACCTGCTGCGGGCCGTCGCCCGGACTGACCCCGGTCCACATCGACGTGTACGGGTTCATCCGCTCGCCGGTCGACGAGCGCGGCAGCAACTGCAGGAAGACCTCGAGGTCCCGCCAGGTGGGCACGAGCTTCTCGATGCCCATGACGGTGATGAGGGTCTCCGGCAGGGTCAAGCACATCCGCCCGTTGCCCTCGGACTCGAAGACGGCGAGGGTGCCCGTCTCCGCGACGGCGAAGTTGGCCCCGGACACGGCGACCCGCGCGGTGAGGAACTTCCGGCGCAGGTGCCGGCGGGCCGCCTCGGCGAGCGCGCGCGGCTCGTCGGTAAGGCCCTCCGGCGCCGGCACCCCGGCGGAGCCCATCTCCCGCAGGAAGATCTCCCGAATCTCGGCCCGGTTGCGGTGGATCGCCGGCACGAGGATATGCGACGGCTCGTCGTGTCCCAATTGGACGATCAGCTCGGCGAGGTCGGTCTCCCATGCGGCGATGCCGGCTGCGGCGAGCGCCTCGTTGAGGCCGATCTCCTGCGTGGCCATGGACTTGACCTTTACTACCTCGTCCGCTCCGGCGGCACGGACGAGGGAGGTGACGATCCGGTTGGCCTCGTCGCCGTCCCGCGCCCAGTGCACCTGCCCGCCCCGCGCGGTCACGGCGGCCTCGAGCTGCACCAGGTAGCGGTCCAGCCCGGCGAGCGTCCGGTCCTTGATCGCCGCACCGGCGAGCCGCAGCTGCTCCCAGTCGGGCAGCTCGGCGACGACGCTCGCCCGCTTCTCGCGGATCGTCGTGGTCGCCTTGCCCAGGTTGCGGCGCAGCTGGGAGTTCGCGAGCGCCGCCCGCGCCGCCTGCGGGAACGGCCGGTCCCCGTGCAGGTGCCCGGTGTCAACCGCCACCGGGAGCCCGAGGAAGGTCGAGGTCACGATCCCTCCCGTGAGGCGAGGATCTCGGCGAGGTGCATGGTCCGCACGCCAGTCCGCAGCCTCGACAGCCCACCGCCGATGTGCAGCAGGCAGGAGGAGTCGCCGGCCGTACACACCTCCGCCCGGGTGTCGAGCACCGCCCGCATCTTGTCCGCCAGCATCGCCGTCGACGTCTCCGCGTTCTTCACCGCGAAGGTCCCGCCGAAGCCGCAGCACTGCTCGGCTCCGGGCAGCTCGACCAGCTCCAGGCCGCGCACGTTGCGCAGCAGCCGCAGCGGCCGGTCGCCAACCCGCAGCAGCCGCAACGAGTGGCAGGTCGGGTGGTACGTCACGCGGTGCGGAAAGGAGGCGCCGACGTCCTCGACGCCGAGCACGTCGACCAGCAGCTCCGACAGCTCGTACGTCCTCGCCGCGACCGCCTCGGCCCGCGCGGCCAGCTTCTCATCGCCCGCCTGCCGCGCCACCATCGCGTGCTGGTGGCGTACCGAGCCGACGCACGAGCCGGACGGGGCGACGACCGCCTCGCACGGCTCGAAGACCTCGACGTGCCGGCGGACCAGCCCGAGCGCGCTGCGCGCGTACCCGGTGTTGATGTGCATCTGCCCGCAGCAGGTCTGCTCGGCCGGGAAGACAACCTCGTGCCCGAGGCGCTCGAGCAGCTCGACCGTCGCCCGCCCCGCCGCGGGCACTAGGCCGTCCACCAAGCAGGTGACGAACAGTGCGATCCGCACCCGGTCATTCGACCACGCCGGGGTCGCGCGCTGCGATGGCGCGACCCCATGGGGAATTTTCAGTCGGCGGACTCGGCCGATGTCCGGCGCTCCAGCACCGTGTCCGGAGCGGCATTAGCGACCTCGGTCCGCTCGTCCGAGTCGGCCAGCACCGCGGCGGCCTGGGCCAGCGGGTCCTCGCTGCCGGCCGCCCGCTCCTCCGCGAGCAGCTCGGACCGGCTGCGGACGCGGTCCTCTGATTGTTCGCTAGGCAAGCCGTCGCTCACAGTGCCCGATCGCTCGCTAGGCAAGCCGTCGCTCGCAGTGCCTGATTGCGGGTCCGGCTTCATGCCGTCCGAATGCCCCGCGCGGGCCGCGAGCAACCGCGCCGCCCAGGCGGGATGCTCCCGCCGCGCCCAGTCGACCGGGACGGCGCCGGTCCGCATGCCGCGGCGGGCGTCCTCGTCGCGGGAGGCGTACCAGAGGTGACCGAGCAGCAGGACGATGAGCGCGGCGGCCGTCCAGTCGTGCACGAAGGTCGAGCCGATCCGAAGCGGGAGCGGCCAGCGCCGGCCCCACTCGAGGACGATCCCGGTGCCGAGCAGGACCAGGATGGCGCCGGCCGACAGCGCGGCGTTGAGCTTCTGCCCGGCGTTGAACTTCCCGACCGGGAGCCGGGCGGTGCGCCGGTCCCGCCGGCGCAGCCACTGCCCGTCGACGCGCGTGAACCGGTTCAGCTCGCGGAGGTCGGCCCGGTACGTCGTCGACAGCCAGCCGGCGATCGCGGGCAGCGGCAGCGCCACGCCGGCGAGCACGTGCAGCCGGACGACGAGCGCCCGCCGGCCGACGAGCACGGCGAGCGGCTCCAGGTAGAGGACGGCGGCCGTGAGCAGGCAGACGCCGACGAGGACGGCCGTGCCGCGGTGCACCCAGCGGGCGGCCCGGCCGAAGCGGGGAAGCTCAGACGGGCGCATCGTCGCGCCCGTTCGACCGGCCCACCCAGCCGTCGACCTCGTAGCCGCGCCGCTCCCAGTAGCCCGGCCGCACGTCGGCGGTCAGCTCGATCCGGTCCAGCCACTTCAGGGACTTGTAGCCGTACATGGGCAGTACGGCGAGGCGGACCGGCCCGCCGTGCGCGTGGCTGATCGGGCGGCCCTGCAGCCCGGTGGCGACCAGCACGTCACGGCGGCGGGCCTGGTCGAGCGTCAGGCTCTCCGAGTAGACCCCGTCGTACGAGGTGAAGTCGAGCGCGGTGGCGCCCCGGCGCACGCCGACGGCGTCGAGCAGGTCAGGGAGCGCGACGCCCGACCATCGGACCTCGGGCACCCGCCAGCCGGTCACGCACTGGAAGTCGCGGACCAGCTCGGTGCGCGGCAGCCGGGCGAGCTCGGCGACGGACAGCCGGGTCGGGCGGTCGACCAGCCCGTCGATGGTGAGAACGGCGTCGGGGCGGCGCGGGACCGTACCCGCGACCGAGTAGAAGCGGAAACCCGCGCCGGCGGGGACGAGCAGCTGGCTCAGGCCGGTCGGGTCCCGGGTGCCGATGGCGGCGAGGACCCGCTGCTCGGCGTCGAGCAGCGGTCGGCCGGCTGCGACGCCGAGCGCGCCGAGCGCCAGGAGACCCAGCACCACCCGCCGGCCGACCGGCACGCCCTCCCCCTCGGGATCCACGCCGTCGATGGTCCGCCGCCACCCGCCGGGAAGCGACCGCGGCCCGACAACCGCCCGGATCCGTAAGCTCCGCGGCATGAATGTGGTCCTCGTCGAGCCGTCGTTCCCGGCTAACCAGCGGAGGTTCGCCCGCGCCCTGGCGGAGGTCGGCGCGACCGTGATCGGCCTGGGCGACCGGCCGGGGGACTGGCTGGACGACGAGCTGCGCGGCTGGCTGTCCGACTACGTGCAGGTCGGCTCGGTCACCGACGCCCGGGCGGTGACCGACGCGGTCCGGGCGATCCAGGACCGGCTCTGGTTGGACCGGCTGGAGGCGACCGTCGAGGCGCACACGCTGCCGGTGGCCCAGGCCCGCGAGGCGTGCGCGGTTCCCGGCACGTCGGTCCGGACCGCCTGGCTCTGCCGGGACAAGCCGTCGATGAAGCAGGCGCTGCGCGAGGCCGGCGTCCCCACCGCCGCCTCGACCGCGGCGAGCCGGGCCGAGGAGGTGTACGCCTTCGCCGACGCGGTCGGCTTCCCGCTGATCCTGAAGCCGCGCACCGGCGCGGGCGCCCTGGACACCGTCAGGGTCGACGACCGCGGCCAGCTCGAGGCCGCCCTGTCCGCGCTCGGCAACACCGACTCGATCGCGGTCGAGGAGTTCGTCGAGGGCCACGAGGGCTTCTACGACACGCTGTCCGTCGACGGGCAGCCGAAGCTCGACTTCGTCTCGCACTACTTTCCGAATGTGCTGGAGGCGATGCGCAGCAGGTGGATCTCGCCGGAGTTCATCGCCACCAACCGGGTGGACACCGTCGCGGACTACCAGCAGCTTCGCGAGCTCGGCTACCGCGTGATCGAGGCGCTCGGCATCGGGACGAGCGCCACCCATATGGAGTGGTTCTTCGGCCCGAAGGGCCTGCGGTTCTCGGAGATCGGCTGCCGGCCTCCAGGAGTCGGCGCCTGGGACCTCTACTCGGCAGGGAACGAGATCGACCTCTACCGGGCGTGGGCGGACGCGATCGTGCACGGGCAGGTCTGGCACCAGCCGACCCGGCGGTACGCGGCGGGCATCGTCGCGCTCCGCCCGGACCGGGACGGCACGATCACCGGCTACTCCGGGATCGAGGAGGCGCAGGGCCGGCTCGGCGAGTGGGTCATGGACGCGCACTTTCCGCCGCCCGGCACGCCCAGCCAGCCGGTCGCCGCGGGTTACATGGCCAACGCGTACGTCCGGATCCGCCACCCCGACTACGACGTGCTGCGCGGGATGCTCGACGACGTCGGCCGGACCGTGCGCGTCCACGCCGGGTGATCACGGTCCTGGGCCCGCAGCGGCGGCCGACGCTGGCGTCTGTCGCCCGCGACCTCCCGCCGGACACGCGGTTCGCGACGGTGACCGCCGGCTGGCTGGAGCGGGAGCCGGATGTCGGCGAGCTGCACGGGGTCCTCGGCGGGGGCGCCGCCGAGCCGGTCAACCTGGGCCTCTGGCAGCGCTGGCAGGACGTGCTGGAACGGGACCCGGAGCTGGCACTCGCCGAGGTCAACCACCGTGAGGTGGTCGCCGAGCTGCAGGACCTCTACGCCGTGCGGCTGGAGCACGCGGAGGCGGCCGCCGCCGCGGTCGCCCGGGCCGCGCATCGCCCGCGGGTCGGCTCGGCGGCGCTCGCGGATGCGGAGGAGACGATCCGGCAGCTCGACGCACGGCACCTCGCGCTGGTCCGGGAGGCCGACGCGGACTTCGAGGTGGCGTGGCGACCGACCGAACGGGACTCCGTGGCGCCCCACCGGGCGGAGCTGGCGGCCCTTCCGTACGACGTGCTCGTCGTCGCCGGCGGCCACGTCGGCGTGCTGCTGCACGTGCTGCGCCTGTTCACCGACCCGCCGTCCGGGCCGGTCGTCGCATGGTCGGCCGGCGCGATGGCGCTGACCGAGCGGGTGGTGCTGTTCGACGAGGGCCGGGCCGAGGTGTACGGCACCGGCCTCGCCGTGCTGCCCGAGGTGGTGCTCTTCCCCCATGCCCGGCGCCGGCTGCCGATGGGCGACCCGGCGGTGCTCGGCGCGCTGGCTCGCCGGTTCGCGCCGGATCGCTGCGTGGTGCTCGACGACGGCGTTCGGCTCGACCTCACCGAGGGCCTGCCGGTCACCGCGCGGGTGATCGGGGTGAACGGGCGGCTGACCGGGTGACGAGCCCGCGGCAGCTGGCGATCAACCGACTGCGGGAGAGCAGGCAGCCGGACGTCGACCGGTTCCTCGCCGAGCACCCGGTCCCGATCGTCGAGGGCATCCGCTGCACGTTCCTGTACCGCGGGGAGGCGGACGAGGTCGCGGTTGTGCACCGGATCCTCGGCCTGCCCGATCGGATTCCGCTGCGCCGCCTGCGCGGCACCGACCTGTGGTGGGTCGTACTCGAGCTGCCCGAAGGTTCCCGAGTCGAGTACCAGCTCGAGGTTCGCCGCGGCGAGCATGTCGAGCGGTTCAACGACCCACTCAACCCGCGCCGGTCGCACTCTCCCGTCGGCAGCTCCTCCGTGTGCTTCGCCGCCGGGTACGCGAGTCCCGAGTGGATCGAGCCGGACCCGGAGGCGAGGCCGGGCGAGCTGGTCGAGACCAGCTTGCCGAGCCGGGCGCTGCGCCGGGACGCGCGGGTGACCCTCTACCTGCCTGCGCGCTACCGCCGCACCCGCGCATACCCGCTGCTGGTCGTCCATGACGGCGGCGACTACCTGCAGTACGCGGCGGCGAAGACGGTGCTGGACAACCTGATCTCCCGGCAGGAGACCGCCGAGCTCGTCGCCGCCTTCCTGCACCCCGCCGACCGGCTGGTGGAGTACGCCGACTCGACCGCACACGCCCGCTTCGTCACCGGCGAGCTGCTGCCCCACCTGCAGCGGCACCACCCCCTCGCCGGCCAGCCGGCGAGCCGCTGCCTGATGGGCGCCTCGTTCGGCGCCGTCGCCGCACTGTCCACGGCCTACCGGCACCCGCGCACGTACGGCGCGCTGCTGCTGCAGTCCGGCTCGTTCGTCTTCACCGACATCGGCACGGACCACGGCGGCGGCCCCGTCTTCGACCCCGTCGTCCGCTTCACCAACCGTTACCGCGCCCGCCCGAGGCCCGTGGCGGACCGGGTCTTCCTCAGCTGCGGCATCTACGAGCCGCTGATCGTCCGGAACCGGTCGATGGTCCCCGTGCTGTCCGCGACGGGGATGCGGGTCCGGTACGTCGAGTCGCGCGACGGCCACAGCTGGGAGAACTGGCGCGACCGGCTGCGGGACGGGCTCACCTGGGTCTTCCCGGGGCAGCGCAAGTACGTCTACGAGTGACCGATCACCGGCGGGCACGCCGTGCCGGCCGCATCAACGTCGCCAGCAGCCGCAACGGCAAGGGCCGCCGCGGCCGAGCCGGGCGCCGGGCACGCTCGACGGCCTGCCGGCTCACGGCGAGGAAGAGCGCCCCGTTCGAATGTCCCATGAGCCTTTCAGCTGTGGGGTTGGGCCTGCGATACTGCCGCGGCCGGTCGCTTCCCCCTCGTACAGACCTACTGCCCGGTGGGGCAAGTGCAGGTGTGGAACCGGCGCGGGCAGGGGACCGATGGGGGAAGCTGAACCGTCCGGGGGACGCGGTATGGGAGGTCTGGAAGCCATGTCGACGCGGGCCCTGCTCCGGCCGCCGGCGAGGTTCCGCGCGGCTGTGGTGGTCGCCGTCGTCCTGGGTCTGGCGGCCGGCGTGAGCGCCGGCCTCGCTCGGCCGGACCGAGCCGGAGCGCTGAGCGGCCTTGAGGAGCTCGTCGGCCCGATCGACCCGGTCGTGCGGGCCCAACTGCCCGCCGACCCGCGGCTGTACGGGGCGTACTCGCTGCGCCCGACGCCGAACACCTGCCGGAACGGCTCGCCCGCCTGCGTCGACTCGACCATCGCGGACATGACCCGCCGCTTCGACGCCCTGGCACCGCGCTGCGACCATGACGCGGTCTTCTCCCTGCTCTACCTGCGGGTGACCGAGCGGTACCGGGAGCTGGCCGCCACCTCGGGAGCGTTCGTGTCGGTCCGGACGGTCAACTGGGAGGACCGGGTCTTCTACGACCTCTACGCCGGCAGCTTCGCCGACTGGCACGCGTACCGGCCGGGAGCCGTTCCGCCGATCTGGCGGCTGGCGTACGCGGGCGCCAACGCCCGGCAGCTCACCGGCACCGGCGACGTGGTCCTCGCTATGGCGGCGCACATCCTGCGCGACCTGCCCTTCGCGCTCTGGCGGGTGTCCATGGGCGCCCGGGCGGACCACCTGAAGATCAACGATATGCTCAAGTCGGTCTATGTCTCGGTGGTCGACGAGCTGGCCCGTCGGTTCGACCCGACGATCAAGGCGGCCGACGTCGTGCCCGGCAGCAACGAGCCGGTCGTCGATGCGATCGCGCAGTGGCGGGACAAGGCGTGGCGGGACGGGCAGGCGCTCCTCGCCGCGCCCGACGACGCGGCCCGGGCCGAGGTGGCGAACCGGATCGAGCGGGAGGCCTGGACCACCGGCCTGGCGATCTACCTCGGTGCGCGGTACCCGGTGCAGCAGGCGACCGTCACCCGGGACACCTACTGCGCCGCCCACTGGAACAGCTAGGGCCGTGTCCGTTCCGTGGCAGGCCTGCTCAGCCCGGCTCATCGGGCGGTCGGTGGAGCTCGACCACCTCAGCCGGCTGCTGGACGCCGTGCGCGCCGGCAAGCCGGGTGGGCTGGTGCTGGTCAGCGGCGAGGCCGGGGTCGGCAAGTCGCGGCTGGTGCGCGAGCTCGCGGGCCGCGCGGAGGACCGCGGGGTGCAGGTGCTCTGCGGGCGCGCGGTCCCCGCGGGTGAGCCGTACCGGCCCCTGGTCGAGGCCATGTCGGCGGCGCTGCGGGACCGCCCGGTGCCGGACGACGACGCGCTCCAGCCGTACCTGCCGGTGCTGGCGGCGGTCCTGCCGGACGCCGGCGTCTCCGGCCGGGTCGACCCCCGTGGCGGCGTCGTGCTCGGCGAGGCCGTCCTCCGGCTGATCACCGCGCTGGCCGGCGACCGGGGCGCGCTGCTGCTGCTCGAGGACCTGCAGTGGGTCGACCCGGACACCCTCGCGGTGCTGACCTACCTGGCGCACGCCGGCGAGTCGGCGCCGCTGCTGATCGTCGTGACCGCCCGCGAGGAGGACGGCCCGCCTCCGCCGCTGGTGGAGCTGAATACCTCGTGCCAGGCCTCCCTGGTGACGCTGTCCCGGCTGCCTCCCGACGACGTCCGCGAGGTCGTCGAGTCCTGCCTCGCCGGCACCCCACCGGACGAGGTGGTCGCCTTCGCCGTCGAGAACGCCGACGGCCTTCCGCTGCTGGTCGAGGAGCTGCTCACCGGGCTCGGCTCGGTCGGCGCGCTCACCCCGAACGGCCAGCTGATCGGCCCGCTCACGCCGGGAGTGCCGCGGACGTTCGCCGCCACGGTGCGGCGGCGGGTCGACGACCTGGAGGCGCCGGCCCGCACCGTCGTCCGGGCCGCGGCGGTGCTCGGCCGCCGCTTCGACTGGGCACTGCTGCCCGAGGTGACCGGGCTGCCGGCGGACGAGGTCGTCGCCGCCCTGCGCGCGGCCGTACGCATCGGGCTGGTCGAAGTCGACGACAAGGACACCTTCCGGTTCCGGCACGCGCTGACCGGCGAAGCGATCCGCGACGACCTCCTCCCGCCGGAGCGGCGAGCGCTCGCCCGCTCGGCCGCGGAGATCGTCGAGCGACGCGACCCCGAGGCGTACGCGCTGGCGGCCGGACTGCGGGCTGCGGCCGGCGACGACGAGCGGGCTGCGCAGCTGTCCATCTCCGCGGGCCGGCAGGCGGCCCGCCGCGGTGCGTTGCACTCGGCCGACCTGCTGCTCAGCCGGGCCGCCGCGCTCGCCGGCGACCGGGCGGAGCTGGGGCGGGAGGCGGAGCGAGCGCTGCTCGACGTCCTCGGGGCGAAGGGCGACGCCGAGCGGGCACTGGCGTTGGGCGAGCGGCTGCTGGCCACCGGCGACGAGGGAGTCCGGCTGGTGCTGGCCCAGGTGGCCGCCGCCGCAGAGCGCTGGGATGTGGCGTCGGCATACCTGTCCGCCGTGCCAGAGTCCGACGACCCGCAGGTGGGCGTGCTCGCCGCCCGGCTCGCCTACGCCCGTGGCCGCCCCGAAGAGGCACGCACGATGGCCGAGGCTGCGCTGAAGGCGGCTCGCGAGCAGGACCGCTGGTCGGTCGCCTGCCAGGCGCTGGAGGTGATCGGGCGCGCGGCCCGGCTCGGCGACGCGGACGCGGCCCGGGACGCATTCGCCGCCGCCGAGCGACTCGCCGCCGAGCACGAACTGCCACTGGATCGGGTGTCCGCCCTGCACGAGCTGGGCACCGTCGACCTGCTGGTCGACGGCTCCACCAGCCGGCTGGAACGGGCCCGGTCGCTGGCACTGGATTCCGGCGTGCTCGGCCTGGCGGCGACCCTCGACGTGCAGATCTCCGCGGGGCTGCTGCACCGCGACGTCGACCGCGCCCTGTCGTACGCGAAGCGCAGCGCGGAGCTGGCTCGCCGGCTGCGCGCCGACCGGCTGTCCGCCACCGCCGTCTACTTCCAGGCGATCGCGCACGCCTACCGGCGCGAGGACGCGGAGGTCGAGCGGTGCGTCCGCGAGGCCCTCACCCGTGCGCCGGACGACCTCGACGTCAACGCGGGCATCTGGGGTGCCGTGCGGGCGCACGAGGCACTGCTCGCCGACGATCGAGAGCGGCTGGCCGAGTGCCTGGACCGGGCGGTGGACTACCTGCGCCGCAGCCCGACCACGACGCCGACGCCCATCCGCGGGCTGTGGGCGCTGGTCCGCACGCTCGAGGAGCGCGACGGCGCGCAGGCCCGGGCGGAGGCCGGCCCGTCGGCGGTCAACTGGGAGAACGCCGCGCTGCTCGGGCTGGCCGAAGCGGTCGAGGCCGGCCGTCGCGGCCGCCGCCGGGACGCCGAGCGGCTGGCCGCCACCGCCGACACCGCGCTCGCCGACCTGCCGTGGTGGCGACACCGGATCCGGCTGCTGGTCGCGGACGCGGCGCTCAGCGACGGCTGGGGCGATCCGGTCGGCTGGGCTCGGGAGGCGCTGCCGGTCTTCGCTGCCCGCGGCGACAGCCGGCTCGCCAGCCGCTGCCGGGAGCTGCTGCGCCGGGCCGGTGCGCCCGTCCCCCGCCCGGGCCGCGGCGACACCCCGGTTCCGGCCTCCCTGCGGGCCGCCGGCGTCACCAGCCGAGAAGTGGACGTGTTGCTGCTGGTGGCCGAGGGCCTCACCAACACCGCCATCGCCCAGAAGCTCGTACTCTCCCCCCGCACGGTCGAGACGCACGTGGCGAACCTGGTCGCCAAGACCGGCGTGCCGAACCGGGGCGCGCTGGCGGGCCTGCTCGACGACGGGGACGCCTAAGTCAGGGTCGGCGCGGGCTAAATACGCAACCGACCGGGAGGCGGCGCACCCGCGGGGCGGGCAGGCTTCTGTCACGGGGCGGCGCCCGCCACGGTGGTGCCGAGGGGCACGAGGGGAACGCTGAGGGACGGGGGACCCTGGAGGACGACCGGGGGACTTCCTCGAATGCGGACGCCCCATCGGAGCTCCGCCGTGGAGAAGAGGGGGACTCGTCGCGGGCGCCGTCCCCGTTCGCGCGCCAGCCGTCCCTCCGCGTCAGTCGACCCTCCGCATCAGCCGTCCCGCCCCGCCGGCTCCTCCTCCGGCGGCGGGTGGTCGAAGTCCACGTCTACGCTCTCGAAGCCCTTGTGCCGCTCGGTGACCGCGTACGACTCGTACGCCTTCCGGTCGCCGCTGGTGAGGTGCACGTCGTCGGTGAACGGGGTGAGCAGGCTGCGTGGCCACAGCCGCCGCGCCCGGACGACGTTGACCTCCGCGCACAGCACCACGGTGAACGCGGCCAGGTAGAGCCACACCAGCAGCCCCAGCACCACACCGAACAGGCCGTACATGGCGCTCGTGCCCTGCAGGGTCGTGCCGAGGTAGTAGGTGCCGGCCGACTGCAGGACCTGCCAGCCGAGCGCCGCGCCGATCGCGCCCGGCAGCACCTCCCGGATACCGACCGACTCGCCGGTCAGCAGCCGGAAGGCCAGGACGAACAGGGCCACGTTGAGCGCCACCGCACCGACGGCCGCGGCGACGCGGAGACTCGCTCCGACCTCGCTCGTGCCCACCCGGTCGGCAACGGTTGTGAGGGCGGTCAGCGCCGTGGACACGACCACGCCGACGCCGACGACGGCGAGCATGAGCAGGCTGCGCAGCCGGGACTTGATCGGGTTGGGGCGGGCGTTCCGCGGCACGGCCCAGACCTTGTTGAACGCATTCTGCGCGGCCTGAACCACGCCGAGGCTCCCGTAGAGGCAGCCGAGCACGCCGACGACGACCGCGACCGTGCTGCCGCGCAGCGAGTGGACGTTCTCGCCGAGCTGTTGGCCCAACACCGGGAAGCGGCTGAGCGCCGAGTCCAGCACCCTCTCCTGCAGCCCCGGGTTGCCGTGCAGCGCGAAGCCGAGGATCGAGGTGAGCAGGAGCAGCAGCGGGAACAGCGACAGGAAGGCGTAGTACGTGATCATCGCCGTCAGGTACGAGCCCTGGTCGTCGACGAACTTGTAGACGACGGCCAGCGGGAAGCCTGCAGCCCGGTGCCTGCGCTGGAAGCGGTCCAGCCGCCCAGCCGTGTCCACCAGGCCAGCGTGACACGCAGGATCCGCCGGCGGGGAGGGCCGAGCCGGTCAGCCGGGCTGGTCGCCGCGGTCGGTCTGCTCGGCGAGGAAGCGCTCGAGCTCGGCTCCGAGCTCGTCGGCGGTCGGCAACGGGCCGGCGCCGGCGGCGAGCAGGTCGGCACCGCGGCCGGCGACGTAGGCGTCGTACTGCTCCTCCAGCGCGCGCACTACCGCGACGACCTCGTCGGAGCGCTCCACCTGGCTGTCCACGTCGGCCCGAACCGCGTCGGAGGCAGCCCGGAGGCGGTCGGTGACGAGCGCGAGGCCGGTGGCCCGGGACACCGCGTCGAGGAGCGTCAGCGCCGCCGGCGGGTAGTCGGTCTGGGCCAGGTAGTGCGGAACGTGCACCGCGAAGCCCATCGCGTCCCGGCCGGCCTGGCCGAGCCGGAACTCCAGCAGGTGCGCCGCGCTGCCGGGGACCTGCACTCGCTGCAGCCACGGCTGGTGCTCGGCGATCAGCTCGCGCCGGCTGGCGTGCGCGGTCACCCCGAGCGGGCGGGTATGCGGCACGGCCATCGGGATCGAGTTCAGCCCGACCGAGGCGCGGACGTCGAGCCGCTCGCAGAGCATCCGCATCGCGGTCGCGAAGCGCTCCCACTGCAGGTCCGGCTCGGGCCCATCGAGCAGCAGGTAGGGGGTGCCCGCGGTGTCCCGCAGGACCTGCACCCGGATCGCCGGGTCCTCGTAGCTCTCCCAGTGATCCTCGACGAAGAGCATCGGCGGCCGCCGTGCCCGATAGTCGAAGAGCTGGTCGACGTCGAAGGTGGCGACGGTCGCCGGGGCGCCGTCCGCCCTGAGGTGCGCGGCCGCCACCCGGGCGGCCCCGGCGGCGTCCACGAAGCCCGTCATCGCCACCACCAGCACCGGCCGGCCCAGCTCCGGCAGCTCGCCGGCCAGCTCGTACAGCTCCCGCGGGTCCAGCACGCCTCGCCACTTCCTCACACCGCCCGACGGGCGGCCCATAGGAACAAGCTCCTGACCGCCCCCATTCAATCCCACCGGCATATGGACGGCGGCCGGCGGGCATTAGCCCGGGACGAGCCGGGTCCGCAGCGCCTTCCGGTCGGTCTTGCCGACGCTCGTGAGCGGGATCGCGTCGACCACCCGCACCTCGTGCGGCCGGTGGATGCCGGACAGCCTCCCGCGGGCGAAGTCGACCACCTCGTCCGGGTCGAGGACGGCGCCGTGTCGCGGCGCGACGAAGGCCACGATCTCCTCGCCCCGGACCGGGTCCGGTCGTCCGACGACCGCCGCGCCGCCGACGTCCGGATGGGTCAGCAGGACCTCCTCGACATCTCGCGGGAAGACGTTCATCCCGCTGCGGATGATCAGGTCCTTCTTCCGGTCGACCAGCACCAGGAAGCCGTCCGCGTCGAGGTGGCCGATGTCTCCGGTGTGCAGCCAGCCGTTCCGGAGGGTCGCGGCGGTCGCTACCGGGTCGTTCCAATAGCCGAGCATCACCCCGGGCGAGCGCACCACGACCTCACCGTCGACCGCGGGCGGGACCGGCTGGTCGAGATCGTCGACGACGCGCACCTCGTAGCCGGGCAGCGGCTTGCCGACCGCGCCGGGCCGGCTCTCCCCCGGCACGGAGCTGGAGATCACGGCGGCCGACTCGGTGCACCCGTAACCCTCCAGCAGCTGCGCATCCGGCAGGCGCCGCTCCCACTCGGCGCGCATCGCCGCCGGGAGCGGTGCCGCGCCGGTGGTGACGTGCCGCAGCGCCGACAAGTCGTACTCCTCGAGCGGCTGCTGCAGCAGCAGCGCGATCATCGACGGCACCAGCGGCGAGTTGGTCACCCGGTGCTCGACCGCGAGCCGCAGCCACGCGCCGGGCTCGAACCAGCGCATCAGGACGGCCGTGCCGGCGTCCTCGAGAAAGGCGCCGACGATCGTGACGATCAGCCCGTAAGCGTGCGACAGCGGGAGGGAGACCAGCGTCGACGCGCGCTCGAGGGAGTCCCGGCTGCGCTCGTACGCGGCGTGCCCGCAGAACCACAGGTTCGCGTGGCTGAGCATGACCCCCTTCGCCCGGCCGGTGGTGCCGCCCGTGTACATCAGCGTCGCCAGGTCGCGCTCGTCGCGCGGCACGAGCGGGTGCGGCTCGGCGGCCAGCAGATCCCCGTACGGCACGACACGGCCGGCGGCTTCGGTCTGACCCGCGACGGGACCCGCGACGACGATCTGTCGGACCGTGTCGACGCCGGCGGCCGCCGCCACGCGGGGCAGCAGCTCGGGCGAGGTGACGGCCATGACCGCGCCGGAGTCGACCAGCACGTGCCGCAGCTCGGCTTCGGAGAGCAGGAACACCACGGGCGTGACCACGGCGCCGGCCCGCCAGACCGCCGCGTACATGGCCTCCACCTCGGGGCCGTTCGCCAGGCAGACCATGACGCGGTCGCCGGGGCGCAGCCCGAGGGCGACGAGCCCGCCGGTGAGCCGGCGGACGGTGTCGAGCCGCTCCGTGCCGGTCAGGCGGCGACCCTCGCAGACCAGCGTGGCGGCGTCGCCGCGGCGCTCGAGCGAGCCCTCCACCAGCGCGCCGAGGTGAGATCCGGACATCAGTGCTCCTCCCGTCCCGCTGAGGGCAGTGTGCCGCCGCCCCGGGACCGGAGGCCATGCCCGACTTGAGAAGATGATCGGTCCGTTCTTTGCCGGCCGACAGGAGCTCGTTGTCCCAGGACCCGACCGACTCGGACCGCCCCGAGACACCGCTGGAGCGTGAGCGCGAAGCGGAGCAGCGGTACGTCGACGTGCTGTACGCGCGGCTGGACGAGCTGCGCGAGGCGAGCGAGCGCGCGCTGGAGCGGGCGCGGCGGTCGCCGACCGCCGGCACGCCGGCCGCCCGGTCGGAGCGGGACGCCTTCGTGGCCTTGCACCTGCGCCGGCTCTCGCAGCTGCGCGGCGTGGCGGACCGGCTCTGCTTCGGCCGCCTCGATCTGGCCGACGGCGAGCGGCGGTACGTCGGGCGGATCGGGCTGGCCGACGAGGAGCACCGGCAGCTGCTCGTGGACTGGCGGGCGCCGGCGGCGGAGCCCTTCTACCGGGCCACCGCGGTCGCCCCCGAGGGCGTCGTCCGCCGCAGGCACCTGTCCTTCGCGGCGCGGACGGTGACCGGCATCGAGGACGAGATCCTCGACCTGGACGCCTTCGACGCCGACCGGGACGGGCCGAGCGTCGCCGGCGAGGGCTCGCTGCTGCTCGCCCTCGGCGAGGCCCGCACCGGCCATATGCGCGACATCGTCGCGACCATCCAGGCGGAGCAGGACCGGATCGTCCGGGCGCCCGCGGACGGTGTGCTCGTCGTCGAGGGCGGTCCGGGAACGGGCAAGACAGCGGTGGCCCTGCACCGCACCGCGTACCTGCTCTACACCCTGCGGGACCGGATCGCGTCCAGCGGCGTCCTGGTGGTCGGTCCGAACGCGCGGTTCCTCGACTACATCGACCGGGTGCTGCCGGCGCTCGGCGAAGCCGACGCGACCGTCCTGGTGACGCCGGACCGGCTCTACCCCGGCGTCGACGCGGTAGCGGACGAGGATCCCGACGTCGCGGCGGTCAAGGGCGACCTGCGGATGGCGGAGGTGCTCGCCCGGGCCGTACGCGACCGGGAGCGGATCCCGAGAGCGCCGCTGCCGCTGGGAGTGGACGGGCGGACGGTGGTGCTGCGGCCGGAGGACGTCCGCGCCGCGCATGATCGCGCCCGCCGGTCCGGCAAGCCGCACAACGCCGCCCGGGTTCCGTTCGTCCGGCAGCTGCTCGGCCTGCTGGCCGCACAGCTGGCCGGCGTTCCCGCCGGTGAGCTGGACCCGGACGACCGGGCCACGCTGGTCGAGCAGCTGCGCGAGTCCCGGGACGTTCGGCGCGAGCTGAACTGGTGCTGGGCGCCGATCCGGCCCGAGCGGCTGCTGCGCGATCTGTACGCGGACCCGGCCCGGCTCGCTTCGGCCGGCCGCGCGGTCAGCGAGCGGCAGCGGCGGCTGCTGCGGCGCGACCGGGCCGCGCCGTGGACGCCCGCCGACGTGCCACTGCTGGACGAGGCGGCCGAGCTGCTCGGCGAGGACGACAGCCGGGTGGCGGCCGAGGCCGCGGAGGCGGCCGCCCGCCGGCGCGAGGAGGTCGAATACGCCCGGGAGGTGCTGCGGGGGTCGCCGGCAGCGGCCATGGTGACCGCGGAGCAGCTGGCCGACCGGTGGGCGGCGGAACCGGAGCGCCTGACGGTCGCCGAGCGCGCCGCCACGGACCGGAGCTGGACCTTTGGGCACGTGGTGGTGGACGAGGCGCAGGAGCTGAGCCCGATGGCGTGGCGGGCGCTCGTCCGCCGGTGCCCGTCCCGGTCGATGACGGTCGTCGGCGACCTCGCCCAGACCTCGGCGCCGCACGGGGCGCGCTCGTGGGCTCAGGTGCTCGGGCCGGTGGCCGGCGGCCGGTGGCGGACCGAGCGGCTCACGGTGAACTACCGGACGCCGCGGGAGCTGATGGAGCTCGCCGTCGCGGTGCTGCGGGCCGGTGGGGTGCCGGTCGACGCGACCGAGTCGGCGCGGTCCGGGCGGTGGCCGCCGATCGTCTCGCGAGTGCCGTCCAGTGAGGCCGTTCCCGACGCGGCGGTGGCCGCGGTCAGGACCGAGCTCGCGGTCCTGGCCGACGGCACGGTCGCGGTGATCGCCGCGCGGGCGTCGTACCCCGAGGTCACGGCGGCGGTGCCCATCGCGCTCGACGACCCGCGGGTCTCGGTGCTGCCGGTGGCCGAGGCGAAGGGCCTGGAGTTCGACTCGGTCGTGCTGGTCGAGCCGGCCGCCGTGGTGGGCGAGTCGCCGCGGGGGCTCACCGACCTCTACGTCGCGCTGACCCGGGCGACACAGCGGCTGCACGTGGTGCACGCTGGCGAGCTGCCGGCGGGCTTCGGCCCGGCTACGGCGGCCGCGGCGCAGCGGGCAGACTCGGGGCCGTGACCGGACTTCCTCCGCAAGCCGGCCCCGGCGGCCCCGGCGGCCCCGCCGACCCCGACGCGACCGTCGATCCCATCGCCCGGCCGGACGAGCGCAACGACCGGCCGCTCGGCCTCTTCCGCCGGCTGCTCCGGGCCGGGCAGGCGCCGCGGTCGCCATACCTCTGCGCCCACCTGATCGACGCTCCCGCCGACGCGACCCCTCGCACGCCCGGCCGCTGCGAGGATCACCAACCCCAGGACGGGCCCTGGGTGCACCTGCGGCTGTGTCTCGCCTGCGGCCACGTCGGGTGCTGCGACTCCTCCCGCCCGCGGCACGCGACACTGCACTACGAGCAGACCGGCCATCCGGTGATGCGCTCGTACGAGCCCGGCGAGTCGTGGCGGTGGTGCTACGTCGACGAGCTCCTCGGCTGAACCCGGCCGTCAACGGATGGGCTGCCCGAGGCCGATCACGTTGCCCTCGCTGTCGTGGAACCAGGCGGCCCGCTCGCCGATCCCGCCGTCCGACGGGTAGGTGCCCTCGATGTCGGCGATACCGTCGACGGTGCGAATCCCCGGCAGGTCGTACTCATCGAAGACGACGCCGCGCTGCCGCAGCCAGCCGACGACGGCCGCGATGTCCTCGACCTCCCAGGCCATCTGCGTGTGCTGCCCGGAGGGCGCGCCGGTCGACTGGAACAGCGAGAACCGGGTCCGGCCGCAGACGTAACGCAGCCCACCGGGCCGCTCCTCCGCCGGCTCCAGGCCGAGCCTCTGCGAGTAGAAGGCCCGGGCGCGGTCGAGATCCTGCGCCGGGAGCCGCGTCGCCACCTCGAACCTCTCCAGCATCGTCCCTCCTGTCGTCCCAGGCGGCGATCCTCTCCCATCCCGGCACCGAGCGCGGGCGATGCACCTGCCGGCAACCGGCGGCGGTACTCTCGCCGCTCCTGACAACACGCGTTGGCCTACGCTTGATGGTATGGCGTTCACCGAGCGGTCCCGAGCCGCCCGCGAGGCGATTCTCGCCGCAGCCAGGCGGCGGTTCACCTCCGAGGGCTATGACCGGACGACCATCCGGATGGTCGCGGCCGACGCGGGCCTGGACCCGTCCATGGTGATGCGCTACTACGGCAGCAAGGAGGGGCTCTTCAGCGCGGCGCTGGGCGTGGACCTGCGGCTGCCCGACCCGGCGGACGTCCCGCGCGGCGAGCTCGGCGCGATGCTGGCCCGCCACTTCGTCAAGGTGTGGGAGGGCGACCCGGCCGACGAGACGGTGCTGATCCTGCTGCGGTCCGCCATCTCGCACGCCGCCGCCGCGGATCGCATCCGGGAGATGTTCGCCGGACAGGTCGTGCCGATGGTCAGGCGGGCGACCGGCGACGCGCCGGACGCCGAGGTCCGGGCCGGACTCATCAGCACCCACCTGCTCGGCACCGCCCTGACCCGCTACATCCTGCGGCTGCCGCCGGTCGCCGGACTGGACGCCGACACATTGGTCGCTGTCCTCGGGCCGGTGCTGCAGCACTTCTTCACCGGACCGCTGACCGACTGAAAAATCCGCTCCGTCTTGAGACCACACTTGTTTGCCATCCACTGTTGGCATACCGTCGTTGGCATGAAGCCGAACCCGAGGCACCGGGCAGGAAGCGCCGTCGTCGTCACCGGCACGTCGACGGGGATCGGCCGTGCGACGGCCCTCGCCCTGGCCGGCGCGGGCTACCACGTGCTCGCCGGCGTACGGAGGACCACGGACGGCGAGGCGTTGCGATCGGCCGCGAACGGCAGGCTGACGCCACTGGTCCTCGACGTCACGGACGAGACCGCAGTGCGGGAGGCGGCGGCGAAGGCCGACCAACTCGTCCGCCCGGACGGCATCGCAGGGTTGGTCGGCAATGCCGGGGTGGGAGTCACCGCGCCGATGGAGGCGATTTCGGTGCCCGCGCTCCGCGAGCTGTACGAGGTGAACGTCTTCGGTCAGGTCGCGGTGATCCAGGCCTTCCTCCCGCTGCTCCGGCGCGCGGCCGGCACGATCGTCACCATCGGGTCGATCGGAGACCGGCTCACGATGCCCTTCGGCGGACCGCTGACCACCTCGAAGTGGGCGCTCGCCTCGATCACCGAGGCGCTGCGGCTGGAGCTGCGGCCGTGGGGAATCCACGTGGTCCTCGTCGAGCCCGCCACGATAGCGACGCCGGCCGTGGACAAGGTCGAGGCCGAGGCCCGTCGGATGCTGGAGGAGTTCGACGACGAGGACCGCACCAGGTATGCCGAGTCGTACGCGAAGGCGACCCGGATCGCGGTGGCGAGGGAGCGGAACGGCAGCAGCCCGGACGTCGTGGCCGACGTCGTGTTGCGGGCGCTGACCGCACGACAACCGAGGACGCGCTACCTCGTCGGCAAGGACGCCCGTCGGCTCGCCTTCCTGGCCCGCTGGGCGCCCGACCCGCTGTTCGATCGGATCCGCGTCCGGCTCTTCGGACTGCCCAGGGTCTTCGGCGCGGCGCTGACCGACGCGGCCCGCCACGCACCGATGCGGGAAGGAGCGCCACGATAACCTGTCCCGTCCGCTGGCAGCGGCTGGTGACGCTCGCGGCGCTGGTCTGCGCAGCCAGCATGCTCGTCTTCGGCTTCTGGGCCTTCTTCGCCCCGACGTCCTTCTCGGACTTCATCGACTACGGCCCGTACAACGAGCACCTGATCCACGACGCCGGCGCGTTCCAGCTCGGCATCGGCGTCGGGGTGCTGGCGGCCGTCTTCTGGTCCGACGGCCTGCTCGCCGCGCTGACCGGCTTCGCCGTCGCCAGCGGCCTGCACACCGTCTCCCACTATCTCGACCGCGACCTCGGCGCTCACGACAGCGACGTCCCGCTCCTCGGCCTGCTGACGCTCGTCGCCTGGCCGCGATCTATGGACGTCTGCGGAGGAGCAAGGCATGAAGTCCTGCTCGCTGGCGCATCGGGCGCGATCGGCATCCCGATCGTCCGCCGGCTGACCGCGCGCGGCCACCAGGTGCTTGGGCTCGCGCGCGACCCGGTCGGTGCGCACCGGATCCAGGCGCTCGGCGCCACGCCGGTAATCGCCGACGCCCTGCGGCGCTACGATCTGCTGCGCACCGTCGATGGACTCGCGGCCTGCGCTCGCAAGTCGTCGCCGGCCGGCGGGCTACCTCGCGGTGTGCCGCAGGATGGCGGGCACGACCAGGTCCCAGGTGGACCGCGGCGGCACCTGGTGGCCGACGCCATCGAGGAGAAGCAGTTCGGCGCCGGGGATCTCGCGAGCGAGCGCGACCGCGTGCCCGGGCGGGAAGATCGGGTCCTCGGTGCCATGGATGACGAGTGTCGCCGCGGTCACCTCACCGAGCCGGGGCCGCACGTCGGCACCGCCCTCGAGCAGCCAGTGGTTCTTCGCGCTCGACTCGAGGTTCACCGTGCGGCCGACCACCCGGCGGGCGACCTCGCGCACGGACGCCTCGTCGAACGAGTCCGGCGCGGCGAACGGGCGCTCGCCCTCGACGAGGTACTCGACGACCGCGTCCCGGTCGTTCCAGTCCGGGTCGGGCGGCGGGTCGGCGAAGGCCGCCTTGACCCGCTCCGCCATCGGGGGCAGGTCGTCAGCCGGACCGGGACTGGTGGACATCAGGGTCAGCGTCGCGACGCGGTCGGGCCGGTGCACGGCGAGGAACTGCGCGATGCCGCCACCCATCGACAGGCCCACCACGTGCGCTCGACCGCCGGCGAGAGCGTCGATGAGACCGGCCGCATCGTCGACCAGATCCTCTCCCGTGTAGCCGGGCGAGCCCGGCGGATAGCTCGCCGACCGGCCGGTGTCGCGGTAGTCGTACCGGACGACGAGCCGCCCACCGGCCGCGAGCCGCCCGCAGAACTCCGGATCCCACCAGTCCATGGACGCGGCGGCGCCGGAGATGAGCAGGATCGCCGGATCGGCCCGGTCACCGACCGTGTCGACGCAGAGGTCCACCCCGTTGGTGCGCACCATGGCCTCGGTCACGCCGCTCGACTCTACGACCCGGGCGCCGATGCCCGGTTGCGCCGGGACCGCCGCGCGAAGGGCGGCGGTCCGGGCGCGCGAGAGGCCTCATGCCTCCCGTTGCGGTCTACGACGTAGCGGGCGCCGAGCGCGCGGGTGGCGAACACCGCAGCGGCGCTGGCAAGGATGACGCGACACTTCCTGTGCACCCCACGGCGGTACGCGTCAAGCCGGCAGGCGTACGGCTCCGGCCAGCGCGCGGTCGACGCGCTCCCGCTGCCGGTCCGGCGGAGCCGCGCTCCCCTGCAACCGAGGTGGAGCAACGAAGGGCTCTCGCCCTCCTGCAGACGTCAGGACGTGCCGTCGAAGTCGACATGCTTGGTCTCGACCGTCCCGGCCGTCCGGCCCGGCGCCTTGTGGTTGGCCCAGTACAGGTTCGTGTGTACGACGACCTGCTCCGGCGGCGGCGCCCCCCAGGCCGTGAGGTCCTCGGTCGTGTGCGCGTCGCTGACAAGCGTGGCGTCGTACCCGCGGACGAGCCCGCCGTGGAGCGTCGAGCGGATGCACTCGTCGGTCTGGGCACCGACGACGACGAGCCTCCCGACGCTCAGACCCGATAGCACGGTCTCCAGGGTGGTCTGCTCGAAGGCGTCGCCGTAGTTCTTCTCGACGAGCGGCTCGGCGTCGCCCGGAGTCAGCTCGGGGACGATCCGCCACTCGTCACTTCCCCTGACAAGGTGCTCGTCGGAGTGCTGGAACCATACGACGGGGACCCGTTCCCGCCGCGCCTTCTCGACCAAGCTGCCGACGTTCGTGACGACCGCATCGCGCTCATGAGCTCCCTCGACGACTCCGTTCTGCATGTCGAGGACGAGGAGTGCGGTGTTCGGCCGATTCTCGAGTGTGGTCATGACCTCTCCTAACCCCGACCGGGTCCCAGTGTTCGCCCGAGGACCCGGCCATCCGCCGGTACGCCGAGCTGGCCAATAGGATCACGCACTGGTCAGACTTCGACACCGGTGGCCCTTTGCCGCGCTGGAGGCGCCCGAACTGCCGACGGGGACGTGTGCGCCTTCGTCGCCAGTCCCCGCTACGTTCGGCGTCATGTCGAACATCGTCTCTGTCGCCCTCGGCACCGCCGATCCGGCCAGGCAAGCGGCCGACCCAGATTGTCACGCCTTCTGCCTCGCTTCCGTGTTCTGAGGACCCGAATATTCCGAGCACGATCATGACAACAACGTGGCCGTGGCCCGATTCGCTGGACGGGGTCCTGGCCGCACCCGACTCCCACCGTGTGCTGTTCGAGAACGAGCGCACGCGGGTGCTTGAGGTGACCGTCGCGCCGGGTGAACGGGAGCCACCGCACACGCACCGCTGGCCGAGCGTCATGGTGGTGCACCAGCCGGCGCGGATCCGTTACTACACCGGCGACGTCCTGACATTCACCTCACCGGAGCAGCCCTCGCCCGCCGAAGGCGGCCTGCGGGTCAGCTGGCTCGAGCCCGAGGGGCCGCACTCGGTGGAGAACATCGACGCTCGCAGCTATGGAGCCATCCGCATCGAGCTGAAGCAGTTCTGATAGAGGGGCACGTACGCCGGGAAGCACGACTCCGGCAAGACCGGGCTGAGCTACGTGTACGAAAAGTTGAGCGCGCGCAGGGTCATCGCCACCACGGCATCGACGTACTGGGGGGAGAGCGGCCCGGTGCGCAGCAGCCACCGGTAGTAGACCGCGCCGTACAGCAGCTCGGCCGCCGCGTCGAGATCGACGTCGCCGATCTGCCCGGCCCGCTGGGCCGTGCTCAGCCGCTGCCTGGTCGCCTCGAGCCATGGCCTGAGCAACCTGTCGAACAGTGCCGCCGCCAGCCGGGGGTCGTCCTGGATCGCTGTGAGCAACGCCCGGTAGCGCCCGTCGAACGCCGGATCCGCGAGCGAGTCCACTGTGGACCGCAGGACCAGTCGCACGTCGGCTTCCAGGTCACCGGTGTCGGGAAAGGTCAGGTCCTGATCGGCCTGCACCAGCGCGAGGTAGGCGTCCAGCACCACCGCCCCCTTGTCCGGCCACCAGCGGTAGATCGTCTGCTTGCCGACGCCCGCCCGGGCGGCGATCGCCTCCACCGCCAGCCTCGTGTAGCCGACCTCGCGAAGCAGGTCGGCAGTCGCCGTGAGGATCGCCTGGCGAGAGCGCTCGCTTCGACGGGTGGGGTTGGGAGGCTTCCGGTCCGCGGTCACGCATGCATCGTACATACAGCGAGACGGGCCGGATCGTCTCGCTGTGGGCGTCATGCAGGGCATCGCTCGGCAGCACGTGATCTTTGGGACCGGTGCGAACGGTCTCGCCGGTGCTGGGCGGCCAGGCCCCCGTCCTTGCTGGACAGGGCCATGTCGGCTGCTGGTGGCAGGTGTTGGATTTCGGACCAGCGCATGACGCCGTGTACGTCCGCCACCCATGTCGCGTGAGTGGCCCGCAGGTCGTGCGGCGTCACGTTGACCAAGCCGGCCGCCTCGACCGCGGGTCGAAGTGGGTCCGCTGCCACGAGTTGTGGTGAAGCGGCTCCCGAAACGCTCCTAGGGCCGCTCGATCTCTGCCCCGCTGAGGATGCGCGGCTCCGTCTCCGGCATGCGTGGTAGCCGCACTCCGCGGCAAGGACTGGCAGCGATTAGGTCGTTCGCAACCGCCGCGGCCGTCGGGTGGGCCGCGTCGGCCGCGAGAGGTCTCAACCAGATGGTTGACAGTATCCGCGGACCCCGCTAATGTTCTCCTCAACCAAATGGTTGAGGAGTGTCGTGACCGATCAGCTGTCCCGGGTGTTCGCCGCCCTGGCCGACCCGACCCGGCGCGACATCGTGGCCCGGCTGGCCGTCGGGGACGCCTCGGTGGGCCAGCTCGCCGCGCCGTATGCGATGAGCGTGCAGGCGGTCTCCAAGCACCTGCGGGTGCTGGAGGACTCGGGCCTGGTCAGCCGCGGCAGCGACACCGGGCACCGCCGGCCGGTCCACCTGGAGGCGGAGGTGCTCGACCTCATGACCGGATGGATCGAGCGATACCGCCGGCGGGCCGAGCAGCGCTACCGGCGCCTCGACGCCGTGCTGGCCGCGATGGACGAGACCGACCGGACTACCCCTGACCCGACCACCTCTGACCGGACCGGCACCGGCCGGACCGGCCTCACCGAGGAAGGAGCAGCGCCGTGACCACGTTCGCCGAGGCGGCCATCGAGGCCGACCCCACCCTCCCGATCATCCGCATCACCCGCGACTTCGCGGCCACCCCGGAGCAGCTGCTGCGGGCCCACACCGACCCGGAGCTGTTCGCCCGCTGGGTCGGTCCGGACGCGACCAGCACCAAGATCGACTACTGGGACGCCCGGACCGGCGGCTGCTGGCGGTACGTCGCCTCGCACGACGGCCAGGAGTACGGCTTCCGCGGGACGTTCCACGAGGTCCGCCCGGACCGGATCGTGCAGACCTTCACGTTCGAGGGCGAGCCGGACGGCGTCGCGTTGGAGACGCTGCGCTTCGAGCCGCTCGGCGACGGGCGGACCCGGCTGCACGCGCAGTCGCTGGTCGACAGCATCGAGGGCCGCGACGCCTGGCTGCGCAGCGGCATGGAGACCGGCGTGAACGAGGGATACGCCAAGCTCGACCGGCTGCTGGCCGATGGCGCTGCCTGAGTTGCCGGCCGAGCGGCACCGCGCGGTCGCGGGCGCCTTCACCGCTCGGGTGCTGGGCGCCCGGGACTGGGACGCGCCCGCGCCAGTGGCCGGCTGGACCGCCCGGGACGTCGTGGCCCACCTGACCGGGTGGTTCCCCGCGTTCCTCGCCGCAGGCGCCGGCGTCGAGCTTCCGCACGGCCCCGGCGTCGACGAGAACCCGGTCGCGGCGTGGCGGGTGCACTCCGACGGCGTGCAGGCGCTGCTCGACGACCCGGCGACCGCCGGCCGCGTGCTCGCCAACCGGCACGTCGGCGAGCTGCCGCTGGACCTGGCGATGGACCGCTTCTACACCGCAGACGTGTTCATGCACACCTGGGACCTGGCCCGGGCCACCGGCCAGGACGACCGGCTCGACCCCGACTTCAGCGCCGAGCTACTGGCCGAGATGGAGGCAATGGAGGACGTCATCCGGTCCTCCGGCCAGTACGGCGCGCGGGTACCGGTCCCGGCCGGCGCCGACGCGCAGACCCGGCTGCTCGGCTTCATCGGCCGGGACCCGAGCTGGAGGCAGTAGACCGGTATCTCCAGGTCTCCCGAATTGGTCCTCCAACCTCCTTGGCTACGTCCGACCAAGCCGGGCGCCGAGGCGAGCTCGGCCGGCCCGCCGCACCATGGGCAGCTGCGACCGGCTTGCGGACCTGGCGACCAGGGAGTCACCTCCGCTGAGGAGTTGGATCGCGGGAAGGCCAGGGCGGGCCAAGACTTGCTGGGGATGAAGGCGGCCGGCGATCGTCCAGGGGCATGGAGACCTCCATGACCGCCGAGGCGTACCCATCCGGCACCAGCCCGATTGGGAGACTGGGGCATGCGCCTCGCGAGCCTGACCGCATTGGTGAACCGGGTCTTCGGCTGGGCGGACGGCGTGCAGCGCCGGCACGGGGGTGCTGGGATTTCCCTACGCGGTGGTCAAGAAGTACGGGGATGACGACGGCGGGCGCGAGGCCGCGCTCATCACCTACTACGGCTTCCTCAGCATCTTCCCGCTGCTGCTGCTCGGGGTGGCGATCCTGTCACGGGTGCTGACGGCGAATCCTGAGCTGCAGCAGCGCCTCATCAGCGAGATCGTGCCGCGGTGCTGCAATCCACGGTTGAGCAGTCGGTGACCACCTTGCCCACGTCGACCGTTCCGTTCATCGCCGGCCTGATCGGCTTGCTGTTCTCCGGGACCGGTGTCGTGTTCTCCGCCTACCAAACGCTGAACAACGTCGCCGCCGTCCCGCCTTCCAGGTCGCCGTCGGCCGGCCCGACAACGGCGTCACGCAGTTCCGTGGCGCGCTCCCGCTAGCCGGGTTCACGCTGGCGAACGGCGAGGTGATGATGCTGTTCGTCTCCACGATGGAGATGGCCAACGAAATCCGCACGATGCTCGACAACTACCGGTCAGCGGCGAAGGACGCTGCGCGGCAGGCGGGCTTCAACCGCCTGCCGGACGACAAGCGACATCTCGTGGCCGCGCGGCCGGTGCCGGAGTCCAAAAGATCAGCCTGCACGAGAGCAGCGACTGGCGGGTCCAGTGGGTCGACACCAGCCCGGTCGGCCGGCACATGGCGGAGCAAACCGGCTCCCGGATTCAGGACCGGTGGCGGAGGCCGCCGGACATAGCGCCGGGCTGGACTAAGGGGTTGTCCATCTGGATCCCGGATACCGAGATCGTCGACATGTCCGAGGACTACCAGACCGAGGACGATGCTGTGTGGGTCCGCCCGGGCGATATCCCGCTGCGGTCGGCGGACGTCGGCCGGTAGGTTGCAGCAATGCCACCTACGTCCCCGTCCGTAACGTTCGTCTACGAGGACGGCCAGGGGAACCGCGAGCAGGCCCAGCTGCCGGGTCCGGGCGGCACGGCCAGGGTCGCCGCTGGGCGACCGGGCCGCCGGTCGGGAGTTTGGAGGATCTGGGCCAACCCGAGCAGGTCCAATGCACTATCAGGACGAGCTGCGGCGCATCTCCAAAGCAGCAGTAGTGGACGACCGAGGTCTTCTGGATCTGCTCGGCCGGCGCCCGAGTGTCGGTCCACACGATCCAGTTATCCCCCGATGACGTAGCCGCCGAACTGCTTCGCGGTCTTCAGCCAGTTGTCGCGGGCCTCGGCTCGGGCGAATGTGTCCAGGTTGACGGTCGGTCGTTCAATCCCCCTCCTCGCCGCCGCCCGTCAATCTGTCCGGCCGAATCGTCTTCAGCCACGCCGGGGGTAAATGCGGCGATGAGACCATATTTGCGGCTAACGCTAATGGGTCCGAAGAGCGGCAGCTCACAGACTTCGGTGTTAATTGTTGCCCGCGGCTGTCACATAGCGGTCGCCAGGTGCTGTTCGCCGCACCGGCTCCCGATGGCACGAGAGTTACCACCGCGATCATGAACACTAATGGCAACAGGCGCATGGATGTGCCCTTACCCACTCCTACGGTTAACCTCGGGCCGGGTGCATGGTCGCCTGATGACACGCGCATCACGCTGCAGGGCTGGGACGACGCGCACCCGGACCGGAATGGCATCTACACGGTGCAGGCGGATGGCAAAGATCTCGTCAGCTGACCACTGCGCGGCCGGGATTGCCTGATGTTCCTGTGGATTACTCGCCGGACGGCGCCTGGCTCCTCATCTTCAGGGAATCGTCGGTGCAGAGCGTTGGCTCTCTTTGGCTGGCCAACATTGATGGCAACCGGTTCAGGCGACTCACACCGGAAGCCCTCAAGGTCGACATTGGCGGCCAGTGGTCGCCGGACGGCTCCAAGATCCTCTTTGCCGGCGCCCGAAGTCAGGCCGCGGTCACTGTCCGTGTCAGGATTCGGTGCCCGAACGGCGCATGCAATCCCGCTCAGGAGTGTCGCTCATGCCGATCTGCGTGCGTTTGCTCTCTGGATGGCGATGCAGAGTTGCGCATAGCCGGTGGGATGAGCCCCGACCTGGTCAGCGTAGGGTTGCCGATGGAGTTGGCCGAGTCTCCGTTCGTGAGGGGGAGCGCGCCGTGGTCGGCACTGTGTCCGCGTCGGCTGTCCGGTACGACGTGGTCCGCCGGACGCCGGTTAGGGCGCGGCCGGCGACCGGTTGAGTACCGATGCTCATGTGTTGGGTTGGGCCAAGCCGGTGTCGTAGGCGAAGACGGCGGCTTGTGTTCGGTCGCGCAGGTCGAGTTTGACCAGAATCCGGCCGATGTGGGTCTTCACGGTCTGCTCGGCTATGATCAGGTGGGCGGCGATCTCTGCGTTCGACAGTCCACGTGCGACAAGTGCCAGTACCTCGGTTTCCCGTTCGGTGAGCTGGTCGAGGCGTTTGCGGTCTGGTCCGCGCGGCTGGCCGAGTCGGGAGAACTCGGCGATCAGTCTTCGGGTGACCGATGGAGCGAGCAGGGCGTCGCCGGCGGCGACGACCCGTACCGCGTCGGCTAGGGCGTGCGCGGAGGCGTTCTTCAGCAGGAAGCCGCTGGCGCCGACGCGCAACGCCTCGTACACGTACTCGTCGTGATCGTACGTGGTGAGCACCAGGACGCGCGGACCGGACCGGTCGGTCTCCGGCGGCTGTTCCACCGTCCCGAGGATGCGTCGGGTCGCCTCGAGCCCGTTGAGCACCGGCATCCGTATGTCCATGAGCACGACGTCGGGACGCAGCTCGGCGGCCTGGTGCACGGCGTCCTGGCCGTCCACCGCCTCGCCGATGACCTCGATGTCGGCCTGGGCGTTCAGCAGCACGGCCAGGCCCTCGCGGATCATCTCCTGGTCATCGGCGACCAGCACGGTGATGGGTTTTGGCGCGCTTATCATCAGCGCTCGTCTCCTCTGCCCGGCAGCACGGCGGACACGGCGTATCCACCGTCCGGCACAGGTCCAAAAGTCACCTGCCCGCCGAGCATCGTCGCCCGCTCCCGCATCCCCAACAGGCCGTGGCCGGGCGCGCCCGCATCGGAGCCCGGGCCCGCGGCGGGCAGCCCCGCCGGCACCGTCCGCGCCGGTCCGTTGACCACCCGCAGCGCCAGCCCGTCGTCTCGGTACCGGACTTCGACCCGGACCTGGGCGCCGGGCGCGTGCCGCATCGCGTTGCTGAGTGCCTCTTGCAGGATCCGGTACGCCGACACGTCCACTCCCGGTGGCAGCGGCCGGGGCGGCCCGCACACGGCCGCAGTCACCGCCAGGCCGGAGGCTCGGCTGTTGGCGAGCAGGTCGTCCAGCCGATCCAGGCCGGGCTGCGGCCCGGCGTCGTCCGCGCCGCCGTCCGGCCGGAGCAGGCCGAGCACCCGCCGCAGCTCGGTAAGGGCGTCGAGTGCGTTGGCGCGAATGATGCGGAAGCTGCGGGCCAGCTCCTCCGGCGGGTCCGGCACCCGGTATGGCGCGGCCTCGGCTTGGATCGCAATCACCGACATGTGGTGCGCGACCACGTCGTGCAGTTCCCGGGCGATGCGCGTGCGCTCCTCTAGCAGTGCCCGGCGGGACCGCTCCGCCTCGCTGACGTTCGTCTGCACGGCCAGCCGGTGCCGGGCGTCCAGCGTCGCGCGCACCGAGCCGGCGGCGACCAGCACCGCGCCGGTCAGGATGGCGACCTCGACGAGGTCCGGTGAGGTGACCGGCCCCGGCGCGATCCGCAGCACGAGCCCGCTGGCCAGAAGCGTCAGCAGCCAG
>Ga0126307_10000342_pt1 | contig 29947 bp, 32 predicted proteins | sample Plot28_FD_89955 | JGI IMG/M metagenome (GOLD analysis project Ga0126307, IMG submission 89955) | Serpentine soil microbial communities from UC McLaughlin Reserve, CA, USA - Plot28 | ecosystem: Environmental > Terrestrial > Soil > Grasslands | place: USA: UC McLaughlin Reserve, Lake County... | reverse complement strand
GTCCTCTCGCCGAGCACCATGATCGCCTCTCCTTTCTCCAAGGGTGTGCCCCCCATCGTGGCAAAACACTAAGAACATGACCGCAGTTACCGAGGTTGTCAAGGGTGAGGAAGCTGCACCCTGGCCTCTATTCACCGAACTGCCGAGGGGGTACTTTCTCGGAAGTTCGCTAAGGGTAGCTCTACTCCTGCACTATTGATTCGCTGGCCGAGGCGTGGTTATCTGGGCTGCGTGCCGATGAACAACTTTCCACACCCCCTCTTCAGGTCGGAAGATCACCTCCATCGTTGCCCGACCTTCTGACGTTTCCTAACCCGCTTTCGCTGGTCAGTTGATTAACACTTTGATTAATGGCTGTAAAGAACGTAGGCACCAAGAGCATGCGCCCACATAGAGCAGGTAGGGGCTGCTCCGTTGCCTCTAAGCCCTATATCTCCGCCTGGCTGGAGTAGAGGGATACAATGCGGAACCATAGCCGGTCTCACACCGGTTCCCGGAGTTAGCCAGTTCGTTTATGCACCACCTGGGCCGGGTACGCCACATTTAAGGACGAAGGGGGAATGAAAGGAGAAGAAGGGATGTATTCACAACCAGGAAGGTACGCAACAGGACGGATGGATCCCGCAGAGCAGACTACTGGAACCCGCGACGAGCATTACAACCTCATTAGCGTGCTCTACCACGCCCTACACGGGGCCGAGAACTGCGAGATATATATGGTGGATGCCGAGGCGGCTGGCAAGAACGAGCTTGCTGCCTTCTTCCGGGAAGCGCAATCGACGCAGAGTAGACTGGCTGAGCGGGCGAAAGGGTTTTTGGACATAAGGAGCAGCGTTCCTATCCCGGGTACCACCGAAACAGGAACCGAGATCCCGCCGGAGGGCATGGTGGAACCGGAAGCCCCGTCAAGGACGGAGCCTTCCAGCATAAGACCGGGAACGGAAGAGGCCAGGCCAAGGCCGGAAGAACCCATAGCAAGGACGGAAGAGGCCCCGCCGTCAAGACCACAGCCGCCCGGTGATTTCCCAGGGACGGAGCCTATAAGGGAAGAGGCGCCGCCGAGGACAGGAGAGGTGCCACCGACGCCGGAAGAGGTTCCGCCAGAAAGGGCGGGAGAGATCCCAACGGCGGAAGAGGCTCCGCCTCCGAGGGCGGAAGAGGTCCCGTCGGGCACCCCGCCGCAAGCCCCCCCGGAGGACGTGCAGAAGGAAACTAAAACCTCATCGAGGCCGGAAGAAGCCTCGTCGCGATCGGCAGATGCTGAAGGTGGGACTAACATCCCGGCGGACGAGGCTGACGCGACCGCCGAGGAAACACCTCCGATGTCCAATGTGCCGCGCGTGCCGCAGAGTACGGTCCCGCTCCCGGATGAAGACCTCATCGCGGAGACGGAGGCCGTTGCGCCAGACGCCCCGGCGGAGGGCGAAGACGTGGCGAGGCCGGCGGAGGCTCCGAGAAGCGAGGTTCTGCCGTCCGACACCCCACGCGAAGCCCCACTACCCGGTGAGGAGCGGCCCGAAAGGCGAGGGGAGGCACCTGCGACCGACGACAGCCCGCCAGAAGACCCGCCGCCGGGCCAGGAGCAGCCCGAGAGGCGGACGCCACCGTAGTCTCCAATGCGGGAGTTGGCGGCGGTCCTGGGGTACAGGCGCTTAGGTGATAGGAACGGGGCCTAGCGGTATTTCTCCCTGAAGGTGGGAGAAGCGTTACTCTGAGGTCCGCATTGAATTTCGAGCTCTTTGGGGTCCGCGGCAGGTTTCTCAAACGCTTTGTCTAGCTGCTCCGACGTTGGAGTGGGAAGCTCTTCGAGGCACTTCTAGGGGGCTTCGAGGTGTGCGGCGATCAGGTCGGCGTAGAGTTGCTGGCCCTCAGGCTGGAGGTGGATCCCGTCTTCCACGAAGAGCTCAGGCCTGCTGGCGCTTGCGGCGTTCCAGTCGACGAGAACGGCTTTGTCAGGGTATCGCCGCACCCCGTCGGCTAGCACCTCGTTGTTTGACTGTTCCCAGGGGCGCGGGACCTTCACGTTCACGATCACGACCTTGGGTACGTCTTCAAGCAGCCCCATCATCTCGTCGAACTGCTCGGCTGTGAAGGGTACGTTGTCGCCAGCGTGGACGACCACGGCCTCGCCGAGCTGGCCTGCGGCGCGGCGCTTCTTCAAGATCTCGATCACGCCCATGGGCTGAAGACCCACATCCGTAGCGAAAGCAGGGTTGCCGAGGGCTCGTTCGAGCTCCCCGGCGGAACCCAACATCACCGAGTCGCCGACAAGGGTGACCGTGTCCTTAGATGTACCTTCGGGCGCATCAGCAGCGGGGGCTGTCTCGGACTCGGGCGTTGTGGTGTCCTCGGTATGGATCGACTCTGCTGAGAGGTAGGAGGGTGGGGCCGGTGGTTGAGCATGGGCCAGGGCCAGGCCGAGCACCACGCAAAAGGTTGCGCCCGTCCCGACGGCCCCAGACCAGTAGGCGCCCAGCCGCCAGCGCCGGGCCCCTTGCGCCTCGCGCAACGCCCTCCCAGCTCGCCCTAACGCACCGGTGCGGATCGGTGTCTCGACAAAGCGGTACGATAGGTCCGCGAGCACGATCGTCACCGCCAGCCTCAGGGCCAGCAGCGGCAACCCAGTGAAGGGCACATCGAGCTCAGGCCGGGTAAGCATGAACACGGGCCAGTGCCACAGGTAAATGCTATAGGACCTCAGCCCGATCCAGCGCAGCGGTCCCCACTCCAGGAAGTGCGGGCCCAGGTGTGTATGTGGGTGGACGGCGACCAAGATCACCACGGCGGTGGCGAGCGCGACCAGCGTGAAGCCGCCCTGGAAGAGAAACGGTTGGTACTGGTCAAGCCGGAGGTAGAACCAGACGAGCGCGCCGAGCGCACTGAGGCCGGCGACGTCGAGCAGTAATGGTCTAATACGTCCCGCCCAGCGCGGCAGCCGTCCGGGCACCCATACAAAGGCTAGCGCGGCCCCAAAGAGTAGTCCGGCGACCCTGGTATCGGTCCCGTAGTAGATCCGTGAGGGATCGACGCCCGGCTGATACAGGATAGCCATAAGCAGGGCGGATCCTGTCGCGCCCGCGAGCGCGATACACAGGGCCAGGCGTCGCCGTTGCCAGCGTCCTCTCGGGGCTACTCCCCAGAGAGCGACGGTGAGTAGCAGCGGCCACAGTACGTAGAATTGCTCCTCGACCGCGAGCGACCACAGGTGTTGCAGCAACGATGGTCGGCCCACGGTCTCGAAGTAAGATTGCTCGCCGAGGATGAGGTACCAGTTGGTTACGTACGCGAACGCTGCGAGGGCGTCGTCACGCAGCCTTGCGACCTCGCCGGGCAGAAACACGACGGCAAACGCGAGGGTGACCACAAGCAATAGATACAGCGCGGGGAGCAGCCGGCGGGCACGCCGCAGCCAGAAGCCTATGAGGTTAATGCGGCCCTGCTGATGCCACTCCGTTAACAGCAAGGTGGTGATGAGGTAACCACTAATAACAAAGAAAACCTCAACGCCTAAGAAACCGCCCCTGATCCAAGATAGATCGGCGTGGTAGAGGAGCACGGCGATAACGGCGAACGCGCGCAGCCCATCAAGGCCGGGCAAGTAGGATAACCGTACGTCTCCGGTCTCACCCTGATGAGTAAAGTTGCCTTCGTCAAGCGGTTGTCTGGAAAATTCTTTGCTCCGCCCGGATTTAAGCTGCCTTATCTGCATAGGCGCTCTAGGATAAAGGGTATCGGCGGATATTGAAACCGTTTTTTAGAGACTTAACTACTCACGTGCGAGCGTCGGCGGACGAACAGGGGGAGGAGCCGGAACACATTTGTAGCCTTTTTGCCGGAGCGGTTAGACACCGTGGCGCTACCCCAAGAATCCGCCAGGCCACCGGTGGCGAGGGCGCGGACGTCATTCTGGAGAGGAGAGGTGGGGACTTCCCGGAGAAGAACCTGCGCTGCCTCGCCACCTTCGGCCGGATGGTCGTCTCCGGGGCGACGAGTGGGGAGCGGGAACCATCGTTCCGGCCGCCCTGATGAAAAGGTGCCAGGCGGTGGTCGGACTCTATCTGCCCCAGATCATGACCCGACCCGAGATCTTCCCCGAGCCTGCGGGAGATCCTCGGCTGGATCTCCTCCGGTGACCTCAAGCTCACCATCGGTGCCTGCTACCCGCTGGAGAAGGCCACCGAGGCCCACAAAGCCCTCGAAGGCCGCAAGTCCACCGGCAAAATCATCCTCAGTCCCTGAAGCTCGACAGGCGATGGGACGAGAAACGGTCTCGTCCCGTCAAATCCGGTCACCGAAACCTGACGCCCCTAGGGGGTGTCTGAGAACGTTCATCTGGGGCGTGGCCGCACGTAACCCGACAAGCTGCGCAACCGAGAGCCGCATCGCGTTATGAGGGAGGCGTAGACCCGCCGTGCAAGCACCCGTTGCCGTTGAAGAAAGTTGTGCCCGCTTTGAGGCGCTCGGAGATGCCCTCAAGCTGCTCCTCGCTCAACGCTCCCGCGCCGTCCTCGGTCATGACGGCCCGCCTCGAACCTTCTGTCCTTGCTCGTCGTACTCGTACCAACCCTTGCCGGTCTTGCGCCCCAGCTCACCCTTCTCGTACCTCTCGGCGACCGATTTCTTGGGCTTCACGCTCTCGTCGCCGGTCTCCTCGTAGCGGGCCATACGCACGTGATAGTTGACGTCGATGCCCGTAAAATCCATGAGCTCGAACGGGCCTACCGGATGACCCAAAGCCATCTTGCACGCCGTGTCGATGTCCTCAAAAGAGGCAACGCCGTTCTCGTAGAGATCGACGGCTTCGTCCATCATAGCGCCTAAGATGCGGTTGGCGACAAAGCCAGAGACCTCTTTTTCGAGGATGATGGGCGCCTTACCGATCCTGCGGGTCAGCTCGACAGTGGTCTCTATAGTGGCGTCCGAGGTCTCGAGGTTGCGGACCACTTCGACGCACTCCATCACCAGCGCGGGGTTGAAGAAGTGCATGTTACACACCCTGTCGGGCCTGCTCGTGGCATCGGCGATGCGGGAGCTCACGATGGTCGAGGAGTTGGTCGACAGGATCGCGTGCTCCGGGGCCAATTCGTCGAGCCTTGCGAAGATGTCGCGTTTGACATCGAGTTTCTCGACGGCAGCCTCGATGACGTAGTCGGCTCCAGAGGCGGCATCCTCGAGACCGGTGGTGAAGATCATCCTGCCGAAGGCCGCGTCCACCTCGTCTCGCTCGATCCGGCTCTTCTCGACGTTACGTTTCATGCGGTTCTCGAGTTGCTCCTGGGCCTTCCATAGCATGTCTTCGTCCACGTCCTGGACGATCACGTCGTAGCCTGCGAGGGCGCAGATCATCCCGATCTGGGACCCCATCGCCCCCGAGCCCACGACGAGTATCTTGTTTATCTGGTCTACGTTCGGCTCCACCGTCTCCCTACCTTCCCTTAAAATCCGGTTCACGCTTCTCCAAGAAGGCCGAGGTGCCCTCCCGTTTGTCTTCGCTGGTGAGCAAGATCGCTTGCGCGAGGCGCTCGATGAGCAGCCCGGTCCTCTGATCGGTCTCATAACCGGCCTGCACCGCGAGCCTGGCGAGCCTCATGGCGAGCGGCCCCTTTGTGAGCACCTGCTCGGCCGTCTCCTTGACCGCGTCCATCAGGTCCTCCTGCGGGACGACCTTCGAGACGAGCCCGGCGGACAGTGCCTCCTCTGCGTCCATCAGGCGGCCCGTCATGATCATCTCCAACGCCCGGCCCTTGCCGATGTGGCGGGCGAGCCGCTGTGTCCCGCCCGCTCCCGGCAGGATCGCGAGCGTGACCTCCGGCAACCCGAACCTTGCGTTCTCGGACGCGATTCTTATGTCACAGGCCATCGCGAGCTCGCATCCGCCACCTACAGCATAGCCGTTGACGGCGGCGATGGTCGGCTTCTCGTAAGCCTCGACCTCATCGTAGACGGCCTGCATTGCCGGGGCCAAGGCATCGAACATCGTCCTTTCTCTAAGCTCCCCGATATCCGCACCCGCGGCGAACGCCTTATCTCCCGCGCCGGTGAAGACGACGACCCCCGCCTCATCGTCATGCCTGAACCCAGCGAGGGCGCTCTTCATATCGCCCAAGACTTGCGTGTTCAGGGAGTTGCGGGAGTCGGGGCGGTTTATGGTGATCGTACCGACGTTCTCCTCGATCGAGGTTATTAGCGTCTCGTACTCGGACACGCATTGCCTCCTTCTCTAGCGACCCTTCTTGTTGCCGTCTTCGTCGTACTCGTAGACACCGCGCCCCGACTTTTTACCGTGATGCCCGGCCGCGACGAGTTTGTAGAGCAGTGGCGACGGTCGGTACTTTTCCCCTAGCATCTCGTGCAGGTATTCGAGGTTCCTCAAGCGCGTGTCGAGCCCTACGAGGTCGGCCAGCTCCAAAGGCCCCATCGGATATCCCAAACCCAGCTTGAGGGCCTTGTCTATATCCGCTGCGCCCGCCACGCCCTCAACGAGCATGTTCATCGCCTCGTTGCCAACCAGACAGTTGATGCGGCTCGTAACGAAGCCAGGAAACTCGTTGACCTCAACAGTCTCCTTGTCCATCCTCTCGGCGACGCTGCGGGCGGTCTCAACCGTCTCGTCGGTCGTCTCGAGGCCCCGGATCAGCTCGACGAGCTTCATCTTGTGCGCCGGGTTGAAGAAATGCATGGCGATGCAGCGGTCAGGACGGTTCGTCCCGGCGGCGATCTCCGTCGGGCTCATGGTCGAGGTGTTGGTGGCGAGCACGGCATGCTCTGGAGAGCATTCGTCGAGTTTGCCAAAGATCTCCAGCTTTAGGTCTATCTTCTCCGGCGCGGCCTCTATCACGAGGTCTGCTTCGGAGACAGCAACCTTGAGGTCTTCGGTGATAGAGATACGCTCCAGCCCCTTGCGCATCGCCTCTTCGTCAAGCTTGTCCCTCTCGATAGCCTTGCTCATGTCCTTTTCGATACTTTCTACGGCGTTCTCTAGCACCTCGATGCTCACGTCCTGCAACCTCACATCGAAGCCACCCAAAGCCGCAGCGTGGGCAATGCCACGACCCATCACGCCCGCGCCGACGACGGCAACCCTTTTAACTTCCACGCTCACCACTCCTCTCTCCTTGGACCTCCAGCGCCTCCGCTGCCATTCTCCCTAAGCTCGTCGCGCTTTACTTTGACGCCGTCTGATACTTCGGTCTTCGGGAAGTCGGGGAAGGCGAGTTGGCTGGCGAGCCCCGCCACAAGGTCGGGCAGGGTCTCGGGTCGTTCCTTCGTCATCCTCTTCTCCCTTCGATCATCGCGCGGCTTCGGATAGAACTCACCGGCTCCCGCGCGTCCTGCGCACCCACCTCTGTTCACCTGCTTCTGTCTAGCGGAAGGCCGGTATACTGGTGATGGCGTTCCCGAGAACCAGGGTGTGCACCTCGCTCGTGTCCTCGTAGGTCAGAACGCTCTCCAGGTTATTGGCGTGGCGCAAGACTGGGTAGTCGAGCGTGATGCCGTTACCGCCGAGGATGGTGCGCGCCTCCCGCGCTATCTCGATGGCTTCCCTTACGTTGTTGAGCTCGCCGACGGAGATGTGCTCGGGGCGCAAAGTTCCCTAGTCCTTCATCCGCCCGATGTGCTATGCGAGCAGCCTGCCCATATTTATCTCGAGTATCATGTCCACCAGCTTCTGCTGAGTGAGCTGGAAACCGATGATAGTAACCAGCCCCTTTTCCGTATCTCCTCCCGATCTACCTCGCCTCCGCCATCTTCTCCTGCTCCCTCTCCTGGAGCTCGCGCCAGAGGATCTTGCCAGACCCACTCTTGGGCAGCTCGTCTATGAACTCGACCGAGCGTGGGTACTTATAGGCGGCCATCTTGCCCTTGGCCCATCCGACTATGTCCTCCTCCGCGACGTTGCCCTTCTCTTCTTCCCTGAGAACAACCATCGCCTTAGCCGCCTCGCCGCTGCGCTCGTCGGGAATGCTTATGACAACGGCCTCCTGGATGGCCGGGTGTTCATAGAGGACGGATTCGACCTCTGCCGGCCAGACGTTGTAGCCGGAGACGTTGATCATGCGCTTGAGCCGGTCGACCATGAAGAAGTAACCCTCTTCGTCCATCATCCCGATGTCGCCGGTCCTCAAGAAACGCTTGCCATCCCGCTCGAAGAAGGCCTCCTCGTCGGCCTCGGGCCGATTCCAGTAGCCTCTCATCACCTGCGGACCCGATGAGACGATCTCACCCTCCTCCCCCACGCCCACCTCTTCAAGGGTCTCCGGGTTCACCACGCGCGAGTCCACGTCGAACGCAGGCACTCCGAGGCACTGCAGCTTGGGCCTGTCCGGCGGGTTCATGTGCGTCTGGGCGACGGTCTCCGAAAGACCATAGCCCTCCGCGTAGCGGATGCCGGTAAGCTCCTCGAGCTTCTCGCCGACGGCCTCCGGCATCGCGGCTCCGCCTCCGCCGACGAACTGGAACGAGAAGAGGCTGTACTCGTCTATCTTCGGGTTGGAGAGGAAATCCACGACCATCGTCGAGATGTTCGTCCAGTGGGTGATATGGTGGCGTTCCACCAGCTTTGCTGCGAGCTCCCTGTCCCAGCGGGTCATCAGCACCATCATGCCGCCCATGAAGACCGGGGCGTTCATGCTGTGCTCCATTCCGGTCACGTGGAAGAAGGGCAGTGTGCTCAGGGAGACGCTGTCGGACGTTATGTCGTTCCACAGGGCGGCCCCGATCAGGTTGGCGTTCAAAGTGCTGTGCGTGTGGATGCACCCTTTTGGCCGTCCGGTCGTCCCGGAGGTGTATGGCAGGAGCGCCATGTCGTCGGACCCGACGGACATCTCCTCCGGCGAACGCCCGGCTTCGAGCGTCACGTGCCAGGGGATGATCCTCTCGTCCTCGACCTCCTCCCGTGGCGCCGAGACGACGTCCGGCACGGCGAAGTCGGCCTCCTCTTCCAGGTAGTCTGAGTAGGCGACGACGATAGCGCGCTCGAGGGGGCTCTGGCCAAGGAGGGGCGAGAGATGGGGGTAGAGCTCCCCTCCGCTGATAGCCACCTTCGCCCCCGCGTCCTCCACGTAGTGGGTCAGCTCTTCGGTGACGCTCATCGGATTTACCGGCACGACCACCGCCCCGAGACGCAAGACGGCGTAGAAAGCGATGACGAACTGTGGGCTGTTCTGCATATACAGGATGATCCTGTCACCCTTCTTTACGCCGAGATCCTCCTGAAGGTATCCTGCGAGTCTCCTCACCTCCTCGTGCAGGCGCTCGTAGGAGATCGTGGTCCCGTAGTAGACGATGGCTGTCTTCTCCGGATACCTCTCCGCCGAGACCTTTAAATTATACGGAACGCTCGTCTTTGGCAGCGTCAGGGTGCGCGGCATCCGCTTTGGCCAGAACTCGAAGTGCCTCTCGTTCATGCTCCTCCTTTCGTCGGCCACATCGTATAGTAAAAGTCTGCCCGAATCGAGTTGCTAGAGGGTTTTCGTGTATCGACCACAGAAACCGGTCTTCTAGAGCCGGTCGCCGGGTCTCACCCCTTCGCAGCGGCTTCCTCCTCCCCCGCAACCCTTTGTCGGCGATTCACTGAATATATCCAACAGGGCAGCTCCCTAATTACTCGAGCTACTAGCTTCCCCTTGGGCTTCAGTTGTTAAACTGAACGGGCCGCGTCAGGGGAAAGATCGAGTGGCATGATCAGAAAAATGAGAGAGGATTGGCAGCGGTTCAAGGCAAGCAAGCCAGGCTATCGCTTCCGAGACCGTTACCGTCACCACCAGCAAAGCAGACGGGGTAGATTCGGTTTTCAGAAGGCCCTCTTTATCGTCAGCGGGCTCACGATCGCGATCGGGAGCATCGTCTTGGCGCCCTTGCCGGGTCCCGGCTTGGGCACCTTCCTCCTGGGACTAGCAATCATCGCCGGCGAGCTTCGGATCGTCGCCCACTTCTTGGATTGGGCCGAGGTGAAACTCAGAGGACCGGCGCGACGGGCCAAAGGTGCCTGGGCGAGCTGGGCGCGGTGGGCAAGGATCCTGATCGGTGCGGTGGTTTGGATTGGTGGCGTCGCATTCGGACTGTGGGCCCTGTTATACGTCTTTCGGTAGCCCTTATGGGCGTAAGGGGAAAACCCCTTTGATAGGCTTTGCGATAAGCTTGCAGGGCATCCTTAAGCTGCTCTAACCTGCCGGTGTCGCCCGCCATTTAGAACCAGATTATATGATCTGAAGAGCTCAAGAGTTGAGGCAGGTTGCCTCTATTGACCGATTGCCGACAAGGTGTTTTCTAGGAAATTTTCTAGGAAACCCTCTTGGCTCCCGTCCGCTGGGCATAGGGGCAACCCTTAACGAGTTCTTTGCACTTCCCTAACATCAAGAGGCTATCTTAGAAGCATTATGGGCGCGTGGCGATACTCCTTATCCTTTCCACCCGTTGGCGTCACAAACTGCCCCGCGTCGTGTTGCTGAGGTCCTGGGCCCCCCTCCCCTCGTTTGTTCCCTAGAGCCTCGAGCTTGCGCTTCCCTTAGCGCAACATCACAAGTGTAGTCGCCATAATAAGTAGTTGTCGACAAGGAGTTCTCGGAAGTTCAGAGGGGATTAGAGCAAAAAAAGAGGGCCGGGCTTCAGGGAAACCTTAAGGAGCTACTGACCCGACCCCACTGAGTATACTATCTTTGGCCCTTTCTTCTCGGGAGCCGAGGCCTCCTACCACTACTTCTCTTTATAGTCGTTTACAAATCCTATAGCGGGGTAAAAAAAGTTCTTTAGGATAGGCATAAGAAGAGAGGAGCAACGCGATGACTGTAGCCCGAGTAACAGAGATAAGCGCTACCTCAGAGCAGAGCTTCGAAGATGCAATCAACATGGGTATTCAGCGGGCCACCAGCACTCTTCGCAATGTAGAAGGAGCCTGGGTGAAGGACATGAACGTACTGATTCAGGACGGCAATATCACTGGCTATAAGGTGAACTTGGCTATCACCTTCGTCTTGGAGGACACTCAGTCACCCGCTTAGAAAGATAGGTTAGTAGCCTCTACTGCAATAGAGAAGGGGCGGGGCCCCGGTATCGGGGCAACGCCACCATATGTTCTTGTGGGACTCAGCAACTACATTGCTGGTCTCATATGTCGCTGACGGGGTTCGCTACCGGGTGCCGTTTTGATCCTTGAAGAACTCCACCAGCACGGGAGCGAGGGCTGCCGGATCGACGTTGTGCTCCTGACCTTCCAGGGTGCGGTGCTGCCCATCGGGGATGGTGTTCGCGAGCGCTCGCGCCGTCTCGCGCATGAACGGGAAGCTCTCCCCACCAGCGACCACAAGCGTCGGCACCGCCACTGACGCCGCCCGCTCGGTCGGCAACGAGTAGTCGCCCATGATCATGGCGTCATAGGCAAGCGTGTGCGCCATGGCCTCCTGGGCCTGCCAGAACGGCTGGGTCCGCGCATGGGCTACGAACTCGGGCGGAAGGCCCACTACTTTCGTCATGAAGAACTCGACAGCGTCGCTGCGGCGACCCGTCGAGACCAGCTCAGTGTAGGTCCTCGCCGTATCCGCCGGCGGTCGGCGACTCTTGTCGAGGACGAACGGTGGCTCCCACAGCGCCAGCTTCGTGAAGGCAAGTCCGCTCGCAGCAGCCTCGAGGGCGAGGGCTCCACCTGAGGACGTGCCGTACACGAACGCCGATCCACCGGCTTCGTCGATGAGCGCTCCGATGTCCTCGACCTCGCGCTCTACCGCGTACGGCGCCGTGTCCCCGCTGTCGCCCCGACCCCGACGATCGTAGTTGATCACGGTGAAGTGCGATGCAAGGAGCGCGGCCAGTGGCGCGTTCGCAGATCGATCAACCGACCCGCCGCCCACCAGGATGATCGGCGGTCCGTCACCCAGCCGATCGAAGGCGATGGTGGTGCCGTCGCTCGATGTTAATCTGTTCACGGGATCTCCTTCCAATCGTGGATGTTACTTCTCCTTTTGTTGTCCTTACTTCAATCGAGCACGATGCCGTCGAATGAGCCGCTCCCTTCGTAGATCACGGTGTTCTTGTCCTCAAGCAGCACTCTCTAGGAGGTTGGGTGAATAAGAGGTCTCCTAAGCTGGGGAGGTGGTGGCCGATCTGGTCGCTACCTCACTTTACGACACGGAAGGAAAGGTGCGCTACAGGTTAGTCACGCGAGATCAATAGAGAACCTCGTAGCCTAGTAGGATCCTCTGCTCACTGGTTACTCCAAGGTTCAACCCATGGCTCGCTAGATATGTCCGAGATACCGCTCCTTCGTCAAGGTCAGCACTTTATCCCCAGGCGTCACCCACAGGGCTTCGTTGAAGATCTCTACCTCTATCGGCCTTCGTACCCTAGGGCATCCACTGCCTCCCGCATCCTTCGCAATTCGATCTCTCAAGCAACGCAGCACTCCCCAGTAAGCTCAAGGTTGGGCTCAGCCCGAGTTAGAACACCTCGAGGAGGAATCGCTCTACAGTCTCCCGGTATCCCTCAGGGTTGAGGTTCCAAGATTCTACATGCCCTGCCCCATGAATACGCTGGTAGGTTACGAGATCCGGGCGGGCCTCGGCGAAGGCGTCACTCGACTCCACGGGGACAGTCTCATCCCGGTCGCCGTGGAACAGGAGTATGGGCACGTCGAACTCGCCGGCACGCTCGACTTGGCCGATCACCGACCAGTTTATCCCGGTTCTGAACGACAAAATGGACTTGCTTATCGGCACTGCAACGCGTGGCAGGCCACGTTCGCGTGCACCGAGAGCAAGTATAGCGTCCCAGTCGAGAGCTGGCGCGTCGAGGACAACACCCCGCACCTTAGCGGCTCTGTCCGATTCGCGTAGGAAGGTACAGGTTATTGCCCCACCCATGCTGTAGCCGACCAGAAGTAGGTCCTTGGCGCCGTTGGCAAGAGCATAGTCGGCGGCGGCCTCTAAGTCCCTCCACTCCGTCTGACCCAGGTGATAGAGCCCGTCAGGGCTCTTCGGTGTTTCCGGATCGTTGCGGTAAGTTATGATGAGCGAAGCGAACCCCTGCCTAACGATCGTGTGTAGTATCCGCAGTGCCTCACCACGCTCCGCCCCGTGGCCATGTACAAAGATCATGCAGGTATCCTTTGTGCCCTCTATGTACCAGGCCGGGAGCTCGCCGAGCTCCGAGTTCACTGTGATCTCCTCGTATTGCAGCCCGAAGGCTCGTTCCGGGTCATGGGGGAAGGCGTAACTATCGAGGAGGGCAGTCCCAGGCTCGGGAGTGCCCCGCATCGCACGGAACTCTCGCATAAGCCCAGACTCGTCGGTGTGCAGAATTCTTCCGACTTGCCCGTATCCGCCTACCCACTTCAAGCCGTAAGTGCCACTCCTTCGAGCATTCGCATTCGGAGACAGCTTTACTTTTCCTGCTTCGGAGTCGAGCACCTCGACGTCGTACCCCGGTCTCGATGAAGGATTCGGCTTGAGAAGCTTCTCAGAGAAGAACCAGCCCACCCCTAAAGAACCAACCACCGCCAGCACCCCCGCGGCCGTGACGTCCCAAAACAGGTAGCGCCACGTCCTGAGAGGTCTACGCCTCACGCGGGCCTTCAAACTGTAGTCGTTGTGCTCGTAGGTGAGCTCGTAGCCGTTCCTGTAGCCAGGGCGGTAGCAAGGGTTCAAGCGTTACCACTGCTCGTCGGTGATCTCGCTTGTTTTCATGTGCGAATCATGTGCGAAGTATAGAGGCACCCCAGGTATTTGAACTGGCTTGTAGTGTTATCGGAAACTCGGAGGGGACGAGGGCATAAAAAGTGGGGCCGGGACTATCGTTAATCGCGCTAATTCCTTCCTCGATCCGGACCGTATGTGGCACAGTACACGACCGCAGACGTTAAAGGCAACACCAACCTCCTCCGAGCGGCGCGCTAATCCCCCGGGTGGATAATGACTTTGCCCCGGTTGCGGCGTTCCTCCAGGTAGCGGTGAGCATCGGCTGCTCTCTCTAGGGAAAAGGTCCGGTCCACGTGGATCTTGAGGTTATTTCGGGCCACGAGGCCGGCCAACTCTCTGAGGTCGTCATGTGGATCGTAGCCAAGGTGTTGTATGAGGTTGGTGATCTGAAACCCGTAGATCGTTGCATTCTTCGGATAGAAGTCGCGAGTGTCGATCCGACTCTGTTCGAGCCCAACGTTCGCTAGAGCCACCACACGTCCGCCATGACCGACAACTTTAAGGCTCTCGCCGAAGGTCGATCCCCCCACGGTGTCGAGTACCACCTCGACTCCCCCTTCCCCAGCAATGGCTCTCGTTCTCTCCAGAATGTCCTCTCGTGCGTGGTTGACTCCCTCGTCCGCGCCGTTCTGCAAAGCCCAGGCAACCTTCTCGTCAGACCCGGCGGTAGCGATTACCGTTGCGCCCAGATGCTTGGCGATCTGCACCGCTGCGTCGCCGACGCCGCTTGCAGCCGCCCAGATGAGTACTTTTTCGCCACTCCGAAGCCCGGCGAGACGCCGCAGACAGTACCAGGCCGAGAGAGGAGCAACGGGGAGAGCCGCCGCGGAGTCCCAGTCTAGATCCTCCGGTATCTTCACTACGTGGCGTGTCGGCACAGCGACGTACTCAGCGTAGAAGCCAGGCCTGCCGCCGAAGGCAAGAACCCGGGCGCCGGAGCTTATGCCCGTTGCCGCCGGGCCAGGCTCCCGGACAATGCCGCTTCCCTCGAAGCCGGGCACTATCGGGAGCTGCCCCGCGGCGTGGTAGCTGCCGATACGAGTGAGGATGTCGGATCGGTTTACACCTGAGGCCCGAAGCTCTATCAGGACTTCGTCCTCCCCTGCCTCGGGCGCGGGGATCTCCTCTGTTTTCAGTACCTCTGGACCACCGAATTCCTCGATCTGAACAGCTTTCATATCTTATTCCTTTCCGCGGCTCCGTTTCGGCAATTGGTACCGCGCTGCTAGGAGACTTCTACAGGTCGTCTGCCGATTGCCCGTACATGCTCATCTACCTCCCTCACCGGCGGAAGCCTTTGACTGTTCGGGTGACTGGTTGAAGATCATGCAGGTAGTGGTGGCGTGGCCATAAAGCTCGCCGCTTGTGTCGAGGAGCCGCGCCTCGGCGGTAGCGATGTGACCACCGACGTGGATGGTAGTGCCCTCGCACAGAAGCCGCCCGGTGTTCAAAGTGATCGGACGAAGGAAGTTGACCTTGAGCTCGACCGTGGTGTACCCGACACCAGCGGGGAGCATGGTGTGCACGGCGCAGCCCATCGCGGAATCGAACAAGGTGCAGGCGAGGCCCCCATGGACGACACCGATAGGATTGTAGTGACACTCGGCGGGTGTGCACTCGAAGACCACCCGGCCCTCCTCTACCTCCGCCAGCTCGAAGCCCACCAGCTCACAGATTGGCGGCAAAGGCAGCTCCCCTTTCTGCATCGCCCCGAGGAACTCTAGACCACTCATCTGCTCGGCTGCTCGCGCGTTGACGGTAGGGTCCTTCCAGACAACCGTCCGCTTCCTCTGGGTAGTCTCGCTCATCCCTAGCCTCCTTCCTTCAACACACAGTACCTCCCCCGCTGCGTGGTCTCCGTCTACCGCTCGTCAAGGAAAGCGATCCAAGGCACTTTCGCCCAGTTCTCTTGGCCCGTGCTCCAACGCACCTTAAGGGTAGGACGCCTCCTGACCGCGGAGCTATTGGAGGAGACTTCCTTGAGGTCTTCGAACACCTTCCAAAGGTCGTGCTCTCTACCGAAGACCTCAGTCGCTCGCGCATCTACGTACCCGGCAAGGATGAGCTGTAGACTATCGCGTACGCTCGTTGGCACAACTCCTCCCGCCCTTCGAGTTATTCCCTCGCGCCCATTCTAACAACGGCTTCAGAGCACCCTGCTCTAAAACTTCCTAAGCAAGCGCACCAGGCTGCACAACATACGCTTCTATGATCTGCGGCACACCTGCGCCACCCTACTCCTCAGCAAGGGAGTGCACCCGAAGATAGTACAGGAACTCCCGGGACACGCCAACATCTCTATTACGCTCGACACTTACAGCCACGTGCTGCCGGGTATGAGAGACTATAACGCTGCTGCGATCGAGAGCGCCCTTTCGCCTGCTGGGAATGCGCTGACCGGCCCTTAGAGAGGCACTCCTGCGCTGAGAATGGTGCTCGGCTGCCTGCTCTAAGAACCACGGGAAAAGAAGTGGCGAGCAAATTGGAGAGGCCGAGGAAAGCCAGGTTGGCTTGTCCGCTAACACCGGCAATCTACCGGTAGGGGATGGAAGTTTCTATGGAAAATACGATCAGGCGCCTCCAAACAAGACACAACGGTGAGGATGAATAGTTGAGGAGTACCGGGAAAGGAGATAGATTAACGGTACTGAGAAAGGAGGCAAGAGATAACTACAGACGTAACTGATCATATCGGCGGGCTGTCGGCCAACGAGGTGGCGGCGCGCAAGGCGCGCGGTGAGGTCAACGCTCCGCCGCCCGCCCCCGGTCGCACCTATCGCCAGATTATCCTTGAAAACGTCTTTAGCTTCATCAACAACGTCTTCTATGTCCTGTGTCTGCTGCTGGTGCTCCTCGGACGTCCGTTTGACGCCATCCTCCCGTTGGTAGTAGTGCTCGCAAACGTCGCCGTCAGCATTTTTCAGGAGGTGCGTGCCAAACGCAAGCTCGACAAGATCGCCCTGTTAACCCGCCCAACGGCGATGGTTATTCGCGACGGTCGCGAGCAGAGCGTCAACCCCGGCGAGATCGTCCGCGGCGACTTGCTGATGGTCGGTCCGGGCGACCAGATCGTCGTCGATGGCACGGTGGTTGGCGATGGGACGATGGAGGTGGATGAATCGCTGCTCACCGGCGAGTCGGACCTAGTTCGTAAGCGGGCCGGAGACCAGGTCTTCTCGGGGAGCTTTTGCGTTACTGGCAGCGCCCACTTCGAGGCACAACAGATCGGTGCGGCCAGCTTCGCTAACCAGGTTACCGCCGGTGCCCGCGCCGAACGTCGTGTGGTGACACCGTTGCAGCGTGAAATCAACGGGATTATCCGGCTGATGATACTGGTGGCGGCGTTCCTGATGGTGGTGTTGACCGTCAGCGCGATCGCGGTGAGCGACCCGTTTGTGGAGCTGGTCGAGAGGCTGGTGGTGGTCATCGGTCTGGTGCCGCAGGGGCTGCTGCTGGCGATCGTGGTCGCCTACGCGCTCGGCGCAGTGCGGGTCGCCGGTCAGGGCGCGCTGGTACAGCAGACGAACGCCATCGAGTCGCTGAGCAACGTCGACACCTTCTGCCTCGACAAGACCGGCACGCTAACCACGAACCGCCTGCAGGTGCACGATATTCACCCCTTTGACATCAGCCGCGATGACTTGCAAAGGCAGCTAAGTAATTTCGTCGCCAGCGCGACGACCACAAACAAGACCAGCGAGGCGATCGCGCAGGCGCTGCCGGGAGAGAGGCAACCAGCGATCGACGAGGTGCCTTTCTCCTCGGCGCGCAAGTGGAGTGCCCTCGTCTTTGACGGCCAGGAAAAAAGCACCTACACAGCCCCCACGGCCGCAACCGACGCTACGACTCCTCCCCTTCCCTCCCCTACCAACGACTCACTCCGGGGCGTCTATGTGCTGGGCGCGCCGGAGATGATGCGCCCACACCTTCGGCAAAGCGCCGACCTGGACGGGCAGGGAGATGAGTGGGCGGCGCGCGGGTTGCGGGTGCTGCTCTTCGCCTACCAGCCGGAGCCGGTCACGCTACACGACGGGGACGACCAGGTCCGCGACCCGCAGGGGTTGATACCGCTCGGTCTGGTCGGCCTGACTGACGAACTACGTCCCAAGGCCTACGAGACGCTTACGGCCTTCGCGCAGGCTGGGGTAGATCTCAAGATCATCTCGGGCGACAACTCAGAGACCGTCAAGGCGCTTGCAGTGCAGGCCGGCTTCGACCCGCAAGCAAAGCTAATCTCCGGTCCGGAGCTGGACCAGCTTGAGGACAGCCAAATCGGCACAGCAGCGGCCGAGTACGGCGTCTTTGGGCGGATCACGCCTCAGCAGAAGGAGCGGCTGGTCCAGGCGCTGCACGGGCAGGGGCGCTACGTGGCGATGACCGGCGACGGGGTCAACGACGTGCTCTCGCTCAAGCAGTCCGACCTCGGCATCGCGATGCAGAGCGGCAGCCAAGCAACTCGAGGTGTGGCCGACATAGTGCTTACCAACGACTCATTTGCTGTGCTGCCGTATGCCATTACCGAGGGCCAGCGCATCATCGCCGGAATGCAGAACGTCCTGAAGCTTTTCCTAAGCCGCACCTTCTTCGTGGCCCTGATGATTGTCGCGATCGGTCTAGTGGGCGCGTTCCCCTTCTCGCCACGGCAGAGCGCGCTGCTGTCTTTACTAACGGCCGGGGTGCCGGCGGTCGCGCTCGCTGCGTGGGCGCGGCCGGGGCGCGCGGCGCATGGCAGCACGCTCACTCGGCTCGCCAGCTTTTCCGTCCCGGCCGGTCTTGCCGTCACGCTGGTCGGGTTGCTGCTCTTCGTCGGTTACATCCTTCCGGTCTTCGATCTGGTCGCTGACGGCTCGGTTACCATAGAGGAGATCAACGCGGCGCTGAAAGACGCGCTGCCTCGGGCACAGACATTGCTCACCTACTTCCTTACGGTGTGTGGGCTGTTGTTGGTGATCTTCGTCGAGCCGCCGAGTCGGTTCTGGGCGGGCAGCGACGAACTCAGCGGCGACCGCCGTCCGACCTGGCTAACGATCGCCCTGCTGGTCGGGGTGCTATTGATTGCGTTCGTGCCAAGCCTGTCGGAGCTTTTCGACCTGCGGCCTGTCGAGCCGCTGGACATGGCGGTCGTCGGGGTGGCAGCCGTGGTGTGGATGTTGGTGGTACGCTGGGCTTGGAACCTGCACTTGCTGGAGCGTTTCTTGGGGATAAATTCTGTGCGCTGAAGCCCGGTTCTACTGCCAGCAGACGTCATAGGAGGACCTCGTACCCCACATCATGGGAACGCTCGAAACTTCCTCCCTACATTTGCCTCCAAATCGACTCACAATAGGTGAGAGGGGCAAGGGATGCTTGGGGAGGTTATTCGCTCGAAACACTTGCACTTGGCGGCTTTATTCATCTTCTGAGTTCTCGCAGGTTGTCCCATAGGACATAGATACCTACTATCAGTACCGCCAAGGCGACGATCTGCCAGAAGAACTCATATGCGATGATCAGTGCTGCTAGCATTCCCAGCCCAACGTTGACGCTGCTGACCAGGTTTGCGAGCCGTCCCCTAAAGCTTGCCTCCAAGAGTGCAAACAGGGCGATGCTGGAGACCAGCGCGGAGTATATCGCCTGTCGCTGGAACATAATGATCCAGACGAGGGCTATCAGCATCAATCCCACGCTTACGGCAGCCCATATCTCGGCCACGCGACCAGTGCGACCTTCGTCATCCGATACCGGATGAAGGGCACGGGAGATGTGGGCGCGGGTCGGCTCTCGCTCACCGGCCTGCAACTGGGCGGCGTAACCCTCAAGCGATTCTGAAACCGTCTTATCGGTCACCAACTGCGCCCGGAGCTGCTCAACTTCTCGGGAAAGCTCATCGAGCTGCATCTTCTTGGCCTCGTACGAGGCGAGCAGGTGAGACTGGCCTCGCATGGCCGCAACTTCGACTCCCAATCTCTTGAGCTGATCGCTCTTTTGCTCGATCTCTGCTCGAAGCATCGCGCACCGCGTCACGACGTCTGATCGCTGCTTGAGGATTGTTCTCAGCGCTTCGGTTTGGGTAGGCACTTTATCGAGCCCGGCCCATCCCACAGGATCGTACCACTCACGCCTCACGCTTTTGTCGTGGTTGTACATCGGTCCCGCAGGGGCATCTTCGCCTTCGAAGGGGTCTTGGGCGTAGAAGCCCCACAACCCTCGGTACCCGGACACCCATGCAGAAGATGGTGAATCCAACAACCTGGGGGGTTCCCATTCCTTTTCCTGGCCTGGTCCTACTGCGGCTCCGTCCCCTCGAGCATAATCCACGAAGGGAACGACGAAGAGGTTGGGGGCTTCATTCTGCGCTGAACGTGTCCCATCGCCGGAATACTGATGCAGCCTCTTGCGCCACAACGAACGAATGGCGTCTACTGCCCTGGCGATAGGGGATGGGGGGCGTATCTCCAGCTCGGTCAGGTACTCGCCCCGCGAATAGTAGCTAGCATGAGTGCCAGCACCCACATAGACGATCGGATGTTCGCCTACCTTCTCCAGTTCTGGATCGTCCCAACTGCGGCGCAGGTCGTCCCCCTTGTAGTCATGAGCAGCGTATGCCGCCCACTCTGGGCGAACCTCGCCGGTCTCAGATTCCGAGAGATAGACGAGGATCTTCTCCCAGTCCCCTTCGTGGTCGTTGGCACCATAGAATCCCGAGCGCCAGTCGTTAAAAGCGTAGAAGAACCAGTACTGCAAGACTATCCAGTCGCCCTGGCGGAGCACCCGGCCATGGTATCGGTATTGCTCGCGCTCGGACATAATGTGTTGGTAGCGGATGGATGAAGCAAAGGATGCCTCCCCTGGCAGCCGACCTCGAGCCAAGAGAGCAAGGGAATAGAGGGCGTCCACAACGCGAGATAAGTACCCCACACGTGCCAGTCGGCCCCGGCCGGCGCGAAAGACGTTATCAGGTTCTTTGCGCTTCTCGGACACGTGTTTCCGGCGTAAGCGTCGAGAGTATAGCTCTCTAAAACTCTGTGGGTCGGTGAACCTGAGGAAGTGCGTAGCTCCGAACTCGTCTTGCGGCTGCTGTGCGAGATCCTCCGAGGTAAGCTCTCCACGCGGAACAAGGCAAACCGCCTCTTCGTCAGCATGCTGCACCCACAGGCTACAGGAGCGCACATACGGCTCGACGTCCATCGGGTAGAATCGCTCTCCCCGGGTGAAGTGCATCAAGGGCTCGAAACGTCGGAGCAGGGTCATAGCAGCGTCGGCTTCAACGTGCTCAGCTGTCACGTACTACCTCCAGATCCTGCCCCATGGTCTTTGCCGGCTTGTGCCTCGAGTGGAACACAACCCGCACCGCAGAGGAGTTCAGGTACAAAATCATCAGGATGCAGTAGAGCATGACGGGGTAAACGAAGCCCGGCTTCTCCCAGACGGAGTCATAGTACAGTTCCATACACGCCCCCAGGCTCAACGTCTGCGCGAGCGAGGCCAAGAGCCATCCCCTGCGGGAGAAAATGAGAAAACCTAAAGCCCCGAGGATTGCCAGGACGATGGACGGCAGGAAAAGAATGGCGGCCACTATAGCTCTGGCCGCCTCCAACCCTGACTCCTCCTCCCCCTCCTGCTGCTGCTGCGACGAGTCGAGTTGAATTTCCAACTCCAACCCCTGCTGCTGCGAGTCGGATCGAACCTGCTGCCAATCAACTTGCAGGAGGCCGTAGGCGATGAGCCCTACCAGCCCGATCGCTTGAAGGATCAGCAGCAAGCCGACCGCTCTTATTGGCCGGGAGCTTGTCTTATCCGGTTTCACGTCCTCCCCGCCTTGGGGAGAAGTAGGCTGTCCGGAGGCGTCAGCAGTAGGTATGTTCAGCCTCCCTTCCCCTAGGACAAGACTCCTAAGTCTCGCCATTCGTAGACGCACGCTAAGTATGGCAGACGGTAGCGGTCATGGGCAATTATCTATGTTCGGCGCTTGCGTGCTAAGAAACCAGCGTACCCTGGCGGGAACCGCAGTTGTCCATAGCCATCCACGATCTGAACTTCAAAGCCGAGGCCGTGAAGTTGGTCCAAAAGCACCGATCGGGCGAGCAGCCGCAGCTGGTGGATTTCCTGCTCACGCCGGTACAGCTCCCCGACCTTGCGAAAGGTCGTGATCTGGCGAGTCAACAGCCTATTAGTCTGGTTCTCTTCGGCGGTCACGAGCACTGCCCAGTCCTCCCCTACAGTGTGGGTACGCTGGCGGCCTGAGCCGGGGACGCGTCCGGGTTCAGCTACGTCGAAGACCAGCAGCCCGCCCGGCTCTAAGACCTCATGAATGAGCCGGAGTAACTTATAGAGTTCTGGCTCTGCGTTATTCTCGTCGAACAGGTAATTGAAGCACTCCCCGATAGCTGCAACGGCGACGCACAGAGGAAGCTCCGCCTTTAAGATCGACTCTTGGCGAAAGCGAGCACTTGGCACTCGCTCTCTCGCTATATCGAGCATTGCCCCCGAGATGTCTATTCCCAAGGCTTCGTAGCCGGCAGTTGTAAGCTCTTGCGCTAAGAGGCCGGTCCCGCAGCAGAGATCTACCACCAGCCCATTGTCTATCCCGCTTTGTTGTAAAGCAGCTCTCAGAACGAGAGCAGCGTTCTTGGCAAGGTCTCCAAACCCGACGTCGTGAATGTACGCTAGATCTTTTCGGTAGGCGTCAGCCATGGTTCCTCACAGGATGTCACAATCTGAAGTACTGTGTAGCACAAGGGTCACAAATACTGATAAATAGGCCAACTCCAGGCTATGGTCTGTCGTTTATGTTCGCTATAACAGCCAGCAACAATGGTATACCCTACGCCGAGGTGCACCTGGACAAGGCGTACATAAGCCAGGATGGTGTTCACCCCACCGACGAGGGCTACGAGGTCATCGCTGAGCGATTGCGGGAGCTAGGGTACAGGCCCTTTAGGTAGAAGGCCCACGCTACATTAGACGGGAGGGACCGATTACAGGGGTATGCCGGGAGAGCTCGAACCGCGGTCAGCCATAGGAGAACTGGAGCCTCGGTGGCCCGCTCTGGTCGCATTGCTAGCGAGCAGCTTGCTGTACATTCCGGCTTTGCCGGAGAATATTGCCTTCCCCCCGAGCTGGCTACCTACCGTCCTCATCGCTACACTCATCGTGCCCACAGTTATCACTCACCGTCGGGGTCATCCTCATGCCAACTATGTTCTGCTGATGGTCGCGTCCGTACTTATAACCGTCTTCACGCTCTGGGCGCTTTCCTTGCTAGTACGAAGCTTACTTCAGCACAGCTTTGTCGAGTCGCCAGTCAGTCTACTAGAAGCCGCGACGGTGCTGTGGATTACCAACGTGCTTGTTTTCGCGCTCTGGTACTGGCTTCTAGACGCAGGCGGGCCACACAAGCGTGACCAGCGCGAAGGCCACCCGCACGGGGCGTTCTTGTTTCCACAGATGACGCTCAGTGATGCTACTGGTGGCGGATCCGCTTGGTCGCCCCGTTTCGTGGATTATCTATTTTTGGCCTTCAACACCAGCACGGCGCTCTCTCCGACTGATACAGCTGTGCTGTCCCGGCAGGCAAAGATGGGGATGATGTTGCAGGCGGTAATCTCGCTAGCGATCATCGTGCTGCTGGCCGCTTATGCCGTCAATTTACTGTGACCGGCTGATCACCGACGGTAATACTCTCTATTCAAGACGATCCCGGTGTATTACCACTCATAGGGGAGGAACTTACCCTCATAGGTGATCCTCACCCGGTCCCCCTCGGGATCCTCAACCCGCTCCATATTCATTCTGAAGTTTATGGCGCTCATTATGCCGTCGCCGAACTCCTCGTGAATCAGGGCTTTTATGGTAGTCCCGTAGACTTGGGTTATCTCGTGTATCCGATAGATCGTAGGATCCACCGGCACGTCAGAATCCAGGCTCCCTCGCAGCGGTATCTCCTGCAAGGCTTCAGTGACCTCGGGGTCCAAGTCCAGGAGATCTCCTACCGCGTCGGCCTCCTCGGCGCTCATCGCGTGCTGGCCCAGCAGAGCTGCCGTTGCCCATACCTTGTGGCGACCCACCGTCCGGGCTATGGCCTCGAAGGTGAGCCCCTTTTGCCTTTTAGCTTCGAGGATTTGCTCAGTCGCCTCTTCGCGGATCATTTCGCTCCTCCCGTAATTAGTCTACTTGGAGATTACCAGGAAGATCGACTTTAGCTAATTGAGGGCAGAAAGGCGATGAGCTTAACCCAGCGGTCGCGGACCACGTTTACGTAGCCTTGCGGGCGAGTTCTTTCTCTATCTGCTCCTTGTCGAAGCCCACGATCCAGCGGCTGCCAATCTTGATCACCGGCACGCCCGTCTGGCCGGTCTTGCGCATGATGTCCCGTGCCGCATCCGGGTCGCGTTCTATGTTGACCTCCTTGAACGGAACCCGGCGCTCTTTGAAATAACGCTTCGCCCTGCGACACCAGGAGCACGTGGACGTGCTGAACAGTAGCACTTTGGACAATGAACGCTCTCCTTTGTACTAGCAGTTGACGTATGATTATAGGCCGAGAACGAGCTGGGGTGGTGAACGATGGCTATACCCGATTACCAGACGGTAATGCTTCCGTTGCTGAGACTAGCTACGAACGGAGAAGAGCACAGACTACGAGACGCCATTGAAGAACTTGCCTATCACCTCGATCTCACCGAAGACGAGCGTAAGGAACTACTGCCAAGCGGTAGTCAGGCTTCCCCTGTCCTTTCGCGCCGTGCTCGATAGCCTAAAGAGCACGGGCGGAGATCCCTTCGCGGTGGCGGTGTCGCTCTCGCCCGGAGAGTAGGCCGGGGAGAGTTACGGGCGACCAGGAGAGCGTACCGGGATAACCGCAGCTGCCCCGCCCGGAACTCCGGTATTGGCTGCCGGTCACTTGTTAGCTTGAGGTGTTCCCGTACCTCGCCGGGCCGACTGGGATGGGCTCCTTACTCTAGGGGGCTCCGGCCCAAAGAAGAGGTTGAGCCTAAGGGTGGGATGTCACGTTGCTTCTATTCGCCAAGCTACCGAGAAGGCTAGTCTTCTCGGAAATGCGCTACGTAGTCTACGTCCATCAGCTCGAAGGGACTTTACCCCAGGCGGCGAAGATCCCTATGTTCGCAACCTCATCTGAGGTTGTGGAATGGATGCATCATTGCATCCCGAGGGACTCATAGCCGAAGCCCATGAGCCCGGCTTGACCGAAGAAGCTCTCGACCTGCTCCCGACGGAAGCCGAGCCAGACGTCAGCGTGCTCCTGCCGCATCCACCCGTAAGGGTGCTCGACCTCGTCGGCCACGGCTACGGCGCCGCCAGACTTTACAATACGGACCATCTCCTGAAGCATGGACGCCGGGTTCTCAGCGTGATGGAGTACCATGTTGGCGAAGGCTGCCTCCATCGAGCTATCGGCGAGTGGTAGATGGGTTACTTCGCCTTGCACCAGCTCGACGTTAGCTATGCCCAAAGTGTCGAGGTTCCCTCTTGCAACCTTCAGCATCGCTGGCGAATTATCTATGCCAATGACCCGCTTCACGCGCGGGGCAAGGCCCGCGGCCACGAAACCTGTGCCGGTCCCCACATCCACGACCGTCGCGTCCTCATCCGCCCCGGAGACCTCGGCCATCTTCTCGATGACGCGCTCGTCGTAGTAAGCAAGGCGCATGGTGTCCCAGTCGGATGCGACGCGCTCGAAGAAGGCTTGGACATCTTTAGCCGATGCGCTCATGTAAAACGCCTCCTATTTGGTAATGGTTGGTTTCTGAGTACATTACTGTCCTTCTCGTCCTTTGGGTAATGTCTCTCGCATCCTCACTGCAACCACGAGGCCCGAAATAGCGGTGAGTATACCCACAGCGACAATCGCCGGCGTAAAACCAAACAGGTCGGCGGCGACACCGGCGAGCACGGCGACCACCGCGTAGCTCGCATCGCGCCAGAGGCGGTAGACGCCCACAGCGCTGGCCCGCCAGGAAGGATAGGCTACATCACCGATCGCGGCTAGGAGCGTCGGGTAGACGAGAGCGGTCCCGAGTCCTATGAGGACCGCACCAGCGAGCCAAGAGCCGAAGGACCGGGTGTCCGCGGTGAGCAGGATTCCGCTCGCCTGCAGCCACATACCGGAAGCGATCATCCACTTTCGTCCGAATCTGTCGCTCGCCCACCCGCTCGCGATCTGCCCTATGCTCCACACTCCGGGGTACACGGCGGCAAGCACGCCGATCTGAGCTACCGAGAGATCGGCTGCGGAATAGAAGAGTGGGAATAGCCCCCAAGCCATACCGTCGTTGAGGTTGTTCACGAATCCCGCCTGACTCGCGCTGGAGAGGTTGCGGTCCGTGAAGCTCGTCCGCATAAAGATCTCCCCGCCACTTGGCTTGTCGGTCGGCTCCACTGCCGAGGTGGACCACTGCTTCGCTTCGAGCTTGGCGTGTTCGTGTGTCTCTCGAACTAAGAACAGGGTGAGGAGGAGCCCCAGTAAGGCGAAGCCAATACCCAGCAAGAACGGCGCGGGGCGAGGCCCATATGCGGCCGCGAGGTATCCGGTCGCAAGGGATGCCAGCGCGACGCCAGCGTAACCAGCCGTCTCATTGAGGCCCATCGCAAGCCCCCGTCGCGCCGGTCCTACTAAATCGATCTTCATAATGATCGCAGTAGACCAAGCCAATCCCTGGTTGATCCCGAGCAGTACATTGGCCGCTACGACCCATCCCCAGGACGGCGCCAGGATTATCATGATCGGCACCGGTAGCGCCGCGAGCCACCCGGTGAGCAGTACGGGTTTCCGCCCGAACCGGTCGGAGAGACGCCCTGCGAAGTAGTTTGCGGCCGGTTTGAAGATCCCGAAGGTTATAAGGAAGGAGAGGATGGCAGTCTTGCTTGCCAGTCCGAAGTCGTCCCACGCTAGCACGGGTAAGACCGAGCGCTCTAGGGTTAACCCAACACAGCAAGACCTCGTTCATGATCTTCGCGGCCTACTTCTTCTGGATGTCCCGCTCTAGGAAGGACTTGAAGGTGTAAAAGTCAAGGAGCGCGCTTACCGCCCCCACCGTCCGCTCGTCAGGCCCCACATTACGGAGGGCTTCGCGCGCCAACCCTTCTATCGTGGCTCGCATATGGGCCTCCCACTCCTGGACTATAGGCAGTTGCCGTTCTTGGAAGTCCGTCTCGATGTATGGAGCCCCCCGCTCATAGAAATCGAACAACTTGGAGCTCAAGCGCTCCAGCTGCTCCTCAAGCGAGTGAGCTCCGGCGAAGATCTCCGGAGCGTCCTCCAACGAAGGTGGTCGGGTAATAGCGTACATCAGCTCCCCACAAGCCGGCACGCACCAGCTCTACTGTGACTGTCCCCTCCTCTATCTGGTCCCGGAAGGCCAGCTCAAGCGGCTGGGGTTTTCGGACCAATATGTCGGAGTTAACACCTGCTAGCGACTTCTTTCTCGACATCACCCGCTAGGAGGACGCAGGCCGTGCCGAAGTTCAGGAGTGTGCCGACCGAACCCTTAGGTATTGTACGTGCAGGGGCTAAGCCAGGTCCAGCTGGAACGAGTCCGGATCCGCCAGGCGGCTGGGCAGTTCGACGCCCCCTTCCCCCTGGCGAGAAGCGAACTCAGCGAAATCTTCGAGGGAAAGAAACACGGCTCCCAGGACCCGGCTCTCAATATCGATGTTGAGGTAGGCGCCCTCGGCCAGCTCCAATGTTTCGTGTATCTGGCCCGCTCTCAGGCGTATGTAGAGAGCGCCGGACTGAGGATCATACCTGACCTTCACCTGGCGCCTCCTCTGCTCTTCCTTATGGGCACGACGGTGATAATCACGACTTCGTTCCGGCCCTTATTGTAGATCACTCGAAGAACGCGGGCCCCGAGGCCTGGGGCGGCAACCAAGCGGCAGCGGCCGGTAGCCCGAGATTGCTCCATATCGTCGACGTCGGCTCGGCGCGGTTCAGGGCGTAGAAATGCAGGCCCGGCGCGCCGGCGTCCAGCAACCGCTGGCACAGGTCGGTGACAAATTCGATGCCGAGCTGTCGTTCCGACCCGGCGTCGTCGCCGTAGTCCTCCATCCGCTTCTTCAGCCACAGCGGGATCTCGGCGCCGCATCCGGCCGCGAACCGGGCAACCTTGGAGTAGTCCCAGATCGGCATGATGCCGGGGACGATGGGGATATCCAAGCCCATGCGCTCGACCTGGTCCACGAAGTAGAAATAGGCGTCGGCGTTGTAGAAAAACTGGGTCATGGCCGAATCGGCGCCCGCTTCCACCTTGTCGCGAAAGTGCGCCAGATCCGCAGAGGCCGATTCTGCTTCGGGGTGGAACTCCGGGTAGCAACCCACCTCGATATGGAAGTAATTCTCGGTCCGCTCGCGAATGAATCCAATCAGCTCGCTGGCATAGCTGAAGACACCCGGACTCTCCATATCGCTTGGCAAGTCGCCTCGCAGCGCGACAATGCGGCGTACTCCGGCGTCCTTGTACCGGTCGAGAAACTCGCCGATGCTCTCGCGCGTGCCCTCGATGCAGGACAGGTGTGGGGCCGTCTCGATGCCAGTCTGGGCCATCGTCCTGGTCACGGTCTCGATGGTACCTGAGCGGGTCGTGCCGCCGGCGCCGAAGGTCACCGAAAAGAACGCCGGTCCCAGTGCTGCGAGCGGACCGAGGGCCACAGCGAGGTTCTCCTCTCCCGCGGGCGTCTTGGGCGGGAACAGCTCGACGCTGAAGACCTTGGAGTGTTTGTGCTGGGTTTGCATGAACTTCCCTCATCCCCCCGAATCCAACCGACAGGCCACACCAGTAGTGCCCCGGCACTACTCTCCGAAGCCAGGCGGCGACCGCAGTACGTACATCCGAGAGCGGCGTGCCTACCGTCAGCCGCGCTTGCATGACACCATGTTTGACTCGCTATAGAAGCACAGACCACCTTCTCTTGCAACGTTGCCCGGCGAACGTTGACCCCTCCTACCGGTGTTTGTTGAAGTAGGAAAAAGGGCCGATCGCGTCCCAGGAGAACCTAATCTAGAGGGCGATACCGGCGTATTTACGGTGCTCGAGCAACCATATTCGGAGCGATACTAACCCGCAGATCCCATCCCAACAAACTACCGGTAGAGCCCGCTGTGTCTTTTTTGTCTTAGCCCGAACGTGTACCTTGGTTCTCGTATGTCTGTAACATAGTGGAAGGGCCTGTTATCTTCAGAACCCAAGAACCCTGGAGCCCTCATGAAGATGACGTTGCCCGGAGAAGCACCGATCTCTATGGCATTATTCCCAGACCTGTCAGAGCAGACATAGAAGCTTCCTTGGCCACCGATGACGAACACGCACACTAGGTTTATGTAGCTCAACCCGTCCCTGTGAGGGGTGATGCCGAAGGCCCCCTCCTCATACCTCTGGAGTACCATCGAGTTGAAGCCCAAGGCCATTTCGAAGGGATAAGTCCCCAACCGCGCCAAACGTTCTTCAAGTAGATCCTGAAAAGAGTTCTTGAGAAGAATATAGGCACTGTCTTTTGGAAAATCCTCGAACGACGATAGCTGTTGTCTTACTACTCCACCGCCAGTGCCCACGATCTCGTCTTCTGGTTCGTAGGTGTAGTCCCGTGCCTCTTTAAGAAGGGCCACCCTAAAATCCTCGTCAAGAAGCCTAATGGAAGTTGCGCCCAGGGAAGAGAGACCTTTCAAGATGCTGGCTGTGTCAAGGTTGCGGGGTAAGAAAAAGTCTCCCATTACGCTTAGAGTTTAACTTCTTTGGGTTAGTGTCAAAAGTGGTGTCAATCAACGTCCGGCCGCTATGGCAGATGCTCGGTCAAGGGAGCGAATATCTGCCTGAAGGCTCTCTCATACATATTCTTGAAGACTGATTCGTCCTCGTAGCGCTGTTGGGGATGAGCCTTGTTCCACCGCCTCAGCACCTCGTTACACGGCGGTCGTTTCTCTTTGTCTTTCATCTGGCCTTCCACGAACGCGACGACGGCGGCACCCTTGGCGGTCTGCTGCTAGGCACGGCTGCCAGAGGCGTGCTGCATCTGGAGACAAAACATTTTGACGGTATCAGCAGCAACGTGGGACGCAACCTCCATTATGACCGGCTTGTCTCCGACTATGAGCCTCAATCCTTTCTACCTCCCTGGGTCTCAGTCTCTTTAATTGGGCGTAGAGCTTCCCTGCCCAGTCTCGGGGCCTCACTCTCCTCAGTAGAGAGGCGGCCAACCGCTTCTTCGGTCACCGTCCGCCTCCTTCTTCGCAGCCACAGCGAGCTCGTCAGCCCGGTCGTTTCCGG